>Ga0056115_1001538_pt1 | contig 11103 bp, 5 predicted proteins | sample WorMetOlspDAHAB1_FD_77007 | JGI IMG/M metagenome (GOLD analysis project Ga0056115, IMG submission 77007) | Marine gutless worms symbiont microbial communities from Max Planck institute for Marine Microbiology, Germany - Olavius sp. DAHAB.1 ... | reverse complement strand
CCACGAACAGTCATGCACAGCTTGTACTCAATACGCTGCTTGACAGGAAGCCAATGATGATCGCGAAGCAAACGAGTGACGTGGTCCCACCGGGACGCGTCGGCGACCAGACGAACGGCCGTGTTGAGAACGCACTGCAAGCGCTGAATGTTGCAGTTGGGAGACCAGCGAATACAACGTTACAGTAGTCAAGCCGACTGTGTACCAGGGCGGTGACCAGAGTGGTCAATGCGTGTGCCAGCAGAGACCGCTTGATGAATTTGATCTGCCTCAGAGAACTGAAACAGGACGACAACACGTGGTTGATGTGGGTCCTCATCGTCATGGCTCAATCGACGTACACGCCCAGATCTCTGACCGACTGAACAGGATGAATTGGGTCGTTGCAGACTAGTACGTCCGATGTGGAATTGCGGTGGCGTCGACGCGATGGGGTGCACCAAACAAACTCAGTCTTCTCAGGGTTTAGCTGCAGCCTGTTGCTGCGTGTCAAACTCCAGACGTTGTCGATGAACTGCGACATCCTGGCTTGAAGCAGGTTGACATCACTCGGTCGACACCTGCGAGTCATCCGCGTACAGATGAGGATGGGGGCGATGGTCGTCGATTAGTGATGCGAGATCAGCGGTGTACAGCACGAATAACGACGGTCCAAGGACAGAGTAACAACAACTGACACAGTTGATCGAAGGATTGTGTGTTTCTTCAGTAATAACCATGCATGTAGATAGTGTTCTCCATTTTCAGATATAATATATTTCAGCAGATGACCGGAGTTAAATAAAAATTACTAAAAAGTCCTGCAACCGAAAATTATTAACACCTTATGATTTACATAATTAACATGTGAGCGGAGCGTGAGCCGCAAAATTACCGCTCAACGTCCCATTCTATTCACGGGAATTCCGTTCACCGCTTCATTGCGGCTTCCGCTCCTGTTCTGCTCTCACTCACTCACTCATGCTATAATCGTGCACAAATTTTTATGTCATAAAAAGTTCAAGCAATAAATCAACATTTCAACTAAATTACAATGTAGCCTTCTTATGCTAAATTGCTGAAAGTACCGTAAAATCCCAATAAATGAAATAACGTCAATCAACCAAGTGATAGAGAACACTATTCTCTTAAATTTATAGTGGTGTAATTGGGTGCAACGACTGTTTCTGCAACGACTGTTGAGTGTAGTGCTTTTAATCGGAATTTGCCAAGTCCATAACAAAGTAATCTGCCACGATGTGCAATTTTTTTCACAGAAAAAAAACGACCCGTTACTAATTACTAACTTGGAAAATTTAGTGCGAAAAGACACAATTAATTTTCCAACAATATGCATCTCAATAATTGATAGAAAATAAGATACAGAACAAACTGAATAGAGACCAGAAGTGACACACAGAAACGACTATGTCAAGCACGGCATATTTATTACCAATACCAAGTGACAGCATACCACCGTTTCACACTTTAATTTCAAGACTCACTGGCAGGTTTTAATACAATTTGTTGATATTTCAGTAGCGAGTTTACTCTTTGCGCCAGCCTGAAAATCATAACAACACAAGGAACACTGTACGTGTACCTGTCCAGCTCCTTCCAGTTCCTCGGCGCCGGAAAATCCCGCCATCATTTTCATCTCGAGAAAACCAGATATGATGAAGAATGGAGCCAAACCACAGATGAACAGCGCAAATTCCCAGCTGTAGATGAAGGCGATGATCAGTCCAGTGACAATACTCGACAGACTCTGGATCGCTGAGCCAAGCCTTATGCCAGTTGCCTAGCAGCGACAACATCAACAACTGACTGATTCTTTGTCGATTTTGATCAAAAATTAATACAAAGAAACACACATTTTAAACGTTCAGATTTAGAATGGTATTCGATGTTTTCTGGCCCGTTTTATTTTAATTTTAATTCTTTTTAATTGTAATTTTCTATTCATTACTAGTTTTATTTCAACTGTTTTTCTTTGGTTCTGGGTTTACCACGTTTTTTATGTAGTGCTTGTGTTTTTACTGTTAAAGGTGCTTTACTGATTTTTCTTAATAATGTTGCTGATTTGATATGAATGATATAGCTATAGCCTAGTACTTGAGCAAATTTGCACCCTTTAATTAAATTCAAAAATCTGCGACGAAAAATGTTTCACAGACATCAAAAATATCTGCTGCTGTTATATGGCATTTTATTCTTCACCAAAAAAACATTTATCGTGTCTTTTTCGACAAAAAGACACGATAAGATCCTTTAGGCAAAACTAGAACCACTGTAACTTATCAGGTCAACTTACACCTTGTACAGCAGATGCTTCAGTGGACAATCGTGTCGTTAAGGCACCAGTGCTGTTAGTGTGGTCATCAAAGTACGCAATTTCCTGACACAGAAAAATGAAAGAGTATTTTCGTAATTCACACAAGACAACAACAACATTCACTTTAAGGCAAGCCGAATATTTATGGAAACGAAAATGTTAACTCATAAATTCGTATTCTCCATTTTCCAATAAACCAATTTTCCCCTCGTCAACTGTGAAGTGCACTTTCCACTCGTTTTTTGTTTCAGTGCCCCTGATCTCATATTCGTTGCTTTCCGCACAACCTTCATCATTCTTTTGCAAAACATTTCTTTATAAGCCAAAATTCCACTTGGCTCGTCACGTCACGTCTTGACATGACTCGACACGTTTGACGTGTCGAGCGAGTCAAGACGAGCGTGTCAAGCGTGTCGAGCCGTGCTGTTCCGACGTGTCGGACGACGAACAAGCTATAGTGCTGGCCTGTACAAGTTTAGTCGTTTTTATGCTTTTACATACACATATCCTATTTCTTCCATCAAATAAAATAAATTAAATAAATGCATACTCTAATAAATTAGCGAATAACTTACATATCAACTTTATACAAATTACACAACAAACTAATTATCGAGTCGCTCCTGTCGTGCTCGTCGTGTCAAGCGAGTCAAGCTCGTCATGTCGAGTGTGTTGAGCCGTGCTGTTCGACAAGCTTGACACTGCCAAAATGCAGGGACTCGACACGTTGAACGTGTCGAGTCGTGTCGTTATGAGCCAAGTGGAATTTGGGCTATACGCAATAATTTGTCTCTGGATTTGGGTTGCTCACTAGAACATTTCAGCAGTCCTTCGACGTTTTCCGACTTTCTCCAGAGTTAACTTAGCCTATTCGAATCACAGACAACCAGAGATACTGGCAAAACCGGCGTAACAGCAGAAGTCATTATTGTTACAAACTGTGTAAATGAAAATCAAAGAACTTACTCTACTTTATTAATATGTGCATCATACATAGGGCCTGCATGTACAAAAGCTGTATATAAAGAGGTGTAATATATCACTGTGTACAGTGTGTAGTGTGTACCTGGCGTAGCATTGCCTTGAAAGCCAACTCGCGAACTCTCATCGTCAATCTCTCACCAGAAATGGAAAACATCCAAGCCTGTTACACACCATGTACACAAACCAACAAAGCCTCTATATTTGTGGAAGATGACGTGTCTGAAAGAATTGAATAAGATGGCGGATGCATTTTGCCAGTTTGCCAAAGTAGCAACTGGTCTCAAACCCCGAGGAGATAAATATCTAAATTCGTCACTAGGGCGGGAGTAGCCTATGTGGCCATAACACTGTCCTTCTCATGGCATACAGGCATACACTTCAACACTAATTTTTCGCAGTGGCTTTCTGTTACTGCGTACTTTTGTGCTTTGTATTTGAATATGTCTTAAGCTCGGTGTATTGCATTGACCTGGTGTCTTATCCAATGACCAAATTGGTACTTTTCTTCTAAACAAGTCAAGAAAAAAAGAAACGTCACCTCTAGAAACATGGTAATTCCAGAGCCGCCAGCAATCACAAGGAACATCATCGAGTAGAAGAAAATTTCCGGTTCTTGCTGATCCAACGGCTTTGCAAACACCTTCACAAAATAACAGACACACACAGGCATGATTAATCTTAACAGCTACACCCTATATTATTAAAACCCTCAAAAATTTGCCAAATTTTGGAACTGGCTTCGTCAAACAAATACAAGGCTTTCCTTTCGCATTTTATTTTATGTCAGAATTCAAAGGTTAAAGTCCATCAGTTTCTTAAAAGTTAAAACAAAATGATGTGGGTCATATCTGCCTATTCTCATAAGCATTTTTACAGAGGCCAAGGCCAACTGCCAAGGTTGAGGACTTGGCATCCGAGGCCAAGGCCAAGGTCAAGAACTTTAACTCCCGAGCCAAGGCCAAGGCCAAGGACACTATCGGCTGGCCTTGAGGCGCCTCGAGGCCAAGGCCACGTCCTCGAGGACTCCAACTTCTGAAATTTGGTGACGTCAAATGGGAACTGGTCCCAAAATTCTAAGGATCAACCACCGACAAATGACAGATTATTGTGGCAGATGGTACACGTTCAGAAATGTTTGAGTACAGTAATGTTTGCTACGGCACTTTCAGCACAGTAAGGCTATATCATGCCTTAAAAATTATAGTTCAGTTAGGTAAAAGCTAAAAGGTTGTTATCAGTGAGATAGTTGAAAATTTTTGGAGAATGCAGTAATATGTGTGGAAGTTTCTAGTAATGTGTTTGCCATACGCATCATAATCGGCAAAAGTAGCCTACTTAAAACAGCTTAATAAAAATGGGTTATCATTGCTGACTGTTGCATAACTCAAACTTCGGCCAATGATAACCACCAAAGTTGTAATGAAACCAGCGTAGATAACTAAGAAAATTGAACAGGTATAGTAGGATAATATATCATGATTTATACGTTGTTACTGGTAACTGGTCACGTGCAATATCATGAAATAGCATTTCATGAACAACGCACATAACAGACAACCTCTGCAATCCCGGAATCATACATTTTAGAAGACCAAAATTCCGGGCTTTTGGAATGGATTCCAGGACTGCCGTCATTACAGCCTCATAGGTAACAACTCGAAGACAAAATCCGACAATTTACTTACGCCAAGCATAATGCCAAAGATGAGCGCAAACGCTGGCTGGACGCCACCTTGAGCGAGGGCCGATATGCAACCAATCAGAATATAGTGCCACTCCTTAGAATTCATTTTCATCAATCGAGTCATTGACGGATCCTTCAGTTTCTCTTCCTGAAAGCACACAAAAGTTTTGCAACATTATTGAAATTTCTAACGAAATGAAACAGCATCTCAGTAACGATTTATCAACGCGATTTTTACTGCTCACTTAATCGCACGTGTGATTTGTGCTATTTGCAAATTTTCACTCACAGTTAAGTCAATGTTCAAATATCATTACTGGTTAAATTATGCAATAAATGGGCAGAGCTAATTTGCCGTACAATGCAGTCTCAGTTTAGTGGTTTTTCGCACACACACTATGGGGACACTTATACATGCACAAACGATTGGCAGGTAAAATTGACGTCTCCAATTCAAATTTTCAAAAAATCTGTGATAATAGTAAATCGGAGATTTGTGTTGCTCGGTCTTTATTTGAAGATTGTGTTTGGGAAGGGAAGATTTATCTCCCCGATAGTTTTCTTCAGCTATCTGAGATTTATGAAATAATTTCAGCACTTTGCACAGTTACTCCATAGCTTTTACGCACTGCACTATTTTCGATGCAATTTGTTCTTTGTTCATAATTGTTCATAATCTACTCTTTGTACGATAATAATAATAATAACAATAATAATAATAATAATAGTCATACTGAAACAGGAACATCCGTCAGCAAGTTTTCTTATTATCACTTGACTGATATTGACAAAAATATACTGCACTGCACAGTAATACAACAACTGAAAACCCAAACAACCAAGAAACAACACAGGCAGCTGTAAGCGCTCGCCTCGAGCCTAGTCTGTCTAGCTCGCTGTATTTACATATTGTCTGTATAATTATGATGTGTTTTTGAGCAAATTAAATACATACATACAAATTCAGATCCTTTTTTGATAATGAGCTAGGTATGCAGCAAAATTATTTCTTGTCGCATTACGATGCACCAGGAATTTTCAGTTACAGATCCAACAAATTAGTTTATATGAGATATCAAAATATATAACTATTCTTTAATGCAAGCATCAACTGGAAATGGTGGCTGAACAGTGCGTGTTTGCGTATTTATACCTCTTTTGACTTAGTGCGAACCACGGCGCCATCTGCAAACGAGTCCTGGTTGCTCGTGTAACTCTTCACGGACATCGAACGCTGCGGACCGTAAAACTTTCGTTCTATAAGCGCAGAAATTAACCCACCAGCACAACTGCTGCAGTATTTGCCAAACAACAGCTGTCACAACGACATCAAAATTAAGGCCATGTTAGTGCTGAAGTCTCATAAGAAAAAGAAACAGAAAACTAAGAATGTACAGGATAGAGCACAAAACGTCGATCATTTTAAGTTCGTTCAGTACACCGTGTACGTCACACATGTAACATAGTCTGCACACTATATTCGCAAGTACACGATGTTGATTCGCCAATAGTAAAAGCTGTGAAACAGTTTGCCCTTCTAGGTGCTTGTAAAAAATTGGCTATAGGTCGCAGAATTTCTTTTCTCATCTGTTGCTGTTTATTTTGCTGCATTGCTTGTGCGTCTGAGGGCAGTCTGGTCCTAATGCCCAAATATAAACATCATTAAGCGACTATCTAAAACGGCTGCAGGACAAATCCGGCTGTCTGAGGTGCGTCAGTAGGTCTGTCTCAAGTGCTGCTTCAAACCAGAGCTAAAGACGTTGCTTGCAATACGACCTCAATGTATTCAAGCCCGGTGGGAAATGACCACAAAAAGCCTGATCCACAACTACACAGAATGGCCCAAAAAGTAAGCCACTAACAAATTATCAAAAAATCGTATTAAATCATATTAAAGCCTGTCAATTAGGTTATATTTATTCATAAAATTAAAGTATGAATCGAACACTATAAAATGATTCGTTGGTATTAGATATTCCATGTATTCCATGGGTTACCTACTTTCTGGCCCGCAAACTAGCGATATGCGCCAGATACGGTAAAATTATATTGTGGCTTCCTCTAGCATCAGCTTTTAGATGGAGATTTATGTAAAATTTCTTTATTTTCCATATTGTCTCTTTTTTCTGGTTTTCGAACATGATTTTATCAGAAGCGTTGATTTTACATGTATCACAGCTTCAAACACAGCAAATGATGACGTCACAAATTAGGTCACACATAGAATATTTAATACAAACTTAATACATTCTTGTGCTCATTTTGTAGTCGAAACTGATGAAAAATCGAGCCATAATGGCGGGTTTTATTACGATTTAATGACGATTAGTGATAGTGGCTACTTTTTTGGGCCACCATGTACAGTATGTGCATGGTAAGGCGACTATATGGAAGTAACAACAGCCACTAAAGTGTCTCATAATCACACAAGTCACTTCATAGGCAATACAGAAAGTTGGGAAAGGATATGTCTTAAGAGATAAGTCTCCAGAAGACTGCAGAAGAGTAACTCGAGTTGAGATGGTGCAAACATGACGTGGGGTGGTACTTCGTTTCAGACACGAGCAGTGGCAAACTGTCTGCGATTGTTTGCGTCTGTGACACTAAAATCTTTATCACTGTCAGAAGTTGGGAACAGGAAACATACTGAACATAACGAAAAAAACATGTTACGCTACAAAATTCAACAATCTTGTCTAAGTTAGTCGACCCGTCACCACAAGAAGCACGATAAACACTAGACACAACGAAACGATTTTTCATAATTCATGCAAATATAAGGGCGCATATAAATGCGCCATTGATACTGCCCTTATAGGGTTATGCAAACAAAGTAAACAGACAGAAGCTGTTTTTTTCACGCGCATCAATATATTTGTATATTAAGAAATCAGTTTATTATATTACGGTTTCATAATGGATTCATGCACATGCTCTTCGACAAATACTACGTGCGGGAACATCATGCATGATAGGCTGTATCATCCACATGCAAAATGACAACATGACATTCATCCAGCACTATAGACTATAGACAATCAACCAATGAATAAGACTACAAATAGTATTAACACCTGCTGATAAGTACAATAATATTATAGTGCTTCTATGACACACTTATTTGACGAAAATATCTATAATTAATTGATAGTTCGTTAAGGAGCTTACTTAATTGACGGGTCATAACGGCATTTTCAGCACAATAAAGCTATATCGTGTTATAGTTTAGTTTACGTTTTGGGTAATGGAAACTCCCAGGGAGTCTTATACATCTCCTACTCAGTAGTGGATGACAGACGACATAAATAACCTCCTCATCTCGCATTGCTTTTTGTTCACAGTGGTCCTTAAAGGGGTGGAGCCAGCTCCTAACCCGCAGTAATGGGGAGGGAGCAAAAGGCTCGAAGGGGGTTTATTTAAGTTTGTAATGCCAGTGCCAAAACATGAAGGAAAATGACTCAACAGTCCAAGGTATAAAAAACATACACCAACATAAAGATAAATCATACAACCCCCGAAAAAATAAAGACAAACTCGAGGCCCAACTAGGCTGTATGAACTGTTTCTGTAAACTATGCCCAATGAAGAGGTAGCACGTTGGCTATATAAAACCGTTCTGATAATATTCCCTCTTAACCTCTGAGTCATAACCTCATAAGTCCATAACTTTAGATGTTGTCAAATGGAGGGGAGGGGACGCTACAGTTACAGTATGCTACAGTTAAACAATATACGATATGAACAATACTGTAACCAAGGTACATGCATAAACGCCTTAACGATCAAATGTTTTCAGCACATACCATCACAAATCTCTTCATCTTTTAACATTATCAGCCACAACATAAACGTACAAGTAAAAACCGTTAAGTAGTTTCAATTATTTTCACTGCTACAACAAGAAACTCCTGTCAAATAGGGCTATACGTCCACTAAGACGTTATAATGCATCAAATTTCATTCGATACATTGTCAGTCAGCAATCACCGCATGCTATCTGTATACTAGTCTGATAATATCAGAGTATTGAATCTGCGTTGTCTTCCTAAGTGTTTACGGATTACAAAATATTTAGAATTTATATTATAAATAGATGGTGGGACTAAATCTTAGTCATTGATTCTGATATGCAACATTAATATAACTTTGATTGAACGCCTATACTTCTGAAATCATATGGTACGAATGCCCTGCCAAACGTAAATCATAAGCGAAAAAAGTAGATTCATCGAAAGCTGTCATCCATGTTGTTTTTTTCACCGCAAACTAAAGCCAGTTTGGGACCAATGCTCAACACATACACTAGCATATTACTTCCTCCCTATATCTATATCTTGCAGCAGCAATGATAATCACTTAGACAATGAGCTGCATACACACCTCGGGGACGTTCTTCTAGCACATCACCCATCTCATCCATTGATTGCTACAGCAGAAAATCACGACATTTCACAGCTGCAGTTCGTTTTAACGCTGAAAAACGATCACAAAACTGGGTATCACCTAACAGAAAAAATATACTCCAGTGGAACGATTATCTCCCAACAGAAACTGATTATTGAAATGCCACATCATAATTTACTCGACAGTTACATCAAATGCATGCACACACGTTCACAAGTGGACTCGGGGCACTCACACACACGTGATCGCTCTCGCACGAAAGTCAGGCAACGATTGAGAGTGACGCCCAGAACACGCATCGTGTCCGCCACCGGCAGGTCGACATCCGCGACTGATGCTGACGTCAAAGATGACATCGCTCTCAACTGTGTGGCTGTGCCCATGAAGAGCGCTTCGGACTTGTCTGGATTCAGTTGGAGTCCGTTCTGAATGTACTACTGCTTGACGTCAGTGATACAAGTTCCGCCTCCGAAATGACCTATATTGTGTCGGATGGGGCGTTCAACTCTACTGAGTCTACTCACTCACTCACCCAGTGATACAAGAGGCGAGAATGGAGAGGCCGGCAGATCTGTTGTCGGCGCGCATCGCTAGATGGAGCTGAGTGTCATCGGCGTATTGATGGCATCGGACGCCATGGGACGCGATGATGTCAGCGACTCGAATGCAATACTATACACGACGAACAGCAGTGGACCGAGTACCTACTGGGGTACTCTGACTTACAGGGTAGTTTCAGAAGAGCGATGCTGCCCAAGCTTCACAAACTGTGTCCGGTCCTGTAGATACGACTGAATCCAGGATAATGCAGTGCCAGCACTCCGAACTCTGTCTGCAGCCGCTTTGTCAGTGTCGAGTGACAGACCGTAACAAAGGCTGCGGACAGATCGAGAAACCAATGAGCCCTGTGACTTCACTGCTGTCAGCCGCAGTGTCGATGCTGTCAAGGACATCGAGCAGCGCTGTCTCGGTCGAATGTCCTTGAGTAGGAAAATAGTCCCGTTTCTGGACATGATTGGCTAAAAGAAGCCTGTTAATTGCTAATTAATTAGTTAGTTGATTAGTTAATTGGTTAATTAATTAGATAATTGGTTAATTAATTAGTTAATTAATTGGTTAATCGCGGTTCCTGTCTCGTCTTCGTACGCGACAGTTAATTAATTAGTTAATTTCTGACAGATGACGTCATCGATGACGTCACTACTTCCGGTTCCGTCGCGGTTCCTGTCTTATGCGACGTTCCTAATCATAACCACTTCCGGTCGCGCTACTTCCGGTTCGATCGCGACTTTTTTCTGTCCTGGACCCCTCTTTGTTTAAGACGTCAGCATTCTTTTCAGCCATTCACCGTCGACCGCTGTTCATGACTGAACCGGTTTTAACCAGTTAGAACCAGTCATAACCAGTTTTAATGACTCATCATGCCTATATATGGCAACTGCTTCCGCCGGTTTCGGCTATATAAGTGCGATCATCGACGACGAGAGCACATGCAGTGTCGACGAGAGAGCGGAAGCAGGAGAAGCAAATACTTAGACTACTACGACTACGACTGTTTTTGAATAAGCAGTATGGAGTACATTGATGCGATGATGTTGGGCAGCGACAAGCAGCTGAATATCCATTACGATGGAGTCTCCATTCGTTCACTGACGAAACCGGAAAAGAGCATTCTACTGACCCACAACAGGTATCATCAGTTATAATGTCTTTCTTT
>Ga0056115_1001537_pt1 | contig 11105 bp, 9 predicted proteins | sample WorMetOlspDAHAB1_FD_77007 | JGI IMG/M metagenome (GOLD analysis project Ga0056115, IMG submission 77007) | Marine gutless worms symbiont microbial communities from Max Planck institute for Marine Microbiology, Germany - Olavius sp. DAHAB.1 ... | reverse complement strand
GAATCGAATTAGCCCATTAATGCGGTAAATATGCAAGTTTTTGAAGAGAAATGCGACAAACTGTACGCAGGCAGATATGCACAAAATTTGGGCGAAATTAACGCTAACCGAAATGTAATGGTATTACTGTTACGCTAGCTTTGCTGAATAAGCTTGATAAATTTGAGTGATAGTAATTACGAAAAGAGACATCTGCATTTATGCAACAATAAAGGGTGCAGAAACCATCAAAGCAACACAGATTTGACTGTTTGGCATCAAAATTGTACAGTTCCGTAGTTACGCGCCTAAACTGTACAGTTACATGAAAAAAATGTAGACTGAAATACCTTGAACACGTATTGAAGAAGATAAATGTCCACAACAAAGGCGCAAAATGGCAGCAGAGCAGCTGGCAGTCGCAACAGCACGAAAACGTATTTTTTACGTCTATATTGAACAATGTAGTAACATTTAGACAGCGAAAATTGAGAAAACTTGCGAGAAAGAGTGCACAGAACACCGCACACGAACATTTCGTAGCTGTCTCTACGACGTCTGTGGCTAACGTGACCAGACACGCGCATGTGTTAGTCTAGCGGCACACTGAAGTAATGACACCTGTGAACACTGTGTAATTAGAGGTGATACTATTACTCGAATAGTAGTGGAATATATGTACGCCTAACATTGTCATAGTAAATTTTACTGATCTGGTAACTCAGACAGTAGGTTCGAATACTGCGTGGAATGCATGAATACCAGGATGTATGTAAATCACCATTTCACGATCACCGTGATTACTGTGATTTTCACCTGCTATGGCCGGCGTGTTACCACCCAGCAAGCCATCTAGCCAGCGACATCTGAATCTGCATGAATGTTATTATCCGTCCGCGAGGACGGAAATTAAGGGCTTACTATTTTCTGTCTGTTAGGGAGATGATTGATTTGTTGCTTGATTATTTGGGGCAAGCTTACCTTATCGGTACTGCTCGAAAAATGTCAATGCCACCGCAATCTGTTGTTGCTTATTCAGCAGAAGTTGCGCATTGTGCAGTACCGATACAGTAGGCTTTCCCATTTGAGGTTTAGCATCACCTGCACTCGCTGATAAGTCTTGAAATAACGAATTGATACTAAAGGCTACAGATTGCATTACACTGACGTAGACATACAGACGCAGGTACAATGCATCTAATAAGTGGAATAAGTCCAGCTTCGTTTTTCTATCCAAAGCTGCAGATATCTAAGATTTACAGCATTCAATAAATTCCGAGGGTACCATAAGGTGTTGTCTGTGCTCAGTAAAAGAACAAAACTAAGCTTATGATTTATCGATAGGAACAGAATTACTAACAGTCGAAACTCGTTTCCAAATGATGCATCTTTTTCTATAGATGGAGGACTACTGGCTGGTGGCGTGGCTCAGTGGTTAGGACGTCAGCCTTTGGCTGGCGGACTTTACTTGATCTATGCCTGATCTATGGTTGACATGTGACCACTTTGTGGATAAAGTGTCCACTATGGGTCAACCAACCAGGCCAACTCAGCCTTCCATCCCTCTGGGGTCAGTAAATGAGTAGTAATCCATATAATTACATGGATTACGGCAGTGGAAACCATTAAACAGCAGACCAGGGATGCGTGTGGCTGGTTGGTTGTAGGTCAGTCTGTGGGCGCAGGCTTAGCCTATGGCCTATAGGCTGTACACCAGCTCTGTCTATGACATGAACAGCACCGCTGCAGCTGCGGTATGCAGGTTGTGGCGCTATGCAAGTGTTATATGCCTTTGCCTTTACTGTATCGGTACTGCTCTAAAATGTCATTGGATATAGATGCCACCCCAGATCTGTTGTTGCTTATTCAGCAGTTGTTGCACATCGTACAGTACCGATACGATAGTTTTTCCCATGCATGACGTATAGTTGACGCTAATCCCCAATCGATCAAGTGACATATCAATCCATCTCCCCCGACGGACGGAAAATAGTGCTATTAAGCCCTTATTTTCATCTTCGCGGATGGATAATAACACTGACACTCAATCTGATCATGAGAAAAACCATCCCCTGTTGTCAGCTGGCCAGCCAACAGGACCAAACTCATTGGTCGGTTAATGATAGCAAGATAAAGTTATGCACTTTATATATATATATACATCGAAAACAGCAAAAAATAAAAAAGTTGTACTATACTATATAGTGACTGATTAAAATTGTAATTTTGTTGAATAAACTATACAATTTTATAGATTATTTTTGTGATCATTTCTGTAGGAAAAGTTTTTGTGGTAATGTATATACATTTTTGTTCTTCATTAGGTGAAATATACAAAAATTTGCAGGGAGGTGTGTAACTTTAGTTGACAGTTAGCTCGCCATTGTATTTGTACATATGACAAGGGATGCTATATGCATATGTATAGCAGGATCTGTTGACCTTTATGCTTTTGTCTTAAGTTGGGCTAAATATTGAAATTCACATTGAAATTGAAGTCAAAATCTATTTCCCATATGAAATATATGCTAAATTATTGAAATCCACCTCAGAAATATCGAAATCAAAGTTGAATCTAAAGCAAAATCCATTTTAACAGTCAGCATGGATCTCTGTAGATAGGCCTACAAAGATTACATGCACTTCATTTCTGAAAATTTAGCTGCATAGTATCTTAACTGTGTTATTGTGTTGTCACATGGTGACTTTTGTTAAATTTTTAATTTTTAATATTATGCCAAAATTCAGCAATTATTTTATTGTTTTTATTCAAACAGTTTTTGCAGTAACATTAATACGGTGATTTTTCATGTAGTTGGAGGTTCGATTGTGTTTTAGCTGCAGAATTTGACACGAGAAAATGTCGTTTCAAGTGAACGTGCCGCCAACGATGACGGCGAGGTTGGCACGTTCGGAAGAGACGGAGAAACTGGATGAGGAGGAAACTCCTACAGCTGGAAAGAAGCGAGAAGACTGGAAAAAACTGAAAGAACTGGAAGAGGCACGGAAAGCAGGAACCGCGCCAGCAATGCAAGATGAAGAGGGAAAGTGCGTCATAGTCACGACTCTGTAGCTTCTCCTTCCAAATTTGTTTGATAAAGTCTATAGCTGCTGCCCAGACTTACTGCCTTACAATATTCGGCCCTTGATGGAAAACAGATTTGCACACATGCAGCTAAAAGTTAGTGTTAAGTAGTATCATGTTATTTGCAATACACTGTTGATTCTGTGATATTTTTAAACAGTTCCAGCTGCCATTTGAGAAACAGTTGACGTAATGTCTACCCATGACACATTGCAGTTTAATATATCGGCAGACACTGCTCTAGGCTTTCTGTCTTGCAGTTTTGTGTCAAATTGGATCTAAATATTGCATGAAACTTTTTTTGTTTGGTGTTCACAATATCTAAATATCCAATATGATGTAGAATACAGTAACACAGAATACAGTATCTAATAATAGTTATTGAAGTAACGGATTATGTCGTGCCAGAAAAGGTGCAATGTTGAGCTGTGTTTTCTGTCAACTTGCAGAGACATCAACCCTCACATTCCACAGTACATCATGCAGGCACCTTGGTACTTTGGTGCAACACAGCCAACGCTGAGGCATCAGAGGGAACCGTCAGAGTGGAAGAAAGACTACACCAAGATGGACGTTTGGTACAAGAAAGGTGTTAATGAGGTTACTGCTTGTAGTGTGCTATGGTTGTGATCTGCCGAATGTAAAACTGCTCTATGATGTTAGAGGTCTAGCGAACTGTTTTGTGGTTAAACACATTTCCAGCCAGATTGAGAAAAGTTAAATTTTGTTAGAGCTATAAATCTAGTCAAAATTTATTGCTTTGAGAAATTCCTGTATAAATGACAGAAGTTTGTCCCAATACGATAGTTGCTGAATGGTATCTGGAGACTAGCTGTTATGTACCTATACCTTTTCTTCTGTGAGGATGACATCATCGTTAGACAGCAATTCGGGTCCAGTGTGAGACCCACAAAATAATCGGTAAGATTATAAGAATTTCACGAGTCTTCTGCTAGCCTCAAGAGATTAATGAAGCAGAGTCGCCTCAATGCTTCAAGGGACACAGTGGGGAAACCCCATTATGTAAATACAGTGAAATTTCACTGTTCAATTTTGCCAGATCTGTGCGACATCGTTACCTGTATCTACATGTTTGCTCCACTGTGGCAAATGCCGCGCGACACCCTAAATGTCACACGGCCCATTCCACAGAAAAGCTGAAAGTTTGTAACTACTAGTTATTTGATTGTGGAAATTTTATACTAAAATTCCAAAAACGTCATTCTATCCATCATGTTCTTGATTTGAACATTTATTTTCAGATTTTTTCAAATCACACAGGGCTTGTAATTTTCCAGAAATATTCTGAGGAAAAAGTGATGTTTGACTGACAATTAACTTTCCTTACTTTAGACCTTTGAACTTTGCTCAATTTAGGCAGTGGCCTCTACTGGCAGAATGTCATTGCTGTCTGTATATACATTACACGTACGTTTTTATACTTGAAATTTTTGTGCGTCGACCATATGTTGTAATGTATGCTCATACAATAACCAAATGTTATTTGTACGTGTAATGCAGGATTCACGTGCAACGAAATATCGAAAAGGAGCTTGTGAAAACTGTGGAGCAATGACACACAAAAAGAAAGATTGCTTGGAGGTAATGTCTCATTTATTCAGAAGTTGTTGCTTTGAAAAGGATTTACAGTGATTCCTGTTGCTTTACTAGACGACATCATAATAAGAGGCAGGTTGTACTGGTTAGCAAGATATTTGCAAAGAACACAACGTGTTTCCATTGAAAAAATGGTACAGCATGAGACACGTGAACTGGAGATATGGTTCATTTTTTAATGCTAACATTGAACAATAGATAAGAGTACAGAGGAAGGTTGCCAGCAGCAGCAGCAGTTATGCATCAGCGTCAACACATGTACCAGTAACAATAAGGTCCTCATACTCCAGCTCTCTCCAGTACTATGTAGACATGTGGTGTGCTTAATCACAAATAGTTGCATCAGATTGCACCAGTATGCACTCTGAGCTGCCTCCAGTGTGACGCCACATCACTTCACATTGCATCAATAATGATGACATGTCACTGCACACAGTTGGCGTTGATTTCAAGTGCATCCATGACTTTAGAATAAGATTAAAATTCAATTTTAACATTTGAATGAATTCGTCCTGTCTGTTGTTAATGTGTTGATGTGTTGTTATCAGTAATCATTCATTGGTGTTTTTGCTGTCAGCGTCCTCGGAAGCTCGGAGCTAAGTTCACAGGACAAGACATTGCAGCTGATGAGCACGTTCAGCCGAATATGGAGTTTGACTTTGAGGGCAAAAGAGATCGCTGGAACGGCTACGATTCAGCGTTATATCGACACGTCGTCGATGACTACCAGAAAGTGGAGGATGCAAAGCGACAGTTGAAAGCTCAGAAGATGGAAGCCGCATTGCTTGAAGGAGCGCTCGACGAATCAGTGGCAAAAGTATCATTCGTTCTCATTTCTTGTCTTCACTAGTTGTGTGCTTGTATTCTTGTCGTATAATGCATTGTACTGCCTTTTGATGCGATGGAAACTGCTCAACAGCAAATGAACGACTGGTTCACATGTGAAACATGGCATTGAATTGTTAGTCAGTCAATCGTCTACTGCAGAATGTCGAATTGTGTAACAATTGCTTTCTTGTCACTGCTCTTGTTGATTTGCCCTTTACTGCTGCGTTCAGCAATCTCACATTGGAGGCCACATGGTCGTAAACATCATTTAGTTCGTTTGATAGCATTTTATGTCTCTTTACCTTCATTAATTCTTTGGGACTTTTGTTGGTGACTTTGTCTTTCAACTGTTTTTCAATTTTTCTCCAAATCACATTTCAAAAACTTTACACTGCATCGCAGAAAAATTTATCCAACTTTGGCATGCTGCAGCTTCAAGTTGCATGGACTCATTTTGATAATTTTAGCAGTAGTATGCAAATTTTTTAAACATCATATGCCCGTTCCACTTTTGATGCACTTTCGTTTTTACTAACTTTATTCACTGTTAAACAGCAGCAACGAAATTGACGCAATTCTGACGTTATGTCGTGATGGTATACGTGTCTAGCCAAGTCCTTTATGTAGTCACATGACATATAGGTGATGTGTTCCAGCCCTTTCAGCTGAAAACTTTCAACTTTTGTCACTCAAGATTCGTGGCCGCCTAACATTTTGGACCTAAACCGAGGATGATGTCGGATGATTGTCGTGTTTCGCTGAGGAGCAATGTGTTAGAAGCAGCGAATGTTCGCGATTCTGTTGCAGGAAATGAACGAAGGAGACGAAGATGACGAAGACAAATACGCTGACGACATGGCGATGCCCGGTCAGAAGTTCGAGACCAAGCAGAGAATCACTGTCAGGAACTTGCGAATACGTGAAGACACTGCAAAGGTCCGTTTTGTTGCACTTGTGTCTTGTGTTGGAGTGATATGCAACAAGGTTGAGCTTAATATGCAGTGGCATTACTGAAGTGGAGATAGTTTTGTTATTTGCACTTTGAGCTCCAGATTTGTTAAAATTCATTTCTTACTTTTTGTTTGATTGGGTTGCCTTGGAATGCGGGATTGTGAAATGATCAAGTACACCATTGTCATTGTTTACAGTTTGTGCCGTGGTGTCACAGATATGCAGTGATGTTTCCAGGGACTGGTATAACTGTTGGTGATTTTCTGGCCTGTTGCCATGCGTGCGTTGTTGCTGTCGAATGTGCAATGCAGTATTTGCTGAATCTGGATCTCGATTCTGCACATTACGACCCGAAGACAAGAGCCATGCGCGAGAATCCGTTTGAAGGCAAAGGCGTCGAACCGTCCGAGTGAGCTGCCTGTTCTTCTTTATTTGCTCGGGATGATTGCTAAAAATATTTTTATAAACACATTTTTAGCCTTTTTGACAGCTGGATACATTGTGGTCGTTGTCTTTGAACTGCTTGGAACAGAGTCGTAAATGATGCGCATTGTTCTAGAGCTACGTCACTCATGACTGACGCGTGACTAACTGTTTGGTTTTAATAATTTTGGAACAAATTTATATGACGTAATGAAGTTTCAAGCAACATAAAGCATGCAGAAATGCTGTTGGCAAACATGCTGCTGTTGTTCTGTGGGAATTCAGTGCATGACTGATGTGAGTTATGATGTTCTGGAGGAGCAAATATAATGGAGCAGTCAAGATACTGAAGCTGTCAAAACAGGTTGTTGATTGTGCAGTTAATGCAGTGCAGGTTGAGAAAGACTGATGATAATGATGACTGGCTGTGTGACGCACATTGTAACTGTCAGTAGTCATATTTGTCTGACTACACTGCCAAACAGTCAAGTTCAACTCTGCTTATGTGTTTCTGTTTATCGAAGAGCATGTCTTGTTGATGCTGTTGCTTTGCATGTGTAGTCTGCCATTCGCTGGCGACAACTTTGTACGCTGGTCAGGTGATGCTCATGAAATGTCCAAGCGGCAGTGTAAGTATTTTGACGTTTTTTGTAGACTCGAGGCGAATTCCGTTGACTTGCTTTTTTCTTGGAGCATTTCTCGGACTTGAGAATGTCAGACTGATTTGGTTGGTTGTTTGTGGTCATCGTTAGCCCAAACGCAGCAAATTGCATTTGGAAGCACTGCATGGTTGTATATGTTTTCACACTTGACGTATCAGATTGCATTTGACGTATTATCAAATTGCACTAATTTTTGAATGGTTGTTATGAATCATGCGCATGTGTATGTGCGTGTGAACTTCAGTGTTTGCGTGGGAGGCGTACGAGAAAGGAACGGACGCACATGTTCAAGCCGACCCAACAAAACTGGAGTTGCTATCGCGCGAGTTCCACAAGCGTAAAGACACGTTTGTTGAGACGAAGAAAGAGGGCATTTTGAGCAAGTACGGTGGAGAGGAACATTTGGACGCTCCACCGAAGCAGCTGTTGCTGGCACAGACGGTTGTGACTCATCATGCTGTTTTGCTTAATGCTCTATTCTGTGTCGTGTCATACTTCTAACAATGTCGTAGAGTGGTTGTACTTTTTGTTTGCAGAGTCTGTTGCCATAAGACACCCTTCTGTCTTGTGTTACAAAGCTTGTAATAGCAATGGGATCTCACAGTATCTATTGTTGTATGGTCCAATATTATATCAGCAAATTCGCTTGTGTTGGTAATGATGCAAAGGCGCCTCCCCCCCATCTCAGCTGATTTGATCACTAATTGGCAAAAAGATTTCTCGTGTTATGTTCAGTGTTACAGTAAGTTAGGCAAAGAATCTGTGTCATTGACATGTAATAACACAGTTTTTAGCAGTCACAAACCTGGCCAGATATTTAAAGCCAACTTGAGGAGGCGCCTATACTCAGTGCCTTGGAGGCGGAGTGTGTTGCTGCATGTGCTCATGCCACTCAGCTGGTCAGAAGGAGTTTCACGAAAAGGACGTGTCACCAGGAATTGTCAGGGTCTTTGTTATCAATCACTGGAATACGAAAGCATGATACAGCACAGACATGACACAGTATGGGTGACAGATCCATATGAATGATGTTAGAATATTTCCGACACCAACCATAACTGGAAAGCAACACTTGTGACTGATGACTGAAGACTGTTCAGAGATTGCTAAAGACCAAGGATTGTGGTGAAGAACTTCGATGTTGTTGTTACTAAATGAAGTGCTGTCGTGATGTGTCTTGTAGGACGAGTATGTGGAGTATTCAAGGCACGGCACTTTACTCAAAGGCCAGGAGAAGGCACATATTAAGTCACGGTTCGAGGAAGATGTCTATATCAACAATCACACGGTAAAACATGCCGTCTTTAATTTGTTACATTTATTGTTAATGCACTTATTGTTTATTGTTGATGCTTTGGCCGAGAGAGGTATTTCAATATTGTCAATAATTGTGTCGTTGGCGTAAGAGTGTACATGTCTTCAGCCCGTAACGACCAAATGGACGATGTGCAAACATGTAAGCTATGACAGATGTGTCATCGACCAGTCTGGTCGTGTTGAAAACAGACAACAAGGAAACCACTTCGTTGTGCAAGTGAACTTGTAAATATTTGTCTATATTAACTGATGCAAAAGTTGTAACTGTAGCATGTCGTCAAGTTTGAGCTTGTATTTGTGTACTCGCCGAGATATTGTTGACTATTTTGTTTGCCTATGTGAAGTTTATAAGCCTTCTAAAATGATGTTGCATGAGATTACATACTACAGTGGTGTCCATCGAGTTGCTTTCCATCTTTCTATTTATACAGTTTCATGACTTGATTTTTTGCATCTCATGAATATCTGGTCCTTTCAGAATATAAAATTATTTCGAAGTTTGAATGAGATACGACTGCGTGCTCATCAGTTGCAGTGCATGTTGTGTGCCACATTGTGCGACTGCTTCTAAGTTTGACCTTTGATTGACTTTGTGGCTTCATGCATCTATGTGTAGCATCTGCTGTCAAGATGTTGCATGTCACACTGTTGGTGTGTGTCTGCATTTGCATGTGTTCAGAGCGTGTGGGGAAGCTATTGGCGAGACGGTCGTTGGGGCTACAAATGTTGCTACTCGTTGATTCGTGAGTCGTACTGCCTTGGCCAGGCTGGCAAAGACGCAGCACAGGTCAGTTTTGCGTGCTTTTCCGTGATTTGCTAATTTCAAAATTTTTCTGTTTCAGCATTTTCTTGCTTTGTTTGCGTGCGTGTGAAAATGTGAAGGTAATTTCTCAAACTCAGATTAGTTGTTGCTGTGTGCTCGTTGAGTCACTTGATGTGTTTATGACATTGTGCGCGTCGTATCCAGCGTGTGCAGTGCGATGCATGTTTGCTTGTTTGCAAGTCATGTGGCATTTGACTTGGTGATGTCAGTTGCATCTCTCATGGGAGTCAGTGAGTGAATGAGTGAGCAATGGTATTTGAAGCCTGTGACGCTGTGTTTGAATTAGCTGACTGAGTTCTCCTTGTCATCGACTACATTGACTGTCGCTGATGATGATGTGTTGATGTGTAGGAAGCAATCGAAAATGGCGATGTATCGGACGAAGATCAACTAGTAGACAAATTGTCGAAGGTTTCCTTCTTTTTTTATTTGTCAAGCAGACATTGTTACGCTTCATTCATTGTCATTGTATGTCTTGTTTCTTTCTGTAATTCTTTCCCACTTTTACACTGCTGTGAACTACAAGTGTATCGTCTGATGCTGCCAAATATAACATTCATCTATTGTGTGAACAATGTCTTATGTATTATTTTACAGCAGTTCTCTTGTGCAACACATTTAAAATTATGATTGCATTTTGCAGTCTCAAAGTCAGTTTAGCAAATTCCGTAATCAATTAGTTATATATTGCCGTCCGCGCAAGCATTTCTCAACCATTTGTTGTCATTCGCCTGCAAAACAATGAATGTGAGGTTGAGTTACACAGATAACAAGTGACTGATAGGTAGTGGCAGTTTTATGTTAAATGGATATATGCATGTTACCAGGTTCCATGATTTTGGGAATGGACTGCAGTAAAAAAAATACTGTTGATCACACAGGATGCAGTGGCTGGAGATACATCGTGTTTTCTACATGCGCTCATACATTTGGCAGTAACTACGTCGAATCTACACCAGTTTGCGAAAAAAATTTCACCACAATAAACACAATGAATTTTCTCACAATTTTACATCTTTTACATACACCTTAAGTATGTAGTTGCTACTTGCGATCTTGTGCAAACAGACTGCATAAATTGACACTAATTGCACCATTATTACGAAAATACCAGTCTCATGTTTTGAATTGGAATAACTTGTTCACAGTCTTAACACTTTGTGCTCAGTTTACACTGCATAGATGCATTAGTTATGTTTAATGCCGCATCAAACATCCAACAGATGATGCTTAATTTATCTTAATGTATGGTACCCCGGAGAGCCTGACCTTGACCAAGTGGACTACAAGGTCAGAGGCGTCATCCAGCAGAGTGTGTACCAGTCGTGTGTTCAAAATGTATGAAATGTTGAAATGTACAAGTTTTATCGTACGTGTGTGCGTGCGTGTGTGTGTGTGTGTGCGTGCGTGTGTGTGTGTG
>Ga0056115_1001536_pt1 | contig 11105 bp, 5 predicted proteins | sample WorMetOlspDAHAB1_FD_77007 | JGI IMG/M metagenome (GOLD analysis project Ga0056115, IMG submission 77007) | Marine gutless worms symbiont microbial communities from Max Planck institute for Marine Microbiology, Germany - Olavius sp. DAHAB.1 ... | reverse complement strand
CTCCTAGAGCAGCTACATCACACACTAGACAGCAATACGCACCAGCAAGGCAAAGCAAACGAAGAAAAAGATATGCGGTTGTTCAGTGCCAAAACTTATTTTGGGGGTTCCCCCTCCCCTAGGGAAAACTTAGGGAGGATACCCATTGCGGATCGGTTCGCCGTGTCCGCCTGAATTGGGCGGAAAGTTGACGGTGTCAACTGTACCAATTTAAAGGTCATAAAGGTCATAAAGGCGAATTAAAGGACAATGACTGTGCATAAACACAACAAACTGTAACTATGGACTGGGTACCAGCTGCAACAGCGCATCATTGAGAATCAGGACCGCCTGCACCAACGCGTGATCGACAAAGCAGTCAGTGAGGTCGACGCCTTGCTAAGAAAGACTGCCATTTCGTACATAGTCAAGTGCAATACAACTATATATAGGCAAAATATCTTCCACTCCATCCAACAAGAACAAGTATCTTTTACACTCAGAGTCTTAAACAAAGTTCAGCAATAAACAATATCGTATGCTTTCACTGACTTTATTAATCAATTCGGATTTTTTTGCAACAAGTGCCCGTGTGCTTAATAAACTTTCTTACTCAAACTTTCACAACTGTGTGCTTATACAGAAATCCCTCCCCAAAAGCTGAATTTCGATCAACCCCCAATGTAGACAACGTTGGAGACTGATCTTCCTAACCACACCATCGGTACAGGCACGCCCGTAGACAGCTTTGGAGCCGGGGTGAAAGACGGCGCCCACGAATGGTCTACAGCCTCCAGCCACGAAGCGGCTGCCTCGTCACCCTGAAAACCAATATAATTTGCCCCGTTGAGTGAGTGAGTAGAGTTTAACGCCCCACCCGACACAATACAGTACCCTGCCCCCCCCTCTTGAAGTCTGTGCCCCACGCACACGGTTCTGGCTACGAGCTAAGTAGAGGCCCGTGGACACAGACGCAACGGCGCGGTACAGCACGCACGTCCAATTAACTAACGACTCCGTACAACAAACCGACTGACTGACGGCTCACAATGACCTAATCCACTAGTTCACATCGCCTAAACAGCTAACGCATCATCTAACGCACGCTGTTACGCGAGACATGAAAAACACCGTTGCAAAAGTCACCGACGCTGACAAACCAACATGGGGGTCGATCATGGGGTGGACAGGGGGGCATGTCCCCCCAATTTTTTAAACGGAGAGGGCAACGTTTTTATCATCCCTTCCCCATCCGACTTCTGGTTGCGAAAATGCATTTTTATTCAGGCATGGAAGCTTAGAGTTCCATAGCACCATTTAGCAATGCCACTGAATGTATAGACTGACCGGGGTTTAACGGCACTTTCAGCACAATAAGGCTATGTCGTGCCTTTAAAAGTTAGTTCAGTTGAATAGCTGATCTGAGTGACATGATGAAAAAAAGTTACGTTTGGGGGAATGCATACACACTGAGAGTCTTGTACATCTCCTATTCAGTAGTGGATCAGCGACATAAATAACCCCCTCGTCTCGCATTGCGTTTTGTTCACAATGGCCTTTAAAGGGATGGAGCCAGCTCCTAACCCGCAGCAACGAGGAGGGAGCAAAAAGCTCGAAGGGGAATCATTTAAGTTTGTTACGCCAGCGCCAAAACATGAAGGGAAATGACTCAACTGACCAAGGTAAAAACAAACAAAAAAAAACATACAAATAAATCATGCAACCTAAAAAAACAGAAAAAGACAAACTCAGGATCCAACTGCGTTTTATTAGGCTTTTGCCCCCTATGCCCACCCCCATTTTTACCACAAGATCGACGCCCAGTGCTACACAAACACAAAAGTGGGGTGTATATATCTACAAACATAAACGGGCCCGGGGATGTTTTTTTCGTTGCGCAAACATATATCCCTGTACACAAATAAAGCAACGTTAGCATGCGGAGCGACAGTGCGGAAGATTTGACAAATAAACGCGTCGCTTCTAAATTCCGGAGAAATTTTCGCTGCGATTTTTCTCCAGCAAAACGTAACCGACACAAATGCATCTTCGCGGAAAAGATTAAATTCGCTCTTGTACGGAAAAAAATTGCATTCCAGCTGAACTCAATCAGATGCTGAAATCAATCTTAGCGTAAAAAATCATAACATGCATAATGAGAAACACTCGCACAGTATATGCGAAGATGAGGACAGAACATGGCATCTATATACAAACAGATCGGTAAAAAATAATGTGAATCCGAGAAAAATCCAAATATGACAAAAGTGTTCCAAGCAGTGGCGGTTCTAGCTTGGAAAATCTGGGTGCACGGCCCCGTGGCGAGGGTCTGTGCCCCAAAAGGGTTGTAGGGGGACGGGCAGGAAAATAAGCCCCCGGAAGCTGATGTCATATCATTATGAACATGGCCATAAATAACACGTTTAGAGTTCAGGTTTTGCCGCATTTTGAAAAAAAGGGCAACACATTTTTGCACACGTAACAACGAAACTGGGGGCCTGTGGTCTCCCACGCCCTGGCACCAGCGTAAAACCGCCACCGTTTCCGAGCAGCTTGACCAAAAAAAACGGAGTAAATTAATGGCATATTTATCTGCAAAAATAAACCTTATAAATTATCTTCTATCGGCATTCCGGGTTATCAACAGACGTACTGTACAGGACAGACAAGCGACTTTCTATTTCTATACTGAATGCAATCGTAGTTATGCATCATTAACAAAATGCTTCAACATCGGGACTATTAATGCTCAACGCACCACAAAGACCACACAGTTAGCGACAAAAGTCATATTTCCAGCCACTCACAAATGAAATGACCTTAACAAAGACATGCAGAAAAACAGATCAACTGGAGAACATTAACGAATCAAACCAAACAGCAACACTGAACCAAACGACAGAAACTGGGTTAACTACAGAGAAGAGGCAAAGGGAGAGAGGGGGAGATCCCCTCAGAAATTTGGTCAGGGGTCCATGTCCGAGCCAAAGATCCTGAGGCTCCCTTGTCAAAAAAGTGTTTAACTTGTACAGTGTGGTGGGTACAGGTGAGTACATAAATAACTGCGGGCAGTAACTCCAGCAGGCAAAGTCCGGCGCGTGGGAACTCAGAAACAAACGGGAAAGATAGAAAACGGCACAGAAGGACAATGGAATGACTGGATCGAGGGAGAAGAGGGAGCAAAAATGGGAAAAGCACGGACCCCTGGATTTCACTAGCACTACTGGCTCTGATGCTCTACACAAAAATCAATGACAAATTTTCTCCTTTCAAAAAGTTTTGGCTATCCAAATGTTTAGTTACAAATTCGTTCAGTTTTTAAAGATGTTATAATTCTCGTTTCAATTTCTTCAAAACGACTGCAGATAATTATCATTTCTAGATTTAGTTATTAAAACAGCACTGCCAGGTATAGGTACATATCTTTATCATTTTCAGTCTTTTTGTCTACAGAGTCATGACAGGAATGGTTTGATATTGCTGCAAACTGAAAGTTAAATAAAGTTATAGTCAGATCTGTGCAATTACCATTATCCGGTTCAAAAACCCGGTTTCTGGGACCAAATGGCCCAAAACTGGATACCGAGGTAATAAAAATGGGCGGATACTCAGCCAACCAGAACCGGATATGTGGTACATCTCTACTAGTTTCATGGGCAGAGGCTGACAGAATAAGACATAACGTAGCAGACCATCATCACTCGCACAGTGAAGCATCAATATTACAACAATAAGGCAATACTCTAAAGAACAAGAACAAGCACAATTAACGGCAACACCATAGCACACAAAACATCCGGTAGGCCCACCACTCGCTGGGATTAAAATCTTAACACGGACCATCACCAAAAATGACGTTTGCAAAACGAACTAAAATGGCAACTTCAACATTGTAACAAGATTAACTTCACATGATTAGTATCGATATAACTCTCCTAATAAGTTATATTCATCAATTTTTCTCTACAAATACAAGAAACGTACAAGTTCACGTACATTAGCACAGCATTAGAAACCTTCATTGTTAAATACATGCATGAATGGTGTATAAAACAGAAGCCTGGCTGTGCATCGTTTGATTTTTCTCCTACAATAAATCTTATAATGTGAAACAGGAAAAGTTCTCCATAATCAAACATCCGGACTGAAAATTGCAAAATGCAGCATTTTCCTACATGTGAACTAAGTTGCTGGAATGATACCAACGCGGTTTTACACAAATCCACATTAACCGCAACAGCAAGCAGGAGACCGTTCATTGGCATAAATAGCTGAACACACTATGTAATCAAACATGATGTCTAGTAGCACTACGTCACGATAGAAAATTCAGCATCAGAGATGAGCGTACCAACTCTATGCAAAGCCCTCAATGCATTTAGTGAAAAGATTTTCCACAGAAGACTTCTGGGGCTGATGATGCCAACACAAAACCAACAAGACCACAAAACGCGAGCAACTTATTCAAAAAACGTCTAAAACAAACGCCAAAAAGTTTGTGGTAACCAAGCGACAAACATCAACCCGCAGAAAACAAGAAATTTTTTTTGGAGAATCCGAGATAAAAAATTTCCTACTACTGCTAATTTCATGGCTTTTACACAGACAAATACAACACTGACCTACTGGTACACGACATACTACGGAACTACCTAACAGCACCACAGAAACCAGTTAAATTAGCTGCATTAGTCATACAGTAATTAGTTAATTTTTATACAGAGTATTTACTAGCAAGACCAACACCCTCGGCAATGAAAATACCGACAGCAGTAATTAAGAATAACCACTAAAACATTTTCCTAAAGTTAACAGTTAAACCTATGAGTACGTTCAAGCAGGATATTAACAGCGGGATGGCAATATAACTTCTGTTCACTGTTAGCAAATCAAAGCTTAAGCGCAGATTATTATGCTGTGATTTCGAGTCATGGACTGCAAAAACCATTCTTCATATTATCAAAAATTAGTTTGCCCTCATAGAAATAATTATTTTTTAAACAACTGGTAAATTAAATCGAAAAACAGCACGACATACTATACCACACAATGATACAAATACACTGAATGCACAGGACAAGCAGGAACACAGTGCGCTGCAATAGAAAATGCAATATGTCAGTATACAAAATCAGATAGCATAATAATACAGTCACAAACGTCAGTTTGATTTCACGACCAAGAACGAGCAAATGTTCTAACACGGCCAGCAAAGTTACAAAAAAAGACATGATTGCTGTAAGAACAAGAAAGTCCTACTTGCTCTCTGAAATATATTCAAAGTCGACACAGTTAAAATCTCCTTTATGCAAACTGACGTACCGGCAAAAAATGCCCACTCCGGTTATATCACTATATTAGTTATCTTCGATTCAACCAATAACTACCAACTATTTTATACCCGAAGGCATACGTGCCACAAAAACTTGCTCGAAATAAAATGCACGGTACACATCATTCACATGAATGAACTATGAGACAGTATGATGCAAGTATTATGCCACCGATGACAAAAATAGGTTTAGACTCCTACCGCAGGGAAAACTTCAAAAGCCATGCAAACAATCCAGCTACGTGAACCACAGAAAAATAGTGAGGGAACTAGCTGGACTTTCTTATCGTAAAACAGAAACGTTGGGCGAAGCTAACGCAAACAGACTGGAATTCTGGAGCAAACAAACACAATGACTTTCTGACACGCAGCATTAACGTAACGTGCGGCGCCGTAAAAAAATTTGTCGTCTCAAGATAGACAAACGGCTCTACAACTAGATCACAATGCACACGGACTGGATATGTTCTGGCTTTCGAAGTCATAGTACACGTCAATCCGGAAAAAAACGACCACTCCGACATTCGGCAATATCGTTGTCAAATCTCACACCGATGTGAAAGATCGTTTGCAGGCCAGACAAAGACAATTAAATGGCAAAAATTTACACACAACAACCGAAAAGTTGAACCAAAAGTTCTATTGTTTTTCCACGTTCTTCAGTTTACCACGATTTCGGCATAATTCCGTCCGGAGTGCATCAAATCATCAAGTTTCACACTTCACAAGGTAGTGTATCAACACAACTATGGTATGGTTGCTGAAAATACTGCATCTCTGGCAGGAAATTTAGTTTTTTAAAAACTTCACAAATCGGTTAAGATTTGACAGCTGTTTTTAATCGGAACGCAGTGTAGTAGCCTACCAATGTGCATATGGATTTCCCGATAGTGCAGTAATATACTCCTACGTTCTGACCAAGTGCAGCCAGGTCTGGACACATAGGTCGGCGGAATACATTAACTAACGCTGTCCTCGGCTGTAGGTGCCTTCAGTCCGTTCACCTCCGCCGGTTCTTTGTCGGTTTTCGTTGTGGCATCGGATGCTCTCTGCATCTTGTTAATGGTGTTCTCGTTGTGGACCGTCTTCGAGGTGGTGGGCGTGCGCCGGCGCAGCCAGGCATGGTTCAGCGCCTGCGGCGGCGTCATCCGCTTGGCCGGGTCCCACTCGAAGCAGCGTGTCAAAAAGTCGACGAACGTCGCGTCCTCGCAGCCACGCAGTGCCTTCGCGAGCTCCCGCGACGCCGGCGGCCCGCGATACTTGCCACGTCCCGAGCGCCCGCCGGACAGCTGGTAGCGCCCGTTTGGACTTGCAGTGAGCGAGCAGTAGCGTGGAAAACCGCGTGAGCTGATGAAGTGCCGCGACCGCTTGCAGACGTCGAGGAGGGACTGAGCCGGCATGCCGATCACTTCGATGACGCACGCAAGCTGGTCGGCTTCGTCCTCTCCGGCAAAGAGCGGCGTCCCAGTCGACAGCTCGGCGAGGATGCAGCCTAGACTCCACATATCAATGGGCATGCCGTACCGTCCTCCAAGGATCACCTCCGGGGCACGGTAAAACCGCGACTGGATGTACGTGTAGACGCGCTGGTGCTCATAGCAGCTCGAGCCAAAATCGATCACCTTGACGCCTGACCGGCCCAGCTGCTTGAGCAGGACGTTCTCTGGCTTCAGGTCACAGTGGATGATCCGATTGCGGAACAGCGCGTCGAGGCACTGCAGGACCGAGTGCGCGAACTTCCGCACCAGCTGCAGGCTGAAGCCGTGAAACCTGTTCTTCTTGATGAGCTCATAGAGGTTGATGCTGAGCAGCTCGAACGTCATGCAAATGTGCGACCGAAACACGAAGTGCTCCAGCATGTGGACGATGTTCATCCGGCCTTCGCCATCCTGGTCGCGCAGCTGTTCCAGGATCCGAATTTCCTCGGCCGCCTGGCGGTGAAATCGCTTCTCGTTTCGGACGATCTTCACGGCAACGTACGTCCGTGTTTTGTGATCGTACGCTTTCATCACATGACCAAAGCTCCCCTTTCCGATCACCTTCAACACCTCGTACCGATACGCCAGGTGGTCGTGGATCACGTGGATGTACGACCCTTGCTCATCGTCATAACCGTTATTACTGTTTCCGCCGGTGCTGCCCTGTCGCTTCTTGGCATTCAGCCCGGCATAGTATATTTCGTCATATGAGTTTATCTCTTTCTGTTCGTACGACGAAAGCTTATTTGCGTAGTGTTTCAGTATCGAGCCAGGTCGTAGAAAATAAACACTAGTGTCGGAGGAGGAAGTCTTGACGGCGGGTGGAGAGGCCAGCGGACTGGCCGGTCTCGTTTGTGATGTGCTGTCAGCTTCGGCGTTGTTCTTCTGAGAGTCGCCTGGCAGAGGTCCATTCGTCGTGACCGCCAACAGCACTTTTGGTCCATTCTGGAAGTCACCACCACACTGTCCAGCTGACATCGACAACTGTGTTGAGGACATCACAAGAACAAAGATGGTGGCAGCACGCGGACACAGAAATCTTTTTTGTCGTCACCAGCTCGTGCTAAATCGACGTCGTCCGCTCCGTTTCTTGTCGGTGGAAATTCCGACGATAATTCGCCGCTGTGGCACTGGCTAATAAATGACCGATTCTGACAAAACCTGAAATGGAAACACAAACACAAGTGGTTGAAAGACATCGGCATATAAAGCATTCCACACTTCACGCCATTTATTTGGAGAGAGTTCTGTATCAGTCTACACACCTAACAATTAGTGCTGTGACGGTTTCCATTTTCGAATTTGTGGTCGGTTTTTTAATAAAAACCGAGGTTCATGGTTCGGTTTTGGTTTTTATAGTTCCAGCTTTTAATCATGTGCACAGCAAACACTAACGATACTGGCAAAAACACCTGCACAGCGGCGGTGCAAAACAGCGACCTCCGACACAGCTGACGCAGTCGATGCAACGGACAGCTGATATAATAAGCATTCTGCAAGTTGCAACTTTAAACAACATTTGTTGACATCAAAGGGCGTTCGCGACCCGCCATTCGCCTCGCGTGCGCTCAACACCTCGACATCTTCTGCCGCCCCTCTGACCCCCTCCCGTATCGTCGACGATCAAACGTTTGATCGTCCACGATATGGGAAGGGGTTGGAGGGGCGGGTGGAAGAAGGAGACTGCAACCTTACACCAGTCTCCCGTGACACCAAGACGCTCAGTACTGGGTCATAGCCATGCGACAGATGACGCCGCACCACCTCTACCAGCAGAAAGTACAACAGTCTCAACTGTCAATCACTCTAACATTTCTGCGAATTAACCAGTCTTAAAACTGACTGAGCACGCAAGTTGGTTTGTCACTAATGATCTGCATTATTTAGCCTTGGATGGAGTGTGCCACCCATTGCGTATAAGCTGCATTCTCTAAGCAACCTGCCTGCTCCAATGATATAAGTGGCTGGGACACCGCAAAGTAAGGAGTACTCATATTGGTATCAGTATCGGCAGTTGCGTATACTCGAATACCCGTATTGGATCGTATCGGTGCGTGCTCGTATCGTCCGTTCTCTAGTTTTTGCTGTTTCTTGCCCTTTTTTGCTGATCCTCGGTCTTTTTTGCCGTTTCTAGCCATTTTTTGCCTTTTCTCGCTCTTTCTCGCCTGAAGTCGCTGTTTTCCACCGAAAGTCACCGCTTTTCGCCGGAAGTCACTCTTTTTCGCTGGCCACCAAATGCGTATATTAGCTGCATTCTCTAAGCGACCTGCCTGGTCTAATTAATGATATTAACTGGCTGGGACACCATGACGCAAGCAGTACTGTTATCGGTATCGGCCGATATGTATACTCGAATAATCATATCGGATCGTGCTCTTATCGTCCGTTCTCTTTATCTGCATATGTAAAAAGGTCAGCGAAATACCTCCATGTGTGCTTCAACAAACACTTCTTACAAACAACAGACCACACGCAGCAGGGTTGCCAGATGCGGACAAAAAACAACGTACACAGTAATTTAATAATTAGTAATATTTATATCATCGATGAAATTTTGCTATTCGATTATCAAATTGCCCATCTCGCTCACTAACTGGCCGCCGCTGCCAGTAAATATCAGCATATAATTTCACAAATCTCGTGGAACCTTGGAGCGTGAGACGCAGTCGTTTGACACGCAGTTGTTATTTTCATCATAGTGACTAGCTCACGCACCCGGCCGCCTGTCGCAGTGGGCAGCGGCGGGTTGGAAGGCGAAGTGGGCTAAAGTACAGCGCCGGCAAAAGGAACATCAAAGACCCAAACTGTCGAGCTGTCAAGCCACTGCAAACTTCCTGCTAGTGTTTGTAGTACACTCAATACTGTTGCTGCATACACCTGTACCAGTAATCCTGGGACTTCCGCATCCCGCCAAGTGTATTATTGCGTTGAATAGGTGTTGGTGTTGACGATCGCTGTTGGTCTACTTCACAGTGATTACTCGTGCATACGATGCACTTTCACAGCATGCACATAGCTGATCAGTTGTTAAATAAGAAAATTTATCCGCGCTGAAGACTTTGAAGGCACCATCAGTCTCCTCACCTGAACCAACTCATTGGCTTTGCACCATATATAAACACAAACGTTGGAAGGTGAAACCATATTCCTTGGCTCCAAAAAACATCGGTTTCGGTTCTCCACGGTTCTGACAAAAAACCGTAGTTTCCGGTTCCGGTACAGTTTCCGTCACTACACTACTAACAATAAGCCCAATGCTAACCTTAACTTACAACAATAATACCAATTCGCTGTTTTTTTCTCAACTGTATTTGGCATTTTGGCATCAGAGATCTTTGACGTTTTAGTCATTTCATACGTTAATAAACACTCTGTGAGTCAGCTCGAAATGTTTTAAAATACACGCATCATCTCGAGGAAAACGGCTTTATGCCATATACTTAGTCACAACTTTATCTAAAACAAAAACAATGTACAAAGTAACAACGAAAACGGTGACACAGCACTCTTGTCCAACCACACCAACCAACTCACAATGACATTACCGTCACAACGTTGAAAATCGCCCATCAGTTAAAGCATCTGCAGCATCTCGAAACCAACTGACAAACGTTGAATGTATTCAACCACTAACGACTTACAACCGACATATGCCATTAACATTAAATACCACAATCATAACTGCCATTATCTACAAAACGAACAATTAGTATGCTAACCGGAAATAGAGACATCTCCACTCCACCCCCCACAACGGGCACTGGCTGTCAATCACGGCTGTCTCCGCCCACGGTAGCTTTTATCTCGTTTGTTAACAAGTAAGTAATGAATCATGTTCACTGTTTAGAACTGCCGTGAGTGACTATTACAGTGCGCCGCCCTGGTGTGCTGTTAGTTTTTACGCGTGTAACTCGGACGGCGTAAACACTGAGTAAAGCTGTCGTTTACTCAGCTACGACAAATATTAAGCCATGTACGTTATTGGCGAAAATAGATTTCAAAGAGTTACACATGCAGTTCACTGTGCAATACAACGTGACCTGTGCATAGGGGGTCCTCCAAAACCACACGTAACAATTTTTTCCACGAATTGTTTATTCACTATAGGCCTACAACTTTTATGGGGCTACGATGACGATTAAGGGTAGTTTAAAACGTATTTTTACTAATCTACGAGCACGCGCTGGTCATCATTTCCAATTACCCGAGTACACTACATTGTTGCATAAAAAGTCATATATTGTGAGAGTCTTATATAAGCATGTTTTACCTTTTGGCCACTGACTTATTGGTTTTTGTGTGTGATTGTGATTTCT
>Ga0056115_1001535_pt1 | contig 11106 bp, 2 predicted proteins | sample WorMetOlspDAHAB1_FD_77007 | JGI IMG/M metagenome (GOLD analysis project Ga0056115, IMG submission 77007) | Marine gutless worms symbiont microbial communities from Max Planck institute for Marine Microbiology, Germany - Olavius sp. DAHAB.1 ... | reverse complement strand
TCTACCTAGTGTACAGTTGCCGCAGCGTGCAGCGAAGTTCGAAAACCGACTCAGAGAGACTACGGCTGCGGCGATTTATATTGATACTGTTGAAATTATTGTTGACGCTATATGAATTACTGGTCTCTACTACTTAGTTAAGTTCTGTATTATATTCTGCAACCATTTATGGTGAATAAAGATTTTTGAGTTTGCAAGCAGCTATAGCCGGCTGTGAACGCGTTCTAAAAAGAGACTGCGTTTATTTAATACCCCTTTTGCAAAGCCACCGATAACTGCGGGAACAGGTACAGGGTCTCTCGGGAGTCTCCAGGGATATCGGTCGCCCGCCTTCCCAGTTCCCAAACCAACTTATTATTATTTTTATATAAATTACTTACTTACATATGATTGAAACTCGACAGCGGTGAGCATCCATGGCGAATCCACTGAGCGCCGCATTCTTGACATGTAACGATCAACTGAAGAAACAGCAAGCCGCACTCATCCGCCGAATAAGACAGGGTCGTCAGCGACCCGTTTAATTAGCCGACACCCGACTATATCGCTGGTTGAATTAACAGATGGGAGCGACAGAACTACAGAAAACTGCACAGGAGGTGACGGCGACGTCATTCTGTCAGCAATATTTATCGCCCGTCATGTTGGTATACTCGTAATGCTACACGGTTTCATTGTTTCCCGAACTTGTCGGACCCCTTTATTTATGGGGCCGCGTTGTAAAATTATGCGGTCGAATTTTACGAAACGCTGGCCAACAGTTGCGCGGTTGCGCCACACTTTGCCACATTAAAAGTGGGAAATATTTCCATCCTGCATACTTTAGAAAATCGCGCACGTGATTTTGTGAAAACTAAATCACGTGGGCACTCTATTCAAAGAAAATTTGCAAAAAAAACACTAGAAACGAACGTCGACAAGTAAGTACAAGTACATTATTCATAAAGCGCCAACTTCTGGTAAAAATGGGCAAGCATTTGTGGATGGGTCCCTAATACGGAGTGGTAAAAGCAAACTGAAAGCAGTAAGTCTTGAGGGTTCGTCTAAAAGCAGTGAGTGACTTGCAGTTAACGTTCACGTCCGACCGACAAGGAGCGCACAAACTGACCGATTTTCGCAAGGGAGTGTGACAATGGCAACCGAAACTATTACAAATACGTGTGCATAACAACGTACCAACCAGGCACTACATCTAATCCTAACCCTAAACCTAACCGTAAACCTACTACTACACGACACGCAATAGTGAACATTTAACTAAACAGTCACATTTCTGACGTATCAAAAGAAATTCATACGAGACAATGTTGTTGCACCGTTTGTATATACCAACTTTGGTTGTCACTGTCACAATGCCATGTCAGGCCGGGCAATGTCTGAAACGGCTGCGTGACAAGACTGACTGTCAGAGGTCCGTCGGCAGATAGTTCCAGACACGAGGTTCAGCAGCACTGAAGGCTCTGTCGCCGAAGTTGGTCCGCGTCCGACTGACTAGGAGCGTACTACGAGGCCTATACGCACGGGGGTATTTCTACCACACTACGATTGTGTTACGTTATATTTGCTTGCGACATCTCTGGAATGTAGGCCTAATGATTTACGAGTGAGTGAGTGAGTGAGTGAGTGGAGTTTATCGCCCCAATTTTAATGATGTAAAATGTAATGAATTCCATATATTGATAGGGACAAATTCAGCACACGAAACACATAATAAACACACGTAATGATGTACACGTTTATTTGGAAGTTGCCAAAGATGAGGGGGACGTGGAGTTATGGTTCATTTTTACTTGCGTTCAGCTAATACTACACTGTCGCGGTTCGTTTTATGTTGACTCGCGATCTCAACTTCGTCCGTACCACCCGGACTTCACCCGAAACATTACCGTTACAATTTACATAGCCATAATGATCACGTTGCACAGCAGGGATCAAAGGAAACGTGCACAACGTGACACTGTCTACACGGCGTCATGTAGTTGCCATAACACTGACTGTCTTGCTCAGTGTTTATGGCCACTGCGTGTGTGCGACCGTCGTAGGCCATAGAAACAAGCAGCGTAATGTGCTAAGGCAAAAGTAATGTTGTCTCGACGACTGTAATTAACGTAGGTGTGCCCCTACTGTACACCGGATAAGGATAAGGTCAAATGCCGTTGCTTCGACTTGACAAAGACATTATTGTGAACAGCAAATTGCAGTCAAGTCAAACTGTGTCTTAACATGACGCAACGCAACGCAACATTACAACTGATTGGCTGCCAAAAGCGCCTCCGAAATGATCTATCTGTCGCTACTCGCTCGCTCGCCGACACTGGAAAGAGTTTCCACGGGCAGACAGTCTGGTGAACTGAAAGAGGCAAAGAGACAGCGGGAATGAACGGGGAAGAAAGTGTCACATGTGTGCTGCTCCGTCGAGTATAGGCTCACGTGTGCTATACAGTTGCAGTTTGGTGTGCTCATCACGTGAGTAATCCAATCGGTACCAGCTGGTGACGCGCGTTGTCATTATTACGTTACGTGACAAGCAGGTACTTGCTCGCAGTCAGCTGAGCTGGACAGCGGACACCACTGTCCGTCCCGCAGTTACATCATACACGGTGTTCCCCAAACCGCCCATCTTTACTGGGTTTTGGGGGACAATAATTTAGTTAAAATAGCCAATTTTAACAAAAAATAATACCTAAAGCAAGAGTGAAATTCTGTATACTATATTATTACTAAAAAGCATTAATTACCAAGAAATACCTAGTAGAAAAAAATAGAAAAAATATTCAAACGTATAGTTGTCGCCGAAACTCAACATTACATTACATTGGACATTAACAAGCAGGAAAAAACGTCTAAAATGTATAAAAAATATTTTCAAAACAAGCATAGTTATTCGATAGAACAGTTTGTAACTGGTGACTAGTAACAGCGTTGTTGTGCAGCATCCTAGTAATAAAATGTGTCAGCGCAGTAAACATGTTTTCCTGCCAGGCCGCGATATTGATGCTATGCTAACTGATACTGCTACTGTTTGTGACCTTTGTTGCGAAACTACAATGGCGCTTAAATGTTTTAGGATGAGCTGCTCCCTGAAAAAATTGCTGTCGAATATTGTGGGAGAACGACTTTTACCGGACTTTACAACGTAGTGCCGCCACAGTGTACAGATGTTTCGGAAAACTCTACAAAGATCGATCTATTGTAACCTTGTTTTGGCAAAAGGAACCACAGCGCTCATTTAAAATTTTTTCGTCTATTTAGTATCTTTGGTTATTAGCACAAATGGCGCAGCTAGAAAGAACGTAATATTAGCTACCAAACGGTCTGCTGCTTTCTTGTGGAATTTGTCGCTATGATTTTCAGACATTTCCTACAGTTTGAAGCCAGTTTCCTCAAGGGGCGGGGTTCCGCGGGTTAGTTCTCTTTGCTATAACTGCGCCCAACTGGTGTAGACTAACTCGCGATCAATTTTTTTTCTGTTAAGTCCCACTCTAACATTTCGATGACGTTCATCCAACCGACCCCGATAAGAAGATTCATCGTATCGTCGTATTTTTAATGTCGATATTCGGAGCATCACTAAATGGAGACACGCAGGCACCATGCAGTGTCTGCGTCGACTGACTGTGAGACAAAGTTACAGTAGTCGCCAGCTGCTTAGTATTCCACAACCGTAACGCTCTTTTTCTTCGTCTGGGTCGCTAGGAAGGTCAACAAAGGTCACACGTTGTAATTGTGGTCAGTTATTGTTGGCCGCAACCTCAACAGAATTTTATCATCATATTCATTTACTATGACTGGCTGCCTACATGTAGTAGAAACAAATGCCTTTAAAACCTTAACTGTATACAGGGTGGACCAAAAAAGTTAGCAAATTTTCGACTTATCAATATTAATTTGACGGTTTTAATACGATTTACTGATGATTCTTTAGTGCTTAATTTTTTTGGCCCACCGTGTATTTCATACAAACGTTCAGTGGTCCAACTCAGCACACGTATTATGAGTAAGGTTACACGATTTTTCAAGTTCTTATTGAAATTATCGATGAACAGTGTGCATACTATAGGCTAATTAGTAATAATCGAATGAATGCAACAGTTTAGTTACAAACAATTTCTTTCCTCGAGAGTGGGCAACTGAATAGTAACACCTGCCTATAAACACTCATAGAAACGTCATCATGACTTTTTCAAAAATACTATCATCACAAAGGCACTGTTCAGCACCAACTCCAAGTTATAGATTTGCTCGCGTTGACCTAGTGTCACCCCACACCTAAACAATGACAAAAGAAAAATTAACCTTCGTGCAATTTTGCTTTTATAGCTGGATGTTTCTGGTATTGTGTCATCAATGCATTGAATTTTTTACTTAATGATGTTGTTAGTTGCGCTTCCGCCGACAGTTTTATAAGACGACTATCTACAGCCGTCCAGTCTGAATTTGTCGTTGTCTTCTAGTCATTCTGTTTTTTTATTTTGGTTGTTAGGCATATGTTACGCTTTGTGTCCACTTTGGTTCATTGTGTTGTAAGTTGTAAACTTCAACAGTGTTGCATGTGGCGATGCTCTTAGAAATAAAGATGCATAGGCCTATACATACGGAACCCACCTTTGAGTAAACTTGCTTCAAAGTGTAGGCAATGGCTGCAAATCATAGCCACAACTTCCACAGAAAGAAGCAGGCCCTCTACATAATAGCTGATTTTACGTTCTTTCAAGCTGTACCATTTGTGCAATAATTAAGGATTCTAAACATACGAAAAAATGCAATGAATATTGTGGTTCCTTTTCCGATACCCTCTCTTTCCACATTTTTCTGTTTTCGTTGATTTCAACCGTGCATTCCAATGTCACGCATTTCTCGGTCTGAGCGGCTGGTTTTGTCCGACGACAGACAATGCACAATAAATGCGGCTTCCGAGTTCTGGATCGCAATATCAGTGGTTCATGATTGATAACAGATCTGCTGCCGAGACACTAGAAAATAACAAAAAAGTACACCGTACCGTAACGTCGTAAGCGCGGCCGTCCCGACATTCCCCACTCCGACACTCGCAACAGTACTGTCGTTTGACAGTCACGGCGTAGCCACGTTCAGGCACGGGGCGGCAGTAGCCCCCTTGTTTAATTCAATGGGGGTTGTTGTTTGACTTACCCCGGATCCCCTGGCTGCATTTGTCTTTTGGGGAGGGGAGATAAACGTGGAAAGGAAGGAAAGGCGAAAACAGTACGGATGTCATGGAAGGAGAGAAGAAATTAGGGGAGGGAATAGGGGGATTTTCGATTTCCTCCCCATTTTACTGATCCTAGATTCGGCCTTGAAATCTTTGAGACCAAAAAGACAGACAGATAGATAACTTAACACAGACAGGTACTCAAGGTTCAAGGTTGGAAAGGCCGCGAAGACATCGGCCGCCTATGTATACACATCGTAAATGCATACAGACAATCTGGAAACAAAAAAAACTAAAAAAAACCCAACAGAATCAAGAATCCCTGAACGATACAGCCTGTGTAGAGACCGACACAAGAGATAGGCCTATACATATTATTCAGTCACCGAGTTTTGTCCGCTTACGGCTACTAGCTACAGCGTCGGACTGATGTATTATCCCGGTGCTCGCATGCACTACACTGCACACAGGTTAGCAATCGTGTTGTAGGCTGCGACGCGAAAAGCAACATAAATATGGAATGAAATATGCTGCCAGCAAATTGATGGATATATGGATGATAACGCACATCTGACGACGGCGTGTGACAGGAGTCGGTGTGCGCCCACAACGCATGCTTTCTCGACGTATGCTGCGGTGCGTGGGTCCATTCTGTTTGTCACAAGACCCTTCAGGGTGCTCCAGAAAGTAAGACCCGAGAATTATCACCTTAAAACTGTCCGCACAGTTGAAATAAAATTGAAACAAAACTGAAACGAAACTGAAACGAAACTGAAAAAAACAGATCCAAAACTGTTTTTGTTTCAGCCAAAAGAGTCTTGAAACCTTTTTAGCTGTTTTAGCAAATTACAAACCGGTATCCGCTGTATACAGTATGCAAAACTGCTGTCTATGATGCTATCGATCAAACTGTAGTCAACTAACATGGAGATCATGTGCGTTACTGGTTTCGGTAAAAAGTAACTAGTTACTGAAGGAGTTACTTTCGGCAGAATGTAATGCGTTACTGTCGTATAGTTACTCCAAAAAGTAACGCGTTACAGTAAGGCGCTACTATCCTGCGCTGACTATGACAACGTCTCGCATACGTCATCGCTCCACCCCTCCCCGCCTCTGCTTTGGCGCTCAAACAGCGTATACCGACAGTGATTGGCTAGAACAGCTAAAACATTTCACGACTGGGTGTTTTGTTTAGCTGAAACTATTTTTGTTTCAGTTTCGTTTCAGGTTTATTTCAGTTTTTTTTCAATTGTGCGGACAGTAGAAGACCGAAAGGCCATATTTTTTTCGTCAGATTTGAGTGTAAAACAAGCACTAGCATACAACGAGTTGGACATACTACTATATGCGTGACATATTACGTTGTGTCATCGATTACTGCATTTTTTTCTAGGGATAGGGGTCAAGTAATTGTGAATAATAAAATAGTAATTGAACACCTGAAAAAAAGAGAAGATACGGTTCAATGACATAATTGCACCTCATGTACTTATATGTTTTTTTACTAACTTCTGAATCGGATAGACACATGAGGCCATTACGTCACAGCGCGCAGTGCACGACATATACAGTATGGATGAAAAAATAAGCCCCTTGCCGAATTATTAACGAGACATATTAAAACCTTCCAATAAGGCTAGACCTCTTTCATCAAATTTGGGTGATAAAGCAGCACTAGAATATTATAAGTTAGTACTAAGTATTCTATGCACGGCGTAATATGTGACATCATAAATTATAGCACGATAAAATAACATGGTTTATTGAATCTCGCGGCTAAAAGCTGCATTGTAACAACTGAAATACATATGCAAATACAATGATAAAAAACTAAGTGTTAAAATACCGTAAAAACATACAGGGTGGCCCAAAAAGTAAGCCACTACCAAATGATCAAAAATGGTATTTAATCGCATTAAAGTATACCAATGAGATTTGATTTATTCGTCAAATTAAAGTATGAATCGACCTCTACAAAATTATTCGTTGGTATTATATATTCTATGCGTGACCTACTTTTTGACCTCAATAACTATGCCTGACCCGCAAACTAGCGATATGCGCATATACGGTAAATGATGTCAGCGCTTCCTCTGGCATCAGCTCGATTTAGCAAGCCGTAAATTCTATGTCGAAACAATCTCTTAGATGGATATTAAGGTAAAAATAATCTTTTATTTCCATATTTTCGCTTTTTTATGGGTTTCAAACATGATTTTATCAGATTCGATAATTTTACCCACATCGCAGATTCAAACATAGCAAGTGATGACGTCACAAATTAGGTCACACATAGAATATTTAATACCCACTGATTATATTCTTGTGCTCATTTTATAGTCAAAATTGATTAAAAATTTAGCGTTAATGACGGTTTTTAATACGATTTAATGGTGAAACTTGATAGTGGCTTACTTTTTTGGGCCACCCTGTACACAACTTACAATGTTAAAATAGTTTAAAATAATATTATTTGTAAATTACTGTGTTTGACGCTGATATGTGCGTAATATAACTGTAAATGATAAAATCTTAAGGCACAATTTGATAAAAAAAGAAAAGAGAAGATCACTGATATTTTTACATTAATTTCCGCCTGAAGGATGATCCAGGGTTGGAAATAGTCATAACAGTTACCAGAGGAAGTGTAGGCATGATCTATACTCATTTGACCCACATGGGAACTACACGACTGATGAACAGAAATTTGCATCAGACAGTACGTTACGAATAAAATATTTAATACCAAATACTAATAAAATATAGCGTACTTTGACACTACTCTGACAAAAATAATATGAAATAAAACAATTTGTTGACCGTCCAACAGTGGCTTACTAATTTATGCATCGCAATACTGGAGCGACGTTTTGCTTTTTAATAGATTGTGCCTTTTGAATTGTAAAAAGGCGGAGGTCTTTGAGTTTTCGGAGGTGGTGAGCTTCAGAGAGTGATCGTTTGGTGGCGCCGGCAGTGTCGATGACAGGCAATTTCGACGAGGTGGCTAGGTGTCCTTAGCGACTGGTCGGCGGACCGACTGGCGCGCTCAATTTCCGCTTAGGCTCTGCGCTACTGCGGCTTTGGTCTTCGGCGGCAAACTGCTGCACCGCGTGGGATGGACGGATTCGAAGACAATCGCTCGAGACAGGGAGAAATTTATTCGCAATACGAGATGCGCACATTATGTCATCAGATATACAGGGTGGCCCAAAAAGAAGTAAGCCACTATCGACGATTATCATTAAATCGTATTAAAAATCGTAAACCAGGCTAGATTTTTCACCAATTTTGATTATAAAATGAACACTATGTGTTCGTATTAAATACTCTATGTATCACCTAATTTGTGACGTTATCAGTTGCTGTGTTTGAATATGCGATATGGGTAAAATCAATGTATATGATAAAATCGTAATGAAAAAATTGAAAAAAAAAGAGAAAATATAAAAATCGAAGAAATTTATACATAAATCTCCATCTAAAAGACGATTTTGGAATGTAATTTACAGCTTGCTAATGCGAGCTGATGCCAGAGGGAGCGCTTACACCATTCGCTGCATGTGACGCATATCGGTACTTTGCGCGCGGGCCATTGTTAATGGCGTCACAAAAGTAGGTCACGCACAGAATATTTATTACCAACGGATTGTATTATAGTGCTTGATTCATACTTTAACTTTACAAATAAATCTAAGCTCGTTGGCAATCTTTAATACGATTTTTTGAAAAAAATGGTGGTGGCTTACGTTTTTGGGCCACCCTGTACATCGGGTGACACCCGACGCCTCCGAAATGACTTGCGTTAAACTCTACTCACTCACTCACCCTCCGCGAACATTACTAAACACAAGCAACATATAGCTATCTAGCTTAGCTATTTCGTGGGCTCCGGGGGAAGAGTTTAAAAGCGCGGTAAATTTACAGGGTGAGGCAAAAAGTAACCCCGAGATTTTTTTCTGCGGTGTTCAGCATTCGAAATTCACTAGGTGGCATCGCTGCAATACTGATAGTTTCAAAACACTGTAGATTGGTTATATGATGATAAGATTGGTGGGTGCGCAAATGGTGACTAAACAAGTGTATAAAACTTCGCTTTGAAATGCCAAGCGATTGCTGAAAAAGCTGCAACAAAATCTTGTGGTTGCTTTTTGCCGCACCCTGTAGAACGTTAGTACAAATATAACAACGAGACACAATTGTATAGGACCACGAAAAGTTGTTTGTTTAGATAGTGTTTTAGTCTTTTCTGTGCTGCACCATTTTGCAAAATAAACTATGTATAGTTAGTTTGTTACTTTTTTAAAAGCCACTGGAAATTTACGAGCCAACACCTGCCAAGTGCCGATAAAATCTTATGAACGCATCTATTATAAAGTAAAAATGACTTTTAAATTTTAATGTCTATAAAAGTCCTATGTAAGAAAAAAAAGTATATAAATCAAAACGACATGACTTGATCCCCCAAAATTCTTTTCACTATCCTTTCCCGTTTACTTGTTTTATGTCTAATTTCCAGAACAATCTAACTAAACTGATAACTGTCATTCTGATGTGACGTTTCACGCATTTTTATCGCATTTTATACTGTTTTTATATTTTTGTACAGTGGTTCTGCAGCAACTTATGCGACCGTGCCACTCTAAACACATACTTTCGTAGTAGTAGCAGAAGTAGTGGTAGTAGTTTCATTTCTAAATTTCTTCCGACGGATTTTTTATAAAGTTGAAATGGAAGAACAACGTACACATCTGTTCGATTGCAAACCGACAGCAAATCCCAACTGTCGCGCGGTTTAGCCGAAGCGATGTAATATCCGAGACCTCCTGCTATCGTAGGAATTTCATATCTGCAGACTCTTTCAAAGATGCCATTGTTGCTGTAACTATCCATATGTTATGTGTTCTCAACAGTCGCCGGCAGCTGTACTGGCTTCCAGTGCGGCAGCGCGTCGAGTTTAAGGTCGCCACCCTCGTCCTCCAGGCGTTATCTGGACATGTTCCCGGCTACCTGGCTGCCTCGTCACCAACGCTCACCCAAGAAGACTGCGCTCGGCAGAGTCTTGTACGCTTCTCGTCAGTCGGACGCGCACCAACTTCGGCGACAGAGCCTTCGGTGCAGCTGGACCTCGAGTCTGGAACTATCTGCCGACGGACCTCAGACAGCTGTATTTGTCATGCAGCCGTTTTGGACAGTCGCTGAAAAGACATTTTTATTTGGTAAGTGGGACCAAAGCACAGTGTGAATCCTCCCCTTTAACTGCGCTTTAAAAATCCTCTTACTTACTTACGTACTTTCTTATTTAGCTCAGTTGCGTTATGCCAACTGCCATTAAAGTGTTAAGACCTATATACGAATAATTAATGAGTGATTGGCAGACCTGAAAATGCCAGTCGACGTGCCGCGGACGAAACCAAAACGTCAACAGCGTGTCCAAACAAAGCATCAGTCATCAGCTGGTCGTGCCTCGAGCATTGCATGGCTGCGGCAAATGAGACTGAGCTGCAGTCGAGCCGTGCGCCAGCGCCGCCGCCGCGCACGCTTCGTGTTCCCACCAAGCCATCGTTATCATCAGCATCAACTACTGCAGACACGCACCGTGTTTTTAACAGATTAAAAGTGCAACTTTTGAAAAATTAACGTCTATTTTGGTCCGTTTTTCGATAGCGGAAGGTAACCGAATGTACATACCGTTGCAGAGTTTTGCATAGCGCCAAATTTACAGCACGTTTCAAGCTCGAAATCTGTCAGTAACTAAAAGTGTTGTTCGGGATTTTTAAGTGTGATAATGTTAGATTTGTCATTTTAGAGTTTGCTTGTATGTGCGTGCATGTTTGTGTGCGATTTTATGCAGGTGTTTTACGTTTGTTATAGGTTGTGTGCTCTTCCACTTTCTGTGATATGAATACGTGTGTTCTGATGCGACTGAAAATTAATTA
>Ga0056115_1001534_pt1 | contig 11107 bp, 4 predicted proteins | sample WorMetOlspDAHAB1_FD_77007 | JGI IMG/M metagenome (GOLD analysis project Ga0056115, IMG submission 77007) | Marine gutless worms symbiont microbial communities from Max Planck institute for Marine Microbiology, Germany - Olavius sp. DAHAB.1 ... | reverse complement strand
GTTGCGTGTTGTATAGGCCAGCTTATTGCTATATAGCAGTGGCAGTCGCTCTAAATAAAACTCAACTGGGATATTTACCAACCAAACTTCATTGTTGTCTGATGCACGTGCGGCGTCTGTAACCACCCGAGTCTGTTGAACTCAGTTCGCCAGAAGTTGCTATATATACGCTGTACACGGTGCTCAGAAATACTGCCCCGCAACTTTAATTGTCAGACTGTCAGTAACGGCTGCAATTCTCAACCATGCAACTGACTCAACCAACCTGTAGGGCTGTGCAAGTTTTCGTCGAAATCGGGCCTTTAGTTGTTACCAGTTAGTCGGAATCAGCAATTACTTCTGTTGCGTCGTTAGTAAATTTTTAAAACAGCTTAGTTATCATACAGCTATCATGACAAGCATTTTGTCGGCTATAGGCCTTATATTCTTAATTAGGCTATTGCATTAGTTATGAATGACCGAAAACTAGCTGGAAAAAGCAGATAATGGCGGACATCACGTCTGCAGTCGTGACTCAACTACAGATCATATCGTAATGTACAGTACAGACGTGTTAGGTCACCGTAGTGCGAAGTTTACGACGGCAACGTGCTGTCCTCTGGTGTATGATATGCAGTCTGGTGTATTCATGTTCCGTATTCAACACAGACTACCGCAAACCATCGTGTAGAATATTCTTGCAAGTTGCAGCAAGGAGCACACTCTGAAGAAACTAAGATGCACAGAAAACGAGAAAATCTATAATGCTGCAGAAACTGTAGAAAGCTGTAGACCTACGGAACGGACAAGCGATAGTATTAGAGAAGACGAAACTGTCCATAATAATAAATAATAATAATAATACGAAATTTAACTAGCGCCATAATGCCGTGACGTGAGAGGCCTATTTTATTCAGTGCCGCCGAGTTTTTTTTTTTTTTTTGGGGGGGGGGTTAAGAGAGTTTTTTAAAATAAACCAAACAAAATCGAAATAAATTATGTTCAGCAAATAAATGCCGTTTTCACTTGGTGATAAAATTGTCAAATCTTAGCCGCCCATTAAAAAATCTTCTATACGAAGAGAAAAATTTTTCAAAAAACGCAAAATGTTTGGTCAAAAGTAGCACAAAAAAGTAAGCCACCCTGATTGTCATTAAATCATACTGAAAGCCCGTCAATGAGGTTAGATTTTTCATCAAATTTGAGTATTAAACGCACTTTAGAAATTTAAAAGGTTTTTACATGATTTTTTTATCAAAAATAACGTTTAATGGTGAAATTTATAGTTTTTTAAAGGCGAACTGAACCAAAGGCTAAGGAAACGCTCATATCACTTATACATTTACCTTAGGCCTATCTGACGCATATCGCAGCTTCGCGGCTCGAACATGATAATTGACATTTATATTACGTCACGCGTAGAATATTTAATACCAAGTGATAATATTATAGTGCTTGTTTTACTCTTAAATTTGACGATAAAAATATAATCGTCTACGCAACACTTTCCTAACGCCTTAAATAAACGTTGCTGTGTTGATTATGAAATTTAAAAGAGTTTAACTTGTCAGTAATTGTATTTTAAAAGCAGTAGCACGTGGCTGCACATGTACATGAATAACAAAGTATTTTTACTAGGTTTATGACAGCAGAAAATGTCATAATAGCTATTACAAACAATTCAAATAATGATCTTTTACGTACATTCACGATGTCTATTAACAGAAGTGAGAAGTGTAATGACAGCTATGTGCGGTCATTTTAAGAAAAAAAACTGAAAAGTGAAGACTATAGTTGATTCAGCAACATTTACGCTTATTTAAGACAAAATACGACGATAATAAGTGTATGTTCTGATACATTTTGACTAAATTAAACGTTTTTTTCACACAAGGTAGTGTATAGAAATTATTAAATTAGCTTAATAGAAAAATGTATTGTATATGAATCGTTGAAAACTTAGTCATATATACAAAGTAAAAAAATCACAGTTGGTCGAGATTTGACAAAGCTGTCATAAAAAGTGGAAGGAATTTTTAACAAGGTTTATCAGTCATGGCACCAACTATGTTGTATGTATGTACAGGGTGGCCCCAAAAACTGGCACATTTTTGTACGCCTTAACTTCATATGCCTAAACTTAATCGAATATTAACCGATTTTCAAACTTATTTCACAGACCGCATCAAGAGAATATTTGTAATAATACTGTCACCAAAGAAGTGTGTCGCTACACTACCTTGTGAAATGTCAGTGTTCTTAAAAGCAACAATTTAAAACAAGACGACTTCTGTAACAACACATTTTAAGAAATTGACAACAGGAAACGTGTTTATTTTCTCAGGTATTATCTAAAGTAACTGTTGCATCCTGCAGTTTTTACATCAAATGTTCAATGTGTCCGCCTTGCTGCTAGACGACGCACTCTTAAATTGTGATGTTACAGAAGCCGCCTTGTTTTCAGTTGTTGCTTTTAATACACTGACATTTCACAAGGTAAGTGTAGCGACACACTTGATATGTTGTAGTGTATTATTACAAATATTCTCCCGATTCTAAGAGTGAAATAAGTTTGAAAATCAGTCGATATTTGAGAAAGTTAAGGCGTACAAAAGGTGTGCCAGTTTTTTGGGCCACCCTGTAGTTGGTGCAACTACGTCTCAGTTCTCAACTACTGCTCTTAAAAAGTATAGTAACTACAGCAGTTAAAAGTGCCCATCGCTGATGATTATCAAGTTGACGCTGTCGCGTATTTGTGTCACGCGTAAATAAACACTGAAGCTTTTCGTCAAAATATATTAACTTAAGTACAGAACAAGATCTTACTCATAACACAAACACCGCTGCGTATAGAAATTTGAATGGCTAATATTGGCAATAATTGTGCTCAAGTGAGACTAAGAAAAGATCTAAAGAAAGTCAATGAAACAAGACGCTTGCTATCAGAGGAGCGATTATTTCTGTCATTCTGCCGTTTCCTCTTTCGCCACAATTTTGTCAACGCAGTTTAACGCACGATCACGACATTTTACTGTGCAATATCAGCGTGGACTAATTTTTGTAATGTAGACTTTCTCGAGCGACAGTCAGTGATGACGTAAAAACCACAATTGCAAAAAAAATTAAACTGCAGTCTTAATTTACATATAATGTTCCAAAACAGCACATCGAAATATCAAGTTCGTGTCAGATTACACAAAGTACACCGCACTAGTGGGAAATAGATCTTTGCTTCCAAGAATTTTATCAGCCTGAAGATGTGTTCAGACCATCCTGAGATCACCACGTCACCCGGAGCTCTGACTGCACTGTTCGTATTCAGGTCCACCGGTCGGAAATGCAAGCAGTGACGGATGACAAATAGCGGGCGAGGTGAGTGCTGCCTTAAGGGCTGCTTAAACGCGATGGAATAAAGCTCCCGTGATCAACAGTTAAGCGCCAACGGCTACAGCAACACTTGCCGTCTAAACAAGCAGTTCGACTGAACACAGAAGCTGCCTGTTTGCTGGAAATCATTGGCTGAAACTCGCACGAAGACAGAAACATGGACTCGCTGAGGTGACCAACAAAATTTCCTCAGTATTATTACAGCAATGTCGGCAAAACGACGCAGAAGATGGACAGACGTCGGATGATGAGTTTGCAATTGCCCAAATTCCACTTGGCTCGTCACATCACGTCACGTCACGACATGCGTTTAGGCATAGGGAAAAGTCGTGACGTGACGAGACGTGTCGCGCTTGTCGGACAGCACGGCGCGACACGCTCATCACGACGAGCGCGACAGACACGACTCGCACGACAAGTGCTAAGGGGCGTCGCCTCAGCGTGGACTGGGGTTGACATGTCCACCCATCAGTAGTGGCGGACTGAGAGGGGTTCATCGGGTACCCATATACCCCCTCGCAGCTAGAGAATAAATTCATATTCATTCATTTTCATATACTGGGCTTATTTGGACACTTTAAAAATAAACCAACATGTCAGTAGCAGTGTGCATATTCTGGGACAGCGACATTCTTAGTGACAAATGAAACAGCGGGCGGGCAGAATGCGGACGAAGGGCTGCTTAAAAGAGATCGACTAAAGCCTCCCGTGATCAATGGTCGATCGCCAACGTCTATAAATAAGCGTTCGACTGCTCTCTATCTTTGGTACAACTTTTCCCCGACATTGCTGTGAAAATACCCGAAGAATTTTTTGTTGGTCATCTCAACGAGTGCACGTTTTCGCGTAACAGGTAGTTCAAAATGGCTTTTGTTAAGTTTAGTATTTTATACCGATCCTAACTAGTGAGACCCCCTTCCATGTCCCTGCATTACATCAGCCGGCAGCAATGTTCGCAGCTGCTGGCCGCCTGAACCAGTTTGCTGTGGCGCTGCGACAGAGACGAGCCGTTATTGTGTCCGTAGATTTCGGCGACAGTCAGCGAGTTCTGAGCGGCGGCGGCGGCGCGTGGTGGCTCGTCTCCGGCGCCGCCATTTGCAGACGACACCTTGGCACCGAACAACCGCAGCTGCAGATCGCGGGATCGCCTCTTCTTCAAGTCGTGCAGAGTGCCTGCCGTTGCGGACGGCTGCGGCGGCGGCGACGGCGCACTGACGGCATGAGTCTCAGATGACGACAAAATGACGTCTCCGTTGACAAGCGAACAGCTGTTGCTGACGCTGCTGCTGCTGGCAGCCGGTTCAGTCTGCTCGCCATTCTCCTGTTAAACGCACATCAATTTATGCCGCCATACACATTGCACTCTCATGCAGGCATGTGACACAGCCTCTATGCTAACGATCGCCATATACGCTTAATATTGAAGTTTATTCGTATAAATATGCAAAGGTAAAACATGCACGTACATGCACAATGTTTGTGCCCGTTTCGGGTTTCGTGGGCATTTTCACTCTAAGACACATATGCAGCAGACAGATAGACGAACAACAACACGTAGCAGGGCCTCTCATCGAGACGGTCCCATAATATATAGCAGCGCGACGAAGTGCATTTGCAATGTTTATTAGCGGACTCACTTAGATGATTGGGCGACGGCGCGCCTGCAGAACGACTGCGTAGGGAGCCGCGACTCGTTAAATTCTACAAGCAGACGACAAACGACCGCCATGGAAAGCCACCTCGTGCCCGGCATTCTGATTCTGCGAATGCAAAATCTGTCCGCAGCGGCCAAGACGTTATACATTATTTATTATACGATGCGCACGTCACGACTCTCTCGTGTTTATGTTTGTTAAGTCTTACGACGCGTCGTTTCGTGCTTCGCGTTAGCTTTTCGACAGAACGCTCGGTATTCGGGGGCTCGTTCAAACCGCGCCAGCGAACGGCGACCACCGGCTATTAATCAGTCGGAATAATCAGTTAAGAGGACAGGTGCGACATTTGGCGGATGAATAATTTACCTGGACGGCGATGTGTGGCGTTGAAGAGACGGTGATGGCGCTCAGTAGTTGGCTGTCATCGTCATCGTCATCGTCGTCGTCGTCGTCTTCTGGCTGAGTGATGGACTGACGCAACCGTAGCGCCTCGTCGCGAGCGTCTTTAACTGAGATGGAACTTCGACGCTCGTGCACACTCGACCGCCTCATACACAAACTGTACACGGCACCAAAACTACACCGTGAGTCAAAAAACACGACACACTATTCGCGTCGATAACTTCGCGAAATATTAATCGATTTTCTGAATTCTTTCACTGCTAGACTTAGAACAAAATTTTCTACTCAGAGTGAATAGCCGAACAGCCCAGACCTTAATCCGGTCGACTACAAGGTCTGGGGTATTATGCAGCACAGAGTTTATCAGACAAAGGTAAAAGATATGGACGATTTGAAGCGCCGTTTGATTGAAGTATGGATGTTTACAGCAGAGCCTTGTCGACGACGCCATCAAACAGCGGCGTATCTGTGTTCGAACCAGAGGTGGACATTCTGAACACTTCGAACATTCGTTCCGACTCTTACATCAGTCAGACTTTGCAAACTTTAATTCACTCCACTGACATTACTCTTTTAACAGCACGTTTGCTCCTGAAATTTGTCAATAACTGCGAACTGCGACATTACGGCTTAACAGGGCAGTGCAGCAAGAAAGATTGGCTTATTCTACAAACCAAAAATTGTACACTATGCAAACGACTGAATGTTCAAACAGTTCGATTTTAAGCTTTCCTTAACAGCCGACGCAGAGTTGTTTGGTCTCTCAGAAGTCGGAATCTGGGTACAAAACTCACTTCCGCGGGGTTCGTTTTGTCTGAAAAACAGTAAATGTTAAGTAAACAGAGAATGAAGCTTGTGGTGTCAGCAGATTTTAGTCGTCGACGTCGAGCAAAGAACGGCTACTTTTTCCAATAATTATTATAATAATTCTGCATGCCTTTTTATGAACATAAGAAGGGAAAATATAACCAAAACACCATAGACTGTTAGTCGATAGTCAAAGTGATAGCCCGAATTGGTTAATTTGATCGAACATTCATTCCTGCAACTTACAGATAAACGCCCCATCATAGTACTCAAAGCGGTTTAAAACGAAGAAGCTTTATGCATGAACTGCGAGCGCATCTGCTTTTGGCGCTGAAAACGCAGATCTCTTCTCGAAAAGCTGCCATTGCCCACATACAATGGCCGGCTTACCGAACGATCGCCGTTTTGAGTAAGCAACCTGCTAGTGATAATGCAGTTGGTGCAATGGCATCCACTCGATTATAGGCTAATGTTGTCTGAGACGACTAACTGTTCGTTTGTCAGTTTTAAATTGTTATTGTCGCCTACAACATCGATTGCTATTATTATTTCTCGGTCCGACAACAATAACAGTTCGTAACAAAATACTAAAAATGAGCGAGTCCATTATCACTGTTAACTACAACTTAATGTTAACAACGCCAGCTAAGAAGATTTAATGATAACGTACTGCGCGACTTGAACTCCACTTCCTCTGAAACACATAACAACGTAGTTCAGTTCCGAGATTCACAAGTCGCATTCTCACAGTCACTACAGTAAAATGTTATCTCAAGTCTTTTATTTATTCGAGTTATCGCCACGTATATGTTATATCGGCATGAAAATATCAGCATCTAACTGGGTTTTAAAACCAGCAAGCGCAACCTTCCTCCACCTATAGACCTATACTGCATATAAGACCATTATTCGTTAACACGTTGATAAGTTGCTTATCTGAGAAAAGTTGCACAGTTTGTGTAGACAGTGAATAAGTAATGAAACTTTCCTCTGATTTAACAATAAACGGAGAACATTGGTGGCAGGGTTTTCCGTGACACTTCCACCAGCATTTTATGTAACCAAACGCGCATTTGTAGCAAGCGGTCCCATCCCACCGGATGCCCGCATCGACAGTACGGTCGCCGGACAGCAAAACGTGACTACATATCGTCTATAGAATATAAGTGAACTGACGGTTTCGTGGGATAGATATTGAGAGTTGTATCAGACTTCGGCACAGCAAGAACCAACTGAGCGTCACGAGACTACAAAATGTGCGAGTGTGGCAAGTCGACCTTCTTGCGGCACTGCTGCGTCGAGATGACGTGACATCCAGTCGCAGTCGATTTGATCGTTTTGTCTTCATTTCGCTCATCAGTTCCAATATTCGCTGCTTCATCTCCATATCCTCGCACAAGTCTACAACGCCGCCACTGCCATCATTATCAGATTCATTTAAGAGTCATTTAAGAGTCTTCTTCCGCCTCCGAAATGACCTATATTGTGTCGAGTGGGGCGTTAAACTCTACTCACTCACTCACTTAAGAGTCTTCAACTCGTTTCCTCCTAAAATTAGACTGTCCCATTCAATAGACATATTCAAGCGCCACCTAAAGACTCATCTGTTTACGACGCCTTAGTCTGTCTGCTGCCAAGCGCCTCTGTATCCAATGACATTATAGGCGCAATATAGATGCTGTTCTATCTTATCTTATCTTATATGAATCACTTATATTCAACCTTATACACAAGCAGTGCTGTGGTGATCGATGATTTATGCAGGTATACGAGCTTCACTCGACTGCGGGTCGTATTTTTAGCTGCTGTGCCATAAACTTCATTAAATGCAGACGCCGAACATTCTCTCGGATCGAACTCGCATCTGTCTGCACGCGACCAGGTTCACACGATTTGATGGTCTGGCGTGTGTTTCTATTTTTGCGTTACAAACTCAGACAAGGCATCGTGCGACGTTTGTTATTCGTCACAAAGATAAAAGTCAACTTCAGCAATGACCGCCAACTGAAGCACTACGGTCGCTCGACCTTGTGGTGTCATGGTTTGCTGTTTGTTGCTGGAAATCGCTTGACTGTATGGTGTCTATTTCTCTGACGCCGCTTCAGTCTCCTTTGTTATTTATTATTGTTCAGAATGCCACCTCTGGTTCGACCATAGAAAATTTAATACCAACGGATAATATTTATTTATTGTCAGTAGCAGGCTTAAAGCCCACGACACCACGACAAGCGATACAGCACAACACAGATAAAACATACACACATTACCTACGACTATGACTGTTTAAAGCAGAATATTACGTCACCTTTGAAAAAGAGATGACTGATGAAAATATCACAGGATAAGGCAGGGGCTTGAATCAGCATATATTATCACTGTTACAAAGAGAGCACCAAAAGGAGAACACTACACTATATGATAGACCATGACCATATTTCGTGTGCAAGAAATTTTAGCAATTGTCAATTGTCGTTGACTCAAAGACACGCTCTGATCTGCAATGCGTCTGCACTTCAGCATGCGAATGTTCTGCGAGAACGGCTAATTTTAGCGATATTCAATCGTACGAAGCATCGGTCGGCTATGCATTAAATTTGGTGAACGTTCGGTAGCATGCCTGCAGGCGTCGGCGACAATAAAGCTTAAGATCGTAAACCGACGGCAAAATAGAATATGATCGCTGGGTTCTATAAAGAGGGCGATCGCACAATAACACGTATAAATGACCGCATCAATGTTTCATGTGGTCTCCTGTGGCAGATCAGCAGTACAACAGCATAAATCACCGTGGTAAAGTGGTCAGCGGGATGTCAGCTATGGCTGCGTGGCGTCTTCTTAACCGACAGTCCATCTATCAACTGACGTAATGCCACCGGCTGACTGTCTTACGTGACCTGGTCGCGTTGCATAATCTCAGCCATACACTGTGCACGGGACGGAGAAAAATTGGAAGATTTAGCGGAGACCTCGAGGCGGGAGTGCATCAGCGCCAAGCCGCTTTGCAACGTTTTGAGCTGATGGCGGTCAAAGCCGACGAGGCTGCGCACCGATTATCGCAATGAAACATGGCTACTCGGCTCGGCGTTTTGACTGCATGGGCAGTAAAACAATACAATTCGAATGCAACCGGGATACTCAATACTCAACGACCACCCATAGGTGGTACACAAGAGGAAAAAAGTTCAAAAGCTTATTTGAATCCTCGATTCCTAAAATGACAGTCGAGTTTCTTTTTAAATGTATCCACTGAAGGACAATAAACAACAAAAGACAACGATGAGAAGCAGTTGTCAGTAAAATGCGCACCGAGTGCCGTTTCGCCGTTGCGAGTTTTCGCTTCAATGTCGGCGCCGCGTTCCAACAGCGTCTCAACGACGGCGTACTGCAGCACGTATCGGCAACAGGAAATTACACCCTACGTATATACGACGACTCAGCCGTGCTATGGGCGCCGATTCTTGATTGGCAGTTCCGCCAAGGATTTACCGCAGAATAATATGATATTTTCTTCGACCACAGTCTACTTCTTATTCACGATCGTATACTCAAATGATATTACTGAAAACGCATAGACACACATCACATGTTGTAGGTCGATTCTAAAAAGCCGAGAATACACGAGAAACTCTGTACCTATACGTACTTTCATTATTATCTGTCTTTTTTACTTTTACACTAAGAGGTCGACCTCTTTAACATGTAAACATCGCACGCACTAATGGCATTTCGTTGAACAACTGAATTACAAGACGGACAGACAAAAAGCAGGATTGGATTATGTAATGTCGTGTTCGGTTGGAAGCTGTAAGTGAATGTTTACTGCAGCTGCGTATATACGAAGACCTAGTAACAAGGGCAATATGTGCACACAGTGAGCTATCGACGCTACGGCGCGATGTCTGCTGTGTCTTTTGTGACAGGCTGCGCGTATATCAATAAGCGAGAATGGATTATTGATGAAGCGGGAAGATCGAGTCAGACCTGAGCCCAGCAGGAGGCGCAGTGCAGAGGTCTCCAGTCATCGTTGTCGACAGCGTCGACAGCAACATTCTGAGCGAGCAAAAACTCGACAACTCGCGAGTATCCATTGCACGCCGCAACGTGCAACTATCACGCACATCGAAACACCATATACACGGTGGCCTCAACAAGTAGCTAACCATTATCAAGAATCGTCGTTAAATCGTTTTAAAACCGCCAGTTAGGCTATATATTTTCGTCCATTTTGACTATAAAAGAGCACAAACATATAATAAGTCTGTGTTAAATATTCTATGTGTGACCTAATTTGTGAGTCATCACTTGTTGTATTTGAAACTGTGATACGAGTAAAATCAATGTATAATATGATAAAATCATGACTGACAACCAGAAAAAGAGAAAATGTGGAAATCAAAGAAATTTTTACATAAATATCCACCTAAAAGATCGTTTGGAAATGGAATTCACAGCTTGCTAAGGCGATCTGATGGCAGAGGGAGCGCTGACATCATTTACCTAATGTGATGCATATCGCTAGTTTGCGGGCCAGGCAAGGTTATTGACGTCAAAAAGTAGGTCACGCACAGAAAATGTAATACTAACGGATAATATTTCAGTGTTTGATTGATACTTTAATTTGACGAATAAATCTCTTTTTTTTGCCGGATTTAATACGTTTTAATACGATGTTATGATCATTTGGCAGTGGCTTGCTTTTTCAGGCCACCCTCTACACGACACACACACGCATTCACGCCATGAAGACGCTGTGTCCCTCAAAGCACGTGGGAATTATTGTTGTGAGTGTGGAATATTAGTCCCATAACAGTTCTCTGTCGGTGTCGCTAATACGCAACGTGTCCAAAATGTCGCGTGAACAAGCAGAAACAACAAGC
>Ga0056115_1001533_pt1 | contig 11107 bp, 6 predicted proteins | sample WorMetOlspDAHAB1_FD_77007 | JGI IMG/M metagenome (GOLD analysis project Ga0056115, IMG submission 77007) | Marine gutless worms symbiont microbial communities from Max Planck institute for Marine Microbiology, Germany - Olavius sp. DAHAB.1 ... | reverse complement strand
TGAACAAAAAGCAATGCGAGACGAGGGGTTATTTATGTCGCTGGTCATCCGCTACTGAATAGGAGATGTACAAGACTCCCAGGGTGTTTCTATTTCCCGAAACGCAAACTATAACTTCTAAAGGCACGATATAGCCATACTGTGCTGAAAGTGCCATTAAACTTCAATCAATCAATCAGTCTAGAATGTTTGGTTGTACATATCCTGGTAAACTTCAGTTATCAAGTTCAGTCAATTGATCAGTAACTTCATTTCATCATTGACGCATTTCAGAGCATGACTTCTAAAACAACTGATTTTGCAAATTTTCGTTGTCACTGAAGACTATTTGGTTATTAAGCTTGCACTCATGTTTGTTAGTTAAGCTATTTGTTTTGTTCTGATTTTTCTGTATTTCTGTTACTTTTGGCGAATACAACTGAGCGAAAAACAAAGTTTTGAGATGCTATCTGGACGACTGGGCGGATGAAAGAACGACTGAATAGGTGGAATGGTGATGCTGTGTATGTGTGGCTCAGTGGTTAGGACGTTGGTCTTTGGCTGGTGGACTTTCCCTGATCTATGCCTAATCTATGGTTGACAGGTGACCACGTCGTTAGTAAAGTGTCCGCTGTGTGTCAACCAACGAGGCCAACTCAGCCTTCCGTCCCTCCAGGGTCAGTAAATGAGTAGTAATCCATGCAGTTACATGGATTACGGGGATGGAGACGATCAAACGGCAGACCAGGGCTGCGTATGGCTGTTTGGTTGCAGGTCAAAGTCTGTTGGCGCTGGCTTAGCCTACAGCTGTACGCCCGCTCCGTCTGTGACACAAAAGCGTCGCTGCAGCTACGGTGTGGGGCTTGTGGCGCTATATATGTGTGATATATGCCTTAGCCTTTGAGCTTGCATTTACCATTTCTGTTATTGACAATCGTGTTTCGTTGTGTGATCATTACGTGTTCAGACATCATTGACGGCCGACAAGTCAAACGCTGATCCTCAACATGAAGAACGCTGTCGCCAATACTCACAGTTAGTTGGCGCTTGCTCTGCAGTCACTGTCAGCGCTGCATGTTGAAAATGTTCAGCAGTTTAAAAAGTGTGTATGTGTACGGAGCACGCCTTAGCGAGGCCCAATGCAAAGAATAAAAAGAAAGAAAATTCGTTCGGTTCAAAAGGTGTTTTGAATTATTCAGTTTCGCTGACTGTATTTATTCTGAGTAAGTCTTCTAACAACTGTTTATCAGTGGTGTCTTAAGTCGAGGTGAAAAGTGCAAGTCGAGTGTTACGTTTAAAAATTCGACTTTTACACTGCTAGAATGTTTGTACGTATCCCAATAAACTTAGGTTATCAAGTTCAGTCAGTCGATCAGTTACTTTTTTTATTGTAGCCCGAGTAGTGAGTAACCAAGACCATTACTGACTTTATGTTATGTGCCTTCAAACCCGTTTCCCTAGCAGTTTTCTAGAAAACTTCACTTGATATGCATTAGGTTGAAAATTTTTATTGCAAAATTTGAGATGTTAGTTAACAAAAATGTCATCATACTCTGTATACTTTGAAATTAAACACCAAAATGGTCAACATGTATATCTTTGTTGAGTACACGTGTGTGTGTAAAATTTGGCTGAAAAAGTGCCACTGGTTATAGAAATTTTGGCAAAACAGCATAGGGGGTCAGTTTTTTTTGTGGACGCCCTGTAGTTGCACCACTGCTGAAATGACGCTGGGTCACACTATGTGCAACTGGTGGCCAGTGGTGGGGCAACTCTGGGCACTGGTGGACAAAACACTGGCGTAGCCACATTGCAGAATTTGGAGCATCTGCTCCCCCAGACTCTCAAGGTCCACTTGGGTAGATATGGTGGAGGGTAGGGGAGGTAGCTAGATGATTGATACAGTAATATGCATAATGATGTTATCTGTGCATAAATCTCAACTTTCATCTTTTTACGGACAGTCGTCGGCTTTTTGGGGTGGGGGAGGGTTCGGCCCAGACCACCCACCGAGGCTTTGCCCCCTGGAAGCAGCTCAGTGGTTAGAACATCGGTCATTGGCTGGCGGACTTTCCCTCATTTACACTTGATCTGGTTGACATGTGACCACTTTGTGGGTAAAGCGTCCGCATGGGTCAGCCAACCAGGCCAACTCAGCCTTCCATCCCTTGGGGGTCGGTAAATGAGTAGTAATCCATGTAATTTACATGGATTACGGGGGTCGAGACCATTAAACGACAGACTTGGGCTGCGTGTGGCTGTTTAGCCGCAAGGTCCAAAGTCCCATGTGCGCGGGGCCTAGCCTTCGACCGCTGCACGCCCGCTCTGTCTGTGACGCAAATCGCCGCTGCAGCTGCAGTTTGTGGCGCTATATAAGTGATGGGCTTTAACCTTTTTTTTAACTAGAGACTCCTTCCCTTTTCTTCCCCGAAAAAAGTTTCATATAACTACGTAACTCGGAAAAAGTGCCCCTCCAGTTTATATGTGCGGAAAAATTCCCGGCCGTGTTTTTGTGCGTGCGTGCGTTTAACGCAGAGTGCCGCTGCTGGAGTCGGTGGTGGAGCACGGCTGGTGCGAGCTGGTGCCTCGCCTGCTGGTGGTTCCAGACCACGACGCCCGCGAGAAAGTTCTCGCCACGATGTGGACGCTGCGCCACCCGTGTCGGCGCCAGTTCGCCGCCCACGTGGAGCCGCTGGAACGACTGCGTGACGAGTACGGACGCCTCGCCGCCGTCGAAGAGCAGCCGGGCGGAACGGCCGCCGACGACGAACTGTCGTACTTCACTGACCTGCTGCGCACACTGAATCGCATCATTTCCGACGTCACTGTCGCCAAGGACGAGTTATGATCAGCGCCAGGGTAGTGAGTGAGTGAGTGAGTGGAGTTTAACGCCCCATCCAACACAATATAGGTCATTTCGAAGGCGGATACACCCTGGGAGTCTTGTACATCTCCTATTCAGTAATGGATGACCAGCGACATAAATAACCCTATCGTCTCGCATTGCTTTTTGTTCACAGTGGCCCTAAAAGGGATGGAGCCAGCTCCCAACCCACAATAATGGGGAGGGAGCAAAAAACTCGAAGGGGGCTCATTTAACTTTGTCACGCCAGCGCCAAAACATGAAGGGATTTGACTCAACTGACCCAAGGTAAAACAAAACATAACATGAACATAAAGATAGATCATGCAACCCAAAGAACACAAAGACAAACTCCCGGCCCAACCGGGCTGTATGAACTGTTTTTGTTAACCGTGCCCATTGAAGAGGTAGCACCGAGCACGTTGCCAATATATAAAACAGTTCAGATAATATTCCCTCTTAACCTCCAGACAATCACCATAACTTTTGATGTTGTCAAGTGGAGGTGAGGGGGAATCAGCGTCGGGGTAAGGTGCAGGCCAAGTAGGCCATGGCCTGGGTCCCCGCGGTTTTTGGGGCCCCGCGCAGCCGCGCTAAATAAAGTAGAAAACAAGAGTGGCCCGTAATGATAGCATCACTTGAATAGGAATAAAACGGACAGTGGCGCCGGAACGAATGTGAAAGTGGGGGGCACATGTCCGGAGGCAAAACGCTGGGAAAAATTTTTTGGGGGTCGTGCCCCTCCACCTTTTTGGCTCTATAAGTACAATTAGTCGTTTTGGTGAGTGCTTTCGTGATGGCCAGTACAGTTTGGTTTGCTGTTTTTCTACACGCGGTGCCCCCCCGTGCGTAGCCATTTGTAAAAGTGGGGGTCACGTGCCCCCCGTGCCCTATGGAGTCGTCGCCGATGAAAACAGATATCTATTTCAGTGTTTTATCTGTCACATAATCTGTCATATGAGTGAACCTCTGGACTCTTCTGCTATAATGCCCAGTACACAGACTATCGTGGATCGTGTTTTTATTTTGGTATGACGGTTGCACGATGGACGGTTTGTTGTACTTTATGATGTATGTGTAATGGGGCCTCTGAAGTTATGACCTTATGGCGCTATACAAATATGCTTATTATTATTATTATTATATGTTGGGCCTAGGTCTCCTCGAAGCCGTAATCCGGCTCTGGTTATGATGCTGGCAGGTTACCATAGTTCGGGTTTCAGGTAGCCAGAAATTTGGTTTGGATGGTAGATTACAGAAAGTTAACATTCAGCAGAATTTCACGGTTACTGTCTCGTAGCTGGGGTGACTTGTGTAACTCGGGTTTAGGGTATAATCCCTTTATACCCCCGTACGTACTACCCTGGTTCCGCCGGTCCTGAAAAAATGTTGAGCAGTTCTGAAATTGGCCGTTGGTCCTCAAGAATTGCTGAATTTTGGTCACTCACATCGGTGCCAAAAATGACTTCAAGCTCCCCTCATACTTGCTGTGCTCTTATAAAATAATGAAAGTGATAGAACTTTGCAGAACTGCTTTGGATATCAGTTTTTATATGTTCGGGAAAGCTTGTGCGCCTGGGTGTATCACACTACAGCGAATATATTTTGCTGTCAAAATTGTTCTCCCGACAGTGCTGAAATTGGTCTGGGTCTTTTTTGGTACATCTTACGTCCTGCAAAGTCCTGAATTTTTGAGTGGGAACCCTGGTAGGCTCTAATTTGGACCTATTGTAGTATGTTTTCAGTGTTACTGCTCTATGTATTAAGACCACCATTTTTATCATGCGTCTCATCGTGTTGACATTTTCGCATTAAAGCTGTGACGTCAAGTTGACTTTGTGTGTCTTGCGTTCGCCGCCTCCAGCGATTGATTATTTGTTAATGTTTGGCAAAAGAGCAAGCAAATTTAATGTAACATTTTTTAAAACTTTATTTCAAATATTTTCATTGATCAAGCGCCATTAAGATTGTGATAGCAAACAATGGCACAAAGGCGAAATGATGAGCTGAGGCCTTTAGTGTCACTTTGTTACATTTATTTGTTTTTACAGTGTTTGTAGTTTACAGTTTTGTGATAAAGTCTTTTTGGGGCAATTGTTAGTGCACTTCGTGCCTTTTTGACCTGCTCACTTGCTTACTTATTGACATTGTACGTTACCTATGAGCAAATAAATGATGATGATGGCATAATAGTAGCAGTGGTAGTGGTAGTGTAATATGTTTAATAGCACTAACTGCTATCGTGTACAGAGAACTATTTATGCTAATAATAATCATCATCATCCTCATCATATTTGTAAAGCGCCATAAGGTCGTACTTCGGAGGCGCTGGCGGCAGTCGGTTGTATGTGCTAGACCTATATCCTATACGAAATAAGAATGTTTTAGCCTAGATTTGAAAACAGACAGTGAGTCGCTTCCGATGACAGACGTAGGAAGTGAGTCACTTCCTACGTCTGTCATCGGAAGCGACCAAGTGAGTTCCAGACAGACGGAGTGGCACACTGAAAAGAATGTTTCGCAAAGTCGGTGCGAGCGAACGGTTGGATGAGCAGTGGCGTAGCCGTCGAGAGTTACTCGGGTCATTTAAGTGAAAGTCCGCCAGTGCCAAACTGTCTGCAATAAGTGTGCAGCCCCGTACCCAAAGCTGAAACTGTCTGCAGCGCGGGTTCCGTCCTGCGACCTCTCTCACCACAGTCAGTGAGTGAGTACGTAGAGTTTAACGCCCCACCCGACACAATATAGGTAATTCACCGCAGTCAGAAGTGCAAACCGAATTTCGTAACTTCCGGTCGCCAGTTTATACCGTCCTGTGTTTTATATTAACGTTTATGTGCTCTGAGCAGCTTGTGTCCCACAATTAACTACTGTATTGAATTTCCTCACTATCTACAACTCGACTGTGCACGCTTCATTTGAGCTCGCTTCGTGACAGAATCTTATGCCAGGGCAGTGCTGGAAATACAGGGGGCCCGAGGGGCCGGGCCCCTTTTTCTGCAGCAGGCCTCCTTAGATTCTGAGAAAAGTGGGATTGGAGGGGGCCTGCTTTTGACCCAATTGTTGTGTTTTAATTCCATGTGCAACCACTGGCCTACCCATTGAATCTTCGGAATTTTTTGAAGTGTGTGTTGCAAAATATACCGTCCAAGCTCTGCTCCTGCACTCATTAAATCCTAAATTTTATACAGGAAAACGTTAAAAATTACATGCTAATTTCACATTTTGCTTCAGCTTCAGGGAGACTTCGTCCCTCAGACCCCCTACCGGAGCTTTGCCCCTGGACCCCACTGGGGGACGACCCCCTGGCTCAGCCGCCATCACGAGAACCCCCTCCATTGTAAAATCCTGGGTACGCCTATGTCTGCAATCTAATATTGGTCGTTACTTCTTAGATTTACTGACTAACAGCAGATGTCATCCCATGCTTAAATTTCCGGGGAGTCGAAGAACACACCATACAGCCACACACTCCCTTATCCTCTTCGGGGACTCCAATGCCTCAGTCCGAGCCCCCTCCTCCCCTAGTTATTATTCTATAAGTCGATCACTTGAGTCTTGGGAAAGGGGGACCAAAAAACTAGCAAATAGGCTTAACTGTGAGGGAATGTAAACACGCAAAAAAACAAACGACGAGATGCGAGCACGTTGTTGAAGCCAATGAAATGTTACCAAGCAAAACGACACATTAACAATAAAAACATTACGCAGCAACAGTACTGTACAGTGTACAGGGCCTAAAATAAGCTGGAAAAGATAACTTCCAACCAGAAAATCCCAGTACAAAGCGCTGGGAAAAGGCGTACAGACGGAGGAACGGGAAGCATCGCATTATATACCGGTACTGGAATATTGGGTGGAGTCCCCCCAAAAAGAACTAGTTTTGCGGCTTAAAGAAAGCCACTGCAATAAGGTAATTAACGGTTTTTGATCTCGGAATTTTTCCGTTTATGTGTTGGCAGCTAGCTATTTTCCACCAAATTCGTTGCGTATAATTAAGTAAGTAAGAATGTGTCGAAAAAAATACCGAATACTGTTTGTTATCAGCGGCGTAGCCATAAATTTGGTCTGGGGCCGGTATTAAATAAAAAACGGTCAACATGGCAGACAACAGGGAGTTAAAATTCAGTGCAATGTCACGATCATTGTCGTGTAGCCGTGATTACGTACTTGTCTAATTCGGGTTTTTTTTGGGGGGGCAGGGCATAAATCCCTTTATGCTCTCCCCCTGTGCCTCCTACGTCCCGGACCATTAACCCAAAAGTCACTTCCCAAATCGACAGTGAGTAAGTAGAGTTTAACTACGCTCCACCGGACACAACACAGATCATTTCGAAGGCGGATATACCCTGGGAGTCTTGTACATCTATTCAGTAGCGGATGACCAGCGGCGTAAATAACCACCTCATCTCGCATTGCTTTTTGTTTAAATTGGCCCTTATGGGGATGAAGCCAGCTAGTAACCCGCAGTAATGGGGTGGGAGCTAAAACTCGAAGGGGGCTCATTTTAGTTTGTTACGTCGGCGCCAAAACACGAAGGGAAATGACTCAACTGTCCAAGGTAAAACAAAACATCCAAAAAACACACAGATAAATCACGAAAAGACATACAGATGTGTCGCAGTGCTGCAAACTATTTCAGGCCCCGCAACAACAACAATCAATTGTGATAAGGCAACTCACACGTGTCGATACATAGTGTCAACAGTGTGCCTACGTGCATCTTGCAAAAAATAGCGCAGATTATCGGAACGTATTGTCAAATGCATAAAACACAAACGTTACGTCAACGAAAACAAATCTCTTAAGACACCTGAATGTAGTCAGGAATGAAAACGCGTGATATTCGTAAATTATGCACAGATCCTTTAGGCTGGTATCAACGTTCAGAGATCAGATACGGATGTGAAAAAATGCCCCCGAAATGAAAATGACCAAAGCTATACAAGTAACAAAATTAACTTTTCCACCCTCTAAATAAAGCACAGTCAGCTGATAACGTCGGTTAGTAAAATATCGACAAATCTGTCGGTTTGTAATCTCTCGCAACAAGTCTACATCGTACAAAACAAAAAAAGCATTCACACAACAAAACTGTCGGAGACAGACGAAATAGTAAAACGATATTACACGAAAAACGAATGAAACATTAAACTGATATGTCGTTTGTTAACCACGAATACAGCGTAATAATATGATAATAACTAGTACGATATGTTTTAACACTGAAAATACATAACAGTTTTGTTTGATTTAAACCCACTGTGAATTGTATAAAATGGCAAATCTCAAATTTGATCACAGCCAGTGCCATTATTTCGTTTTTGAATTGCATATCCAACATTAAACACGTTCCGAAAATGGGTACAGATATAATATTTCGCGGCTGTTTTTTAGTTGTCTGACCAACCGAATTAAGATGCCGGCCAACTCTGATTGAGAAGCCGAAAACCGGCGAAATTGCGAATTTACGGGGTGACAAAAAACTATTCAGTGCACTGACTATTAATGGCACTTTTCTGCAACAACGAGTAACAAATAATACTAAACGACAGCTCGTAAACAATACGTGCTGATGAGGCTTCAAAACGATCATATTGGCACAATGGTGATAAATGCAGAACAAAATGCAACACCGGCAAGGAGCTGTTCCAAACCCACTATAAACCCACTGACCGGTACAAGATCACTTGCAGATTTTGCCCCCGGTCACAGAAACTGGCAATGTCGAACTGTCCACATCCTTGAATCGGTCGGGCGCGAATGAACCAAAACTTTCGACAATTCTCGGTCGACAAACATCCACAAAACGATGTTTTAATTTCTCGCAACCGAGACACAGCGACTCGCAAGTGAGCGAACACTTTACCAAATTTGACTTGAAATCACTCCTCCCCCTCACTTACGAAATGTCCAAGTTGCTAGAGTGCTGCCCCAATATCTTGCGTTCGCTTTTAACGCCATGAACATAAAGTTGGAGAAAAAATTGTACAAATGCCAAAAAACGCACTGGCGTCAAAAATCTGCACAAATGGTTGTATGGGAAAAATTATCAAATTCAGAACCCTCGTGGTTCGGCTATTCCAGGGTGTGGACAGTTGAATCGGTTTTTTTTGGGACAACAGCCAGGTTCCGTCGTCACTTGCTGTGTCGGGAAGCGACTTCCAGGATGGACGGGTTCTTTTCCAGGATGCGGAGGGTGATGCGTTCCACGTAGTCCCGCAGCTGACGGTTCGACTCCTGCTCCGACTCCAGTCTGTCCACAATCTAATCGCAAGACACTATCGCGGATGACCACACCGACATACAGAACAGTTGGAAAAAAGGTAGAGACCCAACACATATATAGCTGAGTGTAAAACTTGCATTGTTTAAAGCATACTGTACGCCAATTTATGCATGTCAGCTATGGAGTCGGCTGTTTCAGTACTCAAATAGAAAACTGCAGGTTGCGTACAATGACGCTTTCAGACAATTGTTGCGTGAACCAAGATGGTGTAGTGCGTCAAGACTGTTTGTATACAATAATGTTCCATCACTTGATGCTGTGATTCGTAAACTGGTGTATTCTTTTTGGTGCTCTCTATGCAAAAGTGATAATATGCCGATTCAAGCTGTATTATCCAGTGACATTTATTTTCAATCATCTCTTTTTCAAAGGTGACGTAGTATTTTGTTTTAATCTTTTATTAATCTTTATTATTATTATTAATCTTTTTTAATCTTTTATTATTTTAGGTATTGTATGTATGTTTCTATCTGTGTTGTACTGTATTGATTATCTTGGTGTCATGGGCCTTGTGCCTGCTACTGAAAATAAATAAATAAATAGCGACACAAGCGGCGCACTGCAGCTGCAGCGTGCGTCACAGACAAAGCAAACGTGCAGCCTGTAGGCTGTAGGCTAAGCCGGCACACACGGGCTTGCAGCCTTGCAGCCAAACAGCCACACACATCTCTGGTCCGTCGTTTAATGGTCTTTACCCTAGTAATCCACGCAATTACATGGATTACTACTCATTTACCGACCCCAAAGGGATGGAAGGCTGAGTTGGCCTGGTTGGCTGACCCACAGCGGACACCTTACCCATAAAGTGGTCACATGTCAACCATAGATCAGGACAGGAGTAGATAAGAGAAAGTCCGCCAGCCAAATACTGACATCTCAACCACAGAGCCACTGAGTCATGCGTAAGATTCTAACCCGCGATTTCACGAATGCCAAAGGCAATGGATGAATTACTTCCCAGACCAATCAATAAGTCGCCCAATGAAGCGACAATAATTTTTATGGCACCTCCTACAGGGCATGGATGAAGGTGCTTAACAATGTAAAATAACAGGTGGCTTAGAAAAAAATACTCCACCGGCTAAAATTCAATTTATGGACAAGCGTGCGGCATTTTTTTATACCTAAATTGCCTTATTTATTTATATGGGAGATATCACGCACGCCTCGTCGTGTGATTACGGACAGAGCACTGGGCCCACTGAAGGCCTCAGCTCGCAGCGGCCGAGTCATCCGGTGAAAGCTAACAACAGACCTGATCGTGTGTAAGATGCATCAGAGACTCGTCGTGAAAGTTGTTCTTCATCAGAAGTTGCTGACCTTCGGCGACCTGGCGACCCAACAGCTGAGCCTGTGCATCTTCGAGCTGGTCGCGTAGACTTGCATTCTCCTGACGCACACAAACGCCGTTGCAGTCTACCGGTGCAATGTTTAAAGCCTGCGACCTTGTGCTTGCGGGCGAAATTGTAATAAGAGGAATACTTAGTTCGCCGGTGTCTGCAGAACAAGGTGATCCTCAGTACCGGATGGACTGCTGTCGCGTACATCGGACGTCTCGAGCCGTCAACGCCTTAGATCAGCCAACCGTCACCAGTTGATGGCTCCACGACATCGTCGCAGCACGTTTGGTCGTCGGGCTTTCTCCGTTGCAGGTCCAATAAAATGGAACTTGCTTCCAGACTCACTCCGGGACCCTGCTCGGTGTACCGAAAGCTTCAGATCGGCGCTGAAAACTCATCTTTTTGCGACGCAAAGGGGCGACTAGCGCATTAGAGGCACTGAGTGACGCGCTATACAAATCGAATACTACTACTACTACGCTAATTACTGTAAAAAGTACAGGTACAGCAGCGTATTACAAAAGTCAATAAAATAGATACAGATCAGAAGCCAACTTTAAAAAGTGAGATTCAAGTTGTCCTTTAAAAACAATAGTGTCGGTGAGAAGTCATAAATGCAATAGGAATAGAGTTGAAAGC
>Ga0056115_1001532_pt1 | contig 11111 bp, 6 predicted proteins | sample WorMetOlspDAHAB1_FD_77007 | JGI IMG/M metagenome (GOLD analysis project Ga0056115, IMG submission 77007) | Marine gutless worms symbiont microbial communities from Max Planck institute for Marine Microbiology, Germany - Olavius sp. DAHAB.1 ... | reverse complement strand
GGTATAAACAATTTAAGTTGAAGTTTGATTTCTTTTAAGTTAATAGTTAAATATCAAAATATATTTATCAGAATGTTACTAAATATTTGGATTAAATTATCGGGTAAGTTTAGATTGCTTTTTAATGACTTTCGGACCTTTCCGGCATTACGTGACCTTTGTTTGTTTTTGGGGATTACTTACAGGCTTACGAGAGGTCAAGGGGGATTTCTAAGTCTCCAGCAGTATAATTTGGGAAGGTGAAAGGTGGAAGGGATAGAAATTAAGGGTATTGGAAGAGGGTGGAGCCGGCAGACCGGCCAACTCCACAATATTGATGTAATTCCACACACAACAGTTCACAGTCAAAGAGTTGCAATGTCACACTGCTAAGGCACACTTGCCTTACAAGATGGCGGCGACTGACTGCGTGCAACTAACGTAGATAAAATGGCGTTATTGTCATCCCATTTAATGTATATACACTGTGTCTGAAACAAACGTCTCCCTTTTTATATTTCGAATAACTTGGTGATTTTTATAATTTGTGGTGTACAGAATCCTAAGGGAAATTCACATCAGAAAATTGTAAACTCGCCCACCTCACCAAAATAATACTGCCGCACTACCTTGTGAAATGCAACTCATGCATCTGATGCTGCTTGCCGGATAGTCGACCATTCATACAACACATCAACCGGCTTTTGTCAGAGCCACCACCCACTTATTACTGGGGAAGACTTCGGTAGACTGACACATACAGCAGATTGAGGTGATATGGATACTTAATTTGTTATGTACTGGTGGAGTAAGACATATATATTATAATAATAATAACTATTATACGCTGCAAACAAAGCTACGTCGTGTTTCATAAGGTAGTGCAGCAACATTATTCAAGTCACGTGGACGAGTTTACAGGTTTCTGATGCGAAATTTCCTCTGGATTCTGTACACCAAAAATTATTGAAAGCGACTGTTTTACCACAGTTATTGAAAATATAAAAAGGGGGACATTTTTGAGACGCAGTGAAGTTTGGACCGATATTTAGTAAGTAAGTGAGTTATTTGTGCGTGTTGCATGAAGCACCAATTTAGAGTGCACTGCCTATTCGTTAACAATGAGCCATTTGAACTTCCGTGTAGTTTCGTGTCTTGTGACATCCTGTTTCAGTCAGGAGGCCCTGCAACAGAGAATCTTCTGTTCCCAAAACATGCTAGGCATATGTGCATTGCTGTTGGTGCATCTTTCCGAGTGCTAGTGGCGGCCCGGCTGTGGCTGATCTGGTGGCTGAACTTGATGACACTTTGTTCGCGAGCGTCTTGGCGAACGATAGACACGTGCTTCGTAACTTGTTGTCTGACCGTAATGACTGCTTGTACGGCCTTAGGCCTAGACGTCATGATCGTGCGCTCCCCATTAGGCGTGACAACAGAAGAAACTTTTTTTCATAGACATTTGTTTAGACATGTGTATTAATTATCAGCTACGTAACTATACTAACTTGTCAGTTGCATTCTGTCAGCTGTGGTTTTTAAAGATTAAAGTGAGGTCTAAAATTGAAGTAGCGGCCGAAATCATCGTCATTTATCATAATTTTGTGATCGTGAAATCTTCATAAAAACTTAATAAAATAAAAAATACTTTTATAAAACGTCATAAAACGTGCAGGGCAGCAAAGCTTACACAGGTTCTAACAGCTGCCGTTTATCAGAGTTGCATAAGAGTATTAAAATACAGTAAGGTATAGGCCTAGAATTGTGCGGCGTGTTGCCTGCTGCAGTGTTGTGGTTGGTGACGGTGTGGCAGGTGCTTTGAAGAACTTCCACCGCATCAACGGCACTTTGCCAGAACGCATCGTCGTGTACCGCGATGGAGTCAGTGATGGGCAGTTGGAATCGGTGCACAAGCACGAAGTCACCCAGCTGCTTGATTGCTTCAAAGCCATCGGCCAGGATTACCAGTATGAGATGACACCATTATTTTCTGCTCTCACTGTACTGTAGTGAATCTTCTGTATTTACTTAATTGCTAATAAAACAAAAGATAGTGTGAGAAGTACATTTTTTGAGACAGTGTTCAAACGATTCATTGGATAATGCTGAAATTGAATTGTCTGGCAATGTGCAATACAGGTCTTAGCAGTGACAACGGAAAAAGTTTGGCTGCTAATAGTAGATAATTTGGAGGACCTCATTTAATGCACACTCACGTCACTTGTGGCTGTTCTGTTTTGCAGTGAGAACGCATCGTCTCGCCGTTGTATGGCCATGAATGATTAATTGTAGTCTGAAAACTCGTTTGCCATTTATGTGACGTGATGCCGGCTCCACACCCATCATCTGTCTCACTCAGTGTTTCATATCGCTTCTGTAGTCGTATTTTGATGGCACGAATGTGATGTGACGATATGTTGTGACAGGCCGAAGGTGGCGTTTATTATCGTGAAGAAACGAATCAATTGTCGTTTCTTCAGAAATGTTGGTAACATTAGCAACCCACCGGCAGGCACTGTCATCGACAATGAGGCCACGCACCCTGACTGGTAAAGTGTTGTCACAGCTATCTGTTAACACTAACAGCTACACGATCAGCAATGACAATTTTTAGGCTATCAGGTTTGGTGTATATTGGCAGAAATAATAATGAGAATTCTACTAAACAAGCAACAAGTTTTCAACTTTCATGTGAAAGCACAAAGCTGTAATGATGGGCAAAATTTGACCGTGTAAACTGCTTGTTTGAAGAAACCCTTAAGAAGCTGAATATAACGATAGATAAGCCTCTGTAATTGCTTGTTTGGTTGCCGGTTTGTTGACACGGTTAGTTAGACGACAGGAAGGACATAGCCTGTAAAACACATGGAGAGATAAGGCTCTGTATAGGCATCTCAGTGTCTGTAGTAGCCCCGTTGGATTGGAAACGATACGACATGGCCAAGTCACAGCCAGTATCTCCCATCTCACATTCTGCTGCATTGAATCTGCATCCAGAATTCTTAGCAGAACTTTTAACTGGTGACGTGTTGAAGGTATGACTTTTTCCTGGTGTCGCAGTCAGTGCGCCAGGGAACCGTGGCACCAACTCACTACAACGTCATCCATGACACGACTGGACTCAAGCCAGACCACATGCAGCGTCTTGCCTACAAACTCTGCCACCTCTACTACAACTGGCCGGTACGGCTCGCCCAGTTTTACGTCATATATGCCTACAGTATTACTGCTTTTTTCTCCATAGTTTGGCCAGAACAATTCTACAATGTCTGTTAAGTTGTAATTGGCACTTTTCAATAAAATGATCTTCAATAATATGTGCAAGCAACTACAATGCACTGCACATCCTTTTCCTGATATTGCTGCCTATCCCAGGGGTGAACCTATAACTGTTGCTACTCTTCACTTCACAACGCTGTGGTTTATAGTAAATAGTGTCTACAATTATTGCATTATATTCTTGCAAAATGTAGTGGCCAGGGATCAGTGCCGGCCTGGCAATGTGGCCAGTAGGACTTTAGTTACACTGCGTGATTATGTTGTAAGCGGACTTTAACTTGAGGACAGTGTGACCACGTTAACGTGAACATTGTTATCTGACATCACTGCATTGCGTGTAGTTTTTTTAGTTGTGCATTTACTTTTCATAAATACAATGTTGTAGCTAGGGTCACAATCCTGGTATGTCCTACACGATGTGCTGTTGAGTGACCATCACCTTCAAGCAGTGGCCTGGTCTGTCTTGTGTGAAAACCAAAATAATATTCCAGTATAGTTTGAAGTGGATGAACTGGTAACCTTGTGCTTGTGGTAGTGACGATCGATAGTTTCAGTTTAACATCCAAGCTGCGAAATATGAATTTTTGTTTTTGGCATCTTATGGCTAACCAGGTTTCTGTTGCGTAGAACAAGAGATCACAAGTTGGCATAGTGGACTTGACTGGTTGTAGGCCTAGTGGCACAGAAACTGTTTGTGGGAAGAATTTTCAGATGGTGTAAAACTGAGCTCCTTTGTACCCTGCACGTTGCATTTCTTCGCAAATTAAGTATTTTGTATAATATCTGTTGTGTTGGTCCACACAATAGTGGGTGTAATATCAAGGCCTGAAATGGTTACTGGTACTGTCCAGGCTGCTAATCCAGTTTGCGCTGTTGTAGGGAACAATTCGTGTGCCTGCGCCATGCCAGTATGCACACAAGCTGGCATTCCTTGTTGGCCAGTCACTGCATCGTGATCCATCACCGGCACTTTCGGATAGGCTGTACTTCCTGTGAGAGGATATGTTAACAGAATCCAGTGGTTCTGGAACCAACAACGAATAAGAATGAGAATAAGTTTTGAATGACTGTTGATGTGTTAAAGACTTATTTGTAGTGAACACGAATGTTTTTCTTCATGTTTCATTCTAATAAATGTTTTACAGCAGCACAGCTGCAAGAAACAAGTTGTAATCTATCTGCAGCAAATATGACACTATGTATCAAAACATAATAATGTAGGCTAATATTGTACTGAATATTAGTTTAGTTACAGCAAGCAACGCACGTAGTGGAATCTTCCAATTTGGCAATGAATAGCAAACAGCGATCAGACCAGTGATACAGCTACAGTGCAGCATAAGGAAGCCACATGTCCTCCAAACTCAAGTGCAGTAAATATTTATGTTAGTGTAACCACTGCGATGATTGCACATTTAAGTTGTTACAATCATATCATGACGCAGATGTTAGTTAATACTAACGGTGCCAATGTTAGAAAATTTTATTGTATTGTCTTGACAAAGTTGTTCTTTTAAATGACTTACAGGGAAAATACTGCAGGTCCCAAAATGCTCGAGACAGTTTAGCCAACAATCGCAACTAATGCTACATTGTCACCACGGATAAACAGCTGATTAACGTGACGTATTAACACAGCCTGGTAGTCATCACTGGCACTGTTACAGTCTTTTACTTTCATCTTTGAATGGTCAGTGGCTGCCACTGACAGTCTGTGTAGGTCGTCTGCCAGCAGTGCATCATGCTGATGACTCCTGGCTACAGAAAATGATTCTTTATTGTCTCCACTGTCAAAGGAGACATGTTCACCTCGTTCTTCTGGCTTTTCTGTGCTGCTCGTCTCATGTTCTTTGTCTTTTCTGTGACCAGTCCTAATAGAAGCAGATTGTTTGGCACAATTGGCATCACTGTCACTTCCTTGGTTGTATTGGAGCCTCTGAGACGACTGTTTCACACATTCTCGCCTTTTGGGTACACGTTCTCCACTTGATAAAGAATGCTGGGAGAAATGCAGTGAACACTCTTTTGCAGACTCTGGTTCTGAGCTTGAGAAAGAACTTCTGTCACGTTTTACATTAGATGACGTTGAAGAATTAACAGGTGGCATTCGAGAGTGTTCACAAGACACTGAATGGTCTGAAGAATAACGGCTTCTAATATGTTCAGTGTATGCAGATTTTAAGACATTAAAACATGACCTTGCAGAATGATCACGAAACAACGATGCCCTTATGTCAGAGGTTTCATACTGCAAGCTTCCTGTTTTACAGTGCTTCAGAAGTGGTATTTGCTCTGAATGTGGCAAAGTCTGTGAACTGCTTTTTGGCTGAGAAGCAACGTCTTCCAAAGTACCATGCCGAAGAGAATCGAGTTGGCATTTTTGCAACACCTGTGTGTTTACATCGGTGCTACTTCGTAGCGTCATAGAAGACTCTGAGTGTTCAGCAACATCACAAGCAGACTGAAGCAGATTTTCAGTAGGACAAAGCACCTCCAAGTTCTACAACACAGGATGGCTTTAGTTATTGTTGTCACAATGTAACAAGATACTTGAAAACAAATACACACTCGAGAATATAGGGATCTTACTCCATGAAAACTGGGAATCCAGTGGCCTGGTACTAGAAAAACTTCCAGATTTTGAGGACTGGCGGTGGTGTCAAAGGTGCCATCCCAGACAGAACGTCACACCAACTAAAACATAAGCACAGCCAAGTCAACTCTGATGTCGCTGTCTTCTGCCACAAAGAAGAGGTTTACAATCCATCGAAGCTTCAAGCAGAATATGCACAAGTCTAGAAATACAAGAGACAAATGGGGTCACTTATCATCAAAAATAATGTAATATGATCACGTATTTTAAAATATTGCACATCCACAAATTATAATATAATTTATACATCATTTATGTGAAAGCCCCAGAACAGAAAAAACGTAAAAAGAATTCCAATGCACAAAAAGTGAGTAGCTTGATACCGGCTTCAGTTTCTTCTTTCGAATGCGTTTCGTTTTCATGTTTGATGATGAATTGCGAACTGGATTAGAGTATGTCTCGTCAACATCCATCATTGCCTGACAGCATACACAGTTTTCATGCACTTAATAGTAGACCTAAGTTGCCTAACTGCCATTGTGTAGAATGCAGCAAAATTCAACAGTATTTCACTCGTTGTGATATGTGTAGGCAACATGGACATGATTCACCAAGCACCTAACAGTCCACAACTGAACATGGCCGACCACTCAATGATGCAGGTGCATACATGTCGGTGTCTGAAACCTCAGTAACTTGAAGTTGTCATCATCATCAAAATTTAAGTGTGCCAATTACACACACTTAAGTAAGAACACACTTTGTACTTGTAATTTATATTCTGCTTGCATGTCAGGTATTTAATACATTTCTGCATAATGCTTAACTTGCAACACGTCAGTGAAAAAGTACACGCTTACTGACGATTATAATTAATGTGCTTGCTGACACTTTGAAATGTCCACAGAAGAGTCAACTATTTTAAGAGAAAAATATACACTGCAGTTTAGTGATAGACAATGTAAAAATTTCAAAACTCAATCAATTTTGATTCTTTTTTATCTGGATTTCGAATTACAATCAATTTTTACCGCTAAATGGTTTTAATGATGTATCTGTGCAGTGGTGAGTGCTATGAGTATGGCTTTATAGATCCATCCATCCAAGGCTACATGCAGATGGCAATGGGATGATTGGGTAGCCAACCAGCTTGTGTGCTCAGTCAATTAAGATAAGATAATTCACAGAAACGTTTGGGATGATTGACAGCTGAGACTGTCACCTTCAATTCCAGCTTAGTGGTTGGTGTAGGGGTTGCACTATCTGTCGCTGGTGGCCATTATGTGCTGCATGCACAGGATCCTGGTATTCATGTACTGTTGGTGTTAGCCGCAGTCTCCCTCCTCCATACATGCTGACATGGAACCGACAGCACGTCAAGACAACAATCTCGCCTAACAATCTTGCACTGTCTACACACACCTATGTAGGCTAATTAAGCTGGCACCTAGCACTGGGCCTCTAGTTGATTGTTTAGCATCCTTCAGGTGTGCCTTCCTGTGTCACACACTCCGCTCGTGACATGGACTTTGTCACAATAATTGGCAACACAGTCTACAGGTGCACAGCTCACCTGTTGACATACAGTGGATGCAATCAAAATCAACACCAAAAGTCTGTAAAATACCGAGATTTCAATTGTGGAAAAATCTATATTTTCAATTTAGAATAACAATCATCCATTACTAGTGCAGTTTAATCAATTGTTTACAACATGAACACGTGACCAAATGAATGCATAAAAATTAATAACAGTGTCATGCATCAGCTTACTTTCAATTTTTTGACTTGAAAAACATTTATGATGCAAATTATTAATGTTTACAAATACTATCAACATTTCTGAGAATTACAAAGTTTGGAAATCCAAAAATACACAGATCCCTAGCAGATATTCTAGCAAATAATTCATCATTATTATACATACAAGATTCCAGTGTTTGTCGAAGGCAACAAGGTAACCAATGCAGATGCCGCGGACATATCGGTAGTTGCGAGTCCACACTTTAATCTTCAGTCTTTCCTTGACACATCGTGAGAGAACAGCCAGAGCACCGGCATGATATTCATCTGCATGAAACATGAAATTGGCTGACTGGGTGGATGCTGACAAATCAAGGCATTTACAACTCCAACCACATTCTTATTTCCACACTGAGGCCACGGTGCATCATATAAAATAGACAAGACAAGCTTATTACATACAAAGATGCTATGAGAAAAGTGAAAATTTCTCACACTGTCACAGAGCACACAGAAAATATAAATGTTACACAAATTATGAACCCTTCAGTGCCTTAACACATGTTTTGATAGACGGAAAGGTATTCTAGCTGTTAACAATATAGAACATAAGCTGTATTGGCATCTACACCAGGGTACAATGGCACCTTTCACAGTATTTTTTTCTTAAATCTCTTCATAATTTTTAACCATGATCCCTTTTTGCAAAATGGTTAAGAACTGCAAATTTATCAACGGACATCTGTGGGTTGCCGTTTTTTTCCGAAACAGGTATAATAGTAAACTTTTGACTATTTGGTTCAGCGTTGTGGGGAAAAACTGTAGCTCCAGTTTTATAGTTTATGGTTTACAATGCATAAATGCTGAAAGGCCAGTTGGACTGTAGAGACAGTATATTATATGATATGCGTTTCATCAACAACCATGTGTTTCAGCAGTAGTAATCGCTGATGTTGGCACACTAACAAGTGCACACAGAAAAGCAGGTTTGTAAAATATTCACCATGCATACGTGTAAGAACATTGCGTCGCTTCCTTCCACGATATAGTTTCGAGAAATTCCTCGTCTCCACACCAGATTCAGTCAGCTCATCTGTAGTTCACATGACACCACAAAGTAACCATACACTATGTAACTAACACTCACAGACAGTAAAGTATAGATATAGTCGTCATGTGATCATAGTACATGTACTTTATCATTCACAATAAGTTTCTTTTAATAATACACATTCTTCATTTGTATAAATTTTGAGCTTAAAGTGTCAAAAAGCATAAAGCAACCACCAATTTCAAACATGCTAATGTGAATTTAGTGGATAACATAACAAAGAGAGTGAAATTAAAGATATAATTCTGTATGTCTAATTAAACCAAAGCAAACAACCAATAGCCATATTACATATCATCAGCCCATAAGCCTTCTGACAAAGTCTCATGCTGCATGAAGGGATACAATTTATAAGAGAACACAAAACCATCATGGTCCTGTAGCAAAAGCCCTCATGGAATAGACCATCTATCACAATTAGTATGGTTGTCTGCAGATCACATGACGACTATAGAATTTACTTAATCTTCATGACAGCACAACTGTCTGATATGGTATATGCAACTACTGGATTGCGATGATGATCAAGAAACACATTAACGTTATATTCACACATCTATCACCATTGTTCAGTCACACTTTGAGTGAAAATATCTCCTGAAATTCATCAGTCAATCATCCAGTCTAGGTGTTGTCCAGTCTGCAAGCCGACTGACTGCGAACTTTCCAGTTAACGGGCTTACTGGACAATTCACCGACAAACCAACTTGCAAGCAGTCAAGTCGCGAAACTTGTCAACTCGTAGCTAGTCAACTCACCCACAGCATATTTCTACAAATCACGGAAAGATTGGTACTACTAAACACTGTGATTGACTGCAAGGGACTGCAAACAACATTCAGAAAACTGCAAAGGACCACAAGCGAAGCTCAGATGTCAAAATTCTGTAAAGTGCCCTGCAAAATTAATGTGACAGTGTCACTCTAATCTTAGCAATATGATGATAACAATGTTATGTGTACATAGGAGGACTTACAGACTAAATATGTCAGTAAAATGTTGCTTTGAAATACCAAGCGACTTCTGAGAAAACTTCAAAAAATCGTAGTGGTATACTGTTTTTTTGCGGCACCCTGTGCATGCTGAGCAATCTCAACCAACCGCTGTGTGAACGGCCAACCGCGACCGACACGCCCATACCAATCATAGCATGCTACCAGAAACATAACATATTCACGGGATTCACAAGAGCCATTAATGTCCGACGGTGGCATGAGTAGGCAGGCACAGGCAGCACTATGGGAAAAGTGCACATAACTGTGAAATAACGTTTTTCAATGAAACCAACTCTGTAGCGTATACTGAGTATATCTAACGATCAATTTAAGTGTCTTAAGTTGCTTCTGTGTTAATCTTGCAGTTCCTTGCGAGCTTCCATTATCCCTTGAAGGTTTGTGAGCTTCCTTGTGGTCCCTTGCATCGTTTAGTATAACCCGGGAACGACTACACATCTGTACCGGGTAGTGGGTACACTAAAATTATCTAATATTGACATGAGAGTGTAAAATAGTGAACATCTACCCGAAATCACACTTAGGGGAATTACATACTCTAATTCCATAAAACATATTTTCGAGTTGACTCGTCTGCGTGCTGACCAGACAAGTCCGCGACTTGCCTGGCCGCCTCGTTTTTTTTGGCAAATTGTCCACTTACCATTACCAGCCGGTCGTCATCCTATATTCTGCATTTACAGAGCACGCACGAAACAATTATCGATTACTTCAAATGAAATATGTACCATTTAACTGTGAAAGAAAACGTCACAATCTGGGGGGGGGGTGCGATTAGGGTTTCAATTACGCTAAGGTTTCCTAGATCGATAATTATAGCGTCAGATCGGCGATCTGACTGTAAGGTAGAGAAAAATTGATAGGGTCAGATAGGCACAATTGGAAACCATGAACTGATATGTTAATTCGACTTAATTTGTGTTACAGCATTTTAAACCTTCTTTGACTCTCTATTTCAGTTTAATGTGACATTTAAAGTAGCCTACATGTGCGTAAAAGTTTATATAACGTGCTTGGTCAGAGTAGTAATGTAGACCTATGCCACCTGACTACACGCATACTGTGCAACCTAGATTACGAGGAGAACAACTCCAGTGGCGCCAAAAAAATCAACAGACAAACATTCTGGCTTAATTATATAAATATATTCTTGAACCCATGGCATGTCTGATGACACAATAACTTCGCAATTTTCTTCAGTTTGGATGAACGGAAATAGCAAACCACTATGAACTTGGGTATGTACTATGTACACTGACATAGATAAACCAAATATAGTACATAGATAGACAATATTGCTGACTCCGCCCACTTTCGTGAAATCTCTATGGACGGTGCTGCCCCTAGTGACTGGCAGTATTAACTACGATTCATGCGCATGCAGCAACGTTAAAAT
>Ga0056115_1001531_pt1 | contig 11112 bp, 5 predicted proteins | sample WorMetOlspDAHAB1_FD_77007 | JGI IMG/M metagenome (GOLD analysis project Ga0056115, IMG submission 77007) | Marine gutless worms symbiont microbial communities from Max Planck institute for Marine Microbiology, Germany - Olavius sp. DAHAB.1 ... | reverse complement strand
CATTATTTGTAGTGCTATCTATACGGCACCAGCCAAATGCGAGAGTTCACTTTGGGTCATCTGGACGAAAGTTGGTAAGTGCCGGGTGGCCGCCAACTCGCATGCCAAGCTACAAACTTGACCTTCGAGTTTATCTGTAGGCTGCTATAGACCGAACATTCGCCCTTCTCCATTTGTATTAGTACTCAACCTTAAGGTTGATACTTATTTACCATCCCTTGGAGGGTGGAAGGCTGAGTTGACCTAGGCACTGCAGTAAATGTGCAGCCCATGCCCAAAGCTGCGTATCGCAGTGATTTTCGTGTAAAACACTAAACGTTTGTCCGCAGCACGATTCGTTCCCGAGACCTCTAGTGCCGTAGGCAAGTGTGCTGCCACTACACCACTGCGACCTGCAAATGTGCTGCCACTACACCACTGCGACCTGCAAATGGACAGAAACATCATTATCCTATTCTTTGCAATGCACAAAAAAACACCGATTGATACAGCTGTGTGTGTGTAATCCTCTATTTGTAGCCTAAACAAAAAATAAACTCGTGTGGCCGTAATAGCCGATATTACCACTTTATTGTTACCCATTACTACTTTTAATGCTTTTAGCCGTTATATTAAAATTTTTATTGTCCACCACCGGTTGGCGGCGTGGCTCAGTGGTTAGAACGTCGGTCTTTTACTAGCGAACTTTCCCTGATCTACGCCTGATCTATGGCTGGTATCAGTGGCATGTGACCACTTTGTGGGTAAGGTGTCCACTATGGGTAAACCAACCAGGCCATCTCAGCCTTCCATCCCTTCGGGGTCGGTAAATGAGTAGTAATCCATGTGCATGGATTACGGAGGTGGAGTCCATTAAATGGCAGGCTGGGACTGTGTGTAGTTGTTTGGCTGTGAGGCTATCCCATGTGTGCGGGCTTAGCCTACAGCCTATAGGCTGCACATCCGCCCTAGCCTGTGACTGACAGCGCTATGGAAGCTGCAGTTGCCGCTAGTGGCGCTATATAAGTGTTATGCCTTCACCTGCACCCACGAGCTGGCGCAAAACTCTAATTAAAAACCACTGCTACAGTGGTTAAGATTTATTGTGGAACACGTTGGAAAGCTGTCAGCATACATTGAAAGCTGAAACCAGTGTGGTTTATCTACAAGCTGAGTGTCCTGATGTTCAGCTGTCTGCACAGCGTCGCACCGGGTTACCTGATCACCATGTGTCAGCCAGTTTTGGAGAACCCTGGCCGTCGTTATCTGCGCTCAGCCGTGCGTCGCGACCTGGTAGTTCCTGCAAACAGGACCGTCCGCTTCGGTACTCGTAGTTTTGCTGCTACTGCGGGACCGTCCACTTGGAACACTCTTCCAGTCAGAGACTCCGAAACCAGCAACTCTCAACTGTGTCCTTCCGTCATCATCTGAAGACTGTACTGTTTTGCAGAGCGTACAATATTTCATCAGCACACTCGTGACTGTCTTGAACTGTAAGAGTGAGCGAACATTAACTGATCGTACTTACTTACCGGCGCCATGCCCCATCGCTGCTGGGGTCTATGCAATGTGATTCAATGGACCGCAACCGAAGAGGTGTGCGAGTACAGCACTGCGTTGCTCAAGTGTCAATGTTCTGCCGATTTTTATGTGTAATGCCACCGTTAACTATTTGTAAACTGCAGTTTTTACATTAATATTTGCTGTTTTGTGAGCAAATTTTTGCGCACTAGAACAACGCTGCCGAGGTAGCATATGCAGCTTGTGACGCTATATAAGTGCTGAACCTTTACGTTTATTGCTCGTAAACTTTCCATGGGGCTGGGGTCCCTGCTGACATGTCCTGTAAGAATGTGGCTTTTGTAACTGCTCCTGTTCTGCAGACAAGTGTCCTTACAGTGTAGTGAGAACGTGAGAACGTAACGGTTTTGTGTGCATACAGCTCTGCCCGACGTCAGCGTGGAAGAGCTGACTGCCGATCATGAGTTCATTGTGCTCGCGTGCGACGGCATCTGGGATGTCTTGTCCAGTCAGGAAGTCGTCGACTTCGTGCGTGTCCGAATTGCTCAGCAGATGGAGCCGGAAATTGTGAGCACTTCGAACTGTCTGTTCAATTTTTCATGTGCCCCAAAAGGGGCCACCTCGTTTCCTGACCGACGGTCGTAGGTGTATCAGGGTTCTCGTTTATTGTGTTTAGTTGTTTAGGTTTTTTGAGTTGTGTTGAGTTGTGTATTTTTCTGTGTCCTCTGGTTTTGTGTACTCTCGTGATATCTTTCATGTTGAAGGGTTTCCCCTACAAAGACCAGATTGAAGAGTCAGTTATTGTATATGTATTCCAAACATGTAACATTGTCAACTTTCTGATTAATTAAATTTCACTTTTTAACTGAAACTTACTTGTCTAAGGTACGATGTCGCCTATTTGTGCTTAAAGTGCCGTTAAACCCCAATCACTTAATCAGTCAATCACGTTTTCATGAAATTATGTTGGACCTGTACAAAACGCACACGACCTGTCACTTGGCGAAAGTAATGGCAAACCATTACGTACGTTTGGAGATGGGTCGTGCACTTTTTTGTATATGTAACTGGCGTATAAACTCCTGTCATGGTGGCATACACCATAGACCAGGCGACAAAAAAGTGCAGCTACCTACACGCTATCAAAACGTAGCCGTTTATACAAGTGTGATTCCAAAACTGGCCTAGAATTCAAGCCTGGCCTAGTTGTGGATTTAAGGTTGACGGCAATCACTGAAATATTTGCTGTTGGTTAAAGAATGGGCTACTTTTGTAGTATGATATTGATAGATTGTGGATGAAGGGCCTTGAATTCTTGAATTGTGTTGGACTATACGTGCAGGTGGCAACAATGTTGACATTTTATGATCTGCTTGGATGGGCTCTTGATATTCAGTAGTCTGTCGCCACCTTGATTCACCAGCCATGCTCCAGGCCGACTACTGCTGCCCCATTACCGTCACCTTGCCTTGAAGACTGCACTGAGCTGACACAAGTATGCTGTTCGCCAGTAGGCACAAACTTCGATGACACTTTTCATAACAGGACCACAACTCTGGAACGTCTGCAGATCTGAAAATGGCATTGGTTGTTGAAAGTCCGTGACTGAAAAGTTTTCGAAAATCCTCAGATTTAATTCATTATAAACCAATCTGTCATGTTAACAGTCTCAGTATCTGTGTATGGTATTAATGCTGTTAATTTGCTCTCAAAAATTGATGGACAGTCAACAGTCTGTCCCTTTCACACCTGATGTAAAAATTAGTAGAACAAAAATAAAAGCCGACAAGTCTGTGAGTGACAGATTTGTTGCACAGTTATATCAAACAGTCACTTTAAACGTATGTTTATTTTGGCAGCGGGACCTCAGTGCAGTGTGAACGTTTAACTGATCAGGCCCGAAGTACCGTTACTTACGTTGATTGCAGAATTGTGCTTTCGTTCAGATATGTGAAGAGCTGATGACGCGTTGCCTTGCGCCCGACTGCCAGATGGGTGGCCTTGGTTGCGACAACATGACCGTCGTCTTAGTCTGTTTCCTGCATCCCGTCGACAACGCCATCGGTAACTACGCTGACCTGTGCCGGAGATGTGCGCGCACGCTGAGCTGTAACAGCGACGCGGTTGTAGAGCAAAGTCCCGTGGCCACAGGTCCAGTCGGGCAGCCGGATGCGGTCCAGGTGATCGTCAGTCTGTAGCGTTTGCGACGTGGTGGTCGACGGCTTTTCTCTTCTGCAGGATTTGTTTGTTTCGGTTCGTTCGGTTGTTGAGCACTCCTTGCACGAATCTCGTCGTCGTCGTATGCGTTGGCTACACTTCAGTGCAATTCCCTCGTGGTGACACTCACTTCGCGTTGTCGTTGTTCTCCCTGTTGCTTCCATTCCATTCATTCTGCCATTTTTTGTGATTGTTGCTGATGCCAGTGCCAGATATCCTCCATCACTTTTTCACTGTTTCACTCTTGAGCTCAAAACTTACCTGTTCAGAAAATGTTATCCTCCACCTTAGTCTGTTCCTGTCTGTCGGACTGATCTCATGGCTCTAGACCGTTTACTGGACTTATTTGCTCATCGGTTTTTATGTTTTAGTTGTATTTTTCTCTGTTTTAGTTATTCCTATGTGCGGCAGACAAAGTTGGCCAGCTCTCTGGTCAACTTTTGGGCGCACAATAATATAGTATTTGATTTGATTTGATTATGAGGTTTTAGGGGCCCCTTAACTGGAAACTTTATTGGGTCCCTGTCCCTTTTTACGAATGTCCCTGTAAGCTAAGATTCACTTATATTTCACTGCAAACTGCATACGCCTCCTCAGCAGCACTGTGCATTGCAGACCAGGCTGGCGTTCAGCCTAATATGCAGCCAAGCTCACACTCACAAACTTTGACCTGCAGTCATACAGCTATGTGTAGCCATAGTCTGTCGTTTTATCTGTCTTAACCCTCTTAAATCATGCAGGTACATGGATTACTACTCATTTTCCGACCCAAGCAGGATGGAACTTAGGCTGATACATTGCATGGGACATCAAAATCGTTTTCCACCCAGATATCCTCACAATATTACCCCAAACTTTGTTTTTAACTTGAAACCAAATTGGCACATAGGCTTCTGCTGTTGCTTTGTTTTTCTTTGTTATAAATTATCATTACACCTGGCAAAAATTGTTAACTCGGAGTCTCCTGAAAATCGGGGAACTGTATTGTTTGACCCTGACTTGAAGCAGATGTCAACAGATTGATCACTCTTGTCAATAAAAGTTTGTCTCCTTCGATCAGTTTGCCGATAAATTATTTTATAACCAGAGTGGTGTGTTCGTGTGCCGGCGTAAAAAGCATGCTTGAATATCGGACGATTAACTTTGCTGTTTGTCATTTTGTAAAGTCGTTTAGTTGCCACATAGTCATTTTCGGTACACGTTTATTTGTCCTCACTAGCTCCCAGCTCAGGTAGACTGTCACCCAATAGAAATAATGTTAGAATTTTTTGTGTCCTTTTTGTGCGTCATAAAAGTTCACTGCAGTCGACCCTGATTATCAGATGCCGTGTACATATTGTATATTGTGTTGTAAAAAAGTGGTAATTTCTGTCGGCAGTGCACTTGAACGTGTCGTACTTGTACAGCAGATTTCCACTGTGCTTCAAACGTTACAATTGCCGTGGTTGGGCATTGTGTTCATATTCTCGTGTGTTTTATTTTATTTTGCCGTATTTCGGTGCAGTGACTGTAGACTGTACACTGGACATGATCGTTAATATTCCAGTAGATATGGTCTGTGTTCCGACTTAATTTTAAATTGGGAAAATTTGGTTAGTTGCTGCTACGTTTATATTTTTGATGCTTACCACAGTTGTCAGTTTCGTGTCTGCCATTGTCATACACTCGGCAGACCACTTCAACATAACCACAGTTTAATTACCACAAGTCTGCAATGCATTGGGCTTCTAGAGTATCATCAGACTTGTGGCTGGTGTGGCGTACTGGTAACGGCGTTGGTCACATCATCGAAGTTGAGCTATGTCGAGCCCGATTAGTACTGGGATTAGTGACACTTTTGGCAGTGTTACGTCCCGGTATTTTCCAGGCCCACTCAGCCTTCCATCCCTCTGCGGGAAGGTGCAGTGAGTATTGGCGATAGGGAAGAAACGGCAAGTTCTGCATAGTTGTGGCCCTGTTACCAGGACTGCTAGAATGCTGGCTTATTGTATGCTAGTATAATTGGGTTTAACCCTCGCCAGCTGAAAGGTGAAAGGACCTTAGAAGGTCAATGCGTATTTTGTAGGCATATTTCGCTAGCACTAGCAATCTCAACAGGTTTCTCTGTAAGTGGTGAGAAGCATAGAAAAGTGGTTTTGTCTTATTTCCCCTCAATTTACAAATGGTCACCGTGTGCTGTCGGAGAGATCTGTAATAATTTGGCAATAAAACCGGCATTTATATTATAACGTGTGGTGTGAATACGTAATGTTTGTTCCAAAATTGTGCCATGTTATGGTATATGTCACTAGAATATTGTTTAAATGGTAGTTCGTCAGTGCTATCTTTCATGTACTGTGCAGTTGTTAGGTTCGGTTCAGTTGAATTTGATTTTGTATTTTGTAGAGTATTGTTCATTTCCAGAGTAGTGACAGAAAGTGTTCAGTTCTGTTTGTCGTTAGTTTGGCAATCACTTTGCTGTTTCACTCTTAAGTGTCTTTTTGTCCACTCTGTTGCAGTCTCTATAGGCTGCAGAGTTGGCCGAGTACATTTGGCTTAAGTACAACAGTCTAAAAGTGAATTCAAAAATTTTGCCTGTCGTATATGCAGAGCAGATATTCTGGGCACTGTTCACCAAAGAAAACAAACACATTGTTATTTTATTACATATTAACCCCCGTCACCCCTGAATAGCACTTGTGATCTTATGCTGATCTGCCAGTGTTTCCCTGTTTGCATTTCCTCGCATGCTTATGCGAATGGATTTTTGCAAAACATAACACGGCTTTGCACCAGAAACTGATTTCCTTACGTTGTAGGTGTACCGCGAAAATTTTTTTATGCAGATTTTGGCCGTTTTATTCCTACGAAATGCGCGTGAAGTGGTTGAAGGGGGCCCTGTTAACTGCCAGTCGTTATTATTGTGTTCGAGTTCTTACACGTAGACAAATTTTTTAAACGTAACATGTCGCACAGAAACGTCTAACGTGAGTAGCTGTCTCGGCATTCTGTTGTGGTTTTGCTGCCGAAATATATTTGAAGAATGTGGTGGCTTGGCGCGGTGCCGTAAAAGTTTGGTTCGTTTTTGGAGGGCTTCAGGGGCCTGCCGCAAATCGGACAGCCATGATTTTTCGGAATCTGTGATGTTGTACAGGCTATATTTATACAGTATCGTTGTTGCAGACGCCGTTGCTCTGCGTAGTGTGTACAGTGTACAATTCTGACACGTGCATTGCTTTAACTCGTGACCACTTTTTGATTAATTATTTGTACAACTGTGCAAGAACTTGCATACGCTGCACATAATTGATATAGCCCAAATTTCTCTTGGCTCGTCACGTTCGACGTGTCGAGCTCGTCTTGTCGAGCGTGTCAAGCCGTGCTGTTCCACAAGCTCTACACAGCCAAAATGCATGGGCTCGACACGTCGAACGTGTCGAGCCGCGACGTGACGAACCAAGTAGAATTTGGGCTTATCTGGTCGTTGATATTTTAACAGGCATCACATTTTTGGTGAATTTATTGTAGTACAAAGTGATAGATTGGCATGCTTTGATTATATATCACTGGCTCATGACTGGTTTGATCAGAAAAAAAACGAACTCATGCACGCAAACATTTCTATTCTGATATCTCAAAATGGGTCGTTATTATTATATTACTTATTTTATCCTTGGTGGATATGTTCCCAAGGGAGGTGAAAGATTAAGATAATACAAAATTGGGTACTATTATTATTATTATTTCTTTGTTTTCCAAAATTTTGACGTCGTTCGATGAATAACTGCAGTTGTTGTGTGCACATTAAATTAATGTTTTCAGTGAGAGAATGATAATTAAATGCGTGTGTTGTGTTAGGGCCTGTTACAGTAGTATAGTGTTATAGTGCAGACGTCAAGCAGTTAACGTTATGATGTGATGGTGTCGGATTACAGGTAAACAGGCATGACATAGAGCGAAATTATTCTCTTTGTCAAATTGTGCATCATTTGCGTGCACATTTTTAATTTTTAAAGCATTCATTACATCAGGGAACGGTTGTGGAGTAAAAATGTTGGACCCCTTAAACAAGACTTTCTAACGAAAGTACTGGGTGGCCCGAAAAAAGTGGTGGTGCTGACTCAGTTTTAACTGGGTCTCCTTACACAAGACTTTTTGCGCGCATAAATATGTTTATAGTGAATACTGTTGTTTATAGGTCACTGGCCCGTAGCCGGAACTCTGTGCGTGGGGCCCAAACTTAAGTAGGAGCTGGGAAGGGAAATTAAGAGAAAGGCAAATTAAGGCCGTGTGAGGGCGTGCCCTCTGGCCAGTAGTCGTTTCGTAAAACAGGAAAAGTGGGAACGCTGGCGAGCCAAGCTGAAATTGGTGTCAGTCTGGGTCCAAGAACCGGGGGGAGGGGGGGCGCTTGCACCCAGCACACAGTTCTGCGGGTGGATATGGGAGGAGGTTGCCCCCCTTCCGCTGCGAAGGTTCGGGGGTATTATTATCCCCGAAAAAATGTTAAGAACTTGAGACTATATGCAAAATCCTGCTACCTGGTGCATTTTCGCCCTCGAATTGACCACCCTGCCCGTGGTCCCATAACTGGCTGCGGACCTTTGACTGAGCACGTAAATTGATCACTATTTGTGTGTCACCACTTGTGTGCCTAACCATATCTGGATCAGATTCCTTTATGCAATGTTCAAGCATTTATTTGTCTTACAACGCTCCTCATGCCTAGCGAAGTCGGTCTGTAGCACTATGTATAGTGTTTGTGCTCACCGTGTCGCATAAAATGCCTGCGCATGTGGTATTGTGAATTTAATTAGAGACTAAAGTAGATGTCATTATGATATTCTCCCGGAAACCACAAAGCCCTGTTACTAGTAAGCATGCGAATTGTAGCTGGAGCATCAGCTGTGCAATTTTGGTGTAGGCCATCTGCCGGCAATGCGCTAATTTACACAACGATATGATTTTACTGGGTGTTTTTATTTTGCGCGGCATTGTTCAGTTAACTTATTGATATCACTACTGGCCGTGTTATTTTTCTGAATGTACCTCTTGAACAAGCACTCCTTGCTACTGTTTCGAGCATGCAACACGCGTGATTATTGTCTAGTTAGGATTTTGCACGTACATACAGTTCCTGTTGTTTATTTACGTTTATAAATTTGTGAAATGTCTTTGCCGTCCCATTTACGGTTAATTCAGCGTACAGACACGTATTATAAACGAGTTTTGACTTATGTTCTTCATCCGCATACAGCAGACCTCAAAGTAATACTGAATGAGTACAGGGTGGACTGGGTGGTCCAAAAAACTGACACCCTTTGTTTTGTACGCCTTAATTTCATCAAATATTGACCGATTTTCAAACTTATTTCACTGTCAGCGTCAGGAGAACATTTGTAATAATACTGTCACTAAAGATCCCACCACACCTCAAGTGTGTCGCTTCACTACCCTGTGAAATGTCCGTGTCTTAAAAGCAACTATTGAAAACAAGACTTCTGTAACAACACATTTTAAGAGTGCGTCGTCCCGCAGCAAGACAGACAGATTGAACATTTGACGTAAAAACCGCAGGATACGACAGTTACTTTAGATAATAACTGAGACAATAAACACGTTGTATCCTGTTGTTAATTTCTTAAAATGTTTTGTTACAGAACTCGTCTTGTTTTCAGTTGTTGCTTTTAAGACATTAACATTTCACAAGGTAGTTTAGCGACACAGTTGAGGTGTGGTGGGATCTTTAGTGACAATATTATTACAAATGTTCTCCTGATTCTGAGAGTGAAATAAGTTCGAAAATCGGTCAATATTTGATGAAATTAAGGCGTACAAAACAAAGGGTGTCAGTTTTTATGGACCACCCTATATTTTGATGTCAGTGGTCCTGTGAATCCAGTGGTGGCCTACGCGTGGGGTGACAATGACATTCTGACAGTCGCCATCTTGTAGGTCAAGTGCGTTGTGGCGGTGTGACGTCATAAACGTAACTTCGTCTTCCTGTTCTTGTTTGTGGATGGAACCTCCATCACTTAATGAGCCGTGCGGTCTGTGTAGGACCCTGGCATAAGAATTTTTTCTTGTGAAATTTTCGCATTGTTCGTGAAGTTTCCGTACAACATGGCGACTTGCTATCTGCTCAGTTCACCCCCTACTCTGTGCTTGGCTGGCGTTCCATGCAATTAGCATTTTTCTTTTGAGACATATGCTGCAGCAACGTACCCAGCCATATGCTGACATATCTTGCCGTAAAACTGCTATCATGACAAATTTGCGCCGATCATTCGTGTAATATTCGCTGTCGGAATTACCAGACTGCGGAGCGGAGTGAAGGAGCTTGGTCAAAATATTGGGATGGACGGCGGTTCGAGGTAGGATCGTTTCGGCCAGTGGCTTTCGTCGGAATGCAAAGGCATGTAACACTTATATAGCGCCTCAAGTCGCGTACCGCAACTGCAGAGGCGCTGGTCATGACACAGAGAGAGCTGGCGTAGGGCCTATAGGCCGTAGGCTAAGCATGCGACGGTGCGACCACAGGCTGACCTATGACCAACAGCCAAACGCATGCGTCTGCTCTGCCGTTTAATTGCCCCAAAGGGATGGAAGGCTGAGTTGGCCTGGTTGGTTGACCCATAGCAGACGCCTTACCCACGAAGTGGTCACACGTCAACCATAGATCAGGAACATATCAGGGAAAGTTCGCCAGTCAGAGACCGACGCCCTAACCACTGAGCCACTCCGCCAACGGAAGAAAGGTCGGGGTCATTAATTTCGCGGTTTATTGTCAACAAATGCCAATGTGTTTAGCCTATGGTAATTTTCTGCCGCGTTATTCTTTCTGGTACGAAAGTTGTAGGCCTAGCTCCCTCCCTCATAAGCTTCGTTTTCATATAGGCCTACTTGTATGTGCCAATTTATACGGGATTTAAGATTGTTATTCAGTCTCCTTTTATTCCAACGTTGAGTAATAATAATAATAAATACGACGATTTGTATGGCGTCGTAATGCTGCCGTGTCACAATGCAAGGGCTGCTCTGACAACAATCTGCAGGGTAGCCTCGTTCAACTAGGCCTACTTTGCTGAATGCTGTATGTGCCGTTAAACCCCATTCCAGTCATATTCAGCCGTAATGTCCGTTGTTGGTTAGCAACTGTTAAGACAATCAAACGAACGAACGAAGATTTATTGCAGGCAGCAAGGCCCATATGACGCAACACACGTACAGCACATAAGCAGTGAGACAGAGCGGAGGACAGACAGACTGGGGCGCTGAAATCGCGAGACCTGACAACGCAGCACCATATTGCAAGGTTGGACACGAACATAAGACAGAGACAGACGAGCAACCACACAAAAGTGGAAAAACCACAGGCTGTAGGAGTTTATTACTTTATTAGACCCTATATATATATAT
>Ga0056115_1001529_pt1 | contig 11121 bp, 8 predicted proteins | sample WorMetOlspDAHAB1_FD_77007 | JGI IMG/M metagenome (GOLD analysis project Ga0056115, IMG submission 77007) | Marine gutless worms symbiont microbial communities from Max Planck institute for Marine Microbiology, Germany - Olavius sp. DAHAB.1 ... | reverse complement strand
ATAATAATAATAATAATAACAGGCTTATATTTGGTGCTTATAAATTTCCGAAACATAGGCCAACTCAGAGTCACGAGCATGTATTTTGTTACGATGTATTTAGTCTTTGGCATTTCTATCGATGGATCACTTTCTCGGACAGAATGTCGGACGTTTTAATATATAAAATAATGTACGTGTCACTAAAACATCACTATATTGCTGCTTTAATCGTTAGCATACTCAAACGCAAAGCAACGACTGGAAGCTATTACTCCGCGATGACTTTCGTGCAAATATGACGCCGTTGTGGTCGGCATTTTTTCTGATTTCGATCGCTGTTACGCGAATTACACGGCTGATGAGCGGTAGCATACGTGTTACTGTTCAGCTATCAATGAACAGCGCCGTGCGATTGTGTAACGACTCCCCAAGGAGCGATCATCCGCTTTTCGCTTCCCGTTAATGCAAAACAACACGTGCAGCCGGATGGCCAGACACGATATTAGGCATCCCAGCAACACGATCACAGTTGACGTTGTATTAACCCGGTGGATTTTCGCATTAACGTAAAAGTGCAACGTCTGCATTTTAAATTGCGCATTGCGAGTCTTTTATTGTTCGTTTGAAATTATGCAAAAACATTATAGCTGTTGATAGTCAAGTGACAGCATAAATAATTAAGAGCAGCTCCATAGATAACCTTCGTCAAGCACTAGTGCGTTTGACTTCAAACTTTTGACCTAATTATTAAACGGTCCTCTATTTACTTGTGTCTTAAGTACCTATAGGTTTATATATTTGATATTTCTGTGAACTTTTTTCTATTTACAAGACACTAATTTTGATAAATCGCTTAGTCATCGACTTACAGCTTTGTTTTGTGGCCTCAAGATCAGTCATTGGATTTGTTGACGGACCATTTCAGCATATGTCAATTTTGAGTTTTTACATGCCGTTTTGTTCATGAGTTGGTATTTTACAGAATGAACAGACGGACTGACTGACAGGCAACATGTCCAACACGTAATGGTTTCTAGATGGAAAGCGCTATGTTAATGGCGATTACGATTATATATAAATGAGCAGGGAAACGAGATAAATCCCGCGATGATCATTCTGTCAGGTTTGCTATGTAATTATGTTTAAAGCCTCTGCAGACTGGTTCACATGCATCAGCAGCAGCAGCTGCTGCAACACTATACTGCTGCCACCCCTGGCATGCCGACAGTGGTTGTGGAAGTGATGGAAATGGGAGTGCAGTGGCGACCACTGTGCACAGGATGTGTCGTAAATTATTCAACCGCGGACTCAGGCAGGAACAGTCAATTGTCACTGTCTAAGCCGCGAGGTGACATGACACTCGCTTTCTGTCCCAACTTGTGGTCGGTGGCAGCATGCGCCGTACGCAATGATCATTCACCAGCGTATTTCACGGTGCGTACATTATTAAATTCTGTAGGTGATAATTAGCAATAACGATCCACGTCGAAGAACGTGTAGGCGACGAATGTCATTTGCGCACGTTGCATTCTGAATGAAGCGAAAAGAACCATGCAGTGTGAAAATACGTAGTTTACGTTTTATCTTATTTCAAAATTATTGTATTTTAAAACGCGTTTTAAGTCCTTTTTAAAAATGACATGCTAAAATGTTGTTAGCGAAGTCCTCAGTACTTCAAAATGACCTAACATTTTTTTCGGTGGGTGATCTATATGCTAGTTGAAAATTTTCAGAATTTCGGTTTTAACACCGCGCAGTTACTAAACCAGGTGATGTGTCATGTAACTCTAACAGTAACAAAGACGTGGTTACCAATAACAATATATTTTGTTTATGTCCTACGGAATTTTTAGTGATTTTCGTGCAGCCCATATCCGTCTATCTTTATCTGCCATATACGTTATAACGTGAAATAAAGATTTGATTCGGTGTTTGTAAACGGAGTACAACCAGAAATTTTAAACAATATTGATTTATTTATTAATGTTCAACTAATACGGCCTCAAGACATTACCAATTAAAGACAGAACCAATTTAGTGGTCACTATATAACTTTACACTCCTTGGCTTACACATTTTAACGTTTTTTTTCAAAATATTTTCTCATTAAACATTGTGTAGCCTATTTTCTGCTGAATCTACAAACATGATGTAGTTCGTTTAAAATAAATTGTTAAACGTAAAAACGTGCAGAAATACTAGCAGTTGAGTTTAAAAGAAAGCAGTGTGGTCTAAACAACTACATAGTCCTGTAGTCGACACACGTTCACGGCGTGAGACAATCCGGTTTGTTAATCGTAAGAAAACTCCGGTTTCACCTGATACGCCGAGTATAACTTCGCTGATTTCAGAATTTACAAAACGAAAAAATGCGACGACCGCTTACGGTGAAATAAGGATGTTATTACACAGTCTGTTGGCGATAGCCGACTTTCTTATTAGTCTCAGTGCAAGTCAGTTGGTATATTTTTACTAAAACTTCAGCATATTTCTTGACTCAATGGCTATTTATCTGTGTCTGACGTCACATTTAGAGAACATAATAGCAGATTCTGGCTTCTCTTTCAAATAGGAAAAGTGCCAGTGGCAGTGTCGTCGTGTGTAAAAATAGTCACACAGCATTTTGTGGCAATGTCACTGTAAGCAGTCATTTGTAACAATAATAATGGTGATGACCGCCAGAGGTTGCACTGCCAAACAATTTGTGTTCCTTTTTTGATTTTCGAGCCAGGGGGTTTCACCGGGTAAAATAATAATAATAATAGTATCAACTAAAGATAAGGAAGCAAACAATCAGTACGAAGTGTACTGTGTATGAGTGGTTAGATTCTAAACCTATGAAAACAATCAAAACATGCTTAATTTGATGTATCATATTAACGTCTTATGCACTTCCGGTCACACAAAAACCATGACATCGTACGTATGCTATTCCACCTGATCAACAGGCCATCATATTGATTAGGTGTCAGTGACAAACCTTTGGCGACAGTTCGCTGCAAATTGGACGCCAACAGAACGACAGCCGTCAACAGCAGACGACTTCGGATGGTCATTTCTCGGTCGGCGTCTCGACTCGTCGTGCACATACGACTCGCCGGGTTACAGCATCAACCTGCAGTGACGTCGCCACACACCCGGCTGCAACGCGGGCGGATCTAAGGCCGTCGCACTGACGAAGCACCTGCCAAACTGCACATCGGCCCAGAGTCAGAGTCTTAAACTGAAGAGCACATTAAGCCAATGAGCGCCCTGCAGAACGATGACGCACTGCACGCTGAACGACAGCGTCCCGTCCCGCCGTGTATGTGGCCGTGCAACGCTGTTCTGCTGTGTCGCTGCAGTGCGGCTAGCGCACCTGCTCAGTGCTGCTGCTGCTGCTGCTGCTGCTACGGTAATGCCGTCGGTCAGCAGCCAACCGCCTCGCAGACGCAACCAGCTCGTTTCAGCCGGCCAATTTATGCCGTTTCTCTCTGGAAGATTGCAGACATCGACAAACACGAAACAGGCTCATTCTACTCTGAAAAAGAACGACGTTGTGTACGAAATTGTAGCGATCGTTGTCGCAAACGAATCACATAACTTTTATTCACCAGAAACCGGTAGTTAAGAAAGATTGAAATAATTATGATACATAGAACTAAACTAAACTAAAAATACTGACACAGTATAACACACAATATCGTTACAATTTTTGCGCAATTGGCATGGCAGGTTATCTGAGAGGTCGTATTTCACGATAAAATTTTCTTTTTTATGTCAATAACGTCAGCGACTGCAGGGAACACTCCGAACTCAGTTTTACATTTGTGCACAACATCCTTTGATTTCACATTGAATATTTTATATGAAGCATGTATCAATGACGTATTGAAGGAAATCAGAGGTGCTCTCAGCGTTATGCATATCATGTATTGGAATTTATTCATTCTTTTATTAACTGGTTGGCTATACTTAACGGGGATATTTCCTTCTTTAGCCTTCCAGTTTGATATCACACTGCTATGTTGTATTTCCGTGTTTGATTAGCGTATCTGTGTGGTGTCAAGTAAAACTTCACTTCAATTTACAATATTTGCACTTCTTTCATTAACAGTGAAAATGTTAGCATTTGTGGTGCTGAACAGCTGATTAATTTAGCTACCGTAATTTACATTCATGTAATGATAAACTAAGCAACGACGCTAATAAATGACAGCGACGTTGTTGCCGTCCGAACGAGCAGGGAATTTACAGTAGCCGTGGCTGCAGAGGCAGTGCGCGGCGGCGGATTGTTGCGCAAGTCGCCTGAGCTCGGCTGCACGGTGAGTCAGTACGTGCTGCGCCTGCTAATGCTGTCACTGACCGATCGATGACTACCACACACATCAGCAATTCGCTCCGCCGACCGCACGGCGCCTCGTGTATACGTACGACAGCTGTCTACACACTGCGGTGCCGTGCTGCGCAGGCTCACCCCCTTTAAGTCCCACGCCGTCCGTCGCCGCCGCCGCAGCCACGACCTCCCTGGAATTAGCATTTCTTAATAACATCCATGTCGATCCCGTGCAATCGTAGTTGGGCAGTTGCCGTCATATATTTAGCGACAGCGCTGCATGTGCATGGTGAATCCTACCCGGTGGCGATCGACTACAATACGACGGAACGGGCGGATCAGTCGACTCAGTGATTAGCCGGATTTCGTTTAACATGATGTCAGTGTCGCAATTCATTTTACGCAGCGTTTGACATTATGCGGCGCGCTGCGTATCAGGGTATGGCATTGACTCACAGTTGCCGAAATCATCGCCAACCGATAATAGACAAATTTGGACGCAGTACCAACTTGCTACAGACTTGCATTTACTACGCATCTTACACAACTGGGATAAGCGTGACACAAGTTGACGATGTTTTGAATATTAAAGAAAACTACTAATACACGCAAAAGACATTTAAAAGTGTGGCATAAATTGACAGTAAAAGAAAAGTGAATTGAGCGACTCAATTAGCTAAACAGGAAAGTGGAGTAAACTTCAAAAACTCCAATGGGATGATTGTCCCTATAGACGACTGGCAAATGACGGACTTGAAACTGACAGAGCGCAGAATGACTTTCGGGGAAATTATAACTATTTTAAGTCATCATTATATGACCGGCCTGTTACTGTTACATCACATTGAATACACTGAAATATGCCAAAATATTGTTAATTTAAATTTTTCATGTATCAGTAGTATAATGCATATAATGCACTAATATTTACTATTATGCGTTGGTACAGTTCTAACAGCTACTTGAGAGCATAAATTCGCGTATCAAAGAAAGCATGATCCCAAGTAGCCATTAGCCTACCAGTCGGCGAGCTTACTCGCCTATAGTAACGTAACTAAATTCAAAATAGGCTTAGTTACCAAAGATGCGTAAACTGTAACTTGGTCTGGAGTGGGTTATGTGAGTGCAATGGAATGCGTAAGAGTGACAATAACAACGGAAAGTAGTAAAAACAACAACATTGTCTCGTACGAATTTACGAAGGACATATAACTATATGTTCACTATTGCGTGCTGTTTAGTAGTAAGGTTAGGATTAGTATTAGGATTAGGATTCGATGTATAGTGTCTGATTGGTTTGTTTAGTTGTTACGTAGGCCTATTTGTACTACTTTGATTGTCATTGTAACACTGCCGTGCAATGGGGACAACGCATGACTAAATTGTATTTTAAATAACTCATTTCGTGACTGCTATAAACGCATCCGTACTATGCTATAACAGCTGATTAATGTGGCTTTGATGCTCATGTCGCTAAGAAGACTGTCTGTGACAGTGATCTTTAATTTGCACAATTTTACCTTCGCCCAGACGTCATCTGGGAAACACTCCAACTGGGATCTTGGCGACAAAATGTCACGCGAATTATTAAAGCATTAGATTCAATAGATTGGTGGCGCTCTTTTGCATTACTTTTTAAAACTGTCATCCACGGTCTGAATGTACGCGTGTGTTACATTGTTCTGCTTTCACTTATTTTTTTAAATATTTTTATCATAGTAATTTTTTGTATGCAATTTTCAAATACTTTTTAGTGTTTGGTGCTTTGCTTAATGTGTGTATTTTTTAACGTTTTTAGTTTTCTTTCTGGTGTTTTATTGTTTTTAATATTAGTTTTAGACTCAAGTGTACGATTAATAAATAATAATGTGCTTGTTGCCAGCAAGATTGTATCCCCTGTATGCATTCGTTGCTAGGTTCTGTCACAGATTTAATAATTGCAGATACGAAACATTTAATCAATATAACAACTTCAACTCTCTAATTTATTTATAGGTTTAAAGTAACATGAATATAACGTAAGATGTTTTTAATTGCAATTATTTTCGTATAATACAGTAACACGTGAGGTTAACTACAGTTAAATTACTAAAATATGGTCTAGAATTAAACTTACAATCATAATAACACTTTTATTTAGGCCTACTGCTCACGCTAGTAATAACATCGCCTGGCTCCTGTGCACACATCTCTGATAGTAGGAAAACACTGGTATAAAGATAAAAACTGATGAAAATGATCAAAATATGCCGCAAACAATTGTTTTATTCTAATTAAGTTTACCCCAATAAACCTGTGTAGTTCAAGTTCTACGGTCGGCATCAAGAGAGTCAGTGTTTAGTAGCTGTCATCGCAGTGTTCGATCAATTGGAGCATATGAACTGTACTTCGTTTTGCACATAATGAAACCGTTAATGGTGGTTGGTTTAAATCAGAAAACGTTTTAATTATTACACTGAATAAGTTAACCGTTCCAAACTGCGCGTTCTGAACACTGCTCGATCACTGCGTTTATTAACAAAATAGCAAACCGGGAGGCCGATGTATATGAAATCTTATGACGAACTTACGACGAATCTTCTGAGAATCATGATATTCTTTGCAAAAAATCAGGCCTCGGGACTTTTTGGAAACGTCACCCACTTGTTTCCCCGCAGTACGCCTCCGTATTATTTCTGTAATGTGCTGTGCATTGTCGTTATTATAAAATAAACCCACGTCTACGGAAAAAACGTATTACAAAATTAAGACTTGGACATACTGGTTCAAATCGTTTAGTGGTGTGGCATAACACTTAACTCGAGCAACCGAGTGAAGTGTTACGCCACACGACTAAACGACCTATTCTATAACTGAACAAAACTGGCGCGTGTGTGTGCTATGCTGCAGCGCATATTTAAATACTGACATGCTGAGTCTTCGGGCTACAGGAGAGGGCCAAGTACGCCAGGAACAAACTGGAGAAAACGTCAAAAAGACAACGGAAAAGATCCAAGTATGCCACAGAAAACACGGTGTTCGGTGACAGGAAGTTCAAACAGTTTACAGCGAAAACAAATCGAAAAGTTACACCATGCCAACTTCGTTATGCAATCATTCACCTCAAGCATACATACATTACATTTATCGCCAGAATATACGTGAATATCGTAAGTTTTATTAATTGATAAATATCAAACAACACTACAAAATTAGCGGCCTGTCCCGTTCACGTTGCCAATATACAATGCTCGTGTTGCAGAGGAGGGCAAAATGTCCTGACATGATCAGTTTCACCGGCTGATGACGTCGTGAAGACAACGATGGGTGAATTGTGTTGATGCTCTTTACCAGCTCGTTGTATAGTCGTCGTAGGCGCCATAGCCGTAATTGTCACCTGCATAGTTGCCGTAGTACTGCTGCTGGGGTGAACCGTAATACTGCGGTTGCTGAGGCTGATACGGATGCATCTTGCTGACTCCTCGACTCAGGTCGTCGATCTGCTCAATCGGCATATCAGCGGCGTGGCGAACTCCGCCGAACGTCATCCCCGCTTGCGTCGCTCCGCGGTTCGTCCCAGCCTGCAGCCCGATCATCGAGTACCCGTCCTTCGACAGGTCGTCCGAACGGATGTCGCCCGCATGGCGGACGCCTCCCATCGACATCCCCGTCTGGCTCGCTCCGCGGTTCGATCCGGCCTGAAGTCCGATGACTCCCTGGCCAGCCATCGAGAAGTCGTCGGCTCGAATGTCGGCGGCGTGACGAACTCCGCCCATGACGACGCCGGCTCGCGACTGCGACGCGTAGCGGTTGGTGCCCGCCTGCAGCCCGATGATGCCCTCGCCTGCCTTGGACAGATCGTCGACTCTGATGTCGGCGGCGTGCCGAGCGCCACCCATTGTGACGCCGCTACTCGACTGCGTCGCGTAGCGGTTCGTGCCTGCCTGCAGTCCAATGACTCCGTAGCCGTCTTTCGACATTTCGTTGGTCTCGACATCAGCGGCGTGGCGCACTCCTCCCATCACCACACCGGCGCTCGACTGTGTCGCGTACCTGCACCACAGCATCATTACACGCTAATGATTCCAATGCAGTGAATACTGCATTGACCAATGAGAACGAGAAATAACAATGGTTATATTGGTTAACGTTTGTATGTCGGCAATAAAGAAACGAGAATGCTGTCCACAGTGGTGGCCTAAAATGGGCATAATATTCATTAATGAATGAATGAATGAATTTGATATTGACAATGATCTCCAACGCGACACGACGCTTGAAATTATGCATGCCACTTATTTCACATTTTTTATATAAAGTTGACTTGACTTACAACACGTTTATAACACGCTCTGTGTTGATGGGTTCAGTTTCTTATTTTTCGTTACAAGTCAAAAGTTCAGATTTCCCCAATTATTCGTTACAATGTGATTAAATTTGGTCAGAGTAGAGAAAGAAATTATCTCACATTGTAAACAATATGATTATATGTGAGATTTATATATCCTTTGTCTTTTCGGAGTTCATCTTTGCCAAGGTAGTGTGGCCAATTGTAGCCGCTTTGGCAATTTTTCGTCCCCATTGTAGGAGAAATTTTTAAGGAAATCGATTTCACAAGAATTCTTTCTCGTCCTCGCCAATACGCCAATATTACGTGGCATAAAACTGAAGACTGAATGAGTGCAGACCTGTTGGTGCCAGCCTGCAGTCCGATGATCGACTGTCCCTCTCTGGACATGTCGTCCTGACTCACGTCCGCCGCATGACGCACTCCGCCCATGACAATGCCCGCACTCGACTGCGTCGCGTACTTGTTGGTGCCCGCCTGTAGCCCGATCATGCCCTGTCCCTCTTTCGACATGTCGTCCATCCTGATGTCAGCCGCATGCCTCATACCGCCCAGGACGATTCCGGCGCTCGACTGAGACGCGTACTTGTTGGTTCCGGCCTGAAGTCCAATGACGCCGTGACCCTCCTTGGTCATGTCGTCGGCGCGGATGTCGGCTGCGTGTCGCAATCCTCCGATCACCACGCCGGCGTTCGACTGCGACGCGTACTTGTTCGTTCCAGCCTGCAAACCGATGATTCCGTGACCCTCTTTCGTCATGTCATCGGCACGGATGTCGGCGACGTGTCGCACGCCGCCGATCGTCATTCCAGACTGCGTGGCATAGCGGTTCGTGCCCGCTTGCAGACCGATGACTCCCTCGCCTTCCTTCGTCATGCTGTCCACCTTCAGATCGGCCACGTGGCGCACTCCGCCGATCGTCATTCCAGCCTGAGTCGCATACTTGTTCGTTCCTGCCTGCAGGCCGATGATGCTGTGTCCCTGACGAAGCTGTTCGGTGCTGAAGCCTCGGACGTTGCGCTCCACCGGCTTGGGACCAATTGTGGGGCCGTTGAACCCGTTGCGCTGACACTACATCACGACATCACCAAACACTCACAGTGTATATAGGCGCAATTAATTCGACGAAAATACTAACTCGGGAAAATTTCAATGAATGACACAACTAAGGCAACTTCAGATGTTACGTTTATTTGTTAAAAGCAATAGAGAAACGGCATGAGGTCTAATCGATCAAAAGACTATTTATGTGATCGCACGAAAAAGTTATTAATGGTACGATTGACTAAGCACATGATTCCACAAAGCTGTTACGTTTTTCGAAACATTGAAAGCAGTCTATGCATTTTTAATCATTAACACTTTAACTATAGCTTATATACGAGCAATCTGTACTAAACACTGATTTTGCTTTTGATTTGTACAGTCCGATGGCACTAATTGACAGCTGACCTATCCTTGTGACCTTGATCTACGCCAAATAGCCAGAAATCCTTTTGCATGTTTTTAGCTTTTTTACCTTACATTTTTCCAGATATGTGAAGTCTATTCTCCAAGCCATCAGCAGAAACATACAGATATTGGCGCGTACGGAACCGAAAACGAGTGTACACGACAATGACAGTCGGAGTGTACCCCCTTGCCAGAGCGCACGATCCAACTCGGCTCAACATTAGTGACGATCCAGTTGCGTTGAGCCGAGTTGAGTAGAATCGAACGTTTTGATCCGCGTTCAATGACACCTGAAAAAGCAACTGATGATAAATGATTGTGTGCCTTTGCAGTAACCTCGCTGCCGAGCTGCTGGATGCATGACAAAACTTGCGCCATGTTTCTTCCTTCGAAAAGATCGACTGTCTGGAATAAGCTTGTCCGCGGCACTCCATATGCCTCACAAAAGTTAACGAATATCTCGATGTTTTCCATCTGAACGCAAACACCACCAGAACAAGAGTTTTCCATCATACGAAATTACATTAGACCAGAAATGACGACTATATGTTACAGTTCAGAAACAAGTACTTTGATCAAAATTCTTCGCTAGTAGTTCTATCTGCAAACCTGAAGTTTTTCGTAGTAACGATCTGCTATGAGCATTGAGTGCTAGAAAGAATTAGGCCAACATAGTTTAGATATTCCAGGCTTATGTTATTTACTGCTAGTGTAACTTGCTCGTCGTTTTGGCAATGTTCGGTACCTTTAAAAAGTACTTTTTAGAGCATATTGTGTTTGCATATTATGACGCTGGACAGTGGGGACATTGTAAGCAAAGTTCGCTATGTAAACTTTCATCTTCTTAAAATTACTGACGCTGGACAGTGGGGACATTGTAAGCAAAGTTCGCTATGTAAACTTTCATCTTCTTATAATTACTGTGTGAAAATATTTTTTTCGGGGGAGGGGGGTTACACGTCGTGATAGCGTAACACAAATTTTGATACAGCTGGGACTCCCGAGTTTTAACACCATTATTCATAATAGCAGAACAGTCACTCGT
>Ga0056115_1001527_pt1 | contig 11123 bp, 8 predicted proteins | sample WorMetOlspDAHAB1_FD_77007 | JGI IMG/M metagenome (GOLD analysis project Ga0056115, IMG submission 77007) | Marine gutless worms symbiont microbial communities from Max Planck institute for Marine Microbiology, Germany - Olavius sp. DAHAB.1 ... | reverse complement strand
GACAATTTTTAATGCTAAAACAAGGTGTTAGCAAGCTTTCCGAATAATGGCTTAAAAATGAAATTAGGCGGACTTTCAAGGCGTTACGAAATTTTACCTTTTTTTCGTATATAGTTCCGTAGAGAAATGACAGATTACTGGATACCCCCATCGGTGAATTCCTGGGATGGGATCGATTTTGCCATATTGTTTACCCTGCGGGAAAGCCGGAGGACTTCAGATTCTGCGTTGCTGAGGGATCGAAGTAAAGTACTACGTCTTCACCCTCAGATGCCCCCGCTTTGCGGGATGAAGCGTCTAATTTATTCTTACCAGGGTGCTACTCTTGACTCTGAAGCTCTCCGGCTTTTGCATCGTTGGGGATTACTCCGTATGTCGGCGGATCAATTGCTACTTAAACACACATACCGTTTCATCATTATCATTTTGAACGAGACTCACTAAACTCCCAAACGCCCGGGCCGGAATATATACATGTGGCATCAAAAGCCTGGCAGCTTCGTTTGCGGGCAGTGTACTGATCTTTGGTTTTGCCAGCGAGCCGTTGATTTGAACCGCAGAGCCTTTATTAAAGTATCTTCTCTTTTTTTCCGGATTGATAACTACATCGATGCTTTCCCGGGCCAGGTTGATATGACCGATGGCCCCAACCCGGGACCTGGGGGTATCCATAAAAAAGATCTCTATGTTTCCGACGCCCTCCTCAAATTTTATTTTGTTGGCCAGGCATTGGAGATCCGTGTATTTAACGCGATCGGCAGCGGAAAAAACCAGATCGTACAAATCTGCTGAAAGTAAGTCGACGATCTGCCGGATCCTCCCCTTTTCCAAGGCGAAACTGAATTCACCATTGAGGTTGGCGGCAACCTCACGCACCGATCTGCCGGTGCTCTGAAGATCCGCGACGAGAGTGAGGGCGCCACCGAGTATCATCGGACTGTGAAGATGGGCCAGCAAATCGTCAATGTCTATATCTTCCCCGGTGACTTTAAGAAAAAATTCCGGCGTTGATCCGGGCGCATCAACAATTGCCTCAACATCCATAAATCCAGTCGCATAGGTCAACCTGGCGGGATGAATGCGCAGCCGCCCGTTTTCGAGCCGGATGTCGAGATCCAGATTGTTTATGGTGATATGGCGTGCAACCAGTTTGTCGGCATCCAGGGCAAAATACAGGTCAACGGTTTTGAGCCTTTCAAGCGGCAGAGGAGTGTCGTCAAACAGACGGTCTCCCTTTTGTGCTTTGGCCTGGGAGGCGGCAGCAGAGGTTCCCGGTAGTGTTTCCGGGTAGATTCCCAAGTTCACCAGATTCACGGTCGGAGTCGAAAATTTGGCGTTGATGCGCGGTCGCGGAGCAGCAACAGCAACGTTGATATCCGATTCAAAGGTAGTCTCACCTATACGGGTCTTGCCCCTAAAATTGCCGTTGTGCAGGCCGCCCAATAACCGGCCATTAATATTTAGGGGACCTAAAGGCGGCAGCGATATATCTACAATCGATTCAATCGCAGACGGTTCGGGCGCAAAGGCCGCAAGTTGAAGATCAACCTCCGGAGATGTAGACAGTCGTCTCAACTTGCCCCGGGCTTTCAGAACCAGCAACTTTTCATCTGCAGTGCCGAACCGCAGTTCATTAATGCGCATGCCTTCGTCGGTACCGCTGATGGTGACAGCGCCAACCAACGGAAAATTTTCCGCCTGCGGGCGATTAAGGTATTTCGCAACCCATATTTGTGAGGCAGTTTGACCGCTGGCCTGCAACCGCATCCTCTTAAAATCATTGATACCTAGTATTTTACCCTGAATGTGAACAAAGGCATTTTTTCCTTTACCGCCCCGGATGTCAAAGGTTTCAACATCCAGACTCCCTTTGCGATCGTTGATTTCGGCCTTCAGCTGAAATGGACCCAACTCCGGAAGATTAAAATCGTCTAAGCCGGGTACCGCGCCCAGATTGGGGGCCTGTAAGGAGAGTGATGCCGTAACCCCGGTGAAATTCGGTTCCCCCTCCAGGCTGATACGCTTGATATCACCGGAAGCAGTTGCTGTCATTCCCTGCGATGATTTCGTCGATAAACTGATCCTTGAGACCGCCAGTTTAGTCTGGCTGCCCGAGATTCGAAAACTTCCATTCAGGGGCCCCGGGTCGGGCAGAGGTCGCCCGATCAACCCGGATAACGGTTTCAGACCCAGATCACTTATGGCCGCTGTAATGTCGATGCCTTCCAAAGCAAGATCCCGGCCTTTAGCAACTGAAGCGATGGATCCGATCAATTTCACAGCAGGCTTTTTTTGATTTCCAATTGCAACATTTACATCGTGCATCCCGAAGATGCCATTGCGGTCAAAGATGCGGCCGGTAGCTTGAAGAGCCCCAAAATCCGGAACGGTAAAACCCAAAACCGGAGTTAAGGCCCCTGTGCTGCCGGCCGAAAACGAAGCCTTCAACTTCACATCAGAAATAGGCCGGTCACCCGTCAGTGGAATTTGCCCGACATCCCCCTTTAGTTGAAGGCGCGTCGAACCCGGGCGGCCGATGTTCAGATCGACTTTTTTCAAAGACAGGTTCCGGGTTGTCCCTCCTACCCGGACCTTGAGCTGTACTGATTTCAGATCGGGAAGGTCGGCGACCCCCATAGGGGCCAGGGCGGCATGGGTATTGGGTGCACTCATACGGACCTCGAGCGCCATTTTCCCGATGTATTCTGCATTTTTATCGTGTTTTATATCGGTTTTACCGGAAACTAGAACTGTTAAACCATTGACATGTACAGTGCGGGCATCGATCTGACCCAGTTGAAACTGATTCAAGGATCCCCGGATGCGGGTATTAAAGGACAGCGAACCCAAGTTCGGGATCTGCAGTCCAAAGCCGGTGGTCAGCAGATCGGTGGTCTCGGATTCTATGGATGCGGTCAGATCAATGTCGGAAGCAGTCAGGTCACCCTTGCCAAAAAGCCGTCCAATGCGGCCCTGTGAAATCATACGCAACGGCCCGGCTCCACCGGCCTCAACTTCGATGTCTTCCAGAGATTGTCGCTCAAACGGTCCGGCTAATCGGGCCCGGGCTCTGATCGGGCCGAACTCCGGCAGCGCCTTGATCTGATCCATATTGAGCATTTCGTTGGTCGAAAGGAAATCGAACAAATAAGATTTGAATGGTTCGGTAGCCGGAATGGACAATGCAATGTCTAAGGCAGTTTGGGTTATTTCAGGCACACCTATAGTGACATCCAGACCAAGGCGGCCATTGACAGCCAGCACCAGGCCATTCTCAATTGCCGCGTTGACTGTCAAGTTCTCGACGGACAGTCCTCCCTCTTTATCTATCACCTCACCGGTCGTCCTGATTCTCTGAACCTGGGGGAGATCTTCGGATATCAGTAATTTAAAAATATCCGGATTCGCACATGATGCGGAAAATCGAATATTCGTTCCGGTCCCACTGAGCAAATTCTCAACGGAACCCTCCACTGCCAGCTCCACGCGGGAGTCGCCCGACAGACTTAGGCTCAGATCAGATAATCCGGGTGCAGTCAAATCTTGAGTGACGTTCGCCTCGAGTTTGAGGCGACCCAGGGGAGGCACTTTGATCTGCAGGAGTCCAAACAGCAGTGAAAGCTCATCCGCCTCTCCGGACAGGTGCAGCTTTACACCCTCGCCATCCAGAAAATCATCAAATGTCCCGGCTGCTGATACCCTGAATCCGGTTGCACTCATGTTCAGATGAACCGGATAGGGCTGTGTACCCTTCATTATGGCCGATAGAGCGCCCAATTGACCATCGAGTTTGAATTCGTTGCCATTTACCGACCCCACACCATTGACAAACAAAGGCCCGGAGTTGCGAATATCGTCAATATGAAACCGGTCCAATCGGATTGAAACCGTGCGGTCTTCGGCCTTATCTATTACGACCAAATGGATATTGCGAATCCGGACACTTTCCACAATCGGAATTTCAATGTTTGGCGGGACTTTGCGTTCCGGATCACCATGCCCCTCTGTTTCTGCTTCCTTTTCAATGATCACCGCCCCGGCAACATCCTCGACTATACAGTTTTTGATCACCAGTGTCCCGATTATAAGGCGCCACAGCTCGATCCGGAATTTTATTTTTCCGGTTTGAGAAACCGGCGGCAACACTCCATCCGGCCCGGGGTCGATTCGAATGGCTTCTACCGACAAGGACGGCTGTGCCGACAGCTCCAATTCAAATGGGCCCTCAACCGTCATCGAATAACCGGTGAAGTGCTTTACGCTCCAGGTCATCAGTCGGCGATAATCATCATTGTCAAAGGTAGTTAACACAATGACAATTACTATCAAACCAAGGACGACTAGCCCTCCAGAAATTAGTAGTGTAAATTTAATCCAGCGCATAGTCCAGAGGGCTTGGTTTTGGGCCCCTCCATAGGGATTTAAGAGTTAGTTTCCTCGACCGGCTGTGTTTAGGTTTCAGGTGTTCCGCCGGCCTGCGACGAGTTCAGTCGAGTCGAGGCGGACTGCTGAAAATAAAGCGTCCAGTCTGATTGTAGAAGAAACTCAGAAAAAACGAATATCGAAAAATGAATGTCGGTTATCGAAGTAAAGTATTCTGTCGATTTTATAAAAACGACTGAGCGAAGCGAAACCACTCTTCGACATTCTGCGGTTCGATATTCGATATTCTGCGGTTCGCTGTTTAGTATTTTGAAATTTCATACGAGAATAATCGTAACCTTTGATACCGGGTCCTTCATGACAACTAGAAAAAGAGCCGGGCCTTGATCTGGCCGATTGTGACGGTTTCCTCCTGCGGGTTGAATGTCGGGTCAAAGATCACCTGTACGCCCGGTGTGACCCAGAGGGTGGGCGTCACGAGAAGTTTCCAGTAACCTTCCACGCCGTACTGGCTGTCCAGATCATCATCTTTGGGCTTGGCCCAGGAGGTGCCCAGACCGATCTCACCCCGCAGGCCAAACGGCCTCAATACCGCCAGACCTGCGGTTGTGGCGTGTTTGGCAAAGGTAACCCCGAAGCCGCCGCCCTTTGAGGTGTTGTAGATGTAACTGCCGAAGCCGACGAAACGGCCCATTTGCTTTTCGCCCAGCACCTTGAAGCCCCAGCCGGACTCACTGGGAGAACCCGGGAGCGGATTCTCGGCCGGCTTGTCACCGTAGAATAGATTGAGGTGCAGGTGGTCGAAGTCACCCGGGCTCCTGACCCAGTTGTAGCCCACCTCCAGTCCGTAGAAAAAATCGGCGTCTTCGATGGCTTCGTTCCATGTCCATTCCTCGGGCTCAGCGTTCATGTCGTTGACCGTCCCGACGATGTACAGCGTCGAGTCTGCGATCGGCCACAATTCAAAGGCCGCCCCCAGTCCGGGTGCCGGAATGGGCTGAGCAACAATCGGCCCGGTGAAAAGGGAACCGCTGAACGCCACCCGGGGATCCTTGAATCGGAAAAAGTCGTAAATTTGGCCGACGGTTTGTTGACCCAACCGCAGGACGAACCGGTCTTTGGTGAACCACTGCTCCCAATATGCCACCGGTACCCAGGGGTCCCAGTCGATATAGGCCACGTCGGTTAACCAGAGCGAGCCGACGTCAACAGTTCCCCAGTTTGCGGGGTCATTTCCGTCCGTGAACGTGTGGCGCCAATCGAGAGCGGCTACCAGGCTGCCCTGGAAATCCTCGCCGCGATTATACATTTCCCATTTGCCTTCCAGCAATGCCCAGCCGGCCGCGACTTCGTCATCACGGTCAGGCCTGACATCCGACGCATTCTGGTAAATTGCCTGGTAGCTGAAGCCCAGCTTCAGGCCGTATTTTTCGTAGAGGTCCTCCTTCCATTTAAAATATTTTTGGGGCAGAACCCGCGGCAGAATATAGTCACGCTTGGGAAAGCTGAAGTCCAGGTCTCTTTCCACATCAATGGGCGTCCCGATCCGTCTTCCCTCGGGATGGTATCCCTCGCTTCCTTCTGTGACGTCGTCGGGGTTTTCCTGAACCTCCGGGACGGGCGATGACTTTTCGGAGCTCTCCGGAGCCTTGGGTTGGCCGTCTTCCTTAGCCGCGATCACATTGCTGCCAAGCAGCAGCGCAGCAAATGCAATGATCATAAGTAAAATCGTGTTCTGTCGCATCAATTGATTCCCATGGTCCTTATTCATTTAGACGGAATTGAAAGCATCCTACCAAGTTATAGTCAACCCGAGAATCGGCCCATACATAGTGGCATCGTACGAAAACCTGCTACTACCGCTTCCGGTCGAATAGTCTTGGTACAGCGCTCGATATCCGCCGCCGAATCCGACATGCTTCCAGGGTTTAAAGGCAATCAGTCCATAAGCATTCCAAGTCAAATCGGATCCTATGCCAAATCCGCCGATGTCGCCCCTCAAGAGCAGATCCCACTTATCCGTAAACTGCCAGATCCAACGCGCACCAAAGAAGGGATCAAGCCAATCCTTGCGCTGATCGATATCAGGTAAGGGAGCCGGCAAGCCCAGTTCACCCTTCATGGATGTATAGCGCAGGCCGCCCAGCCCATCGATGGCGTGGGCTGAACCGGCCCAACGGTAAAAGCCGCCCAATTCCGCCAGGGTTTCTTCATAATCGATACTGATGTCACCGAGGGGCGTGGACTCATCATCAGGATTTAATCGAATATACATCAAGTCCGCAAAAAATCCCCAGCGCTGCTTGTATAGACCTTCAAAATGAAACATTAAGGCGCTATCCAGATTATCCGAATAATCGAGGCTATCACTGAAAGACTGGTTCACATCAACCTTTATTCCTCTAACCGTCATATCGCCGCTGATGGAAGCAGCCCACAGGTACATCGGAGCCAGGGACCATTCCCAGTTCTTGTCAGCAGTGGTATCAGGATTGGCATCCGGATATGTTTCAGAAGCTTCATCGGCCATCGCGACTGAACACAGAAATGCAAACACGATGAATAAGGCTAAAGCAGCTTTTAACCTCATGGCCTCAAATCCTCCTTTAACATTAGCCGGAAAGTGAGGAGACTGAATATCCCTTTGGTCCAATACTATTCCCGGTAATCAACGAGAGGTTCCCAGTTAAAAAAATCGATTGTGTCCAGACCGGCTGGCCGATCACCGAACACCAGCACCACGCGCAGACCGTCTGTTGTATACTGCAATTGCCTGTGCGGTGTTTCCGCCGGAATTGTTTGCGGCCCTCCCGCACCCTTTACATGACCGATTTTGATTAATGCCTGGGAGTAAGCCAGATCCTGGGTCAGGTCAATGCGCGCCTCATCCACGTCAGGGTCCAGGGGCAGCGTCGACCCGGTCGGCCCCTCTTCTGCAAAACGCCCACCCAGGCGGACGCTGGTCTGAGCAATCCAGACCGGCTTGCCCTGATACCGAATCGGCGTATGCCAGAACCGGATGGTATGCGCCTGGGCTTCTGCGATGGTCGGCACAGCCACGGTAACGGTCACGCTTTCTTTGACGCTGGTCTTTGTCCGGTTTTTGTAGGCCAGAGGATCCACCGGTGGCGTCTTGGTTGTTGCGCATCCCAGTATAACAAGATAATACGCGGCCAAGGAAAAAATCCAACATTTAAAAAAGGTTTTTGAATTTAATCGGTTCATCGGAGATCTCTTCCGGTGTATAGTGCAGTTTCGCTGATGATCGTACAAATTACCTGTGGATCATAAAGATAAGTTAATATTATTCCTCCTTCTCTTTGTGAACGGTTATCGCCGGTACGGGTGGGTTTCACCTCTCAGGCAGAATGCAAACTGGATCACCGCGCAACCGGCACAGGCGAAAGACAATGAGATTCGCCCAGTAGTCAATGGCGGCTCTCACGTCCGACCAGCTGTCAAAGTCCTTTATGGACTTCCCGCCGACGCGCTTATCCATCGCTGCCCCCAAAAGGGTTCCGGTCTCCGCATCCGTGAACTTGGCCTCTAACTTGGCGTATCCCACAAAGGACGGTTTGCCCCGTGTGATGCCATCCAGTTCTGCCAGTGCCCGACTGAAAGGAACATATATGGAGATGGTATCCAGCGTAACGCTGCGCTCGCCGGCACGGGTGAGGGCAATGGTGAACCGTAATGTCCCGGGCTGCGGCGAATCGACCAGTTCGTAATCCCTTTTCAGCTCCTTGCGCAGCTCTGCCCAGAAGTAGTTCAGGAGGATCTGCACTTCTCTAGGCGGCTTGACATCCTTGGAGGCAAAATAAGTCACAGGGTCAATCAAGACTTTCGTGTACCCGGCCCAGTCAACGTCCGGTTTGATATAACGATATCTCGGACGTGGGCCGGTGTCGCCGGGAATCTCGCTGTCCGTCGGGCTCAGAAGCGAATAATCTGCCAGAAAACCGCTCTGCTCAATGGGCAGGCCGCTTTTGCGCGTCTTGCTGCAGCCAACGCTGACGATCGACGCCATTGCAATAACAAGGATGATCGCGCAGATCGTTCGTATTCTCACTTTTCGGATCATATTTCCGAGCCGAAGATCGGACGAGAGCAATGGAATCGTAAATTGATCCTTGCAAGAGAGTTTGCCTTCATTGATAGGCCAATCCAATTGTAAATCAGACATTTTTAATCATGCTCCCTTTTTCTATGATCTGTCCAGGAAAATGTGAGAAACCTAATTTCCAATGGATATATGGTACGTTTGTATAAATTGACCATTGACCGGAAGTATTTTTATAGATTGGGCTCACCTGCAGCTCGATCAGGGCGTAAAAGGCGCCGCCAACGTGAAGTCCAACAGGGTACCGGCGGGGATACTGATACTCTGTCCGCGGGTGAGAACAGAGACTCCCGCCCCCACTTTTGCACCGGTTCTGGCACCGTCGCGACTCCCAATGATTCCACCCACCGCGGCACCGCGGGCCGTCCGACCAGCTGTTCTGCGGCCGCTGCCGCTGGATGCTACAGCCTGGACATTGCTGGTTTTAATCGGCTTGCGCTGATTGTTAATCAGCATTTGGGTTAACTCGATTGTCATTTCGGATCGCCCTGCTACACGACCTGCCTGTCTAGCCTGGATCAGCCGGCCATAAACTCTGGTACCATGGGGTGCGACAACCGTATCTTTCACCACCATATCACCCTCGAGCACGGCTGTAAATTGATGGTCCACGCTATGCTGCCGGCTGTTAATGGACTGGGTCATTTTGACCATGAGGTGGGTGCCGGCAGGCGCGGTGACAGTGCCGCTGGAAGCGGCAAAAGCCATCCCTCCAATTAAAAAGCCGGTCAGCATCACTATATATGTTCGTTTATTTCTCCAAAATCTCATCAGTGAACTCCTTGTCAGTATTACATGTAGGTACAGATAGGTCTGCAGGGCACCGTCCCCCTCGAGACCGTCGAGCAGGTTCTTCAATTCGCTGGTTGCCTGGCCGAGGTTGCTCTTCGATTCGCTTCATAAAGATTCTACCATGTAATATCCAACCCCAGAATCGGCCCATACATGGTGGCATCATACGAAAATCTGTGACTGCCGCTGCCGGTCGAATAGTCCTGATACAGCGCCCGGTAACCTCCACCGAAACCGACATGTTTCCAGGGCTTAAAGGCAATCAGCCCGTAAGCATTCCAGGTCAAATCGGATCCTATGCCGAAACCGCCGATGTCGCCCCTCAAACGCAGATCCCACTTATCGGTTAACCGCCAGATCCAACGCGCACCAAAGAAGGGATCAAGCCAGTCTTTGCGCTGGTCGACGTCAGGCAGGGGAGCCGGCAAGCCCAGGTCACCCTTTAAGGACGTATAGCGCAGGCCGCCCAGCCCATCGACAGAATGATCTCCAGTAGTGTAGCGGTAATACCCGCCCATTTCCGCCAGGGTTTGTTCATAGTCGATGCTGATGTCACCATGAGGCGTCGACTCATCATCAGGATTTAATCGAATATACATCAGGTCCGCAAAAAATCCCCAATGCTCTTTGTAGAGCCCTTCAAAATGAAACATCAAGGCACCATCCAGGTTTTCTGCAATGTCACTGAAGGACGCTTCCACGTCGACCTTTATTCCTCTGACCGTCAGGTCGCCGTCGATGGAAGCCGCCCAGAGGTACATCGGCGACATGGACCATTTCCAGTTCTTATCAGTGGCAATTTCAGAACTCGCACCCGAATTTGTTTCAGAAGCTTCATCGGCCATCGCGACTGAAGACAGAAATGCAAAAATGATCATAACGGTAATGGCAGCTTTTAATCGCATCAGTTTAATTTTTCCTCTTTACAGTTCAGTTTGATCCTAAGAGAAGCAGCTGAACGTCCAACATCTAACATCGAATAATGAATTCTGCCTGTCGTGAGCTTTTTTGTCGAACGGTCAATTTTAATAAACTTGAGCGAAGAGATTCCATCCTTCGAGATTCGTTATTCGATATTCTGCTGTTCTGCGGTTCGCTTTTATTAAAATAGATAAAGTGCAGCGCCATCAATCTTGGAAGTTGGGCGTTCAATGTTCTATGTTCAGTTACTTTAATTTACCGACGATTTGAATTTTCACAATTCAACCAAACACCTTATCCCACTCCTCCGGCGAAAGAGTGTCAATGAGTGCCTGCCTTATCTCGACAAGCTCCCGGTACACTTTTGTGCGCACCTGGTCCAGCGGCTCAAAATCATCTACCAGCTTGTCGGTCCGGGTGGTATATTTCTCAACGTCGGCGATGTAGGCCTTTAAGGCGGCATCGGTGGCCTGATTATGCTCTTTGGCCAGCATATCCAGTCTGTCCACAAGAGCCAGGGCTTCGGCACGGCTTTCTCCCTCCGGCAATTTCTCGAGTTTTGCTCGAAGGCCGGGGGGATTCAGAAGACTCGCCTGGTTCTTGGACCTAGATCCCCCGAACAGATAACTGACAGCGGCAATTGTAACTAGTACAGGCATGATTAACTCCTTCCTAAATTGAGCTCTTTTTTATTCTGGTTCGCACGTAGGCATCCAGGCCTGATTTCAGAATCTGTACCGCCTGATCCCATTCCGCCTGGGTCAAAGACTGGCGCAGTTCATCCTAGAGGGTAAGAGGGAGGCCATAGCCACCGCCTCCCCGTTGTCGCAATAGGGTCAATTCCCTATATTTACCGGCGTGCGGTTTTCCCGCACCGGGCGGCCCCCGAGAGATTGCCCCACTAGGG
>Ga0056115_1001526_pt1 | contig 11124 bp, 7 predicted proteins | sample WorMetOlspDAHAB1_FD_77007 | JGI IMG/M metagenome (GOLD analysis project Ga0056115, IMG submission 77007) | Marine gutless worms symbiont microbial communities from Max Planck institute for Marine Microbiology, Germany - Olavius sp. DAHAB.1 ... | reverse complement strand
TTTCGCCGAGACCTGAAGACATACCTCTTTACCTGATCTTGTGATTCATACACAGCGCATTAGAGGTGTTTCACGTAATGCGCTATACAAATCTACGTTTACTTACTTACTTACTTACTTAAGAACTGGCAGAGCATGAAAAGAACATAGGCTAGTTGAAACTCGTACAACTGTTTTGAATAGATTATAACCTAATAAATTAAAGCTGTCACCAGTAAAAACAGAAAAAGTTGACTTTTTTCCAGGTTGTGAATCTTTGGTAATGTATGTTCTCGGCTAAAGTTAAAAACACTTAAGTTATGTGTGACTGGTGTTACTGATGCGAGTGTGTCACTGTGCTTGTCAGTGGTGAGTCTGGAGCTGGAAAGACCGAAAACACCAAGAAAGTGATTCAGTATCTTGCGTATGTTGCTGCATCGCTCAAATCGCAGAAGCAAACGACGGCAAATGTCATTGCCAACTTGCAGGTAACATGCACAACTTTTTTTTCACCAGGCAAAAAGTATTAAGTAAATAAATAAACTAAAATATTAAAATAAACCACATTACATATGACACAGTGTGACACTATGCAATTACAGCGAACACAATGAAGATATACATACACCTGATTGAAGCTTCCAGTAATCAATCAAGGCTGTTTAACAATAGATATCAGGCCAGATTTCTGGAGTTTTTCACAAGAATACTAAGAGCTAAGAATATGTACTCAGCTTGGATGGTGCTTTTGTTACATAATCTATCCAAAAACATAGAGATAGATGTTACAAGATCAGTGGATATTGCCTGACAGTGATATATGCATATATTATCTGTGTAGGTGTTAGTTGGTATAAGCTATTGTCATTCAGCTGGTGTCAGTACAAAACACAGTAATCTTGTGATTTTTAACTGGAATGTTTAGGTTTAAAATGTTGCTGTGTGAATCCATTGTGAAGCACTGATTTTCTTTTCTGTAGCCTGACACGTACTCATTCGTGTCAAATGACCTATTGTATGTCGGATTGGACTTACTCACTCACTCGGATACATAGTCACATGGTGTGCCTGTTTTTCTCCTAAATTGTATCCACAGACCATACATAGCTGAGGCTGAGTTGCTGCATATTTTAAGCTTAGTTGATGTGAGTGACCGAATACATGCGATGGAGGTGTATTTGCTTGTGGGAAGTCACCATTCATTAGTATATTTACACTTCTTTGATCCAGACTGAGTTGTTACAATGGACCTATACTGCTATCTCATTTGGCTCCACATATCATTATCCTCATTCTTTATTATTTAAATTATCATTTGTAAAGTGCCTATTAAATAAGAACATATGCACCACATGTTTAAGAAAACAACTTGTGACATTTGATGATAACTTGGTTTATAGTGATAGTTTAATTTATAACATTATTTTTTCCATGTGTGCTCAGAAAGTGATGGTAAGATGCACATGATTATCAGTGTGAAATAACTTTGCTATAATTGCGATATGTGCTTTGTCGTGTAACTGCATGATACTCCATAATTGCTGTTTACTCGAATGGATCACGTAATTAATACTTATTTATTAACTACACTGCATGGCATTGCACGTTAATGTACCAATTAATGTACGAATTTGTAACGTCATAGATTGATAACACAGATTTGTGTTTTTGTGTATGTTTGCTAACGTAGTTTAAAGATGTAAACTTGGTGAGTACACTGTTTTTGTTTGTGTTTTTATTTGCTGTGTTTATGTCGCTGCATCTCTGTTGCATCTCTGTTCTCCTTTGCCAGTTCTGTCGAAACTTCCATTCATGGCAGTTGAGATTTTTCTTCACATTCACACTTGTCATTGTTTCTAACAATTCCCAAAAGTAGTGCAGCGAAGACATTGAAGCTTTTAATAATCGTTAACAATAATACTGGTTTGAATAGCAGTAATAAGTGGTGATGGTTATCTTAGCATTTGTTTTATTTTTCATGTGCCATTTTAGCTTTTTTGGTTGAATTCTCCAGAGTGACCTGTTGTGTCATATTGGCTGCTACTCACCCACTTACATAAGGCTTTTGGTGTGGTTTGGTGTGCACACTTTGGTTTGCGTCAGATGTAAATGGTGAATGGTGATATTGTTCTAAAGTTTGTTATGTTACTAATTAATGGAATTTTGTAATCTGTTTTTAATTCATAATGGCAATGCCTGTGTTTTTTGCAAACAACCAAATATAGCTAGAGGTATTATATTCTACCCGCACTATCTGTGTATTGTGAACTTGCTATTAACATATTAACTGCACCAGGTGAAAGTTTTGTCTGTGCAACCAATAAGCTGTTGTTTATGCATCTCCATGCATGTTCTGCACCTACAGCTGTGTAGTTCTTGGCTATGTTTTCTTCCTTTATTTTCTTTTAACGTCATTGTGGAGTTGTGGCAGTGGAGTGTGTAGCCCGTGAACTATTTGGTTGGTAGATGAAGTTAAGTTCTATTGCCGCAGTGACTTCCAATAAACCGAGTGATATGTGCACATGTTCTGCATGGTGTCAACATCCTGCTGTCGATGTTTGTTTTTTGTGTACCATTAACACCTGTTGTCAGTTTTGAGTTGAGCTCCTTGCAAATACTTTTATGCTGCTGATCCATTTGCATGTCCGTTATTATTCAGCATTAGCACTGCATAAACACAGTAAGTAAGTGCGGCTATTCGGTCTCTAAAATGCCACTTCCTTTTTGAATGCATTGATAGGTCTGGTAATTTTCATTATGACACACGGCTGCATTCCGTCATTCATAGACCCTTACATAATTTGTATGACAATGGATGTACATGAAAAATATATATATATACTTTATTGCCCCCCTTAGTGATAAATTCCCTAAAAATATGTTCGTGTCATTACTTGACTTTCCAGAACACCTATACATGACGTCACTGACAGAACCCTTTCCAGTTACTTTGATGCTTAATGTCATTTGCTGTTCAGCCTTTTGTGCCGAAATTCTTGGAACTATCCACTCTAGTCTACTGGTTTCCTGCATAAAAACATGTCACTGTTTTTGCACTAATAGAATTTTATGCAGAAAATTTCTGCTATGTCGGAACATTTTTCACGGAAATATCTGTAATATCGATAACAATGTGTCATCAGATTGTTCTGACCAGGTTTTGTAGGTCTTTGATGATAAGCATTTGTGCACCATAGCTACTGGAGTTACTGTGGATGGACTGTGTTTTGTGTAGGGCGAGTTGGAACAGCAGTTGCTGCAAGCTAATCCAATTCTTGAGGCATTTGGCAATGCAAAAACTGTGAAGAATGACAACTCCTCACGATTTGTACGTGTGTTCTGTTCAATTTTGTTTGTGGAATGCTGTCAAATAATTGGATCATCAACCAGTTGATTTAGTGCCGGACATCTTTGTAATCGAATGTCAGTGCTTAGATATATTTCTCACGTTTTAATGTGTATGTATATATTGAATATTGATTTTGTAACTGCCATATCTTTTCTTCTCTATAGAATATCACAGTATTTTGTGGATGTTGTCATGTGGTGTTGCATGCTAATTTTGTGTTCTGCTTGTCTGTATTGTATTGTAGTTTGTTGTTGTAGGGAAAGTTTATTAGAATCAATTTCGACGTTTCTGGCTACATATCTGGAGCAAACATTGAAACTTGTATCCTTCGATTCTGAAAACACCGTTTATGTTGGGCAGTTTCTCAGCAGTGATGTTCGTCGTGTTGCGGGACGTCACAATACTGTAAACATTTGGAACTCAGTATTTATGTTGCATGTGAATATGAAACGGCTGTGGGAGACATGATAAGACTATTATTCGACCGCTACAGTTATCTACCAGGAATAACGTTGCAAAAATAACCTGAAAAAGAAATATTGAGTAAAATAAAAAATATAGTTGACAGAGGAAAGTAGTGTCCTGGAATTTTGTTGCAGTATAATCTTATAGCTGTTACTGGTGAACATTTGCATAAGTACATGAGTAAATGATTTACATATTGCCAAAGTCTGCTGAGAATTGGGGCCCATTTGCAGCTGAACTGCTAAATGAAGTTTGCTGGAAAAGTGAATTGAAATTAGCGAGTCTTTTGGTTGGTGTTTAAAAGCAGAAAGTGACTTGCAGTCATGACCTCAGGGTGGTAAGGTGTTCAATATTCTTGGGGCAGAGATACGAAAGGTGCATGAAACTACAGTGTAAACTGAGGTTGTGACGTGCAGTATTTTTTATGTTATTGTCGAATTGAAGTTGGTGATTCATGTCAGTTGTACTGTGCAATTTTCCTTAAGTCGTACCTGTTGAAAAGACCTTCTGGAGAAGTCTCGTGCTGTTCGTCAGGCCGCTGAAGAACGTTCTTTTCACATATTCTACCAGATGGTCAATTGCTGCAGTCCTGAGACTAAAAGTAAGTTTGTATGGACATACTTATCTATCGCTGTTGTTAATATGATATCGTTATCAACTTTATACATAAAAACAATCAACAGTCACTTGTCATTTGGAGACGTAATTGTGCCATTTTCTGTTGCAGAATGGTGCATGGCTTATTTTATGTGAAATGAAATGAGCTTTGATTATTGTTTTAAGTTAACTGTTGTATTTTGCAAATGAGTTGATTCGTTTCTATGGTGATCGAATGAATAATTGTCTAATATCACATCTTCTGATATGTGATATATGATGTAACAATAGATCGGACCACGCCTAGTGATAATTGTCTGTAATACGCATACTTTTTGTGAATTTTCCTTGCCTTCTGGCAGCTGGCTTTTCACGTGGGTATATTTTGATTGAATTGATTAACTGTCTGTTGTAGAGGAATGTCTGATTGAGGACATACGCAGTTATCGCTATTTGACTTATGGCAACGTCCCAGTCGCTGGCCAAGATGATGACGAGTTGTATCGTCAGCTGATTGAAGCAATGAACATCATGGGTTTCAGTAAGGACGAGCAACTGGGTGCGTGTACATTGCAGTAAAGCAGCTGAATGTTGTGTACATTTCTGACAAATTTTTTTACTTCTTTGTCTGGGCAGTGGGACCACAATGTTGCAAGAACCAATTCGTACTGTGCTTACAGCTTACAGTAGAAGTACTTTCACTTGTTGCTTTTTTAACTTTTCTTGGTGTGCGTGATATGTGTCAAGTCGAACTGTGGACGAGATATGCTTCTCCTGTTGCTGTAATGCCTAATAATGCCTAGTCTGTTCTAACAGTGAAATGCAATTTACTCTTGCCATTAACAGCCAATCAGCAACGAGTTGAAAAGAAAAGCTGATATGGTCGTTTTTGCTTCGTGCCTGATGGACTGTAGCATATTTGCAACCTCTACCTCGTTTGACTGCACTGCTTTACTTTGCTGTCATGTTTGTACCATGTAGTGCTTGGGATTAGTAGAATAAACCATGCACCTCATTTCCTGACCAAGTGTTGTTGTTGTACGAGACGACAGAATCGAGGTAGTCTGTTGTCTTTAGTTGTTGAGTTTTGATGAGTTGTATTGAGTTGTGTATTTTCCCGTGTCATCACCAGCCAGGCAATCGGTTGTTGAGACCACCTCCGAAATGGCATAAACTGTGTTGGATGAGGCATAGTTACACTGTGCTCACCATTCAGTTTTGTCGTGTTTGTGCGATGTGCAGCAATACAGAGGACAGTGTCCGTGGTGCTGTTACTGGGCAACATGCAGTTCAAACAGGAGAAGAACTCTGACCAGGCTGTGATGCCTGACGACACAGGTACGTGTTTCATGCTCGTGACTTAACAGTGCAATGTCTCATGATGTTATGCTTTTGATTTTAGCCCTGCATTTGTTTATAAGCTGTAGATTAAGCCCATCTTTTTTGTGGCTGAGTGCCACAAGAAGCAACTAGAAGCAGATAGCCGTTTTTTTTTTGCAATTTTGTTGTTATTTGGGTTTATTGATTTGTACTGAGTTGTGTGTGTTCAGTTTTGTCAGTATCAGCCATGTGCAGATCACCTCCACATCGATTAACTGTGTTGGGTTGGAGAATTAAAGCTGCAATGACTCGCACCCAATGCTTTTGATTTAAGACTTATTGCTGCTCTGAATCCAAGACGTTGCAGTCAACTGAACTTTTGAATTATGAGCAGATATATTATATGCATATAACAGATCGGTATATATCCATACGTAATAATAAAATAATAAGTACTAGTAACACACAGGCTGTAAGGTGCCTCACGCAGTGAGAGTCAGAACAAGGTCACCTAACAATGTTAAAACATACTCCAGCCGCAGATATCATAGATCAAACATTGTCTCTTGTATTGATACATGTCATTGTAGTAGATGGGCTTATTGATGTGTGATGAATGATATACAGAGTTAACTGATGGTTTTGTGAGTGTGACGAAATTGATGGTTTTGTGTAGTGGCACAGAAGGCATGTCGGTTGCTGGGAGTGCCAGTGACATCAATGACGAGTGCCTTCTTGAAACCTCGTCTCAAAGTTGGACGTGAAACAGTAAATCGGTCGCAGACGAAAGAACAGGTTTGTTGTTACACGTTTTGACAGCGCTACTAGTAGTGGTGCGTATATGTTAAGCAGTTGCTGCTTTTAAAGAGACTGGATGTAAATCTCAATTGGATTGACACTGTCAGTACTTTCACATTTACTTTACATTCACATTCCTTGTGTTTCATTATATGTGTGTTATAGTGTGTGTGCACTGTGCATGCGCACATGTAGCTGCTTCAGTGTTTATTTGCTGTTGAATTTTGTCTTCTGCCATATGTCCACTTGTGCACCAAGAATCTAAAAAGATATCTGCTTTTGTCGATAACGTATTCAGCCTGTGATGGTTTTTCAGTGGACTGATGATAATTGTGTAGCGCGTGTGGATGGCAAGAATTCCTAAGTGCGGCAGACTAAGTAGGCCAGCTCTCTGGTCAACTTTCGGGCGCACTATAAAATAGTTAGACTTTACTTTTACACAGTTAATAGTTGGTTTAAAACATTGTCGTTGTTTTTCTTGGTATATGGTTATAAAGTAGATTAGGCATGAAACAGTAATACAGTAATATTTGTGATGTTGCTTGTGTATTAGGTTGAATTTGCTGTGGAAGCGATCAGCAAAGCCGTCTACGAGCGAATGTTTAAGTGGATTGTCCAGCGAATCAATCGATCTGTTGATCGCACTAAACGCCAAGGCTCGTCATTCATTGGCATTCTGGATATTGCAGGATTCGAGATTTTCCAGGTTTGCATTGGTGCTCTTTGTATCGCAGTGTTGTGTAGGATGGCTTGACATTTTGTGGGTGTACCGTCTCGGTAAATCATACAAACCACTGATGCCTGCTCTGCCTGGCCATCTAAGAAATATATAAAAATCAACAACTTAATTAATCTGTAAAGTACTAAGCCATACTGGTACCAACAGACTTGTGAGTAAAAGCAACAATTGAAAACAAGATGACTTCTGTAACAACACATTTTAAGAGTGTGTCGTCCAGCAGCAAGGCAGACACATTGAACATTTGATGTAAAAACTGCAGAATGCAACAGTTACTTTAGATAATAACTGAGACAATAAACACGTTGTTTCCTGTTGTTAATTTCTTAAAATGTGTTGTTACAGAAGTCGTCTTGTTTTCAGGTTTTGCTTTTCAGACACTGACATTTCACAAGGTAGTGTAGCTACACACTTGAGGTGTGGCGGAATCTTTAGTGACAATATTATTACAAATGTTCTCCTGATTCAGACAGTGAAATAAGTTTGAAAATCAGTCTATATTTGATGAAGTTAAGGTGTATGAAGTTAAGGCATACAAAAAGTGTGTCAGTTTTTTGGGCGACCCCTGTATATGTACCCAGTGACAGCTGCCTACAAAACTACAATGTAACAGACAAATTAAATGAAATCAGTTCTTTTTAGTTTTTATGAATCAGTGTTGTAGTCAGTGACAGTGACTTTTGTGTTTTGAAGTTGTGATAAGCTATCAGTATTATTGTTTTCAAGTTTCTTTTGTAATTGCAACTCAGTCTAAGTAATGAAAAGTACTTGTGAACTTTGTTGTGTTCTTGCTAAGTTGCTATTACGTTTTCCACAGCTCCTTGATAAGTAGATAAAATGCCCAAAAAAGCTCATACCGTGTTTCTTTCAATGTTCACTATATTTACACAATTTTGTAAATTTACCGTAAATTATGACGTAAATTACGAAATTTTTAATTTACCGTAAATTCACATCCCTAACTGACACATATTAGGTCATTTCGGAGACGAGATAGTTTGAAGAATTTGAGTCATTTATTGGCATTTGCATCATAGCCACCGCAGTATGTCATTGACAGTTGAGTTTGTTGATGGTGTTGAACAGATGAACTCATTCGAGCAGCTGTGCATCAACTACACGAACGAGAAGCTTCAGCAGCTGTTCAACCACACGATGTTCATCATCGAACAGGAAGAGTACAAGCGCGAAGGCATTGAGTGGAAGTTCATCGACTTCGGTCTCGACCTGCAGCCGACAATCGACCTCATTGAGAAGGTGAAAACTCTGGAATTCATGCGCACACATGGACCACAAGTGCTGCTTGCATTCGTCAACATAGCAACCGCAGAATTGCCATTTTGATGGCATTCAGTGGCTGTTGAACTGTCTTACCTCCTTATCATGCTCATTACAGATTGGTCTAACTTGGCAGTCTTTTCCGCCTTCAGATTTTTGGCCCCAACTGCCATGTATTTGGCTGACAGTGCATACTGTTTGTTAGGACATTCGCTTGTCATTGACTGTATAAGGATAAATCACCAGTTTACTTTGCGGAAAGGCTCTGTTGGTCTGTATTGGTGTTGGCTTGAAACCCGACTAGAGTGGCATGGCCTATACCAGTGGCATCCATTCTGCTGTATTAAAGTCCGAATTTCATTTCTCATACTAGCTCATCCACTAAGTATTACAATGTCTGGTGGAGAGACAAAACCAAACAAATAACGTTTAAACAGAGCTTATGTTAAAATCCATTCAGAATAAATATGACATGAGTAATCATTGAAGCGAGTGGTACAAGTCGATGGTGCAGATATCGGGCGGTCGTGAGTTTGTGTGTCCTGTACATGTTATTGAACGTGCAAATGTGTGTGCGCGTGTTAATACGTGCACCAGTATAGGTTGTATACTACGTATTGGCGATTGTAGCCGACTGGACTGTTGGCGTTGGTGGACGAGGAGTGCTGGTTCCCAAAGGCCACTGACAAAACACTGGTCGACAAGCTGCTGTCTCAGCACTCGACACATGCCAAGTTCCAGAAGCCAGCCGATTTCCGCGACAAAGCACACTTCAGCCTGATCCACTACGCTGGCAAGGTGGACTACAGTTGCGATCAGTGGCTGCTCAAGAACATGGATCCGCTCAATGAGAACGTGGTGTCACTGTTGCAGGAGTCGGCTTTTGATTTCATGAAAGCCATCTGGAGAGATGGTCAGTGAAATGTGCCGTGCTAATGATGTGTTTTGGAGAACATGGCTTATGTGAATGGGAAATGATGTGCATGTATTTTGTTTCTTAAGACCAGGGCAGACGTTGTTTGTGATTTATATCAAAGGTCCTATAGTGCCATGATACAAAGGCTATCTGATTTCTGAAGTATTGTGTTAAGGAACCACTGGCTAGCACTGAGTGAGTAGAGTTTAACGCCCCACCCGACACAATATAGGTCATTTCGGAGGCGGGGAACTGGCTAGCACTGATGAATCTGATAAAGATAAATGTATTGGATGTTGAGGCATTCCATTAGTATAGGACCATAGCCAGACTGTGCCTCTGGAACAATCTGCCACTGGACTTCAAACGTCCAGATTTGTTATGCATCCAAATCAGTCGTTGAAAATGTTTATATTTGGGAAGTGGGATGACAGTATGGTTTAAATTATGTTGCATGTTGCATTGTGTGTTACTGTGCTGGCTAGTGTTACCTGTACTTACTTAATAAACTTACATGCTCACATAATACGGAATTGCTTGGAAGTTGTCGCTGATTAATTGCACAGGTAGTTGTTACTCTGCAGCTGGAACTGTCTACCTCCATCTCTTCACCATCCAGCCTTGTTCCCTGGACAATTCCACTATCAGTTTAAGCATTTTCCTTCCAACAGGCCTACGGTCCTGTGCTGTCTTGACTGCTCAGGCCATAAGATATATGCTGTACAAATTTCTGAATGGATCCGAACTGAGTGTACACATATTGTCGTGTATGCTTGTAGCGAATATTGTTGGGATGGCGGCTGCAGTGGCAGAGGCCGGTCCATTTGGCGCCGGCCGAACGGCAACTCGCAAGGGAATGTTCCGAACTGTTGGACAGACGTACAAGGAACAGCTGAGCAAACTGATGCAGACGCTGAACAACACGAATGCCAACTTTGTACGCTGCATCATTCCGAACCATGAGAAGAAGGTTGGCGAAAGTGATCATCATGTGCTGGCTTGAGTTACCTGTACTTATTTACTTAATAAACTTACATGCACACATAATACAGGATTGCTTATTGGACGTTATTGCTAATTAAATGCACAGGTAGTTGTTACAATATTGTGTGATATTGTCAGTTGTGTGAACTATTCTGAGAATAGTTTGATTGACACAGCAAAAAAATGACAGCAACAGCGGCATAACGGTCACTCTAATGGGCTGAAGTTGCCCATCATTTCTAGTGGTTATGCATTATTGAACCCTGCGACTGTCATGGAAACAGTCGTCCAACAGAAGTTGGTGGTCCCTACTCTTGGTTATGGGTCATTAGCATCTATATATCAGATGCCTCCAAACGTGGAGTTTGCAGTTTTGGCCTAGTTCACAATCTCAAACTGCATTGGGTTGTATGCATCTCTGAGGCTTTTGTAAGCCTCGAGAGTAGCAAAGCAGAATTGCCTCAGTTGCCTGATCATTTCAGAATGCGGCAAACCGTTCAAGTTTGCTTTAGTAGCCATTGTGGTCGGTTCATCACTGTGGTTCTGTGTCTGTATCAGAGAAGTTATGAAAATGAGCTGGATTGTTTTCGTGTTTCAGGGTGGCAAGGATTGTTTTCGTGTTTCAGGGTGGCAAGGATTGTTTTCGTGTTTCAGGGTGGCAAGGATTGTTTTCGTGTTTCAGGGTGGCAAGGATTGTTT
>Ga0056115_1001525_pt1 | contig 11126 bp, 3 predicted proteins | sample WorMetOlspDAHAB1_FD_77007 | JGI IMG/M metagenome (GOLD analysis project Ga0056115, IMG submission 77007) | Marine gutless worms symbiont microbial communities from Max Planck institute for Marine Microbiology, Germany - Olavius sp. DAHAB.1 ... | reverse complement strand
GAGTTGACGTCTGACCGTCGAGGCGCTTGTAGAACGATACGCGCCGCGTTGTTCTGGACTCGCTGGAGCTTCTGAATGGTGCTGGATGGAGCGCCGTGCAGCACAGAGTTGCAGTAGTCGATTTTAGAAAGAATCAGGCTGCATGCAAGCGTCTGTGCTAAGTCCAGCGTCAGTAGATGGCATATGTGGTGGATCGCACGCGCGTGGTAATTGCACGATCGCGCTACGGCTTACGCGTGGTTATCGAAAGTCAGGCGACGATTGCTTTCTTGCTCAATGGCTCGGACACATCCACCTGTTTCTTAAAGTTGGATTAATTTTCAGCTGGTGATGTTACTTAAGTGAAATTCGAAATGGTATAAATTCGAAGCACTGAAGAACTTAACAAGCAGAAACTACGAAGAAAACAATTAACACTGACAGTGTTGAGTCTATGGCAAACATCATCCCTCAAGGATTTCAGCCCGTCAGTCTGTGCGCTTGACAGTTCAGATGACGATCGCTTCAGCAGTTGTTCCACTTGCAAAGAGAGCGTCAGCACATCCTGTCGTCGACCTACCACTTCATCAGCCATCTCCTACTCCATACATCCGACACAACAAACTAACATCAAACATTCAACACTGCAGCCACTACGAGCACAGTGTCAGTCAGCCAAGTTTAACGAGGTCAGTAACTAGTCACATAATCCAGCGTGGATTATGGGAGTAAACAGAAGATGGTTCCTATCACGTCTCTGAATGTTCTGTCTGTTAGGCTAGAGTGCAGGTCAGCATTCACAGCAGTTCACAGCCAGAAGAATGGGAATGTGTCGCACTCTTTAGATGTTGAATAAAAATACAGTACGCCTTTCGTGTCGGCTATATTAGCCACGAACCTGCAGAGTGTTTAACTGCTGCTGAAGTATGTTCATGTTGTCAGTTACTGGTGCTTGGTTGATGACAGCGAGTGATGTCTCAAAGCGACGGATCGAGTCTTGACAAGACGTCAGTTCAGATGTCAGCTTTGAGTAATCATCACGCACCTGTATCAACAACACGCACCAGCGACCATCACCAGTCAATCAGACAGAAGAGCCACACTGGCTACTGCTGAATGCCTTATCTTAACACGCAGAAACTCGTACACGCAACGCTGCTCGAAATGCTTCATTAAATTCTGATCACAGGTATCAATGCACCATACCTAATGGAGCAACAAATAACTGTTAGTAATGAGCGTGCTGCAGCAGGCAGGCGACCGACGAGCTGTTAGTAATGTTAGCAGATGAAGAGAGAGAGAGTGATTGAGACACGTCACAAGCAGCATCACTTCATTGTATCATTACAAACTACAAACAGGTCACATCGACAAGTGCAGCTTCACCGAGACAGCAGCATAAACAACGTATTTAGAAACAAAAAAACTGACACACAACACATACTACTAGGTACTATACACAAATCAAAAGAAACTTCAGCTTTATGAAGTAAATGCACTAGTGCCCATGAGGCCTCCTCAGTGTCGAAGACTAGAAGACTGTGAGATGAGACGTTCCTGCAATTCTGCAAGACCACGAACAGGCTGAGGCGGAAATGCTTTGCAACAGCTCACATAAAAGATGGAAACTAAAGTAAACCAAAAGGTTGTGTAAACAAGATGAACATTTTTGATCGACAGCGCAAAACGAGACAGAAATGACATCCTCACTAAGGCAGTACCATAGATCATACACACACGAAAGGGAGTTGAGTGTTGAAAAACACGAACATGACAAAACGACAGACAATTGTCATACGCAAATCAGTTAGTCTGAATACAATACACAGTGCAGCTGGTATGTGCACAAAGCATAAGACTGTAGCTGTTATTACAGTACCAGAACAAAAACAGAAAAGCCAAACATGTGTTGCTATTCCCTTTGCCAGGTATCAGCCAAATCTGCAGAGATCAGAGACGCTTTGTGTTAACTGTGTAGTGTGGTGAGCCTGCGCTTTACACCAAGTTTTCACGTATGCACAACATTACACTTGCAGTCTCATATAAAATCCACCACATTTGAAGTTCTTGTGCCTTTCCAGCACATTTCATGCTTTTCAACAATGCCACCTCATGACCTTGATCATATGGGGAGCATGTGGGTCAATTCTGTTCATTCTGAATCTCAGTTGTCAGTTACTCAATCAAGTATGGTATTACTGCAAGCAGAAATACCTACACCATGATTCACAAAATGGAGGCACAGTATTTTTGTATAATTAAATCAAACACACATAGCACAGGAAAGTTGCTGATGTATTGACATTAAATGTGACCTAGATGAGATAGTTACAGAAAACACAATGATATCCCAGTTTTGTTACATATTAATTACAAGAAAAGGTGAACCAGAACAGAAAATAATTTCAGTACTGGTAAGTGACAACCCAACAGAAGCCACCACACACGCGATTTGCTAACAGCCAAGGAAATATACACACAGACACATTAACCAAATCATTTTACATGGTATACAAAAAACGCAGAATATGACATTTACAAGCTTGATCTACAGATATAATATATGCCAGAATATTCAACACGTACATAACAATGTCATCCGTAGATCAAGCAACAAAGATGTTTTTAAATAAAAACAGTAAATTGCTCTGTTCAGTAAAATACAAAGGCTGACACATGAAGCTGTTGTCGAGCTGAGCTGTGAGGTCAGTTTTGTGACTTGCAGTGAACAGTAGAAGCATAAAGAACAGTAGCGATATGCATAAAGCACAGATGCAAAACTGAAGTAATAAGCCACAACAGCTGAATAATAAAACAGAAATTGTCAACAATCACAAGTAAGCAAGGAGATGCTTGGACAATACGTGCTGCTCTCACGTCCAAGAACACAACATACTGCAGCTAGCTTTTGCCCGCAGTCAGTCAGTCAATGCTTCTGACGACAATCTGGTGCTGAACTGAGCAATTTGACTGCTAATATTCTGCTGCTCAGTTCAAGTTGCCCAGCAACTATCAGCACATAAAAGGAGTCCTAACGTCACAGCTTGGCTCAGCAGCACCTGTGTTCCAGCTTTCTGGTATATAGTTCACATTTCCAGCAATACTATCGACCATGTTACATCAACTGGTGGTACCTGCATCTACGGCCTTCTCTCATGTCGAGTTCAAATCAATGAAATCAACATCAACAGCATCACACAGCGTCAGTTCTTCGTGTATATCTGGATTTGAAAACTGCTTGGCTCTGTCTCACTTTAAAAAGTCCTGCATTTTCAGCCTCCTGAATGCTCAAACCCACTCTGCATAACATCACCAAACTTAGACTTCCTGTCATTTCTACAATTCACAATCTCAATGGTAGATTTCAGGCTAATCAAACCAGTAAACTCTGACCGAGTGTATAGGCATAACTAAAGTTCTGGGCATTAGACACTAGTCAGTTACTACTTTGTAGTCAGTGACTAACCAGTGACTGGTTAGTCAGCCGCTCAGTAGCTAGCGACAGCATGCTAACTTGTCATCCCTCCACATTCAGAAATCCTTGTATCACTCAGTGTCTGTCTCCAAGTCAAACTATCATCTGCAAGCCATCGCTAAAGTTCACTGCACTGATCAACTAGACAAAACTGTCAACCAGTCAATGCACTGGGATAAGCATTTAAGCATTCAACGGATCACATTCAATACACAGTTCCAAGGTCATATCAGCTAATTCCTTGGACCTAAAGGCATGACACATATCATATGGAACACGCCTTGGTCCATAAGCGCTATAGAGTTGTCTCATTCTATCATGTCTAATACAGATGCATATGCCAGACATAACCACCTTTCTACAGATGAATAAAGGGCAAATCCAAGTTTCACGTCTAAAGAGCCATCTTAAAACGCAATCTGGATGGCAGTAAATCAAGTTAGGTACAGCTACACGAGAAAAGTCGACAATACCGCCCACCAGACCATCATCATAAGCAAGGCTGGTGGTATCATCACTTCTGCAGTGCAGAACTGTTCCTGTGAAGCAGATCACTGTTAACGAAATTGCAATGTTATGTCAGTCAGTCACAGCACGCAACAGCACATCACAGCTCACATCACTTACCGAGCGAGTTGTCCATGTGCTGTCAGTGGAGATGTCCACTGCAACCAGTCCGCCTCCGCCGGATGTTATCACGTCCACCATCTTGTGCTTTCCACTTTCTATTTCAGACGACACGGCACAACTTTCTGCATCTTGAGTTGGCTGCAACTTTTGCATTCGTTTCGTTGTGACTACGTGACGCTGATGCTCTTCTGCATCGGCGCCATTTTGTTCATCAGTCAGCGCATCAACAAGCAGTGCTGTGTGTCTGCGTGCTGGATCTGTCACTTTCACGAACTTGTCCATGATCAGATTCTCATCAATTGCTGTAGCGAGGCTGATTCGCTCATCACTGCCTGGCACAATCAGTTTACATTTTTCCGCATCAATCAGACCAGTGTTTATAGCTGCCTCAAAGTTCACTCGTATTCCAGTGACTGGATGAGAGAAATTACCGGTTCTTCCATCGAACAGACCCTTCCTACTCGCCTCTGTGAAACTCATCATTGGAGGAACATACGCGTCTAGGACGAGACCTTTGTCAGTTGCTTCGACGAAAGTCATCCTCTGTCCAGTCTTCGAGTATACCAGCTCTCCTGTGTTGGTATCCACCATGCCAACAGAAATTGCTTCATCCAAACTCAACATTTTACTGCCATCTGGACTCATTAGCAATGTCTGGCTAGCATCAAGCAAGCCACACTTGACAGCTTCAGCAATGTTAAGTCTTCTGTTGCTAACAGGATCAACTAGAATTCCAGTCTCGACATCAAATATGCGACAGTCGACTGCCTCATCCACACTGAACTTTGACAGCTTCACTTCCATCAGATAATTGCGAGTGATTGCCTCTCCAAGCGTCAGACATTCTCCTGAATCTGGTTCTTGAAAGCGACCAGTCACGGTGTTGATGAGCTTCTGACTGATTGCTTCGTCTGTTGACATGTCTTCGTGATTTGGAACACACACTCTCGTCTTCTGAGTGTCTATCAATCCCGTCTCTATGCCATCCTGCACTGTCATCTCCACACCAGAAAACGGATGTGTAAGACGGCCAGCAACTGGGTGGTAAACACCTTGCTGAACAACATCTATCAAGCTCAGTCCTTGGTCAGTGAGAGCAGTCAGCACCAATCCTTCACCGACAGCTTCTTTCAGTGTCAGTGAGTCTCCCTCCGATATCTGCACATCACCCGTGCATGGATCGACTAGCTTGCTGGACACTGACTGCTCAAAGCTCATCAACAGACCAGCCGTTGGATGCTTGAACTTGACCGAGTCCTCATCTATCAGACCTGAATCGAAAGCCTCTTGTACAGTCAGCAGTTCATGTGAATATGGATGCTCAACTGTGCCTGTGTCTTCAATGAACAGTCCCTTCTGCAGCACTTCCAGCAGCGCCATGTTTAGCTTAGTTCGATTATCATCACCGTGTCTGTTCATCGATGCTGAGCCTGTCCTCTTCTCTGAACCTACAACCTCTTCCATTTGGCAAACAGCAGCATCATGTGCAGCAACATCAACTTCTGCAGCATCTGCGTATGCTAGCTTCTGTCCAGTCACTGGATCTGCAGCTTTCCCATCTGTGTTTGGCATGCTACCACCAGCCACCACTCTTTTCATCTTCACTGACTCCTTATCTTCATCATCATCTATTAAAACTTTCAACCTTGTTTTATTCACCAATTCAGCTACAGTAACCTGTGTTCCAGTTGCCAAGTCAGTCATGGTTGAATTACTATCCAGCAATCCAGCAGCTACCGCAGCTTCCAGTGTCAATTCTTCCTTGGTATGTGGATCAATGAATACATTTGATGACTGATCGAATGCTCCCAGTGAAATAGCCTCATCCAGAGACATAAGTTTTCCAGCAGAGAATGGCATCAACTTCGCAGCTGTAATTGATTCCTTCAGTGTCATCATGTCACCGGTATGGACATTAGTTACACAGCCACTCTGTGGGTCAAGAACCCCGCACGATACAGCTCGAGCGACTGATATTGCTCTGCCAGTTGCAGGGTCAGTGAAACAAGAATCAGCATCAATCAGACCGGTGTCAGTGGCCGATGCCAGCGAGAAGAACTTGCGACACGACGGGTCCAGAAATTTGGCGGTGGTTTCATTCAGCAGTCCAATGTCAACAGCCTTGACAATGGGCAGCGGCTTACTGAGCACGATATCTCGATCAAGAGCTTCTGCTAACGAAATCAATTCTCTCGAGTAGTTGTCTCTGACGTGACCAGACTCGGCATCAACCACGCCAGCACTGACAGCATCTTGTATGCCTAGCACCTCGCTGCTTCCAATCTCATGCACCACTATCGACTGTGGGTCAAGCAATGACCGATCGACAGCTTCACAAAGACATACAAGCTCACCAGATGCTCGGTCAAAGAACTCACTGGTTTCTGCCTTGAACAGACCCTCATCGATCAGCTGAAGAAGGGTCAGTGGACCTGACAGTGGCGGATTCTCAAACATCAGACCACTTAGTACAGCATCTTCAAGTGCAATGTCTCGACCCTGCGAGTCGCGTACAGTTCCCGTGCTAATATCAATCAGGCTCATCTGAACTAGAACTTCAAACGCTACTTTCTGTCCAGTAAGAGGATCTCGGACCATCGCTCGGGAAGCATCAATCAGTCCAAAGTCGACAGCTTCTTCTAATGACATCTGCTGACCTGACACCGGATCTGTGACTGTGTTTGTCTTTGGATTATAAATTCCATCTCTGATTGCATCAATTATGGAGTATGTTTTCAAGTTCTCCTGCACATCTGTCACGGTTAAGCAGTGATCAGGAGATTGCTTTTGTTCACGAATATTACTTCCATCAAGACTTATATGTTTATCTGCAACTGAAGGTCCTTCGTGTCGAGCTGGTGGCTTAGCAACTGACGAACATGTTGTGGTCAAACCAAGAACAGCTTTGTTGACAGAATCGACCAAGTTCACTGTCTGACCAGCGTATGTGTCGACAAGTGTGCCAGTGTCTGGGTCCAGCAGACCACGTTCAAATGCCTCAGCTAATGTTATCTCGGTGCCTGTTGCTGGGTCAAGCAGGCGAACTGAATGCCGGTCGAGCAGCTTGCTTTCAATAGCTTCCAGCAGACTGACTCTCTGCCCGGTGTTCGCATCAACCACTGTTCCTGTAGATGGGTCATATTGTCCGTTGGCTGCAAGTTCACTCAGTGTTGGAATTCTGTCATCGTCTCGTATGAAACCCTCACTTATTGCTTCCGTGAACGTCAACTGGCAATTGGCCTTCGTGTCAACAAATGTTCTGTAGTCAGCATCAACGATTTTTCGGCGTACTGACTCTGCCAGACTAACTGTCTCACCTTGTGCTGTATCTGTCACCACCATCTTGCTAGTTGCAATCATATTAAGTTCCACGGCTTTTCGAAGTGGCACTTTCTTTCCACTATGTGGATCTTCGAATTGTCCTAATAAAGAGTCTGCAAGTCCACTGCTGACTGCTTCTAGTAATGTCATTGAACTGGCTGCAGCCAACTTAGGCTTGTCTGTGTCCAGCTGGTGCTCGTCCTTGAGCAGATCAGTCGGTTCAACTATGAGCAGTGGTGGTTCCATGTCATCGTCGTCGTTCTCCAGCTTCGTCGCCTGCGTGTGACGCTGCGTGTCAGTTGTCCGCTGTTCACCACTCTGCAACACACTCAGCATTAAGTCATCAATTAATGCAACAGTCATTGCATGCACAGCAACACTGCAAACATATGACAACTGTGATACAAAACGACAACTTACCTGCTGCACATCAGTAGTTGCTGACTGCGCTGCAGATGACTCAGACTCGGTCACTGAACGCTGAATGGTCGACGTAGTACCATCAGCTCCATGAGCCATGCCTTCAGTCAGAGGATCAGACGAACGACACGGACCAGCTGTAGCAGGCAATCCAGATATGTGGCTCTGCTGCTGCATCATTTCTTGTCCAGAATTGGACTCTGTCACCATCTCAGTAGTTGTGTTTAAGAAACTGAACTTGCCAGCCTCTTCTGCCGTCATCTGCTTTTGTCGTCTCTTTATCTCCATAGCATCACGTTCTGCAGGAGTTCGTGCAGTTTCCAACTGGCTCACACCTGTTCCACCAATCACGCCCGACTTCAAACCTGCACCCATTGTTGGGTAAACAGCAGCTACCTCACCGTCAATGATTCTGGCAGAAATTGCTTCATTCACTGTCATCTGTCGGCCACTTGACCGACGAGTCACCAAACCAGTCTCTGTGTCGATCAGTCCAGCATCCATTGCTTCATCCAGTGTCAATGCCTTGTCGACACGTTTCTCTTTAGTGACCACTCGAGAATCAACTGCATCCACAACGCCAATGTTGCTGCCGTTCTTTCCACTGAAAACGACCAACTCAACTTGGCCAATGCGTCTTCCACTGGACTGATCAACAACATTGTTGATATCTCCATCAATGATCCCAGCTTTAACGGCAGCTTCCAATGTCAACATCTGGCCACTGGAAGAATCTTTCACCAGTCCTGTTATGTTGTCTACGAGGCCTGCAGTGGTCGCTTCTTCCATTGTCATCATATGATGGATTTCAGTTTTCCTCACACTGCTCAACGCTCCACCATTCTCCGAGTGAACACGAGATGAGCTTGGAACCCACTGAGCTACACCAGCTGCTGCCTGTGCTTGCACTGCACTGCCACTCCTCTCAACATCCGGCAGCGTCCAACTAGCAGAATCTCTCATCTTTGCTATCAAGCTGTCCAATTCCTCAACTCCATTTGCTGATTCAACACCATTTGTGAGGCCTGCTGCTGGAGAAGTGCCAGTCATGGCCACGCCTTCAGAAGACAAGGCACGTCGAGGCATCGACGATATATCAACTATGGTCTTTGTTTCAACGGTCCTGGTTCTTTTTTCGTTGGTCTCATCACCTATGCTGTCGCGACTGCCAGCTGACACTCTGCTCATGGCGAATTGTGGTGGTTGAGAATCATCTTCAGCTGGTTTGACGAAACCACGACTTATAGCTAATGACAGCGACATCACTTCACCAGTGGTTTGATCGAGGTAAGTTCCAGTGTCTGGATCAATCAGACGAGCACTCACTGCTTCCATGTACGACAGCTGTATCACACACACACACACGCACACACACACAAGCACGTAATTGACAAACACAATATGCTGTCGAAATATGCTGCGTTTTGTTACAATCAATAAACACTAACTTTTATGTGAAAATGACAATAATAATAATAATTATTATTATTATAATAATTATTATAATAATAATAATGTTAAACAATCTTTGTAACTTGTGTAATTTTTGTAATTTAATAACAATAATACGACAATTTATAATGCGCTGTAACGCAGCGGAGTCACTACTACTAGGGCGCCTAACAAAGTAACAATATTGAAACATGATTCAGCCGAAGACGTTAGGTGGCAGTAACTATCGGAGATTGGTAACAGGTGTATTCTGAGGCTGTATTCTCATCCAGAGATCATTGGCTTCTTGTTGCATTCATTTTTGTGCCTTAGAGTGCAAATACGTTCATGAAACTCTAATGATGCTAACCCCTAGACGGTATATGAAACGCTGTTTAACAAAAAGACCGTATGACATTTGATTACAACTGAGTCAAAAAGGTGGACCAATTTGTAAAAATTCGTTCAGAGTATTAAATTTCCAACAAATCAATTAAAATTGTTGAAAAGCACAAAAATTTTGCGCCATTGGATTAACAAAATGACGATGCATAGATTTTTTTTGCGCACAAGAAAGAAAGCCATAACAAGTGTGAATATGGCAGAGTGACAAGACTACGTCACACAACTAGAAAGTAAAAGGGAGCACATTGACATTATGGCAATTTTCTGATGCAGTTCAAGTCACCTGTACACATAGTAAGTTTGATACAAGGCTAGTGCAACACGTGCCTGTTGACTCCCAGCTATCACTGGCATTGGCTGCACGTACACAACAAACCTCTGCCTGGCTAACACACTCGCATTTTACCAACACCATTTCTTGGTCGACATTTGGGCTATCTAACAGAAATCACGAGTGATTTCTATTTTTCTCCCCTTGACACTCTGGTGACAATTTGCCAGGTGACTGGTAAAACCGAAAATGATGAACTATTGGTTTCAGTGCCGCAAGAGTTATATTGGGGGCGCGGAAAACGCGAGAGTTGACATCGAAGGGGTTGACATCGCTGGAGTGGACAACGTGATGGCGAAGCAGTGAGCAGTGATTAAACCTAGCGGCAACTTAATGTTTAAATGTTTAAGCAATGTTTAAGCAGTGTCCGCAGATGACGATGGTGATGCACCTGTTTCATAGATTAAATTCGGGAATTGAAGGATGGAAACTGCCACCGTTACCTGTGTATGCGTTACAATGATTAGGAGCAACATGAATTATTGTGCGTTTGTTCAAACTTTTGCAGTTCCGATGCTTTTACGTTGACTTTGTTTTCCTTCACAATGGAAGAATTTTGTGTGGCATTGAATGAAATCACATATTACATTGCAATTAAAAGTACTTACTTCATTTGAGTTTTAGACTTTTAGCATCCACCTAGGTCTAACGCTAAACAAGAAATTATACTGCCTTTTGCCTACCGATATTCCAGATACGATTGTCATCATACACAGCATCTACACTAGAACACAGCATTTAATATTCTACTATATTCGCAGACAGTAGATTCAACAAGTTAGTTGTCACAGCAAGTAGACACCGTAATATGAAATTTTTGGAATTCTTGGTGCAGTTTTTGTTAGCGTTACTACAAGGTTTGTACAAAGACGCTGAAAATTAGCACGCACACAGTGCCAATTTGTATCCATCTACACTTCACATAATAGCCATTACGTCAAAAATTCATAATTGTGCGTGAGAGCGGTGTCATCATTGAAGTCAGTATCCGTCGCGGATGTCGACTTGCCTGTGGCAGATTCGATGCGAGTTCTCGGCGTCACTCTCGATCGTCGCCTGACTTTCGATAATCACGCGTCAGCCGTAGCGCGATCATGCAATTACCACGCGCGCGCGATCCGCCACATACGACAT
>Ga0056115_1001524_pt1 | contig 11134 bp, 8 predicted proteins | sample WorMetOlspDAHAB1_FD_77007 | JGI IMG/M metagenome (GOLD analysis project Ga0056115, IMG submission 77007) | Marine gutless worms symbiont microbial communities from Max Planck institute for Marine Microbiology, Germany - Olavius sp. DAHAB.1 ... | reverse complement strand
GCCTTGAACAGACTATGTTGTTGAACACTCAACAGTATTCATTATTTAAGCCCAAATTCCACTTGGCTCGTCACGTCTAAACACAACACGACTTCACGCGTTCGACGTACGTGTCGAGCACATGCATTTTGCCTGTATCAAGCTTGTCGAACAGAACGGCTCGGAATTTGGGCCATAGTCTGTTTCAGTCAGCTACTTTCTGTTACATTTACCTATATTCTTTGCCAGTGATATTCAGTAAGAAGGAAAGTGAGACTGTAATCTTGAAAATAATTCGTTACCGTCATCTGTTTGTGCATGGACTTGATAGAGGACTTGGTTTTCAAACGTCCATGTCCGAGTCCGAGTCCAAGTCCTTGGCACGCAAGTCCGAGTCCAAGTCCGAGTCCTCAGGAAGCAAGTCCAAGTCCGAGTCCGAGTCCGCCAAAACTGGACTCGAGTCCGGACTCGAGTCCAAGTCCGGACTCGAGTACTACAAGTCTGGAACGAAGCAGATAAATCTGTGGAATAGCAGAATCACGACAGATGTCGACTTTAGCGAGCTGATACCGTGTGCTGAGACAGGTGAAGTGTGTTTTGTCAGAAGTCAGTTTCAGTCTATTGGAGGTCATCCAAAGACTGACATCGTTAAAGCATGACTGCAGACGCACAAGTGCGTGGCACAGTTGTCAGTGGTTGTATGGAGATACAGTTGAGTATCGTCAGCATATGAGTGAGCACCGACACCGTGGTGTGCAGCAATGATGAGGACGTGTACATAGCAGCCTGAAACGCGTTCCACGAGCGCCTGACTGTCCTCGTCCTCGCTGTTGCTGCTGTTGTCGTCCCGCGGCTGTAGGGATTCCGTATGAGCGCCGACATCTCCACACGTGAAAAATGTTTGGAACCCGTTCATCAAGCGATGCTCAAAAATCTTAATAACAGGGCTAATTGTTAAACCTCTAAAATTCAAAAATATATCCGCAGTGTAAGTAGAAATAGGAGCCTATACGTACTAATAATAAGGTAATGCTCCGACCCCACTGTTTGATTTGGTGCCGCGTTGTCCAGTCTCGCGATGTCCACCCTTGCTATATATGGTCTCGCGTTGTCGGGTCTCGCGTTGTCAGGTCTTCCGTTGAGATCGTGGGTTGCAAATATGTACAGCGACTGATGGCATGTACAATTATACAAAGAAAAACCGTACGAACTTCATACTTGGTGAGTGATTAGCGACTTGTTGATATAGCCACTCCCTGGTGGATGATTGCATTGGATAAGCGCAGCCAGACCACGTCAGGTATAAGCAATCAGATTCTGATGCTATGTGTTTGCTAAAGTCGGTATCTCTCGTGACTCAGCTAGTCAACAGATTCATCTGTTTCTTTCTGTTACTTGGCTCGGCGTCATCATCGACCAAGAACTGTCATTTGTCGACCATGAAAGTCGCCTTACTGGCCGATGTTTCTACTGGCCGGGACAGCTGCGTATGATCAGGTGAACACTCACTCTGGACACCAGAATCGCTCCGATGAATGCACTGGTCATCAGATGGATCGACTACTGCAACGCAGTTTTGTCCGGCGTGCATGACGTTCATCTCCGACGGCTACAAGGAATGCCCAGAACATCGGCGCGGATGATCTTTCAGCACAGAAAATACGACCACGTCATGATACTCACCACTGATGGCTGTCCATCCGTCAAATAGTGGTCTGCAAACTGTGTACGATCTTCTACAAGTGTCTTCACAGCGTGGTCCCACCGTCCCTTATGGAGATGTGCCAACCAGTTTACAGTTTCTCTGGCCGCAGCTGTTTATGGTCCCCAGCCCCACGGTGATCTGGCTGAACCGCGAACCACGACGTCAACTTACCACACAGTTTTGCAGTGTTGGGCCAACATTATACCTCAATCGTTCCGTGACGCAACCCCGACACTCGGACAATTTCAACGCATACTGAAAACGTCGCAGTTGCTGTTTCGTTGGCGTGATATGACAGCGCACTCGTGACTGTCTATAAGCTGTTAGAACGGCGCAGTATAGATGTACGAACTGAACTGAACTCAGAAAACTGGCAGATGTTTTTGATATGACATGTATACACTGTACATTTTATGATTGATAATTACACGTTGTTTTGTACGGGAAAATATAATAACCTAGTTTTCGTTTATCGTAATTTCATCACACAAGTTATAACGTAGGCCTAAGTTATTCGTGCAAGAACTTTGGAACAAGCTATCTGTGTTGATTCCCGTTTTTTTCTGGCTAGATGGCTGTTTTTGCAGGATGGCGACGAGTATATGGAAGCGAAATGCCTGATGGTTTTGAAAGACACGTGAAACTCGTTTAAATGTGAATCGATTTCAACTCGTTGAGAACTGCATGACTGGTCGCTGTGTTGTTATTGCAGCAATGGTTGGACGCTGAGAAGTCTGTAAGAAAACAGCTACAGACGAGTCGCATTGATGGTAGGCCTGAACGTCTCATGCACGAAGCCAGCATTATAGCCTACATGTAGGCTGTAATCACTAGTACACCGTGGGCCGTGAAAATACACCCTTTTTTTAGAGTAACTTTGCCAAATGTTGATAAAAATGAACAATGTTTTGCCAAGAAAATCTAGAACAGAAAATTTGAGTTCTGTAAATTTGTACCCCTATAAAAGTTTACATAACGCCCCCAAGCGGGAACTAATGTAAACTGACGAGTTTTGAAATACTGATTTAAAGATATAATTGTCACTATCTCTTGCGTTTTTCTGAACACCTTGTACGGGTATGTGTACACGGGTATGTGTAGCCGCCTAACGGCATTATGGCGTATTATTATTATTATTATTATTGTCAATTTGGCTAGTGCTGCAAAGGCAGGTCTACGCCACATTTGTTTCTGCTTTTTGTTTTGTCTTTGGGACGACGCATGCTTTTCCATGTTGTTACATCAGCGATTGACTGAAACCTGAGACCGTCGATAAGTGGCGTAAACGCCTTCGCTTCTGTATATTTACTGAAGGCGAACACTTTTCACACTTACAGTTTTTGTTTTGCCTGTACAGTTTTGTCACCAACCCGACACTAACACTAACCTGTTCGCAGAAAGCATAGGCTGTTGTTGTCATGCGTCATCGTGCGGTATTTTGTTTTTATTTAATTTTGTTTTGATTGTTTTTCATCATCACGCCAGATAGGTAAGTTGGAAGCATATATATGACTGTGTTGTGAACTGTCTACGCTAGCATTCTGTCAGTTTGTCAAATACTATCCAGTTTGGTCAACATTTGACAAAGTTATTGTATGCGTTCCTCAGTATTGGGGCCGCTGCTTTTTATCCTGTAGGCCTATTGCCGATGTCGCTGACATTGTTGAAAGCCATGGTCTTAGCTGGCATTTCTCTGCCGACGGCGTGCAGCCAGTCGCGCAGCCAGAATTTGCGACATGGTACATTTAGACTGAGGCGCCGAATACGCGATTGGGTGGAATAGGGGAGACCCGCAGCGTGTACCAATCTCCAGACCACTGGGGTCTTGGGAGCGTGTATATAAGCTCCCCCGGCGCAGTCCGGAACAGATTCCTGGCACAAAACGAATTTGGTGAACATTAGAGCTGTCACTCATAAGCCACTGCTTTAACTATAGGCACAATTTACAGTCGGGCAGTTTTATGTATAAATCAATGAGAAATTATTATGTGCCGCAAATACGCAGGGGGGGTGCGTACGTGCCCCACGCACTTTGTATATGTCTACGACACTGGTTGCACCTCACATGCTGTGCCCGTGACATTGCCCAGCAAGACGACGACCATGCACTTGTATCAACGACGTCGCTCAATGGTTGGCAGCAAATCCGCTCGTGCTTAAGCCAAGAAAAACCGATTTGCTCTGGTGTAGGCGGTTGCGCCGACCCAGGCACAATCGGCGGCGGCGTTCGGCGGCAGTTACACCATTACGATGAAAAGTGCGCCACGGGAATGTGATCACCAGTATTTTTTCGTCGTTTTAGACGAATGGTTGAAGCCGGAGTCTCAGGAATGCACCCGGTCGATTCCACGCACGCAAATGTTGGCTTTGTGAAAAACTTAAAACCCCGAAAAAATCCGCCCAGTCGTTACAAAATTATGACTGTTTGACGGATTCCGATATTACTTTGGGAACTTGACATAACAATTCCATTGTAGCTAGAGTAGAGCGAGTTTAGTTAAGGCGAAATTTAGGCCAGATTTAAACTTGTAGTAAGAGTATGGATATTAAGAGTTGGGGTAATTAAATGATTTAAGATGAGTATTAGGGTTAGGTGCGCACCGTGCACTTTAGGGTAAATGAAACTGATTAAAAGTCAGGCGATGCGTTAGTTGTGACTGGTAATGTCCGTAATTTCCCCCTTGACTTTGACCTTTGATTATTTAAACTTGAAACTGGCCAATTAACGATCGAGTGCAGATGCACGGTACATTGCCGTTGGAGGCTTTAAGAACGGCGGCGCGCCGATCATATGTTGGCGACGGCGGCGGCGCAGCCAGCGCGGCGTAGGGGTCTACTCTGGTGCATTCAACTTCAGGATATTTGCTGGATATATCATTGACACTAGGTGACGTAAAACGGTACAATATGAAGACATACGTGATTTTGGGGTCAGAATAGGGCCTGATCTGTCTCTGGAGCTTTACGTCAACCAGCTTCCTGAGCGATGCTTTGCCAACCTTCACCGCATCAGACGCTGTCGACATGCTCTGACACTGGACGCTGTGACGACAATTGTCAACAGTTTCATTGTTGCATGACGCGATTATGCCAACATCCGGCGTATGGTCACAAAATGTTCGACAAGATGCAACGAGTCATGAACTGTGCTGTATCTCCAGTGATTTTCGGTGGAGGCAGGCGCTGCCATGTTACACTTCTCCAGTTCAGAGACCGTCTTCATTGACTCCGAGTGCGTGTGATTTTCATACTATGCTTGACGTACTTTATGGACTCAGGCCACGCTACATGCTTCGGCTGTCATGCCAATCTGCGGTCTGAAGCGCGCGTGCTATGGCGGTTCGGCACACTCGACTTCTTCTCTTAAGGCGTGCGTTCGCTGTTGCCGGTCGAAGCTCATGGAACAGTCTCCAACTATAATGTTCATATTCTCTACCTTCAAGAATCACCTAAACGTGCATTAACTAATTACATCTAATCATCTACGTGTCTCCGTATCGTCCTGTATAGGCCTAATTATTACTATTCTATTATTAACTAATTAGTGCTTCTATGCGTTTGTAATTTTGCCGTATATTTTGTTGTCGTTTGGGCGTAACGTGTTCTACGTAGGCCTATATAGGCTATTTGTTGTATTAGCCGTGAATATGGAAAGCATGTCTTTTTGCAGCGCTGCTGGAGCTGTGTGTGTGTGTGTGTGTGTTTGATTGATTGACACCAGGCGGCGCAGGTGCGTTCTACGTGTTTAGACTGCGAGTCAAATTCTACACAACGAATCCCACACAACTCGTCGAAGAGATTACCAGGTGAACATGCAAGCATCATCCGTTGTTCATTATTTGAGCCAGTACACCAATTGGAGCCACCAAAGTTGTGGAAATTTAAGATAGCGGTGTCTACCTTTAAAATTAAGATAATTAGGCTTATAATATGGTGCGAGACAACGCGGCAGTTTCGTGGAGGTTTTCTGAGTGTCGTGCATGTGTGAAAATTATGTCCCGTTTGAAGATCTGTCAATTTATTTGTTAAAAAATTGGAGTCCTACCGTAGTGCCTTAACACAGTGGCGTAAGCAGGATTTTAGTCGGGGCGGGGCGTGTCGAGGCGCCGAGGGGTGGGTGAGTACTCGGACGTATACTTATTGTAAAGTTCTGTTTTGCAGCGTAAAGCAGAATACATGTATATGAAATAAAGAGAAAGGTCAAAAGGCTACACTACAAATGACATTTTCGGCTTCAGAACGAAATTGAGTCGTCTGGCTTTCTGAGCAAATGCGCTGAGCACGTCGTCTGGCGTAGGATAGTGCTCGCGGTGGCATTGCAGCAAGAGAAGCGCCTCTAGTCGATCCTTCGTCACTCATGGTAGAACGGATCGACGTCAGCGTTCGCTGCAACTCGGAGAAGACGCGCTCAGACTCGCACGTCGTTACGGACAGCGTATACTTACTTATAGGATGGTCAGCAGTCGGTAGACGTTTGCAAACTTGACGCTGCTGCAACTGCTGAGTGCATGGCTGAGTGTTGTCTTAGCAGTGTCCGGGTGCTGTTCGGCTGCAGTCGCCGTCCATGCTGACGCCCAAACTCCATTTCGCGATGGCAGTAATAGGGCTATAGCCTAATGTCATGACAACGCGAAAGGACCACAGCATTACGCCAATCGCTTCAGAATAACACTTTTGGTGTGATACGATTCTGATGAATGACCTAGGCCTATATAATCTGGCTTTCACATAATGCATAAAAGGATATTTCATGCATTATGTGAAACCATATTATATAGGTCATTCATCAGCATTTTTCGCAGTGCAGGTGGAGTAAGAAATGAGCTTGTCACACTGCATTTGGTATCAGCAAACTTGACGCTGCTGCAACTGCTGAGTGCTGTCGTAGCAGTGTCCGGGTGCTGTTCGGCTGCAGTCGCAGATGCAAACCGCATATTCTGACTGTTACAGAAATAAGAAGTTTACAACATACTTGGCAGTGTGCAGTATCGCATATATTTAATATTTCTGGTCAGAAACTTTGTTAACTTTGTATGTGGTCTTGTGAATGAACATCGTTGGATGTTCAGATTAATGCTAGACGCATAAGGTTTGTCAAAGACATGCATAAATATCACAGTCATCATGCTATTCTGCACAAATTGTACATCTGGTTTGGCAAAAACGAACTTAGGCTACTTAAACGGAGCAAAAATTTTTCGATTGGGGGAAACGGCCAAACGCGCTCCCTCTAAATACCCCATGCATATTCATTTATGTAGGGCCTTTTGGTGATTTCATTTGACCTATGCACTTTTACAGGATCAGATACAACTCTGTTGCGGACCCTTAAAGGATACATTCTTGTGTGTTTCAGCCCGTTTCAGCTATTTGCGTCATAATCTGTTTCGGGTCCATAGGCACCTAGGAGAGAGGAGCGAGTGAAGTGAGTTTAACGCCCCTCCCGAAACAGTTAAGTTCAGTTGGGAGGCGTACCGAAACTGAATATTGGCGGTGACAACAAAAGCAAATTTGTACGAAAGGCCTTTTTTCCTCGCCCGTCCCTTGCAAATTGTTGCTTTTGATGTAGTCAGTCGAAAAAAGTGTTGTTGTCTGGTTCAAAGTTGGAATTCTGTATGGTGTCAAATTTTCACTGTTTCCATTTTCCACGTGTCATCAAGACACCACGGTTAACATGAAACTATCGCTTTATCGTTCAGCCTGTAACCTAATGGCTGTTCAGCCTATGTCCCCGAGGCTTATATCATACTGTAAAGACTGGGATAAGTAGGGCCTACTGTATATTGAGTAAAATGAGTCTTGCTCGTTACGAGTTGCATCTTAATTGACAGACGAGACAGTAGTGTGGCTATTTAAATTGCCTGTTTTATTCGTGGATAACCATGATCGACGCATGTACATGTCAACCATATATCCGAAAAACAACACAAATCTAATTGCTCAGTGATTACACGCTGCCTAGACGTTCACATAGCCATACAGTATAGTAGAGGTGGAGAGGTCAGTTGATGTGATGTATAGCTACATGGATTAGCCTACTGTGAGCGAGCCATGCAGCGAGTGTGCGACAATGTCAACAGTGAGAGTGCATGACTCAAGTGCGGCTGAAGTCGACATGTGAAACATGCACGAACAAGTCGTCGTCAGCATGACCGGCTCGTCCTGCATTGGCCGTCAACTGCACCACATCACACCGCACAGTGTCAAACTCAATCTAAGAGACAAACAAACAGACAAGAGACACGTCCGTTTGTCCGTAACTGTGTCTCTCAGGGGCGTCCATCCTATGGTGCGGGGAACGGAGCGCGATAAAACCAATAAATATACGAAATTTGGTCAGTTGATTATCGGGAAAATCATTAATTTTTTGCCACCAGATGTCGCATTTTAAGGCTAAAATGCACAAAATTCGGTTCTTGGTGTCTGTCCGTTTGTCTGTTGTGTATAGTTAGTTTGACACTATACGAGCTGTCATTGCAGGCGAGACACAATATAGGTCATTTCGGAGGCGGAGGCGTGACATTGTGTTGTGTTGTGTAACTACGGTCAGGAAGTGTGCTCAAGCTGCAAGTCTGACAGTCGCACGTGCAACTGCGCATGAACGATAGCATGCGTAATGTAATTCGCCGCACGACTAGTCGGTGCATTACATTATACGTTAGCACTTAGTACGTAACCTGAATACTCGAAATTTTCGAGTTTGTCAGAAGCTTAGTGTACTATCTGCATCATGATACGTCGCTTAGGTCTATACTTAACAGCGGCGTAAGGCTGGCTTATGGTCCTAACACATGCAATTGAAATTAATTCGCCTTGCTATATGCACGCGCAGTATTCGCGTAATCGGTCACGTCTAGCAGTGACGAACGACAAAACAGCAGAACTGTTTACACTTTCACTCACTTGCCACACACACACACACCGAACACACACCGAACACATGCTTCCATGACCGTCGTCACCACTTGAGTTCGATGTAAATACAACGTAAATGAATAATTACAAGTCACGCATGGCTCTAACTGTAAAGACTATTAAGTAGTGAAAAGCGTTATGCAGCCACGTTAAGTGTCTCATTCTCAGGCTATATATTTTATCACTTCCAGTTTCTGGAGCGTCGATTTACAGCCTGACCTCGTATTCTGCATATCGTTTGGTCAATTGCATCAGCTATGCTGGTATTTCTGCTGCCCGTCAGTCTGATCTCCGTGTTAAGTGTTTGCACTCATCCTAATGGCAGTGGGTTTCGTTGGCGCTGGGTCGACCGACTTCGTTGTACCATCGCGAAGAATGTAGCCGACCCGTGTTGACAGGCGATTCAATGTGGTCACGTGAGAGCGACGTAACGGCCGCGGATGCAGCTATGTAAGTAAGTAAAAGATCGATCATAGTGTCCGAAATGACAACGTCATTGCGCAGGCACCACAGGAGATTTGGGAAAAGAATGACTGAAGTGATGAGTCTTCATGTGTTTCCTGAAAACAGATATTGACGTGACGTTCAGCAGCAGAATGCTCCACAGTAGGGCAGGAACGACCGGTAAAGCTCGATCGCCGATGGTTGAAAGACGGGTGCGTGGGACAACAAGCGACGATGTAAAAGCGGAGCGGAGACGCTGACGGGCCTCGTCAGCAGATGACTGGTGGAATTCCTCGGCTGTCTGGTGTAGGTATCTACAGGGTGGCCCAAAAAAGTAAGCCACTACCGAATGATAAAAAATCGTATTAAATCGTATAAAACGGGAGCTCTGTCAATTAGATTAGATTTATTTATCAAATTAAAGTATGAATCAAGCACTATAATATTATTCGTTTGTATTAAATATTCTATGCGTGACCTATTTTCTCACCTCAGTAACTATGCCTAACCTGCAAACTATAGCGAAACGGTAAATGATGTCAGCGCTTTCTCTGGCATAGCTCGCCTTAGCAATCTGTGCATTCTATGTTTAAACGATCTTTTAGACGGAGATTTGCATAAAAATTTCTTTTATTTCCACATTTTATTTTTATGCGTGGTTTTCAAACACGATTTCATCAGATGCGTTGATTTTAGCCGTATCGCAGCTTCAAACACAGCATTTGATGACGACACAAATTAGGTCACACAGAATGTTTGATACAGACATATTATATTCTTGCGCTCATTTTGTAGTCGAAATTGATGAAAAGTCTAGCCATAATAGCGGGTTTTAGTACGATTTAATAATGATTAGTGATAGTGGCTTACTTTTTTGGGCCACCCTCTATATGCTGACAGCTGACGATAAGTATGTCTGACAGTGACGGGCTGGCTGCTGATGCCATCAGTCACTGTACATATTTGCAACCCACAATCTCAACGGGCGCTCTGAAATCGCGAGACTGGACAACGCGGCACCATGCAGATCAAACAGTGGTGTCGGAGCATTAGTTCATTTCTAGTACATATAGACCCCCATTTCTACTAATACTGCGGATATATTTTAGAATTTTAGACGTTTAACAATTAGCCCTGTATTATTAAATTTTTTTGAGCATTGCTTGATGAACGGTTTCCAAACATTTTTCACGAGTGATGTCGGCGCTCATAGTCCCTATACAGCCGCGGAACGACAACAGCAGCAGCGAGGACGAGGACAGTCAGGCGCCCGTGCCAGCAGCAACGACTTCAGGGGCGTCGGAATCGGCAACGGCAGCAGCTGCATCAACCCCTGACGACTGTTGCTAAGTGTGCCTCCAGACGCCACGTGCTGGCTTCGCACTGGTGCCGTGTGGACATGCGCGGTTCCGTGAATCTTGTGCTATGCGCGTGTCAGTTATGGACGTGGGATGCCCTGTTTGTCGTGCGGACATTACCATGATAATGCACATTTTATCTTAGATGACAGACTATGCCGAAGTACCCTGACGATATTCAGCCTAATTATTGCCACTTTCGTGCTGTTTCGCTACTTTGTTTCATCAAAAAACATAAAACACGTAGACAGTGTGCGATAAGACGCACAGATGACGATGAAAACTGTTAGAAACTGACATATACAACTCATATAATACTCCAAGCAGCAAACAAAAAATTGGAGTGAGCAGCTACTCGATCAGTGAAACAAGTCTCGCTGTGTTCACCATCGTTGTATGGTCTTGCGTTGTCCAGTCTCGTGTTTTCAGTCGCCTCGATCTCAACACAATCATTGTCCAACTTCTAAGGTTCTTTGATGACGATTAAACCGTTTAATTTCACCCAACTAGTGCATTTTGCATGTGAAAAGGTTCCAGAAGCCACTGCATGCTCGTCGTGTGGTGGTCTTGCGGTCAAAACAAGTCGATCAAAATCACGAGTGATGCAGTGCAATGCAATGCAGTGGTCTGCTTTGACGAAAATGCGAATTCTTAAAATATTGGAGCACAGTGTCATGCAACGCGTCACACTTGACGTGTGTCTTCGACGACGGCTGCAGAAGAAAAGTTCGTC
>Ga0056115_1001522_pt1 | contig 11139 bp, 10 predicted proteins | sample WorMetOlspDAHAB1_FD_77007 | JGI IMG/M metagenome (GOLD analysis project Ga0056115, IMG submission 77007) | Marine gutless worms symbiont microbial communities from Max Planck institute for Marine Microbiology, Germany - Olavius sp. DAHAB.1 ... | reverse complement strand
CGGTGCCTCCATGGTTCAGCGCCAGAGTACCTGACATCTTTGTTGCAGTGCGTTTCCGGTATACATACTCGCCAGCGACTTCGCTCTGCTTCGTCTTCTGACCTGATGGTGCCACGGACAATTTGCTCCACCGTCGGTGAACAGTCTTTCCAGTCAGCAGCAGCATCCACGTGGAATGCTTTGTCTCATTTTGTCCGTTCTTCCACATCAGTGTTACAGTTCAGAAGTTGACTTGGACAGAACTATTCGCGCGTTCATACCAGCCATCTTACTGAATTTGTCTTCGCGTCTGTGACTCGACATTTTTGTTCCGTGATCTTGAAGTCTTTGGATTTACGTCACGTTAATGGCGATTCTAATACTAACTAACTAACTAACTAACTAACTAAAAGCAATTACTGTAGAAATGCTGGAATATTACCACAAATATAAGCAAATTGTTATTTCTTTTATGCATTGGTTGCTTTAATTTTGTTGCGTTTGCGCTACTATTTTTGCAGTGCGAAAGGTACCGTATCCACTGTCAGAGATATACAAAAGAACTGTTTGTTAGTAGATATTTTGCCACTTGACTGTTACTAAACCGCAATAAATGTAAAACTATGTGAGTATATGGGTGCACAAAAGTGTCTATATGTGTGCGTGAATGTAGATACTCTTTGCATTAGCCGAGGCGCTGCATAGTTATGGATACTCTATGGAGGCTTGCACGTTGGCTCGGCAGTTGGCTGAAGAGATGCTGTCAGTTGCAGCATCCTTGGACACCTGTACGAGTTACGCACCTGTTTGTGATCATTCTCGTCGTTATGTTAAAGGTAGGCCCACCTTATCTTACCATGTGTTATGTCTTGGCACAAATTGATTGAACATTATGTAGGTAGACTGACTAATACATAGTATGTTTGTCCAACTCACAATCACATGCTTTGTAATACATGATGCATAAGTATTTAGGTGAAATTAAAAAAAAACACACATCGAAGAATATTTGCACATATTAAATGGACAGCGAGTACTAAAACTAAAGATAAGACCAAATACTGTCTAAACTTATTCTGTGGACTGAACGCTAAAAGACCTCCTGTGAGCAATTTTACTAGAAAAGGTACTGTAAAGTAGAAGGGTAGCCACAGTCTCTCAGACTTTACAGTCGGTTATGTATAACTATTCCTGGTGGCGTGGCTCAGTGGTTATGCCGTTGAACTTTGGCTGGCGGATTATCCCTGTTGTATGCCTGATCTATGGTTGAAATGTCACCACTTTGTGGGTGAAGTGTCCACTATGGGCCAGCTAACCAGGCCCACTCGGTCTCCTATCCCTCCGGGTCGGTAAATGACTAGTAATCCATGTAAGTACATGGATTACAGCAGACCTGGGCTGCGTGTGGCTGTTTGGTCGCAGGTCAAAGTCCGTGGGCGCGGGCTTAGCCTACAGCATGTAGTCTGTATGCCCACTTTGTCTGTGATACAAAAGCGCCACTGCAGTTGCATGACTGTATAAGTGTGATGTGTCTTTGTTTTTCTGACTTAACTAACTGTGTCATAGAGGGCTTGGTGCATTGCATGTCTGGCTTCTGCAAAAGAAGACGACAGATGATGATGATCAAATGTATCACAGTATTTTGTACTGGCACAGGTGAAAAGTCGAGGAAGGCGGCGGTGACGACTTTTGCTGGAAGCGCGTTGGCGAAGGTGTCATTTCTGTGCACTGTGTTGCTGGAGGAGCCCGAGACGAGACACCTGGCTTTCCGCATTGGCCTCCACGGCTTGGAAATGACACGCCCACCAGCATGCAGCAAGTCTCTCGAGGTCTGCTCTGTATGCTTAACTGCTTTCTGTGTTTGCTTTTTCTGCACGTTAAATACAAGTACAAATTTTTGTTGTCATCTGTGAACGGCAGAGATGTCGTTTGTCGTATTAATAGTTTTTCTTTTGAGACATTGGACGTATTCTATTAAACTGATGTTGCGCATAATTTATGTTGCAGGCATCTGAAAATAGTGGGAAATTATACTTCCTAACTGACCTCTGTCATGCTTCTTATGCTTTTAAGCATAATGTTTTATGTTTTTATTTTTTTTATTGATAGCAGCGTTTTACTGAACTGTAATGTTTGTAAAGGTACGACAGCATAATCTAATTTTGCCGATCAGCTGACAAGTGAGGCAATCTTGTATTGCGTCAACATTTTGGTGAGTAGTTGTGAGCTGTTGTGCAGTGTTGCCTGATTGATTGTAGACATATCCTGCAGTGTGGTTCTGTCGTCGTAGGTGAAGCTGGCTTATGAGGAGTCCGAATTGGCTAATCAGTTGAAGAAGATGCCTCTCGGTCAGCGAGAATTAGCGATCATCCGCGACAGAGCGAAGAAGCTTCGCGATGGCAGACTCAAGACCCGTGGCGATGCACTGCTGCCCACTATTCTCGCCAGTTTTGTCTTCGACTCCTTGTGTGCCAGCCAAGGTTTTCCCACGAGTCCTTACGTGCTGAGATTTTTTTGCAGCATTTCAGTTTGATATATGTACTCATGCATGTTGTGTCTTATTCGGTTGGCTCAGTGGTTGGGACGTCGGTCTTTGGCTGGCGGACTTCCCTGATCTACACCTGATCTATGGTTGACATGTGACCACTTCGTGAGTAAGGTGTCTGCTATGGGTCAACCAACCAGGCCAACTCAGCCTTCCATCCCTTGGGGGTCGGTAAACTCAGCCTTCCATCCCTTCGGGGTCGGTAAATGAGTAGTAATCCATGCAGTTACATGGATTACGGGGGTGGAGACTATAAAATGGCAGACCAGACTGTGTGTGGCTGGTTAGTCATAGGTCAGCCTGTGGGTGCAGGCTTAGCGTATGGCCTATAGGCCCTACGTCAGCTAGGTCTGAGACCTGACGAGTGCCTCTGCAGGCTTGAGGCGCTATACAAGTATTATATGCTTTTGCCTTTATTCTCCTAAGAAACAGTGTTTTTTCAACTGGAGTTCTGCAGAACCTAAGGGTTTTGTGTTATAATGCTATTATGACAAACTGACTACATGATAGTATGATGTAAGTACAACTTAAAAACAAGATTTGTGGAAATGTGTTCAGTTGGTGAAGAATTCGTGTATTTGGAACTGACTGTATGGCTGTAGATGCTGTGTTTTGGATTACTAAGTAGTAGCAGTACTTACGAGTTTGCACTGTTGTAGCTGGAAGGACCAGCAATGGAACCCGGTCAATTTCAGCTCTTTCGGGATCTCAGCTGTTAACAGCACAGGATGAGAAGCTGGGTTTCGAAGCTGCCATAGCTGCTCTAGGTTTGAATCGGTGTCCTTTTGTGTTATAAAACCTGATTTTATAGACTGTTTATCGCCCAGGATCTAACCTGTCTTCCTCGATAACTAACTGTCTTCCTCGGTAACTATTCCAAAACAAATGTTCGCCGAAATTCATCATTTTGTTTTGTGTTGCTACCGCCGAATTGTGATTATTATCAGGTTCTGTTGTGTCACCACCCAAGCCACCTGCTCTGACGCCAGCTGTTAAGCCCAGTGCTTAGTTCCATATGGGTTGGGAAGATCTAAACTTTTAATGGATGCTAAGGTAGAACTGTTTCAGTCTGAACTGATGAGCATTGTTGGTGATTACCAGCATCTAACTGTTGGGTTTTTATTAGTTGTGTTGACAGGTGACCACTTAAGGTAAACTATCCACTATGGTTCAGCAGCTTTGCCAACTCAGCCTTCCATCCCTCCGGGGTTGGCGAATGAGTATTAATTCGTGTAATCACATGGATTGCGTGGCTGGAGATTATCAAAGTCCATGTGCGTGGGCTTCGACTGTGGCCTTCGCTGTACGCCTGCTCTGTCTGTGACACACAGCTCCGCTGCAGTAGCAGTACGCCTTTTTATTACATATAAAAAGTTATTGTGGCATGGCATATTAGTGTTTTGTCTTTGTGTGAAATTCGTCTTACTGCTGTGGATTTTTTTGAACATAAGTAAGTAACTTATTTATCAGTTGAGTGAGTTGTATCTGGTGTGCAGGACTGAAGAGTAATGTTTCGGATTCAGAGCATCCGATGTTATGTGAAGGCACTCGTCAGCAGAAAGGAGAGCTTGCTGTAGCCATGTTGGTCCAATACAAGGACGATTCGGCCAAACTTGCAAGGGTCAGTTTGACTGTTATTCACAGTCTGATAACATATAACTAAACTCGAACCTATCAATGCATTGTCTAAGTGATATAGGGCTCCTAATACAAAATGAACTTCCTTTTCTGTCATGAATGAAGTTTGTAATCAGGTTCATTGATGACGAGCTGTATTTTGTAAATAGCTGACAAAAGACTTTGTCTGTGCCCAGAATTTTGTAATCTCAAACATGCTGGTCTGTGAGTTGGGAATTTCTGTGAAGTGTTGATGTAGTATTTTATGCCACCTGCTATTTCAAGTAGCAATAATTGTTGTATGTTGCTGTAGAACTCGCTTCAGCTGGTGGAATAAAAATAATAGATTCTTAGTTTTGGGCTTTTTGCAAAAGAAGTTATGCGCAGTTTGTGCTGGAAAGCTAAAAAAATCTTTTATATTTATGCGGATAAATTTTACTCTGCACTGTGTAAATATGCTTGGCTTTAGTTACTGCTACAGTGTACGCTTCTTAATTAAAAAGTTATTAATTTGCAGTGTCGCATTTGACGTACATAGTCTGACTGATGTGTTCAGATAATGGACAAGTTGCTAGACAAGGAAGTACACCAGTTGTTCAAGCCGTCACCAAACGATCTCAAAATGTCAAACTATGTGGTGTTGATCGTCTCGTCATGTTCGGAAAACAGTGTTGCAGAATCCGCGTCAGCAACCGACGCCGCTGATGAAGGTTTAGTTGGTAACTGCCAGGAGAAGTTGAAACCTGTGGCTGCTGGTTCTTCTTGTGGCAAAATTAAGTCAAAGTCATCGCCAGGGCTGAGGTACATTTGTATATATTTGCATGTTGGCATTTTCTGTTATGTCGGTAGTGGCGATTTTGTATGTGTCCGGAAACTGTCGTTAGTTGTTGGTCCAAGTTAAACGCTAGCGATGAAAATTAGCAAACGATGGAATGTGTGAAACGTCTAAACGTTTTCTTCATTAAAAGTGGAATAGTTGCCGAGACTGACAATTCTAACCCGTTGTTTGTTGAAGTTTGTTCGTTGAAGTTTACAGTTTATGACTCGGTGTGCATGCGTACGCATAACAAGTTTTGAATGCGTGTTTTAGAAGAGGCCGGAGAGGGTTGAGAAAAAGTAGATGATTTAAATGCAGCTGCTGTAGAGACATGCAGCGTTGTTTCCTACTTTAGTAGTATGATACTGCACTGTTTTTGCGGTAATTAGCATACACTAACTACTTCATTTATTATTACTATTATAAAAAGAGACGGTTACTAAGGTTGGAGGGCCATCGTTGCTGGGAATAATGTCTGTACCTGCAGGAGTTAGCGTGGTGGATGACAAAATATGGGATCCTGAGAGTGAGCTACTAATTGGCACCTGGAATGAGATCTTTTGTAGTATATGGTTAGTAGCTGATGGTGGCGATGAGCTAACCTATGCGTAGCTGGAAAATAACCCTAAAACATAATGTGCCTGCACCCGCTTTGCTCACGTTATCTGCAATCTTTGTTTCCATTCTGCATGAATTTCTGCATTGTTTTCATTCTGAAATGGTGCGAATATCCGTCCACTCCTAGTGAGTGGTGTGCTGTAGCGAATGTGTCGACTTTCAAGTAATTGTGCTGCGGAATTCTCGTTGGAGGTGGTTTGAGTAGGTTTGTTTGTGTGGCCGTTTCATTTCTGATGCAACTGCTGTGTTTGTAAAGCAGCTTTAACCGGTGTGTTGCCGAATAAATTCTGTCATGCCTGTGAAATTGTTCTCGTTAGTTTTAATCACTTTCGGTGTTTCTCTGGCCAGTCGCCATTTGCTGCGTATTTTTTGTGTAGGTACAAATCGAACAGGAATTGTATCGCGCCACACCAGCCTAGTGAGGCGTCGGCTCACTTCATGTTCGAGCTGGCAAAGACTGTGCGTCTGAAGGCTGGCGGCAACAGCTCCACATCACTGTTCGTCAAAGAGTTGCCCGGCTTGGACACCGCCGAGACGCATAGAGCACTGCACCTCTGTGCTTTCCAGATCGGCCTCTATGCTCTTGGTCTAAACAACCGTGTTTCACCGAACTGGCACTCGAGGACCTACTCTCTCCACGTGTCGTGGATTAAAGGTCTAACGGCAGCATTTTCTTAATTATAGTGTCACGCAGTGAATAGTTATGAAAATCATTATAGTTACCAGTTATTATTAGTCCTGCGAGTATTCATTTTTATTCATTTAGTTTTAATTTTGAACATCATTTTAGTTGTAGATATAGTTAGTTTATGGAAATCATTATTATCATTATTAAGTTATTGTTCAGTTTCAGAAGGAAGTTTGTTGAATTCCCGCATAATATATTCCACTGGTAGCTCCAAAGAATATGCAACAGCAATATAGTATTCATTCACATCTGGTAAAACCAGTATGCATGTAAATAGCTTCGTACATTTCGAAATTGGAATTAGTTATATAGTTAATTCAGTCTTTTTATTAGTAGTTATAGTTAACTATCCAACGCTGGTGTCACACAAACACTCCGATGGCGATTTTTTTCTGTGGTATAGAGGCGTAATGATTCCTGTTTCTACTGTTGGTTTAGCTTCATGTATGCCACTTGACAAGTCCAGTTACCAGTAGTGACAACATTGTGATGGGAATCTGTAGTCTTAATTTCAAATCTGTCTAATTTCTGCTTAAGTAGTTTTTGGTCTAATATGCTTAACCTGTCTTCTTCTGTATTTTGGTTGTTTGTTGGACAATACTGTCATCTGTTGTCACTGACTATGTATCAGAAATGCCCAGTCTTTTCGATCGTGCATATTCATTTCAGACACTCTGTTTGTTCTTTTCACATGCTTACTTACTTATTTCAACTTACTCTCATATGGCGGATGGAGATTATTTTCGAAAAAAAAGTCCCAGAACAATTGTTGTTGCTGTTTCAGGGGGTCATTTTGAGGGAGAACGCGTGGGAACGCTGCCAGAATTCACATGGGAATGCCGTTCCCATTGTTAATGTGTTTAAAAACGCATTATGGACGGCACTGCAAACCATTTTCCGGCCAAAAATGCATTGCAGGATTTTTCATGTACAACAGTGTCTAAATTTTTCCGAGGGTGATACCCCATCCCTCACAGCAGGAGGAGCGACCCCCTCCCGCATCCATCCCCAGCACAGCCAAGCTCCCCCGCTGCTTGGACCCAGCCACCGAATTTCCGCTTGGCTCGCCAGCGTTCCCATTGTTCCTGTATTGCGAAACGACAACTGTGCTGTTGTGTACAGGTCAAGCAATCGAGATTGGCTACCAGGCAATTGAGGTGCTGATCAAGTCGTGGGAAGGTCAGCTGACGCCAGAGGAGGCGGCATTGTTGGCCGACAGAGCATCTCGTTGTCGCGACCCGCACATGGTGCGCTCGGCATCGCAGCTCGCACTTTCGTGCCTGCCACACGCTCACCGGCTTTATTCGCATGAGGTCTTCCGAGCTCTGCTGCAGTGCAAGGAACAGAACAGCGACATGCTGCAGAAGGCTTGCCTGTCCGTGGAGAATAGCGCCGCCAAAGAGGGCGGCGTTTGCCCGGAGGTGCTTTTCGAAGTCGCCGCAAGGTAATTTCGGCTCCGATCATTTTCTGCGCATTTTTCCCTGCGTGATGAAACATTTTTTTAAATCCAAATTTCGTCAGTTTTTCATTTGGAGCTGCAGAATATTGCCACCTCGTCTTCATAGCGTTGTTTCTTGGTCAAACGTCATAAGAGCCACACAGCGAAGATGAAATCATGTTTACTTCATTGCATATTTCACTGCCGTTTTTTGTGTTGTGTGTATGACGTTGCTGTTTAGTACTTGTTAATACTAGTCAAGTGATTGGCTTCGAAGACTGTCTTCAGTTGACCTCAACTGTGTCAGTTGGAATCTAAAACTGGGACGATGAAAATCGCCAGCGACTTTTTGTGATGCAGAAACAGTGTCGAATTATCGGTGTGGTTGTGCGTGGCATTCCCTGCAAACACTACACTTTAAATCTGACACTAACTCGTTATTCCTGTAATGCATTGAGTCGCTGGCGATTTTCATCCCCTCGGTAAAACTTTGCTCTTTCACTCACTTTAATAATAATTATAATCACAATAATCATAATATAAATCATAATCATAATAATAACAACGACAGTTATACCCCCAGTAACTTTATAAGGCATGGTAACATTGCTGGAGTCACTGCAATGCGCTGTGTCGTCCCGGAAATGACCTATTATGTGCTGGGTGGGACGTACGTTAAATCCTGGTTGTTCACTCGCTCACTCTGCCTATGTATTTACTGTGTATTGCATTGTATTACAATGCATTGCACTGTTTGCTGTTCGCTGTGTGTGTAGATGGTACGAGTTGTACGAGGAGGCAAGTGCATCGAGTGAGGCTTTGTTGCAGCCGAATCAGCCTGTGTCCAATTTTTCTCCCTCATCGGCTGTGGTCTCTTCTCCATTTGCCAGTCACCACGAACTCACCATGGCAGTCGCTCCGGCGGTCCGGCCTCCCGCAGCTGACGCCATCCCACTTATGCGGAGCCCACCTCCAAACCATGGTTCAGGGGCGTCGACCGGAAGTTACCGGCCTGTTCGTCCGTGGCAGGTGCCTTCGATGCAGCACGTCTATAGCCCGTATGCATACGTCCATCCAATGGCTGCCGCAAACCGACCGGGGAATTCCCGGGCCCGGCCGAACTTTCCGTTTCGCACCGCACCCATGCCGCAACGCAACCCGCCGGTTCACCACAGCCGCCGTCCGTACCGCTGCCAGTATGTGGCATCGGCTGGCGGCTTAACTGTGCCATCGGTAGCAGGTGCGCCGCCCACTTCACCGTCGGTGGCTATGGCGCCCAACTCGCCGGGCGTCTACCACGCCAGAGTACGACCTCCTCGTGATCAGTTTTCGTACCACGATGCCACGATGTCGAACATGTCGGTGCCGCCGCTGTCATCCAGTTACGGGATGGAGTTCGGAGTGGAGCCGGCTGGTATGAACATGGCCATGCAGCAGCGTCGGCAGCCGGTGGACGATGTGGTGTCAGTTGGTGATATTCGTATCAACTATCTGCTGGCGGCGTTCCGTGTCGGCATGCTTGCAATGGAGACGCTTGCCAAGCGCAAGCGTGTAGATGATGATCGACCCCACGACAAGTATGGTCGCAACCCACCGCACGGAGAGGAGGTCAAATGGCTGCTTGGCGTCTCATGCAGACTTGGTATTAACTTTTTATTGTTTCTTCACGTATAATGTTAATTTCGACAATATTCATGTTCCAGATGTCAGATTTTATGGCTAAAATCCACCAAATTCGATTTCGGCTGGAGCTCCGCCCCAGACCCCGCTGGGGGAGCTATAGCTTACACCCCTCTACAGACCTTCAAGCTGGCTGCCCCTTCCCTAAAATCCCACCCTACATATGTAGCATACACTCTGCTTGTGGCCTTCTGGCACACGGCTTTTGACAGGTGGAAATGGTGTTATTCTGTCAGCATGGCCAGACGCCAAAGAGTTTGCCACAGAAGAAGGAAATGGAAGAAGATAAAAATTGTGATGGTTTCTGTCACTGACATTGTTCATTGGGTGACATAAAGGGCATCTGACCTGTAACGGTACATAAGCAACCAGTGGCTGTAAGGATTTGGTAACGTTTATTATTAACGTATCAGCATTGTGTGTGGGTTTTATCCCCGCGGTCTAGGCAGTTAGCCTTCAGGTGACGTTGGTCGTATAACTGGAAGTAAGCTTTCGTTACTTGCTACCATACCTGCACTTACCTTCCTAGCCTTGGAGCATTGGCGCCCTTTCATTAGAAGCAAAATTACACAGCTCGGTGACGGGCACATTCAGGGGCGGACTGGCTCTTCAAACTGCCCCTGGCTAGGTAGGCAGACCGTATCAGCAGTGGCGTAACTAGGAACTCAGGGACCCCTGCACTCAGATCCAAATAGAGCCCTCCTCTTTAGCTAATGGCCGCTGCCCCCATTCCACTCCCTCCTTCCCTCTTCTCCTCTTTTTGGCTGTCCCTCGCTCCCTTCTCTCTCCTCTCTCTCTACCTTCATCTGCTAGCGAGGAGGCCCAAGTTAAGTCGATTTGCCTATTTCAACATTTGACGTGGAGGCACAACTCGCCGGTGGTCCAACTGGCCTTTCTCGCATGTTCCAGGCTGTCAGGTGTCCTAGTCCACCGTTGGGCATATGTGCATGATTAGTTTGTCTTCAGCCGTACTCAGCAGTGCAGTAGGTGAGACTCGAACCTACTACTTCCCAACTCCAAATCCGACGCCCAAGCACTATGCTACCATGCAAGTTGCAGCAACTAAAGTTGTAGTATGCTGTCTATTGCCACAGATGTCCGTTGATGCCTGCGGCAGTATGACAATTACAACCTAAAGTCGCGCAGACGGTGTAACATCATGTCTCGTATGAATTTATCTGGATACGTAGGACATGCGACTGCATTTAGTTGAATGTTTACTATTTCGTGCTGTTTAGTATAAGGGTTAGGGTTAAGATTAGGGTTAGTATTAGATTTAGTGTCTGGTTGGTAAGTTGTTATGCACACGTATTTGTGCGACTTTTGGTTGTAATTGTCACTGACCGGAGGATGTCTGCTGTGCACGCTATAGGTACAAGCTATTTGCAGCAGTTTTGCACGAGCGTTGTCGACGTCATCGTCAGTCCATTTGTGTTGTTTGACATCGCGATGGAGTCGGCAAGTTTCCTCGCTGCTAACAGCATGAGTCAAGTCACACAGCAAATCTGTCTTCCACCACTCAACTTTATGCTGTGGAAATGCCTTCAAATGTGAGACTTTCTTGCACCGTACATTATTCCTGTAGTGTATTACGCAGTGATTCAGCTGTTTGGATGTACTAGTTTTTGTCCACATTGCTGCAAAATAACTAAGATGTCGTTCCAACATTAATTAATGGCTAATATTGTATTGGAATAATAATACTGCTAATAATAATAAACTGATTTATATAGCAGCATAAGGCCGTAACTTCAGGG
>Ga0056115_1001521_pt1 | contig 11140 bp, 7 predicted proteins | sample WorMetOlspDAHAB1_FD_77007 | JGI IMG/M metagenome (GOLD analysis project Ga0056115, IMG submission 77007) | Marine gutless worms symbiont microbial communities from Max Planck institute for Marine Microbiology, Germany - Olavius sp. DAHAB.1 ... | reverse complement strand
TTTGCTAGTTCAGTGTTGCGGTTTTACGGACTGGAAATATTTGTAGTAGAGTTTGTCTTATAGATAAGCCGCATCCCAACTTCAGGTCACCAAATTCAGGTTAAAATCGTGCGGCTTATTGTCGCAATTTAATGGTAAGCTGTCATAGACCAAAACCAAACGAAGTAACGTAGCTTCCAAGTTAGAGTTATGCCAGCATTACGATGTTACATTTATAAATTTACTGGGGACAAGTTTCTGATGCCTATTACCTTTTGCCACTATACACTGCACATAAAAGCACCAACAGGTAGTCATGGCCATGAGTCAAAACCACTACTCTACACGGTGCAGCTAAAAAACGTACCACAATGAAAAGTGCAATCGTAGAATAATTGTACAAAATTTTGTAATAAAGTATTAAGTCAATCCTGAGAAATTGCGTTTTTCGTCGTGGTATGTTTTTACAGCCGCACCCTGTATGGCATAAGTTCAAAGACTGAGGTGCAAACGATCGAGTCAATCTTCAAATCATGTCTTATTGTTAAAATTTTCACTGAGAGCGTAGCAGCCGACAAACATCAAACACGCCCTTAATTACTTGAGCAGCACTTCTTTCTTTTGGGTTCGGAGATTAAACACACATTTTTGTGTTGTTGCGTAAGTACGATTATTACGACGTCGTAAATTATATCAGCGTGACTGGGGGAGTTTGAAGTTCGCATCTCATCTAGGCCACTGCGTAGAGACAGTCAACATAATTATGTAATCAGCACTGTTGACAGACCGACCGACCGTCCAACACTTGATGCTATAAACTGCTGTCCCCTCCTGTCTCCCCCACACGCTAATAGGCTAGGCTTGACACACAAGTGACGCGACTCGGACCACCACAGACTTGATGCATTGCACAGGTGAATCAGTTTGCCACTGCAGCAGCCCAACCCGTATCGAACGATTCGATTTTCAACAAGCTGATATTCGATACGATTCGATATAGCAAAATATCTCGATATCAGTATCGGTTTTGATTATCGAAACAGCACTACTAATTTCATTCATTTTTTACGTATGTGAAACTATTGTGTATGTGATTGTAGGAGGGAGGTCAGCTTGAGCTCAGTCCGAAGATATACGTTGGCCGTTGTACAGAAGATATAACAGCTGATGATTTGCAGAGTTACTTTTCGCAGTTTGGTGAGGTCACCGATGTGTTCCTGCCACGCCCTTTTCGTGCTTTTGCCTTTGTGACATTTGCAGATGCAGAGGTCGCGCACAGTTTGACGGGTGACGACCACATCATCAGGGGCACTAGTGTACACGTTAGCTCCGCAACTCCTAAGAATGCCGACCGGTGTTCGGAATATGTGAGCAATGTGCGTGTTGGACAGTGGCAGAGTGTGGGACGTGGTGGACAGGAAGGAGTGAATAGCAGTTGGCACAACCGAGGAACAGGTGGGAACAGCATTCCAAGTCGGGGTAGAGGGATGCCAGTTGCTGGACATAGCACCACCCCGATGGTTGCTGGTGGCGGAGAGTTTCAGCCGCAGAGTGCTGGTACTCCATTTGGCGCGGCTGCTGGATTTCAACCAGTGAACCCCGCCATGGTTGCCGCTGCCCAAGTTGCGTTGATGGGCTTGATGAATCAGAGTGGCGTTGCCGGGATTCAGGCGGCACCAGGAGCCGATCCAAATCACATGCCTGCCGGTATCCCCGGTGCTGGCCCATATGGCTCTCCAGTTTCGGCGGGTCAGCCTCAGGGATACACGGTTGGTTGGAGCAATGCTGGTGGTGTGCAGCCTCATGTTAGCGGCTCTTGGCAACAAAAATCTGAAATGCCAGGTTGGAGTAATTAACTTTGTTGTGTGGGTTCTGTGAACTCTTGTGTTAAATTACATACAATTTAACAAAATTTGATGTTTGTTTGTCGTGTTTGGTGATCAGCATACAAGTTTCCAAAGGCAAATTTTGTTCCTGCTTTTGTTGTGATAATTTTTATTTTTTAATAGTAATAATTACTGTGTTATTTTTAGCTGTAAAATTAAGCTCTTTATGTACTTTAATACTGCTTGCTGCTTTGAATATTGCAGATTATACATTACATAGTTTTTGCCAGTAATAAGTAGGGTAAGTGAATGTGCTCCTTGGAAACATGAGGCATATTTTTATCATCATATTTAATTCTTGGTGTCACTTTGATAGCATTTTTGATCAACTTCATGTTTGTTTGATTTAATAGAATCCACTTTCCAGGAAATTTTATTGTTGGCTTATTTGCATATACACAGTGAACAAATTTGCTGAATCCTGTCACAGAAAACGATGTATTTAAAATTGTGGCCGGTCAATAAGTTAACATCAATTCTTTAAAATATTGTTGGTCAGTACGGTATTATTTAATTTGTTATTCAGTTTGACATTGAAGTGCAGACACTTTGTGGACGGTCATTGTTTGCCACAAAGACAAGGGGTTGCAAATAGAATTAAGTGTTATGTAAACAAAATGAATATTTATTACAAGTTTTGAAAGGTCACAAACAGTGCACCATGTTCGTGCAAATTGTTCAAGTGGTTATTTGAAACAAAAATAGGTTTACATTATGACTGTGTGTACCGGTACTTATTATTACAGTTGTTGACAACTGTTTCTGGTAATAGAGTACATCACAAAACCATATTACATTTTTATGCCTGGTGTTGCTTCTTGGATTTATTTACTGATTAAAGACATCCAGGGCATGTAAATAAAATCTAAGATGTTAGTTTTGTCATGATGTACAGTGTACATATTGATACGTGTTAATATGCAGTTTGCTCTGTTTGTGCTAAGATGTACCCATGTCCATGTGAAGACTTGAAGGCCACATAATTGCAGTTGTGTGCACTGCACGAGTTTCTATTTCTTGCAACACGCGAGGCTCCATTAACTCCAGTGATTGAAGTGCAGACAGTAAGTGGAAGATTTTTTTGGTGGATTTTTGAGATCTTAAGCGGATGGATGGATGATATTGGTTGGCTTACGTGTGAAGTCCAGTGATGAAGTTGTGGATGTCTGCTGTGAGCATTGAAATCGATGGTCTTTCAGTATGATGTAAGTCATAGTTGCAGAGTGCAGCAGTTATGTGTGCTGATAATATAATGATGAATGAAGCACCTCCAGAATGTTTGATAAAGAGTGTCTTCATGGACTGTGCATTCGGCATAAATGCATGCATTGAGATTGAAGATGTGTATGGCGATTACAGTGTGTGGAAGTTTAGTGTTTGATGTTTTTGAACGTGCTTTGTTGAGTTTGAACTGTATGCTGCTTTAGTGTGTTCTATTCTGTTAGCCGCTGCAGTATGTTGCGTGTTCTTAATGAGTAAATGAGGCAGATCACATTTCCAGTAATAATTGTAATACTTCATATGCATGCCCATACAGATTTACCATGAATAAAGTTCTTCTGTTGTTCACTTGTTCCCAACAGCAGGAATACAAAGTATTTAAAAATTTGTGTATAGACTTTGTCCATTAGATTTTGACTAAAAATGTAGCACTTTGACAGCTTGTCAAAAGATGTTGGGACAAGGGACTGAATTTATCATCACTATTTTGCAACCAGACTGGTAACATTGTCACCTCCTTACTCTGTTGAAAACTAGAATTTTGTTTCAGGTATAGTTTCCCTGGTAAAAAATTATTAACACAATTGTGGTGACAAAGACTAGGCTAATAATTTGGTGCATGTAACAGTACGTATTTCTGTCTTTGCTCGTGTCCTGGCATATGTGGACATGTGTGTAAATACTGATTATTGCTGTTTTTCTTAGTTACTAGTGCATGTTTGTCTTCTTTACAGAACTGCTACATCCAAGTGTGAGTACTTTTTGAGACTGTCATACATGATACCTTGCCGATTGTGTGGATATCTTCTTTTCTTCATTGTATGCACTGGCCTGTAGTAATGTATTTTGTCGATGACGATGATGGGTGGTGTGAATGACAGTAAATGACAGGAGTTTGATGCTTTTTGAATGCTTACGATGTTGTGAAATTATGCTGCCTGACTGGTTTCTGATGTGCTTACTGATACTCTATGTTTGCTGTTTATCGTTATGATGTTTGCTGTGAGGTTGGTGTGAATTTGAAGATGACTCAGTTTTAATGCTGTGCATTTTGAACTTCCGTTAGTTACATATGTGCCATATGTATTAAAAATGTTACTGTTTATGCTGGTTTTCATTTTGCATATTTCAGGCACCATGCAGTCAACAGCTGTGCTCCTTTGCCACAGTTCACCGGTTTTGAATGACAAGAGAGACTCATTTTGCAGTTCAGGACCATAGCTTCTATTGACATAATATATTGTTACAGTTCTTTATAATTGACTATTGTATTACTAGAATATACTTTACTTGTTGCAAGTGTTTTATTACACTGTCAGCAGTTTTGTAGCTGTAAAACTGAACTTTAGATCATTATCTAATCTAAGTACAACCGCTAAACAATGCAGTGAAATATTAATAACAAAATAAATGAAAGTTCTCCATATTTGTGTTCTCATAATGGTATATGTTGAAATGAATTCAGCGTTATAGAGAGACTAGAAAAAGAGTTGTGGACATACTCTTGGAAAGTACTTAATGTAGGCAAGGTCAGACTGGTAATCCACACGAGTTTTGGTTATTGTCAAGTGTCTTGTGGAAGCTCAGTTGTTAACCATATGTGCTTCCGTCAATGTAGTAACTATTTCATATGTTACACTCACAAAAAAATGAGCCAACTTTTGCATGCTATATGGCTTTCAGATGTAGAGACTAATATTTATAAGTTTGCTGAACTGAATCAGCATACCTCTATAAATCATACGTGAATTCCATTTGCAATGATTTCACTGTATAAAATTAATTTTAAAACATCATGATCAGTATTCATTTTATCGCCCCTACTAGAAGAACGAACACGCATTACAACTGTCCACAGTTAAAATAAAAATTAATGGAAACAAATATAGGGAAAATGAAGTGAAATAAGTAATGATTAGCTATGAACACTCTCACATATCACAGAATGACAACTGTAAAAGGGCGTGAAAGTACGTATCAGAAAAGCGTCAGCTATATTCGGCAAGATAAAGGTTTGGAGCAATAAGCACATTAATCTGCAGACAAAACTGAGACTGTATGCAGCACTATTACTGTCGACTCTCCTCTATGGTGCAGAGCAGAGGTATGGCCTCTTACCGTCACATTGAGCAAGAAACTGGAAGCAGCTCACCACAGGTGGCTAAGAGGCATTCTTGGTATCACCTGGAGGGACAAAGTCACAAATGAAAAAGTATGGAAAAGAACAGGACAAATACTTCTTGAGAAGGTGACCCGAGAAAGAAGGGTGTGATGGCTTGGTCATGTCACGAGAATGGATGAAGTACGTATTCCGAAGCAAGCGCTGCACTGGGAAGTTGCGGGATTCAGAAGACCTGGCAGACCAAGGATGAACTGGAGAGATGTAAAGAAGGACCTCCAAAGAATGGGATTAACTTGGGAAGAGGTTGAAGCATGAGTGCAAGACAGACATTCGTGGCGTCAACGTGTGGCTGTATGTATTGGTGATGCTGGATGAATCAAGTAAAGTCAAGTCATGAACACTCGGTTCACAGTTGAAGGCTCAGCAGAACAGGAATGTCGAGCTGATGCTTGAAGCAGTTGGGACTAGTCTCATGACAAAATGTTTTCTGGCAGAGTGTTCCATGCCTGTGGACCTGCAGAGGAGAACGCTCTTTCTCCAAACTTGGTACGCAGACATGGCAAAATATAGTCTATAGTATTGACGGAGTGTATTGCACGTGCTGATGTTGCAGAGACAGAAACTAATTTCGTCAAATATTCAGGCGCCTTGCTGGCGTCAGTGGCGTGTATGTGGTACATGATCACGCAGACGCCAGTAAACGGAAATGCAGCCAGTCAATCAATCAATCAATCATGGATTTTTAGAGTGGCCTAAGTATTTAAAACACTGCTAGGTCCACTATAGACAGTGTGTAGACAAAAATGTCAGATGAGCCGAATGTCAGGAACTCGGTGAACAGAAACGTCTCGAGTCGAATGCAGAAGGTTGTAGAGATGGTGCCGACGTGACCTCCGGTGGCAGGCAGTTCCATACCGACAAAACGGAAGTTCTGTGGTGCACGACTGGTCGGCGACAACATCAACTCCCCAGTGGCACACTGATGATCGACGGCACAGCTGTTTCCGCGTCGTCATCCGTCCGCGACCTCGGAATACATATTGACGCCGATCTGATGATGCGGACGCATGTGCAGAAAACCGTGTCGCGTTGCTTCGCCGTCCTCCGTCAGCTGCAGCAGAGACGGCGTCACGTGATCAGTCTTTCTGAGATCGAAGATGACACGTGCTGCCTTGTTTTGAACCGAATGGCGTGGTCGAAGTGATGATGTCAGTAAACCTGCAAATCAACGCGTTGCAATAGTCCAGCCGTGAGATTACCAAATGCCAGTCACGTTGTGCTTTTGAGAGAGACCAGCTAATTCAAGAAGAAAGATTCAGACCATGTAACATTCTGGATCATGGCACTGAATTTGTAGAATGTCACAGGAATTGAGGAATTTGTGTAGGCTACAAGACATCCATCCATGATCCCAGCAACTGAAGTAGTTCCTTATTGTCACAGTGGCAAGTGAGCCATACGACAATCAGTGAAGGTCTTGACAGACGAAAAAAGTGGTAAGGTGTACAGTAGAAATAAGTTGACATCATTCTGATCATATGCTAAAAGCTAGAATGCACACTACAATTAGTACTACTATTAGTTCATTTGTTATGCTTTTGAAAAACTGTATTAAACAGACTAAACCAACACTGCCTTCTGAAATATAGTATTCTTAAATATGGTGAACATCAGTGAACAATAATCAGTGGACTGGACATAATTAGATAATTCGGCTTCCCAATATTAAACATCAAATACAAAAATAACGCTTCATAAAATGACAGTTGTTAAACTAGTGACACCAAAAGCAACACAAATATCTGAAATTGCAACAGAAATTAAGACATATCCTAAATGAAACAAGTCTAACAAAACGTCAAGTCCCGAATGCCCACGCTTCACAACATAAATACAAAAAAGCTGAATGTTAAAATACACTGCAGTGGTTGGGTTGTGCTAATAAAATAATTATGTTCATGTCTACTTGGTGTTGCGTATCAGGAAAAATTCCAGTATTGGGACACCGATCTACTACTAGAAAGCAAATATTGCCATAAAAATAGAAACCCATGGTGATATGTATATGTATGCAGGACTAGTATAAGTGGACTACAAACGTATCTGTAAAACAAAGCAATTAAGAGAAAAACTATGCAACTACGAACTGCATTTGCTTCAAGCAAAGATAAAACCTAAACAAACAGAACAGTTGTCTACATTGTTTTGATGAAGCAAAATAGTCGATTAAATTAGAACACTGACTGAAAAAAGGTACACACTGAATATAAGTAAACATAATTAGAGCAAAAAATCATGATTTTACATCATATCATATTATCAGACTGGCAATGTACAAACTTATGTACAAACTTCATTAGTGATTCTCAACAGAAACAAATGGTTTAAATTACATCAGAAATAAATCAACACTTGAAATGTAGTCAACACAACAATAATCAATGCAATTTGTGGCAAAATACTGGAATGCGAATGAGTATCACAACTATCAGGTGGCAACACATATTATAAATACTATATATGCCATGTAAGTATCAGGGGGGCTGTGACTGTATTGGTGTCTACCACAGTTCGAGACTCAAGTTTTGACAGTTTGACTGGAAATCCTATCTATATATGCAGATAGATAGAGATGCCACATTTATATTCACTGCCAACAAGCAAACTTTTCAATAGGCTTGATAATGAATTTTCAATTTTCGACAAAATTTCACGTTTACTCTGAAAAAATTCTGCGACAAAAGTCCGACCACACACAAACCATCCAATCTGCAATCTGACATGCAGCCACATACAGCTCTCAAATTAGAAACCATAATCATGTCTGGCCAATACAAGGCAGATACAACCAAAACAGGATATCAAAACACGCGTTTTCATTATTTTGTGATTTTTAAGCACGAGGTTTCACAGTTGACTGAGCTCCAGAACCACTGAACATTCGTCGCACAAAGAACACTTGAAACGCCGATGAGGCAACAATGACAACACATAGTGCAATCGACCACAGCTGCACACTTTTGTGATTGGCTCTGATTGTGTACCAGTCCATCAACATATGTCCACGAGTAACTGACGTCATCTTCAGCACAGTGTTTGTATTCTCACTCACCGTACTGAGAATATGCTAAATGACAAAACAGCAGTCAACCAGTCTCTACCTCACACAAAATTTTTAAGACATATTGACAACAATTGAAAACTGTCGCAATTTCATGACTAGCCAATCCTTTTTACTAGATACATCTTTACCCTTCCAACCCTAAATAAATGTTATCCACTGTTGTACACCATGGTGATTCCGATCTTAGAATGGGTATTTTCTTAATTCAACAAGTTATCTCCTTCATGGTTTGACCTGTCTGGATTCAATATTAAGACTATCATGAACTTTTTAATATGAAATACAGTGTACAAATTAACAAAGTAACAGAAGCATAACATAAGACTTAATCTATAGAGTGACCAGCTGTGTTGTCAGTTCTAGTTCTTTTCTTCAGAAATAGTAACTCTTATTCTTATTAGTTCTCATGTAATAAATCTAGTTCTTATTTCATTCACAAGCAAGAATTTTAGTCTCAAAACCAATATTGCATGTTTTAACAACCACTGCAGATTTTGCAATAGTCATTCAGCTCTAGGCATCTGTGCGAACATCATAAGTTGTTGAAACTGTTTACAACATGGACTGACTCTGACCCTTGGAACGAAAACTGAAGTCAAATTTCTCATTTTTCTGAATTCTAATTATAGGTTGTGTTCGTTTTTTCTATCCACATGTTAAATTATGATTTTGATGTAGTTCTTCAAAATATTATAGTACTCATTTAGTTTCTTTTAAATGACTACAAATATTTATATTCTAGTTTGTGACACTTTGTATTATAAATACCTAAAATACCTAAAATTTGTCAAGGACTAGGCCAGAAGGACAAGGACTGAACATGCAAGGAGATGGACTTGAAATTAGTCCTTAAGGACCAGGACAAGGACTAACATCCCTGCCAAAAACAGTCACCTATCTGTCTCAGACATTATTCATCTAACAGCAAGAGCAACCAAAAATTATCTTGCCTCTTTCCACCATGATAATATTCAGGTAACATAAAACCACTTGCCGAAAAATTTTGTATCCCTCCTTGATAGTCTTGGATTTCTTCTGCAAAACTGTGCCACTGCTCAGCTTTGTAACTTAACAAGTAAAAGTAAACTATCTTTGATGAATAACGACTCAAACCATTGTCAAAGCAAAAGGAATATACATCTGCAACAACAAAAATTATTCTCAATAACACCACACCATCACACTGTCTATGTGTCTAAGTTCCGAGATCTTACCACAACACTAAGGAAACTTAAAACATTACTGTCCTGTGTGGCCTGTGGGAAAGATTTAATCATGCTCTCATGACCGCCAAGGTCGTAAAAATGTGCATTATAAATTTTATTCTGAACTGTATCATACAAAACTGATGGAAAATGTACCTACTGCTACTGTTGTGATATACTTAATGTAATTTACAAGAAATACTGCAATTCAAAATTAGTTAATCCTGCCTATATGAAATACACAAATGTACTAAGCTTTTATAGTGGTTTTAACAGTGCAGGAAAAAATTAAGAAGTATCACTAGAGTCACAAATGTTGCGTATGTTACTTTATAAAAGTAATATATTACAATCACTAGTTACTTCTGAAAGAAACTGGTTACTATCATATACAAATAGCAACTATGGCACTGGATGACAAAATGTGCTGGCTGAATGTGCTTTTTGGATTTTTCAACAAAAAACTTCTACAATTCCAAGTATTCAAAGTAACTTTAAAAATAAACTTTCTACTCCTTGTTACTTAATATATTACAATATATTTTCCTTCCTGCTACCTAACCAGCAATGTCAAAGCAAGCATCAAAGGAGTTCATAAGAAATCAAACCTGTTTCATTAATTATGGTCTCTATATTTCCTTCATCTGTCCACTGAAAGTGTCCAACAGTAAACCCATTCTGCATTCTAACAGACATATCAATATTTTTGTCAGCACCACGAAGTACCTGCATCAGCAGACAACAACAAACCCATTCTGAAGAAGTCCAGCTATGATGGAGCAGGACAGATGATTTGTGTATGACAATGCAGTGCTCTAGGACAAGTTCACCACATAGCAATTTCTGAATACAACACTAACCCTAATCTTACTATTAAATAGTCCACTAGTCACATGTGACGAGTTAATTTATTCCCATTTGTTTCACTAGCATGAAGTGGAAATCACTCCTGAGTGCTAAGTTGCTGACTATATGATAATGCAGACGAATCAATGGAAAACAGAACTGCAGTGAACATAATAGCTATTTGGCATTCGCCAAAAAATAGTAGATTTGATCATCTACCACAAATGGTTGACAAATTCTGTTTTCTTTTACCTACAAGTAACAAGCTAACCAATAACCAATGTGCTATGCTTTTTCTGTAAACAGAGATGCTCTGTTAGAAAAAAACTATTTCAGACTTACAGCAACAGCAGATATGGATGTGAACTATGGTCACTGTATGATAGTAGTATACATGATTTTGGTGCCGCATGGAGAAAGGCAGCGAGACGAATCTTAAATATTCCACCCGATACTTACAATTACTTAATTCCACTGTTACTTAATAACGCATTGCCATTTCTTGATGACGTGTGTAAACGCTCGGCTCGATTTGTGTTTTCATGTATTCAGTCAGTTTCATCTCTCGTCCAATCCATTGCCAAACATGGCATATTTGAAGGCCGCTGTAATTCTGTTATGGGGAAAAATGCTGTGTTTTATGCTCACATTTTGGTTGGCAACTGGTTACATTTTGTATATAGCAGAAGTTATCTTAGTAACTCCGGCTTTTTGTCTTACTTTTATAACCAGGTTAGTGACACTGAATGGTGTGAGG
>Ga0056115_1001520_pt1 | contig 11140 bp, 11 predicted proteins | sample WorMetOlspDAHAB1_FD_77007 | JGI IMG/M metagenome (GOLD analysis project Ga0056115, IMG submission 77007) | Marine gutless worms symbiont microbial communities from Max Planck institute for Marine Microbiology, Germany - Olavius sp. DAHAB.1 ... | reverse complement strand
TCACGAAAATCACTGCGATATGCAGCTTTGGGCACGGGCTGCACACTGACTGCAGTGCCTAGGTCGACTCAGCCTTCCACCCTCCGAGGGACGGTAAATGAGTATCAACCTTATGGTTGAGCAATAATACATGGCGATGGGTGAATGTTCGGCCTATAGCAGCCTACAGGCGGACTCAAAGGTCAAGTTTGCAGCCTAGCCTAAGAGTTGGCGGCCACCTGGCGCCGACCGACTTTCGTCCAGATGACCCAAAGTGAACTCCGGCATATGGCTGGCGCCGTATAGATAGCACTATAAATATTGTCCTGGGTATTAGTATTATTAGTAACCAATCACACTTACAGACAGTATGTTAGGTCATTTAATGAACAAAGTATATAATGATGACAAGGATACTGGCAAGACAGACTTAACAGGCATTCCTTCTCATATGTTGTAGGCCTTATTAACTCTGTGTTATCTGTGGTAACCAGATCATTAGCAGTCACAATTCTGATCACAAGTTTTATGTGATAAAACATCGACAAAGAGCTAAAATGAGCATACTGGTACTGGTGTGAAAATTCTTCAAACATTTATTAAATTCTCACAAAAATCCATACTCCATTCCACTGGTTCAGGACAAAAGTATCCACCCTTCTCCAAACCAACCTACTATTCAAAAACTTACAATTACGATCCAGTAATTGATTGTGCTTACAGTGGCAAAATAAAAAACCAATTAAAAGCATCTTTCACTCAGGTATACATGCAGATAAGTACAGAGCTATTAAGTCTTTACAATTTTTGCAATGACAACAGTTCTCTGAAAACTGAGAAAGGCAAACAAAGAAATGCTGTAAAGTAGTTTAGCAATCGGCAAAGCAGCAGCACAGACCCATCGATGACGAAATCTGAGAGACATACAACGTCAACTTCGGTCGAACTGTCCTGCACACCACAATGTGTAACAACACGTCAATTTTCGTCATCTACCACAAGTATCCAAGTATTACTCAGCCAAATCTCATTACGTATGCATGCTTCACAACAAACAAGCCATACTTTGCTTGTAGAGCATTGTAGAGTCTGATTCCGTCAGCTGTTCCACAAATCTGAATCAAGTCTTCTCGACAAAGCCTTAACAAGTCAGACCCTATCAACATATACGTCACATAATAAAGAATTAGCAAAAAGGTTCTCTCCACAATGCTACAAATTGCACTTTCAGTACGTCTTATGACCCCAACGTTAGAATGCAGAGAAAAACCAAAACATCACTGCTACCAATATTCAAAAGGTCATAAGACCACAAAATAATTCAATTTATTAGTGGGATTTAACAGCTGATTAGTATTTTACATAAATAAGCATATTTAGACAGGCACAAAGTCCAAAAAACAAACTAAGATAGCATTCAGCTCAAATCTTGTACCTGAGATAAGTAATAAATAAGTTCTATAATGACATAACAACATAAAATGGCATGTAAGGAAAAATATCTGTCAACACAATATTGCAATTCAATATTCTAACAATAAATACCAGAGAAATCCTGGAAAGTGTGGAGAAAGTTTGCAAATCTATGACTTGTTAACCATACTGCAACTTCTTCAGCTGTCGCAGTGGCAAGCAATATATCCTGCAACCAACAAAAAATTTAATCTGGTATTCCAAAAACATTCATTTTTACTTAATTCAGGAATTACATCGCAAAACGATGCAATAACAATAATAATAACAATAATCTGACTTATATAGCACCATTTGCAGAGCTTAAGAGGTGCTGTGGACTCCTGTATGGTCTGTCATTCAATCAAGTAACTGTCCAAGAAGACCACCACCTCCAAAGTGGCCCCCAACAGTGTCAGATGCAACGTCAATCTCTTATTCTCTATGATATTCATCAGCCTGGCTGTCAAGGCTGCTGTTGATGCTGCTGACTGGTCAGCTGGAAGCCCAGTCAACAACAATGAAATCATTTTGCAGGTTTGTTCTGCAGCAATGTGTTGTAATATGAAAAGAGTAAAACAAACACATTTAAGATTTTTATTTTTTTAATATTATGGATTAACCTGTGCAAAAATGGTTAGGCAGATAGTTGCTTTGTTGTATGTTCTGATGATGACTTATTAAATTGTCATAAATCAGACTGTTTCACTTCTAACTTTGCTAGAAACCAAAACTCACCATCATCCAAATGTCTTATAATACTGTATGGAGTTTAAAAACATTACTACGATGCACGGTTCACACATGATTTATGTATGACTGAAACGTAAATGCCAATAACAGTGACTTTCAATAAGTTAACATTAATTCACAACAGTTTACCTGCTCTTATCAAAATCAATCAAATCAATACACTGTCAGCAAGTTACCTATTTGAATACATACACTGCACTGCATAAGATACAGTAAATGTATACAATGTACAATACACATTATCAAGCAAAAACTCACGGAATTGTCCGAAAGTCGTTGACAACTGCTACTGGATTCAACCAACAGCGTTTCTGAATGTCGCTTTCGGGACTAAAACAGTATTGCATAGCACGTGCAAAACCAACAGCAAAAAAACGAATAGACAGACTGCTTTCTATCAACATATCTTTGCATACATTTGCAGCATACTTTATAAGTAAATTTATAAATCAGCCAAACACAAAATGAACCAGAAACAAAAGAAGAAAATAAACGTACAAGACTCTGATTTGATGAAGCAACTGGAGATGTAACTGGTCCTTGAACGAACCTTGAAGCATCACACATCATACTCGAACTCGTTATCTGACATCTTTTACACACATCATTTCATTATACTATATGCATCTCGTTCAAACTCTGCATACTGGTGTACAAGGCTATCCACGGCCTGGCACCACTGTATCTGAACGAGATGTGCATCCCAGTTTCCACTGTTCCCAACCTCTGCTCTCCGTTCAGCTGCTCGTGGTGATTTGGTTGTACCCAGAACAAGGCTACAACTCTGCAACCGGGCATTTTGTGTGGCTAGTCCGGTTGTCTGGAACAGTTTACCACTGACATTCGTTCGGCAACTACATTATCAATGTTCAAAAACATGCTCAAGACATCTTTTCTCATGTTCCTACATTACTGACTAACTGTTTCCAGAGTACAAGCAGCGAACATTGTACGGCGCCATTGTAGTGACTCTAGCCATGTTACTGCACCTTATAAATTGTCGTATTATTATTATTATTATTATATGCATGTTACACAATATCTTTACAACAACACTCCCAGTGCATATTCACAAACGTTTACTGATTTTGTCCTTCAGTGCTTTGACAATGTAGCTGAGGCATGCATTGTACACACCAGACATCAGGCGCAGAAGCAACACACTGGCTAACTTCTGTCTTCTCAGTGGCTGCAACAGTTGACAGCGAGCTGACAGTGGCAGTGGTGGCAGCAGATGTTGACACTGCAAACAATGATTTGGATTCACTCGCAGAAAACTCCTTGAACTGCAAATCGTCATCATTTTGCTGGCGATTTAACAGCTCGAGATACTTCTGAACTTGCTCCAATGGAATCTGCACACAAGCTTTACTAATGAACTTCACAAGCCACTAACAAGAACTTAAGTGAATATACAGTTAGCAACACATAAGTCCTTTGTACACTCAAAGCCATTTTTAACAATTACTTCTAACTACTTTTTTATTTAATTTTGTGGTTTGGTTTTTACTTGGCATTGATTTGTATGTATTGCATCTGTATATTAATCCAGACTTTGGTTGCCATGTAAAATAAACACCAATCTCTCTCAACTACAAGTTAGTGTGCAATTACCCGGAGGACGCCGGTAATCAATAACATTCTTAGGGTCAAAAGGAGCCAAGTCATCAGCCGAGAAAACATGAGATGGCAACATCACTCCCATTTCCCATTACACTGACACAACATGTGATTTTCTGTTGTAACATATAGTATCACCATTTATTGAACCTTGGCACTTGGTAGATCTTGATGAATTTATGTGCATCTGCACTGTAGTGTATTCTGCAGTACTATAAAATCTAATCAATTGGTCATAATACACCTTTGTCAAAATCCATTAGTTTCTCCAGCTATCCCAATGATGCACATGCATGCATGCACACATAAACAAACCCATGCCATTCTGTAACCTTGGTTTGCACTCCTCCACGACAAAACTTCATATAATGGTGATAACTGTGATGCCAGGCTGGTGTTCTCGTCATTGAAGTACAACTCAATCTCTGCTTTTCCACCAACTACAATGGCTTAAGCTTTGTAGAGAATCCAGTACAAAGTCGTTGTTCTGACGTTCAAATGTTTGCACAGGACAGCACCATTGTACATCACCGATGAGGTCTCCATCCTTCAGACCTCGAGGCTTAAGGCCATCTTCATTCAGCATCATCATCATCACTGATCGTCCGTCATACACGGTTGCTGACTGTCAGCGACTGAGCTTTTCAAGCTGCTAGTGTCTGGAACAAACTACCAAGCCACGCAAGTCTACACCACTTCTGCAATCCTCTGAAGACTCATCTATTCAGCCATTCCTTTCCCAACTTTCTGTAGTGTATGTGAATTGAAATGCATCATTATCGTACACTTTAATCATTTTTGACACTAACTTAATTAATAATAACTAATAAGTTAATATCACTAAAAAAACAAAAATTACCTCCGTTAAAACTGTGCATTCATAAGATGGCTGATATTTTTCCTAAACACACGTGCAACATCACAAAAACTGTTAAACATAAATTATATAAGAATGGAAACCATAAGCATTTTTCTTTATACAAGTGACTTCACAACGATGCAATTTTTATCACATAAACATCTGGTTATACCAAAACAACAACATATGAAAATGACACAATTTAAACTACAAATCTTTTGTCATCAACGGCAACATATCACACATCATATTGACATACCGTACACATACATTGCATAATTTTCAGCATTTCACATTTCTGTAACCACATTCACATGGTTAAGCCCCTCATAGTGACATAACTCAATCATCAAAACAGGCAGCATCATTATGTCACAAATACCAACCCACAATGAGGTGTCACAAGTTTAGGCGGGCAGCCTTACCAAGGGTGCACAATATTTTGTGCTTGTACACCTGAGCTGTGAATGAGATTAGTAATCTAAAACCTCCGTTGACATTCCCAAATGAGTACTTACTACGCATCTAGCCTATTCAGTTAGTATTCACTATTAACCTCAGTTTACAACAGTTACACTTTTCTACACGTTGACGTCGAGCGCTGTTTCTCAGTATAGGTTTGAAGACTAGGTTTGGGGGTGCATGGCAGCTGCGTCGAGCAGTGTGCTGTGAGGCAGCCCTGGATGAAGCCCTGCAAACAATACAGCATTCCCAAAAGATCCCAGATTCTGCTCCCTTTACTGGTGACTGCCTGCTCCAGGTAACTGGTTTTTATGCTTTTTGGGGTTCTCCAATCACGTTAAGCCCACACCCCCAAGTGGATATATTTACACCAAAAAAATCTAAAATATGTTCACAAAAGTCACTGATAAAGGATGTGTCTCTTTGGGAGTCATGATAACAACATTTAGACCAATTCACCGAGAAAACCAATATCTGAAAACCAATTCTGACTGAATGAGATACAACCAAAAACAATTCAACGATGGAGATGTTCAACAGTATACTATGTTTAATCACCATCAATACTTGGGAGCACAGTGACATTATGAAGATATCACCTTATTGACTTTTTGCTGTAGTCTGTGATGTGGCCCTTTTTTATATACACATTATTGAACACTGTCAAGTTTGTGTACACTTATTAACAGTATATGACCTTAAAATGTATTCTGTGGCCTAACGATAGCAAAGCACAGTTACTATCAGCTCTACCTTCACAGCTGAACAGTACACATATTGGTACCTTCTCACTAGCTGATCTCCTCTCGATTTTATCACGATCAGTCTTATGCTTCCGATCGGCACCTTTAGGCTGAATACAACAGCACAAACACAATGAACCAACTCCAATAAATTGTTACTCATCAACACTACCGCTGTCAAGCAATTAATTCTTTAATCTTACTAAGAATGTGAATGCTTGTTTTAATTGCGATTTAATGGAGCATTAAAGAACATTTGGTGAAACCACATAAGGATCAGCGACGCCAATTGCATTCCTATCCAAACAACGAAGAGTATCAGTGTTCCACTTTACACGACTGGCAAATTTGTGATACGACATGAAGTGGATATATATTTGAATATGATTCAGATTGTTTTCTACGTCAGTGGGCACAAAATTCTGCCACAGCAACATCCACTGTCTAGCAACAGTGCTAGGAACTCTACCTGTTAAAGTGTTCTGCATTCCACTTTCAGATGGCATCACAACAACGGAGCAAATTTTTAACTGAAATTTGCACAAATATAAGTTAATATTAAAAAACACTTCAAGACTTCCACAACAAAGTACACTGTATAATAAACCTGTGGATGACCATAAAATACCACATAATTTGCTGATACATTAAATGAGAACAATGTAACTGAAACAATGACAAACAACAAGAAATATATTATGCCACACTCTCCACAGTCATTCTTCATATTTGCTACTGGAGAAATGACAACAAATGAAACAGGTAAAAAATTAGAGAATAAATGGAAAACACTGTCAGCCAACCTTGAAGACTTTGACTTGGCATGAGGCACAGTGAATCAGACAAGGAACGTGGTCTTTTGCTGAAGAATGTGTGTAAGTCTCGACTTGTATTCTGAATGGCACGCCCTTCTCACCACCGTGCTTCTTCGCTGTGAACTCAGTGCTAATGCAGTGAATTTTGAGAGCCACTTTGTTCTCAACTTGTGGCTGTGGATCCCACACAAACTCAACACAGTTCAGCCGATTTGGATCAGTCTTCATGTCAAGCAGACCGCGACACAGTGGGACGTCTACAATATACGTTACAATGCCACAGAACGTAGCTGGATGATAAGACTGACAACAATAATGATATGACTTACTGACTTTATCACTGAAACCTTGCTCTTCACAGTAGCCACACACACCATGTCTCCATCCAGTTCTGCTCTGTGCTGCTGCCTCAATTTTCTACAGTCTACATTTCTTTCCCAATATCTTTTCCAGATTTTTCAAGGTCGACCACTTCGTCTATGGCATCCATTTTGCTTGCTCGGCAATGCTGTCATTGCTTCTTTATCTTCTATGACATGACTGAATTAACTCGGGTAATGGTTGAATCACAAAAGCATAATAAATCATGCACAAGTATTATAATCAATCCGCCAAGTCACATAAAATACACAGAGACAACTTAGCTATCCCACATAAACTTTACATGTAATAACTGCCAAGTTACGACAATACCGATGTCGACAATGCGTTCTCCAGGTCGCGTAAGTTTCCAAACATCGAGCTGTGCCTTTTCCATGTATTGCAGACGACGCTCATGAAACACTACTCTAACAATGCTCTGCAATGACATGACAATTCACTTATCAATCAAATTGTCACAAAATTTGTGACAAGATCCATACAGCCTATAATCTGCTGACAGATGTGTATGATAATATTTGGAAAATAGAGAAGAAACATCTCTAATATCAGAAGAATTACAGATATGTCTCATCAAAGTTCCAGAACATTAAACCAACAAAATATAGATCTAGCCAATGGCTCATATGTTTTTAATAACTGCTGTTAACTTCACAAAAGCTCAAACTAAACATCAAACCTCCATTTGACAATGGCAAAAGTTAGGGCGATTGTCTGGAGGTTGAGGGAATATTATCAGAACTGTTTCATATATTGCAAATGTGCTACCTCTTCAATGGGCACAGTTAACAGAAACAGTTCATACAGCCCAGTTGGGCCTTGAGTTTGTCTTTTTGGTTATTTTGTGTTGAAGATTTATCTGTATGTTCTTGCATGTTTTGTTTTACCTTGAACAGTTGAATCATTTCCCTTTTTGTTTGGCACTGATGTAACAAACTTAAATGAGCCCCCTTTGAGTTTTTGCTGCATCCACATTACTGCAGGCTAGGAGCTGGCTCCATCCCTTTTACGGGCCATTGTAAACAAAAAGCAATGCGAGATGAGGGGGATATTTATGTCACTGGTCATCCATCACTGAATAGGAAATTACAAGACTCCCAGAGTGTATCTTCCAAAATGACTTATACTGTGTCAGGTGGGGTGTTAAACTCTACTCATTCACTTACTAACACAAATCTCAATCTGTGTTGATAGTCAGAAACAAGTTCATGCCAGTGATGATTAAAGACGTCTTTCTAACATTAAGCTCTCATTATGACAAAAAATGTCTGGAGAGCTTTCACTGAACAGCAATGACAAAGCATCATAAACAAGAACTTGAAAACCCAAAGTTAACACAACAACACCAAACAGCTGGGTTTGAAATGAAACATAAACCAATGCATTATCAGACTTATCATTGATTGATTGAAAGATTGATTGGAGTTTTACACAAACGGCACTTTCAACACAGTGAGCCTGTTGTGCCTTCAAAATGTATGTTGCAGTTATGAATTTAAATTACTGAGAAAAAACAGAAGATGTTATGTACTGGGAATACACAAAATAAATCATGTAATGCACATTTACCGTAACCTGGCAAAAAATGAGAACAGATACTTCAGCCATCAACAAACTGCAACAATAAGTACCTTGAGTAGTTGCTCATCAGAACCACTGCCTTCTTTTAGTCTCTTCAGTTTTATTTCATACGACTGACCTACACAGTTGCACAAGAACATACATATACTAGGTAATGACATAATAGTTAACACACACAAAAAATGAAGAAATATGGAACAGAAATACCTTGATTGAGATATGTAAGTGTTTCTTCACTCATACGTGTTGCTGGCGACGTTGCAGCATTTAATATGTATTGAAACCTGCAACAAGTTTTTGCACTGTAACAACAATTGTGTCAAAACTACACAATCACAACCATGTAGCTGTCACAACCCTGCCATCCATTTGGCTGGTCTATCTTATATCTGTCAGCGAAACAGCCTCAACAGCCGTAATGAAGTAAATGTTATGCATGTTTCAAGATATGCGGTTGCATGATTCAGAAAAAAATAGTTTATGCGGGCCAATTACTATAATATATACTGCTGTTATGTGTCATGTTGCATAAGGTAAGGTAACGTAAAAGTAAGCTTCATTTGTATAGCAACACAACTGACATGTATGTCGTCTCAGTGGCGCTGTTATCACAGAGCCAGCACACAGCCAAGGCAACAGCCAAGACCATGGTCAAACAGCCATACATAGCCATAGTCTGCTGTTAAATGGTCTCCACCTGCATAATGCACTTAAATACATGGATTACTACTCATTTACTCATGTTATGTCATGTTCTGCAATCACCAAAATAGTGTTCATTTAACTTAATTATTGATGGAATAGGCCCAAAATTTGCATCAATGTACAATATTCCAACAGAAAATGAATCACATAAACAAAAATGCCAAAAAATTCAAGATGGCTGCAATTTTTCAAAGTGCTATTATGTACAGCTGATTGAGAGATTCTTATCAAATTTGGTGTGCAAATGCAAAAATGGGTCGCTTGGCCGAAATATCCATCTCCAAAATACAAAATGGCAGCAGCTACCATACTGGATTTGATAAAAATGGTCATAACTTTGTCAAGAATTCGTGGATTTGGCATTAATTTTATATGAAGGTACAAAGTGCTACCAAGAAATGAAATCCCTGACCATCAAAGCCGTTTGACCAAAAATCAACATGGCGGTGGCTGACACTATGAACTTGGCAGAGTTTCCCTATGAATCAACAGACTCTGATCAAATTTCGAAGACTGATGCAAAATTTCACCATAAAATGGAGGCCATCACCAAAATATCTGTACTTACAAAAACCAAACTGGCAATGGCCACCATTTTGGACTTCAGAAAAGGTTCACAGCCAAATCGTGGATTGACGTATTTGGCTCAAATTTGGTGGACAGCTGCAAACTGTCACATCGAAACAATCAAATGACCATAATGGACATATATCTAAAAATCAAGATGGTGATGGCTGCCATTTTTGATTTTACCAAATATCATATCTGATAGTCAATGCGGCTGTGTAGTTTGTTTTATCACACACTAGTACTGGATCCTTGTTGAACATGTTTGCAAGTGTCAACAATGTTTAGAGAACATATGTTTAGAAAAAAGATTGTCAAATGTATCTTTGACAATACAACTACAACTCCTGCATGCTTACATGTCCTGGTCCTACATGCACGGTGCATCTTCTTCATTCTATGCCTCAATATTATATACGAGATGGGTATTTAATGATTTCCGTAAGCACACATACTGCACTTGCCCATGATGTATAACCATACCATACACTGGATGTTTGGAATATAGTGTTTGGCACATAGTTTTTACATTTGGGATTATGTTCTGCAACAATGAACACTTCTAATAAAAACTGCACATTTGGCAATAAACAACTCTGTTATCAATATGTGAATGATATGATATCAATTGAAAACACAACAAGCATCACCTTCGTGCTGTCTGGCAGCACAAGCAATCAATGCCTGCATTAGCCTAAACAGCAATAAAATCGCTGAATTCTTATAGCAACTTGTAAATCAATATTTCTCTACCTACTTGTTTTCATTTGTATCACATTTGTTTTCGATTATATCGTTCTATGTTTATGATCAATCACTTGTACTTGCAATTTGAACAATTCTACAAGTTTGTATGTTAAGCCACCACACTATAATGGTAGAAAACACAGTAACAGTTAGAGAACGGACGATTATTGGATCGTATCGTATCGGAACAGATACTGGGTGTATCGTATCGAATCGTATGGGCTACTGATGTATCGGCCGGCCGATATTACGTGCATCACTGCAGGTTCATCAACTGTTGACGGGTCGTATTACACACAATGATCAAGGGAGTTCAAGCGCCAGATCACCCGCCCGCCGCGCGCACACGCGTGCGTGCTGTTTTATGGTCCATGATACGGGAGAGGGTTGGAGGGGAGGGAGGCGGAAGGAGACTGTGTCACGGAGAGGCTGGTATCAGGTTACAAAGACGGCGCAGTACTGGTCTTGGCCACCAT
>Ga0056115_1001519_pt1 | contig 11146 bp, 14 predicted proteins | sample WorMetOlspDAHAB1_FD_77007 | JGI IMG/M metagenome (GOLD analysis project Ga0056115, IMG submission 77007) | Marine gutless worms symbiont microbial communities from Max Planck institute for Marine Microbiology, Germany - Olavius sp. DAHAB.1 ... | reverse complement strand
TCATAATTATAATGTAATATCAAATGGTTATTATATAATTAAGAAGTAATTTAAGAAGATTTTAGCCCGTTTCACAAAAATTGTTGCCTAAAAAACAACCCTTAGGTTGTCGGACAGGCTCGTAACTGTTAATTTTTCCCCAGAGAATTAAGGTAATTACCCTGCAAAGCAAAATGGTTTTTCGAACTGTGATGTTGTTTTTGGCTTTCTTTATCTATCATCCAACGATAACTTCAGCCGGTCTTTTCAAAGTGATCCGAGTTTACGATGGTGATACGATTAAAGAGGTGGGGCATGATATCGAAATAAAAGTTCGGCTGGTGGGGATCGATGCTCCGGAGACTTCAAAGGGAATACGCAAAACCGGTCAACCCTTTGATCGAAAGGCCGAGATTTATCTCGCCGGGCTCGTTTTAAATAAAGTTGTCGATGTTAAAGGTTACGGCTCTGACCGTTATGGCCGGACACTGGCGGAAATCTATTTTGATGATAAAAATATCAATCTGGAGATGGTAAAACCGGCTATGCCGAGGTTTATTCCAGGAGTCTTCCCAGAGGCCTTTATATGAAAGAGTATAAAAATGCTGAAGATTGGGCCAGAAGCGCCGGCCAGGGTATATGGTCCCAGGGTGAAAAATTCATTTTTCCGACTCTATCGAGAAGATCAAGAATGTTGTAGGTAAATGGCTGTCACTTTATCAGGATAATTTGCGATATGACAATACGAATGCCAAAAGAAGGATTGTCAGATAAATTACTCAAAGTGCTTGGGAAAAAGCGGGGGGCTAAAATTCCAACAGAGATTTTTAAAAAATTCGACCCACTGATAGTCGATGTTTATGCAATTGCTCAAAAAGAAAGCTTCTGGAAGGCCCTATTAAGATCCAAAAATGACGAGCTGCCCGAAAACTTTTTCAATTTGTATGATTTTGAAAAACTCAAAAGTCCCGATCACGAATAAAAAATGTAGCTTTCCACGAATTATGTCCTCATGCAAAACGGGTAAAATTCAATCATTTTTCTGCCTTAGAAGATCCGCTAAAAAATTCTATTTAAGGAATTGTCGTTATATGCCGATATATCTGAACAGTTAAGTTATCGAGGAAATTCTGCGGAAATTAATCTTACTATTTTCGTTTTTTTACCTGCCCCCTAGGTAGGTACTATTGTACTGGGGTCCTGTCGCGCTTTCGTAAAAGATTCTATTTTTTCAGTTCCTGTTGGTCCGGGTTAGAGAAAAATATTGATACTTAATTTACTAAAGGTTTAGCAAAATGAGTGGGAAAAACGAATTTTATCCAAAAGTTAAAGAGGTATTTGTTGCGGCCGGGTATGAATATTTCGACGGCGATGCGGACATCAAAGGCAAAACCCGGCAGCATCGGCGCAAGCCTGATTACATTGCTGTGAAAGATGACTTAATCATAATCGGGGAAATCAAATCCCCGAAGGAGGCGCCGACTTCTATCAGCTGGCGGCAAAAACAACCCAATGACAGCGATGAATTCGCCAAGGTGCGACAGGATATTCATGACCTTGAGAAAGCCGGCATGAAGGATCCGAATGTCGGCGGGCACGGCATAATTATTAGAGGGCAGATTCCGGATTATATAGCCAAAATTGGAGTTACGTATGATCTACCGGTCTCCGCGCCAGGCTCAACAATCAAAGGCGGGTATACAGTTGCATCCACCCAGGCCAAAAATGTAAAAGCCGCCCTGTCAGACTGTGGAAAAATAAGATACCAGGTAATTGGAAACGGCAAGGGAAATGGTGACGGTCTGGTGACATATATTTTTGAGCTGTAACCCAACCCGGACGAGCCGGAATTGTAAATCAAATATTTGTGGATGCCGTTTTGCCCGGTCCTTTTTAAAATCAAAAGAATACCCTTCACACATGGGTATTTAGTTTAGGCTTGTGTGTATAACTGAAGAATTCAACAGGTGTGCCGCCAGCGGTGGAAAACCTATAATATGCGCCATTAATCTATCCGCGAGTTGGCTTCAGAATTTATCAACAATATTCCGGCGGTTTATTTCTGATCTAACGTTCTGGATCAGAATTATTTATTTTTGTCTGTGCTTAGCAAAAAAATCCCTCACCGTCAATGATTTCGGATCCAGGTTGGTCAGACCATACTGCTCGGCCCAACCAATGGCCTCGATATATTCCTCGGCGCTGATGCTGCGCTGGATTTTGGGATAATCAAAGGCCTTATAATCCACGTGGTATTGATGCATGATGTTGACATAGGTGGATTGGGGCAGGTTGGCGGCCACCCACCGTACAAATTTTTCGGTTCCCGATACCCGGTTGGGCATCACCAGATGGCGAATCAGCACCCCCCGAATGGCAATGCCGTTTTTATCGACCTTATGCAGTCCCACCTGCCGGTGCATTTCCAGCAGCGCTTTTTTGCCAATCTCCGGGTAGTCCGCTGCTCCAGCCATGTATAGCTCAGCCTCTTCAGCATCCATGAATTTCATGTCCGGCAGATATATGTCCACCACACCATCCAGAAACTTCAGCATCTCAACGCGCTCATACCCACTGGTATTATATACCAGCGGAATACGCAGTCCTTTATTATGAGCGATTCTGGTGGCATTGAGGATATTGGGCATGAGGTGGGTGGGCGTAACCAGGTTGACGTTGTGGCAGCCGATTTTTTGAGTGTACAGCATTATATCGGCCAGATCTTCGTCGCCGATTTCTTTACCGCGGCCATCATGAGAAATAGGCCAATTTTGGCAAAATACACAGCGCAGGTTGCAGTTGGAGAGAAATATGGTGCCGGAACCGCCGCTGCCAACCAGCGAGGCTTCTTCGCCGAAGTGAGGATGCGCGGAATAGACCACCGGTCTGGCTGTCGCCTGGCAAAAACCCTTTTCACCTTTAAGTCGATTTATCCCGCACTGACGGGGACATAGCCGGCACTCTTCGAAAATGGCATAGGCCTGTTCTACTCTCTGGTCTATCAGCCCCTTGTTAGCCAATATCTTGTAAGCCGGTGACCATTGGCTGGCTTTATCGGCGGCTACCTGTAGAATCCGACCCGGAACGACGAGAGCACTGCCTAAACTGATGCTTTCCTTGATGAAGGTCCTGCGGGTGATTTCCATTCGGGAGCCTCCTTTTGTTAAAGGCACTTAAGGCATTTTTTCTGACAACATTTTGTAAGAAACTGAAAGCTTCAGGTGTCAGTGCTCAGGCGTCAGGACCTATCACCTCAACTCCCTGACACCCGAAACCTGACACCTATAAACTGTGCATAGAATCTTAAATGTGATTTCTTTTTGCTCTCCGCCTCAAGAGGATCCGGATTAGTGTCCTTATTCAATATACTCACCGTTTTCAATTTCTCTTGATACCAGGTTTTTACTGCCGTCGAACTTCATATTGACATAGATATGATTTTTACAGCCGACTCCGTAAACTTCCTTTTTCAATGTATAGGTGACGCTGCTGTCTGTTTCGAAATTCTGCATCAATTCGTAGGATTTATTGATAAATAGGTTGAACTGTTCACCACATTCGCTGCAGCGTACATTTAAAAAAAAGCCGTCTGATGATGGTTCGGCAGCGCCTTTGCCAAACAGTTTTTCGGCGAATTTTTTAAACATTGCAGGTCCTCCTGGTTGTTCATGTTTTATAGTGGCTGATTTGGTTTCAACGATTTAACTATTGAATCTATCAACAATAAGCGCACTAGGTCATGAAAAATAAAGATTGTCAAGCAAGAGATTTCGGGTGGCACTAGTTGGATTTTGTAATGAATATGTTAATTTAGTCGACAGACAGTTAATGAGGATGATCGATGGACCCATAACATGGAGCTGATTTGACAGAAACATAAATCATCACTATTCTCACACTAACTAGTCATAGACAACATGGGATTGGTATTTATTTATTCTCAATTGGCGCCTCGCTAAATATTTTCCATGCGATTGGCTAAACAACTCGGAGCTAATTTGATGTCTCACAAAGATCAGTTTGCTTTCGCGATATCCCGTCTGACCCGACGCATCGTTTTCTGGGTTTTCATCAGTGTCATATTTATCGAAACCCTGATATTCATCCCTTCGTATAATCAAAAGGAAAAAGAACTCCTGGAGCACATGAAGGACATTTCAGCGGCACGAGTTGCTTTTGCCATGCAGGTCGTTGCACCGAAGGCCTCGAATGATGAGCTCTATACCCACATTAAACAGCTGTATGACGGTCAGGTCGTGGTCGGCGGTACCCTCTATACATCCGAAGGTGAAAAGATCGGTGAATTCGGGGAAATGCCGGAATTGTCGATTGCAAAAGTGAATCCCGCCAGCATGACCTTTCTTTTAAATCAGGACGGGTCCCGCTATGATATTGCCTGTTCGCCGGTGGAGTTGAAAAGAGATTATCGGTTGATCCTGCGCCATGATTCATCTTCAGTCCAGCAGGAGTTGTATTCATATTTTTTGCGAATTGCCGGATTGGTGCTGATTATTTCCCTGGTCGTGACGGTGGGTACCTGGTTGCCCCTTCGATGGATTGTTGTGAATCCGGTTTTGAATCTGAGAAATGATCTGATTCGTGCCGGAGAAGCGCTTAGCCAAGATCAACAAACACCTGAATTTTATTCAGCCAATATTCAACGCAATGATGAGCTGGGAGAGGTCATCGGAGCGTTTCGTCGGATGTACCGGCAAATATCGGATGCCATTAATAAACGAAAAAAAGCAGAGGAAGCCTTGCAGTTAAGCTTTCAGCAGGTTGAAGCCTACTCCAAAGTCCTCAACAATGAACTGGAAAAAGGGCGACAGATGCAAATCAATTTTTTACCCGAGCAGCTGCTGCATCTGCCGGGCTGGGAAACGGCAGCTTTTTTTAAGCCCGCCCGTCAGGTTGCCGGTGATTTTTATGACCTCTTCCAGATTCCCAAAGGTTCTGTGGGTTTTGTAGTTGCCGATGTATGTGACAAAGGTGTTGGGGCGGCGCTATTTATGGCGCTGTTTCGCAGTTTGATTCGGATATTTTCAGGCCAAACTTCCTTAAACGGGCTACCCCTTACCTGCAGTGATGCCGTTCTCGATGATTCTGAGCAGCTAGTGGAAAACCCGACCTTAAACCCGAACCACTTCAAGGCTCTTAAGGCGGTGCAGCTCACCAACAAATATATTGCTCTCAACCACGGCGAGCTTGCCATGTTCGCCACCCTATTTTTCGGGATACTGGATCCGGATACTGGAATATTAAGCTATATCAACGGCGGGCATGAACCTTTATATATCGTAAGTTCCAGCGGAGGTATCAAGGCGCAGCTTACCACCACCGGCCCGGCGGTGGGGATTGAGCCAATAATTAGTTTCAAGATTCAGCAAACTCAGATGGAACCGGGGGACATCCTGCTGGGGTACACAGATGGTGTCACAGAGGCCAATGCGGTGGACGGCAGTTTTTTTAGTGTTGAGCAATTAAGGGCGATTTTAGATACTCCGTCTTCGTCCGCAAGTGAATTGCTCGATCGAATTGCAGACAGACTGCAGAAGCATATCGGTGAAGCCGATCAGTTTGATGATATCACCCTGCTGGCCATTCGGAGAATAATCTAAAAATGAGGATTTCGGAATGCGGCCTGCGATGAGTTCAGTCGACTTGATCGCGGATTGAGTAAATTAAAAAAACGAATGATTTTAGCCGTAATATAGAAAAAATCTGATCACCGGGCACCTATAGTAATTATAACGTTTAAAAACCATCTTGGGGTTGTAGAAATATGGATATGGAAAACTGGATACCTTTTGCCGAGGGAGAGTACCTGGTAGAGCAGGCCTTGCTGGTTGCTGACAATCAGAATGCAGTACCTGTCGAGGATGTCGTTATTGAGGTGTATTCCGATCAGCAGGGCCAGCGTTATTTAAAGGGGCGGGGACGCATCCGCAACATCCTGATGGTAGAGCTTCTGGATGACAGCGATGATTTGGACCTGCTACTGGATTTTGGCGATGAATACAAATATTTGTTGAAAGTGCCAAATCTCCAGTCCGGCAAAGTGTTTTCACCGGATGTTAGATCCATTCTTCAGTTCACGCCTCAGGCACCCTGGCGGCAACTCCCGCAAGACGAATACAATCGCCTGAAGTCTCGGTTGCAGGTTCTTTCTTAGAAGATATTGGAACACGAATGTACCCAATATCCCATAATACAATTTTATTATGCCCTATTTCCTTTTGGCTTTGGCCCCCATTTTTTTTATTTCATCCAGATACAATTTTATTATCGGTGAGATTTCCGGTGGCTGCCAGTTGGCGTGTTTGGGCTCCTCCGGCCAGGTAAATGGCAGATGACACTCGGCTCCGGGTTTAACGGCATTATCCAGAAATGAAAGGGTTTTCAGCAGCACCTCTCGTTGTCCCTCAACATCATCAACCTGGCCCACCGTGCGTCCATAGGGATACTCGATGGCCGCTACCCGCGGAATACCGATTTCCCGATTAAACTCAGGAGTCATGGTTAATACGACGGTTGAAAAGCCTCTTTCTTCCAGGAAGCGGGCAACCAGTCCAACGGACCGGCAGCACAGCGGTCAAGCCGGCGTGAGTAAGACCGCCTCAACATTTTCTGCCTGCATCTGGCCGGCAACTTTAGGCATGGTTTGGGTAAGCAGTTCAGATGGATCCGGCTGGAAACCATAATAAGAATAACAGTTTGAGGTCAGCCGTCCGATGATTCCTTCTTGCTCGAACTCCTTAAATCTGTTTAACGGCAGGATCACATTGATATCCTGCTTGATATAGTCCGTGTTGATGTGCAGATGGTTCACATCAATATCCTTTTTGCTGGCTGATGCAGGAATTTGTCGACTGGAAGGATCCCCCCACGCCGGTTCCCGTTTTTCCCTTTTAACGTCAAAAGGTGTATCAGTCTTCATGCTGATGCCGGCCGAGGTCATCAGCGAAAAATTGGTCTCACTGATTGGTTTTTTAAGCGGAGTCCAGGGTATGTTCCCGCTAAACGGTTCGGCGGGAATATCTTTTCCGATCCAGGCCCCTAATGAGGGGGGCATGAATTGAAAGCCATTGACCACCTTTTCAGTGTTTTCCATAATAATACCCTCCTTATCCGGACGAACCGGAACTGAAAATTGTAGATTGCTATTCGTTGGTTTTAGATTTCAGGTGTCAGTGAACCGCGTTGCTAAATCCTGACACCTGAAAACGGACACCTGGTAACCTTAAATTCCTTACAACATGTTGTCAGATAAAAGGCCCTAAGCGCCTAAATTACCTCCATAGGTTTTTTCTCTTATCATAAAGGTGCCGACCAAGGCAATACCTGCCATAGCCGCCGACACAATAAACGACCACCGATAACTGCCGGTCATGTCAAAGGACCATCCGCCGATATAAGCCCATAATCCGCCAGCCATGTGGTGAATCATGGTAATGAAGCCTGAAATAAGGCCGATATGTGAAAACCCGTAAAGTTTTCCGATCAAGGTGGTCGTCAGGGGGGCCGTGATCAAGAAAGTAAAACCGAATATAACCGCAAAGATGTAAAAAGTATAAAGGTTCTGATGGCTCAATATCAAGATGAATAGGATCAGGCGCAACACAAAGCTCAGCGCAATGGGGATTTTATTGCCGATGCGATCCGATACCGGACCGGCAACCAGAATTCCTCCCATGCTCAACAAACCAAACCACGCCAGCATATCGGCCGCAATCGACGGGGAAATATTGAAATCGGTTACCATGGGAACCAGGTGTGCCGTAACCAGGAAATCTCCGCTGCCGCATACAAACATAACCATGAGATACAGCCAGAAGGGCGCTGTTTTCATGGCATCTTTTAGATTCAAATCCCGGGCGCTGGGCGGTGAGACCGTGGCGTCGTTAATTCTCTGATTGCCGGTCCTGTTTTGATGGTCGAAATAATTCAGGTCAAGATTTTGCGGTTCGTCCTTGATGACAAACAGGGCCAGGAGCGTATTAACCACGAAAAGGCATAGCGCAATGATGATGCAGGATGTTCTCCAACCGAATTCGATGATAAGGTCACTAAAAACCGGCACCAGAACAAACTGTCCGACACAATTTCCGGACAGTGCCAGGCTGATCACCAGACCTCGATTTTTTTCAAACCATTTGCTCATCAAAGCCGCAATCAGCGGTACCGAGGCACCCCCCATGCCGATGGCAGCGAAGATGCCATAGTATAGGTGAAATTCCCATAGCGTGCTGATAAATGAAATGCTACCATAGCCCAGACTCAAAAATAGAGTTGAAACCAATATAACCCATTTGGGCCCCCAGCGATCATACAGTTTGCCGGCGATACCTAAGGACAATGCAAAAAAGATCATGTTCAAAAAAAACACCAACGAAATCGATGCTCGATCCCAGCCGAGTTGCATCATCATGGGTTTGAACAAAAGACCGAAGGAAAATCGGGCACCGGCCTGGAAAAAAAGCAGGAAAAAGCAGGCGGCCAGTATATACCAGCCATAGAAGATTCTAAGTCGAAAAGGCACCGGCATAGCTACCACTCGCGCACCAGTATGCGCGATACCGTGTTGCTGGTGGAATTTATTTTTACGACAGCATTCAGGGCTATTTCAAGACGGGTGTCTATGCAGGAGGAAAATATTTTAATATGCAGTTTTTTTATCCTTTTTGAATTCTCCACCGGGCTCCGCTTCGGCTGCTAAAATCCAAATACTTCCATGGCATCGCCCATGCGGCGTTCATCCAAAGGGAATACTGGTTTTCTGGGCGGCGGGAAGGCTTCCCGTAGCTCTTTATTGATTTTTCTGGTCAGGGGGGCATAGTAAAAGCCGAGCTTCATTTTGTTTTCATTTTCAAAGAGCTTTAGCTTTATTTTAGTGTCCTGGTACTTCCAGTTGTATATTTTTTGCCCCTCATTAAAATTTAATGTTGTGCGCGGTGGGCCGTACTTCCGGGAAATGTGACTTTTGAGTTCGCCGAACACTTCGATCGATGCTATATCCACATAGGCGGCAAAAAACTTAGCCGAATAAAAGGCATAGGTCACATACGGCACATCGACGTCAAATAGGGTGTAGGTCTTTTTCGGATTTCCGTAATAAATAACATCATGCTTTTCTGCCACTTTCACGAAATCAGGCAAATCGGTGATGTCGGTTCCCCATTGGATACCCAGGAAACCATCCTGTAAATCGGCTGCCGGCGCAACGCCGATGCAACCAATCAGAAATACCGAAATGTAAACCAGCAGCTTTGATCTTTTCATTTAATACTCCTCAATGGGGATAGTATTTCAGACTTAATTCGTTTAATTTTGCAATATACTCTTTTTGATAGATAAGGCCGATTTGGTTTTTGACCTCCAGCAACGAAGATTTTATGTAAGGTCTAATATCAATGCCCTTTGAATTGAGTTCTTCTTCATTCGCCTGATCCAGCGCAAGCACACAGTAGTAAGTCGTCAGTACTCTTACTTTCGGGCTCCTCCTTAACAGATAACTCCTTCCGCCCAGGGTGTTCAGTATATATCCGGCATACTCATACATCGTCTCTGGTGTCGGGCGCCCTGCCAGAGGAATCTGCCCCCCGCTGTCCATCGTATACCATTGGAAAAAGGTTTTCATGACCGGTTCGATTATCTCAGACTCGTTTTGCAATACCTGCCTGGTGACAAAAACCCGATGTTTGCCCATTACACGATATAAATGGGCTATATTACGAACCATGCTGTAAAGCGATTGCATTTCACCGGTGATTATCGGCGGTTTTGCGGATAAATTATTGATCGCTATCTGATACTGCAGATAGGAGCCTTCAGCAAATTTGTAGGATTGAACATATGGCTGTTGATCCAGATATGAGAAAAAAGCCGTTATCTGACCCTCTATATCGGTAAAGCCCGGCTGCCTTTTGGTGGTCGGAATTTTTTTCTTGACGATAATATCTTTGCTGACGGTCTCCTTTTCTTCCTCCGCCAATATTGCAACCAGCTTGTTTTCATCATGCAAGATTTGGTTCAATTTATTTTCATCACGCAGGACCTTGGCCAGTTTGACCTCCTTGCGCAGCACTTCGATTAGCTTTGTATCCTCCCCCAGAGTGGCAGCTATTCTTTTTTCATCTTTCAATACTTGAGCCAGCTCCTTTTCATTCCGCACGAACCGGGCCAGTTTTTTGACTTCAACCATTACCTCGGCCAGCGCTTCCTTATCGGCAGTGATTCCCGCCGACTCACCATCACCACCGAATACCTCGGGCAGCGCTTCCTTATCGGCAGTGATTCCCGCCGACTCATCATCACTACCGAATACCTCGGCCAGTTTCTCCTCAGGAATTTTTAGCCCTTTAACGTCGGTTAACTCCTGCTCAAGTTCAGCTACCTTTTGCTCCAATTTATCCGTTTTACTCTGCGCCTGCTCTTCCTGCTGCTTGACGGCAGTGTTCAGTTTGTCCTTGTGCCAGCCGGCAATTTTGCTAAAAAGAAAGAAGCCGCTCGCAGCAATCAATAGTAGGACAACAACTATCTTGGCTGATCTATCCATTATAGTTTTTGTACCTCCACTTTCTATCTTTCAAATTGGGGCGAAGTCCCTAACTTGCGGAGCCATTATAAAGCAGAATTGATACTAAAATCAATAGGTAATAGATATACGCTTAGGAGGCGGCTTTTCTAACCCTGAAAATAGGTCAGCCGGTTCAGATTAGTTCCAACAGAGAAGGTGCTGCCAACGAATTCTATGAGGAATGGATGAGGGATCTTTATTTCCAGACTGCAGGCGATCCGATAGTGGAACGAGCTCTTACCAGGCCGGCAGAGTGAGATTTGAAAAGAAACGCGCTGCCGTATTAAATCTTCAGAGAAGTTTCAAATTAAATTAAAGTTAACAATTGAGCCTCGATTCAATTCGTCTTTCAGGGACAATCCGGCGATCCTGGCCGAGTCTTCTTTCAGGAAAATAGTGCGAATAATCGAACTGTCGCCGCTCGATTCCCAAGCGGCGGCCGCCATGGTCTATTATGTAAGCCGGGTTCTCTAAATGCAAGTTACGCGCGTCTTTCATTTTTAAATTGGTTGTCATTTCATGATAATCTGACAAGTCTCACCTCCATGTTATAAACAATTCCCCACTTAATATCTAGGTATCATATGGGGG
>Ga0056115_1001518_pt1 | contig 11147 bp, 9 predicted proteins | sample WorMetOlspDAHAB1_FD_77007 | JGI IMG/M metagenome (GOLD analysis project Ga0056115, IMG submission 77007) | Marine gutless worms symbiont microbial communities from Max Planck institute for Marine Microbiology, Germany - Olavius sp. DAHAB.1 ... | reverse complement strand
TGACGACCGGCCAGAGTAGGGTTCACTTCCAAACAAGTTTCGTAGTTTTCTTTTGTAATTTTTGAGCCACCAGGGGTTTTCCCATAATAATAATTATTATTATTATAATTATAATAATAATAACACAACAATATATAGAATGTTGTCATCTAAGGCGCCAGCCATATGCCAGAGTTCACTTTCGTTCCTCTGGGCAAAAGTTGGTCAGCACCAGGTGGCCACCAACTCGTAGGCCAAGCTGCAAGCTTAACCTTTGAGTCTGCCTGTAGAATGCTATACGCTGAACATTCACCCATCGCCATTTGCATTATTACTCAACCATGAGGTTGATACTCATTTACCGTTGCTGGGAGGGTGGAAGGCTGAGTCGACCTAGGCACTGCAGTAAGTGTGTAGCCCGTGCCCAAAGCTGCGTATCGCAGTGATTTTTGTGAAAACACAAACTCTTGGTCCGTAGCGCGATTCGAACCTGGGATCTTTCGCGCTGCAGGCAAGCATGCTACCACTAGACCACTGCGATCTGCGATCTGATGTACCTTAAGCAGTGTACATGATGCCACAGCCGGGGTTGGTGTGCCTATTCTACGTGCCAGCAATGAACAAATGAACATAACTATGCACAGCATGGGATATATTCAGTTAAACTTGAAAAGGAAATTCACAAACCTCGACTTTACAGTGAATAATGCCGTCACGAATGACGGTCGAAAGTTCCTCCATGAACATAGCAGATGCGATTGGCGTCCGACCACACGTCGACTTGACAAGTTGCAACAGGCTGATCACTTGTTGATAAGCATCACTGGGCATAGATGACAGAGAACGTTGGCTAGGATTGGACGAAATTTCACTCAGAATGTCTCGAGGTTCACAACGACTAAAAACGGAACACTAGAAAGGTACTCCAAAAGCTCATGCTACTGTAAAATCCCAAACATATGTGCACTCAGTTTTTTAACACAAATGCTTTCGTCATCATTTGTTAACAGGATGTGTCCAGATGCAAAATTTTTTCAAAAGTCTTGCTCTTGAATCTCCCAAGGATGTGACGATTATAAATGAAAATCATGTAATATCAGCTTTTTCTACATCATTTTCTACACGACGACATATTAATTACTCACATTTGATTACACCACTGTCATAATTTACAAACTTTCAAAAATGGTCTGGTTTTTGTTCCACCCTGTTGACAGATAAATACGTTCAAAGCATGTCAATAGTTTGTAAATAGACTTAAAAAGCCCATCTAACTAGAGAAAAGCATGCTAAAGACTCACTCTTTGTTTGCCAGATTCATAATAATCATAACAGCACCCATAACTCCCATCTGTTGGTACCTGAAAAATAACCACAAAGCTAACAGTTATACCAAGTATTGATATCCAGGTTATATGCTGAGTTGATTAACTGACACGCACTTGCAAAACAAATGTTTTAATATAACTGTAGATTAGCACTCAAAGTTTCAGTACAGCTAACATTGGCACATTAAGTACTGGTGCAGACTGAATGAGATCTAAAATGCTGTTTGCATCTATTTTCAAAGAAAATGAAAAAAGGAATTCAACTCACTTTGTGGCATTATTAGACAACTGCTTGCGGACAATGATGTGAAGTGCATCCTAAAATAAACACGTCACATCAATCAAATTTCAGCAACAAATCATACTTATAATATATTATAATAAGCTTATAAATAATAGCCCTTCGCTGAATGCAATACCTTCTTCTTTCAGCGTTATCTGGTTGTCAACTCTTTTCCTATCTCAAGACCTCCACTTCGTTGTAAACTATACAAAACATCCACAATAGTCACGATTGTTCATCCACAACTTCTTGGAGTAATCTTGCTCAAGACAAACTGGGAAAAACAAGACAGTAGAATCAAACCTGCATCACTGGGTCCTCGCTAGACGGCGAGAATGCAAGGCGACACAGCAGACAGTACAGTTTGCGTATCTGTGAGATGTCAAGACTGTCGAGGTGGTCAAGAACACTCTGGCAAATTCACCACAAACATGCACGCACACTCAGAACAAAAGCAAAAACTGAAAACACGCATGCATTACAAACATAGCAATAAAACCATGAATACAGTTTAACAACGACAATAAAACAATGAACAACTACGAACACAACAAATGTAATATGTAATCACGTATGAAACTTGGTGGGGTAGCTCAGTGGTTAGGATGTCGGTCTTTTTCTGCCCTGCGCCTGACAGGTGGGTAACTGTCTGCTAAGGGTCAGCCAACCAGGCCAACTTAGCCTTCCATCCTTCTGGGGTCAGTAAATGAGTGAAGCATTTACATAAATTACAAAGGTGGAGATCATTTAACGGAGATCATTTAAGGCTACATGCAGCTGTATGGCAGCACACTGAGCACAGGTCAAAGTCTGTGTGTGCGAGTGTGGTCTGCTACTGCCTAGGCTCAACGTTGGCTCTGCCGGTGACAAAAGTGTCACTGAAGGCTGTTTTCTACCTCTAAATTACATAATCATCCATACAAAGACCTCAAAGTCTATATTTTATGGGTAAAAATAAGAATGATCAGTATCATCACCATATTTGTGCAAACGTCAGGAACAATCACATCAGAACTGGGCAACTGTGGTATAAACAAACTTCAAAATGTACTGATTCTGTCCGAACGTACTTGAGAGAACCAGCAGTGATAAACATTTCATTGTAGAGATAAATATTTTGAACAAAGACAAGTCGGACCTTCACAAAGACAGCAAACGGTGCCATTTGGTGGATGTGGTTTTCAACAAGATCAAGCAATATGTCAAGCGAAGACTCGATTTCACTCGCAAAGCCACTGCCAATGTGAGTCACCAAATTGCCGACAATTTCCTGCAACACAACATCAACCTATTACGTGATCACTGCTTGGTCAGTTTTCCACCTCCAAAATTGCCTACAATGTGTCGGGTGGGGTGTTATACTCTACTCATCCTCACCCCAGAAATGACTATAAGAAGACGCCAACAAGTGAAAAGTATTTGCTCACAAAGAGAAAAAACACAAATACAAAAGTAATACATTATTACTAGTAATGCACACCAATGACACAATAAACTACTGCATGGTATAACTGCAGGCTCAAACTTCACTTATATGCTTTTTTATATAGAAGGTCGAATTTCATATGCTACATTAGCAAGTAAGTCAATAGATTCTTAAATGGTTCGATGGGAAATAAAACACTAAATTAAGTGACCATTTGGTGAGCTGGAAGTCAATAACAGGTTGAGGGAGAGATCCAGTCCATAACCCACAACATTCAAGCTCCAGTGCACTGCTGATTCATGGCATATGAAAAGGAAATTAACCCTAAGGACAATTGCAAACAAATGGTAACATGATTTTAATGTAGTCCTCAACCCGCATCAATAGAAAAAGCTACACAGCATCAGTTAGTGACACACCTGGCGACAGAATGCATCAAACGCAACAAAACTGCAGCGATACACTGCACACGCAAAATGTGTGACGACCGGCTGCGAAGACCTGAGTAGCACCTCAGCCACCGACAGAACTGAAGGGAAATATTCCCTCACGGCCTGCATTCAACAATCATTATAAATGCTCGACACAACCAATAAACAGCAAACACATTCATGGCTGAAAAAACTAAAAAACTATATTGCAAGGGCAAGCATGAAAAGCTGACTACCAGTCAACAGTGAATAACAAATGCTAGAAAACGAAGATATGAAAAAACAAAAGAGCATAATCTTAATTCAACCATTTTCAGAACACGTTTGGTTATACCACACATGATTTTCTGTTTGGTCTACTCCAATTATCTGGAGAGTGGAGACTGTTGGGATCTTCTAAGAATCAGATCAATGCTTATTTGGAAAATGCATACAAAGATGTGTATTAATAATAATAATAATAATACGAAATTTATATAGCGCCATAATGCCGTTAGGCGGCTACAGAGGCGTACATTGGAACTTAGCATGAATGAGTTGCATACTGTGCCAGTAGACCTAATGAACTGAAGCCATTAGACACCAACCAGCATTCACAGGTACCCACCGACCAACGCATATAGACAAACTCTCAGAAAAAAGTGTTAACAGCAAAATCATAATCGTCCTGTAATGCATGCTGACAACCAGCAGCTACTCCCCAGGGATCCCCTGCCAGCAGTCAGCTATAGATGATTCGCTGGCACCCAAACATAGCCCTAACCCTACCCAAACCCTAACCCTAGCCCTAACCCTTCCTAAGCTTCCAGTTCTGACAAGAGGAAAACCAATCGCCATATTACTCATCTCACAAAGGTCAAAGCCATCTTTATAACAAGCTTAACAGCGATCCACCTTGTCCTCCATCACCTGTCGCTCGGTAGGTGCCACATGCCAGCCAATCGTAGTGCACTGCCGGCAGGGGATCCCTGGAGATCGGCTGCCAGTTGCCGGCACTAGATACATTACTGCTCCATAAACAGATGATATCACAGAATTTACCTACTTGCGTAGATTAGTGGTTATAGCTAGCTTCGTGCCAAGTTTCCAACACTTTGCATTGAACATGCAAACATTAAAAGGTTCAGCACTTATACAGCACAGCAAGCCACACATATACCGCCTCATTGGCGCTGTGCATCACATACAGCACCAGCATTCAGTCTACCACAGCTCAAGTCCACACACACGGACTTTGGCCTGCAGCGATACGTACTATAGGAAGATTCAGGAATTGATTCAATAAAAGCGCCAATTTTATTAATGACAATAGTGACAAATAAATCACACGAATTATGAAATATGCTTTACATCGATGGACATCTCATCTTTAATCTTATCTCGATGTCTCCAAATTACCATGGCAAAATAACTCACATCACCATGAGATCTGAAAGCCGACTCAAGCAGAACCTCGGTCAAATGGCCGGACGAAATCTTTGACCGAAACAATGACTCCACTGGTTTCTTGTAGCCGCAGGAGTGCAATATCAGCAACAAGATAATGTCAAAAACACGCTGTTCAGATGCTGATTCCACTGTCTAATAATCATAAGAAAATATCAACACGAAATGTATAGTCAACACACAAAGCACATGGAGACAATGCACGTTTGTTCAATATTTATGCACGTTTTGTTCAATATTCAATGTGTTATGCAACAATTAACTGAATATTTCATCTTTCAAACAGTGTTATTGTTGCTTGGCATGTTAACACATAAACAAATGTCTGTCAAAGAATAAAGCAAGTGAAGCGGAGATACAATATACAATACGTTCATATACATTATACAATGTAGCTATATCGTTGTGCACAAACGGACGGCATTTTTCTTAATTTTATAATATCTTTTATGGCATCCATCTGTAAAAACATTCACAACTGTTCATTTCTATGTCGGTGCTAAAATCCGATCTAGCTTGGAGATTGAGATAAGATAGCATTTTCAAAGTCCCTTCAGTTGCAACCAAATCAATAAACCATCCTCTAGAAAAAGACAACAAACTAACGCACTAACGCTTGCTAACTGAAACTGAGATTCAAGCAAATCAATATATTGTAGCGTATGCCAAACCTTGAGGGCCGCGTCTGCAATAACCTTCTGAAACTGCATTCCAGAGCGAACTGCATCCAGAACTAGTTGTTCACTTCCTCGACTTTCCTTCTTAGAACCCACTCTGTGTCATCAAAATACGTAAACCAACAACATAAGCATCACTTTAATAATTCACACAATGATTACGTTACACTCCTTGGACTACAAACACTGCAAATGTGGTCCTTTGTTTTTTTTTCACACAAACAATATCATTTAATTTTCAGTAAAAAAAAGCAACATTTCAGACAAACCAAGCTTTAGATGAGACAATGCACACAAACATGTTAAATCAGTGCAGTTCTATGGCTTGGTCACTTACAATTACTTTGTTAATGCGAGACAGCGAGTGGGTGAGTGAGTGAGTGTGAGGGAGCGAGCGAGCAAGTGAATGGGGGTTTACAGTCCCACCCAACACATAATAGGTCAATTTGGGGACGATATTTACGGGCTACATAGCCCGACCAACAGTGTTAAAGCATTGTTTTCTATAAGCCACGAACATTGTGATGGTATCGTAACAGCATAAAGACACTAGGAAGTGACTTCACTAGCTAGTGACTCTCAGTGTAAACACAGGTGCCATCTAGGCAACTGTTGGTTCAGGCAATAACTGACATTGCTGTGGATAGGAGGCGCATTGTGGTTAACAAACTGAAAGAAACAGAACAAGACCGAGTACTATGCATATCAGCCTTGTAGCACATTCTGTGTGGTCATGGAATCAGCGCTGGCCTCAACTCCTATTGGCTGACGATACCAACCAGCCTCGGGCCACACACAAACAAGAGCAGCAACTCACCGTATGGTAACATTTGTTGAAAGTGGAACAATTGTAGACAGATCGATGTTGTGTCGAATTTCCGACACCACCTGCATCAAAATCAGCATGTCACAAAAACATCAACACAAAAAACAACGTTCACCTTGTAGACCTTTTTTCACATAATGACGGATTATAACCAGCATAGCACGGAACGAAAATATCACAGTTGCCTAAGTTTGGCGACATGGCCAGTGAGTCACAACCTGCCTGCACTTTGTACTGCAGATCTTGTATCATTCAGACCGGATACAATGGCAAACATAATGTTGAGGAAAAATGCATACAATTTAACTGACAACATTCCATAGCATTCTGACACTTGCATCTTTAACCAACAATGGCTGTTTGGATGTCCTAAGCACCATATAATGGAAGCTCCATTATAAATGAAAAACACACGCAGCACTGAGTGCACTAATCCACTATCTCCAGGCGTCTGTATAAATAACGTTAATTTCAGTCTTCATAGTCAAGCCCTCTTTCATCACTTTCCTCGCCCACTTACAATGCATATAGGTATCGTGGCAAAACCACACAATAACGATCAATAGCTATCAATAGTTATGTTCAACAGAAAGCACAAACCACTGCAGCTGGAAAAAAATCTTGCAACATGTAAAACCATGTGCCATTTGAAGTTTATTTGTGTAAGCTTTCAATATCAATGACTCAACTTTAAACAGGTACAACAAAAATGGACAGTTGCAAAATTTTTACCAACATACACCAGGTAAGATATACACTATGTACAAATAAGATGGACAAACACCATCTGAGCATCAGCTGGAGTAACAGTCTGCAGGAGAAATCGAACAATGACAGGTATGTCGTCAATATCGGCTGACGCCAATGTCTGAACAGCAGAACTCTGAACCTACATGTACATCATAAATACAATGAACAACAACATTTCAAGCTCATGCTTAAGTTCAACTGCAAGTGGGATATAAAATAATATACAATGCATTGCCAAAATATCAACTGTGACATTCTACCATCCAACAGTAGATTCCTTGACGTGTACTGTTAAGCAAGCATAATAATACATTAAATAATGCTTCTGAAACAAGGACTGACAATCAATGACATGTTGACAAGCATGATGACTCAGAAAAAGCCAAAGGCACCAGAAAACCAACTTCAAACCAAATTTCTGCAAACAAGTGTAAAATCTCACGACAAAAATATATATCGGCAATCAGTAAATATAAATCACCGACTCCACGAACCTCGGCCAGCAGACTGGTTGTAAGGTTCAAGTTTGTAAGAACATCCAGCACTGGAACAGTCAGACGGCTGTTCGACATCATCAGCTCTCTACAACAGCCACAATGGTATACCAACTTTAAGCCAAATGAAACTGGAGTAACAGATGTTACACTTTATATCAATAACAATAGCACACCTTTCTTGGAAGTCAAGTGACTAAGGTATTGAGGATGGCTGGCTGTAACCCAGTGTCAGCATCATTTTAATCCAGGTGCAATGTTACAAGCATGGTGCTGCACCATATAAACTGTAAATATCCAGAATTAGTCGTGCTTCTATTATATATAGCACCATTGTTTCATGTGGTCCAACATTTATGTGGCAACAGTCCAGCTTGTCAAGCACTTATTCTGTAGGTGGACATTGGCTGGATTTGCTGCATGGCCTTATAGCAAAAAGTAGTGTTTGAGAACTAGTCTGAAAAAAAATTTACAGCCTCAAATAATACTGCTACGAACCTCACTTGACAACACTCTGATCCCAGCAGGAACAATAACAGAACAGTAACAGATAGATACAGAACAGGTGCAAATTTATGCGAGAGAGGAAACGCTGAAAGTCCGATGTAACAGAAGGCTACAATGAAAAGACTGTTTTATGAGCACATACAGATGAACATGTCAGGAACATGTTGAATGCATAGAGTGCCTTGACACTCTTGGTGGAGCAGCAGAAAGTTCCTATGGAACGCAGAAATGTGGGGAATAGACAAGGAATATGTTGGCATCAATATCGTGGTGAAGTGGCAAACCAAGCATGACAACACGTAGATACTGATACTCTCATTCGTCATGATCCGTTAAAAACGGAATTCATCCATCACTCATCCAAGTTGTGCTGGCCTGGAAAGTCGCATGACAACATTGGCATGGTAACAGAAAGACACATATGTACAAGAACACTGCCGAAGTGTCACAGCAGGTGACATAACTCACTTCAGTCTGTGGGCTACGTCAACATGTTGCATATCATCAATGACTTCTGGAATACACGATATGATTTCGCGTTGTATGTCGCACGACGTCACCGACAGTGCTTCAAACATCTTATCCACCAAGGCCTGTCAACAACATTCAATGGCATGTTCTAACCATGGGCCATATCAGAGCAGGTGACAACCACGTGAAACAACTCCAAGAAAGTAATTAAGCAAGAGGACTTCTAACCCGCGAAGTTGAACACATTTCACATAGTGCTGTTCCAATGACAGAATTAACACGGTTTTGTAAGCACTGGACGGAATCCCAAATGGCCAACTGGACATATAATTAGTACTGACCTTGCTTTCCACAATTTGACTCAGCCAGCGAAACTGGTTCATTATCAGGTGTGGTATGTTGACGCCATGGCTCGACTTTAAACTACATTACAATCAAAACATACACAATCGAGTTCACAGCTCTACATGCCTCCATTAAAAATATTCAAAAATTAAGTTCTCATGACATTACTATGACTTACATAATCGCCATGCTGTTGTGGGCAACAAAACCAGGCAGAGGGTCGATTTTTTTTGTCTAGCTTATTTAGTTATTTATTGAGCGTTATTTTGTGGTACTGTTTATTTTTTTCAGAAAAATTTAAGTAATTTGCAATAAAGACTGCCTCGTGATGAAGAAATATATTGTGTGGGGCATTAAATTCCATTTACTCACTACAGCAGTTTATGAGAGCAATTTATGGACATCAAGAGACACATTAACCACACATTTTCAGACAAGACATGCATGCAAACTAATTGACAGAATGATTGGGGTTTAACGGCACTTTAAGCACAAATAGGCTACATTGTGCCTCTGTTAAGTATGTTGCAGTTAAAAAGTGAAATTAGTGAGAAAGTTAACAATGTTACGTGTTGGGAATACATACAATAAACCATTACAATAAATGACTCTTCAGTCTGGATTTTGTAGGGGAAACCCTTTGACATGAAAGATGTCATGAGAGCGTAGTCTTCCCAGCCAATCACTTGGCTAACGTACTAACAAACAAAACCAAATGACACAGAAAAATACACGACTCAATACAACTCGATAAACCTAAACAACTATACATACTAAACACAATAAACACAAGCTAACCCTGATTTTGTCACACTCCGACGACCCTCGGTCAGGAAACGAGGTGGCCGCTTTCGGAGAATATACATGCAGACCCATACAAGCAAGCTACCACTTTTTGTATCATTTCAGTAATCACTCCACAGATAAGAACCAAATGACAAAAAAATAAAGATTTTTTACAGCCAGTTGTCATAAAACAAATTGTAAGTCTGTCAAAATAGAGACAAAATGCTGGAAATATAGTACACTATGGCAATATCAAATGGCAACACATTTCATAAAAATAATAATACAAAATTTATAAAGCACCATAATGCCGTGAGGCGGCTACAGAGGTGCTGAGCTACATGCTTCAAGTATTCAGTTGAAACAATGAAACCAGCCACCTAATGCTCAAGCAAACAAATCAATAGCAGCAGATCCTGTAGAATGTCACAAACATAATTCAAATTAATTTTGTCAATACTGAAGTAACAATCTGCATCAACAACACGTACTTCTCAGTAATGTTAAGTTCCACCAGCTTTTCCAGCAAAAGACACATAACAGGAGGCTACAATACAAAATCAACTGAGTTTACTTAACTATGTGAAACAGCTTCAGTGTGGAGAGAATAATGTTGTTTAACAAGAGCAAACAAAACACTATTGTAAACGATTCACAGCACATAGTGTTACATATCATTACAGAATAACGAACACAACAGACTTTTTCAAACATGTAATGCTACTGATATAAAGTGCAAAAGATCGCAAGAGAATCTGACCTGCAATTCATCAATGGAGAGCAAAATCCGTAAAAGACTGTCCTGTGTAGCGGACCTGAACAGAAAACCACACAAGCCAAATAACCATGGCTGTTCTTCCGTTACATGCCAATTTTTCAAGGCTTTGAACCAACTGTAATTATGATGCTCTTGATCAAAACCTCCTTGATGGTAAACCTGAGACAGTGCTGCTGTTCCATTCTTGGACATGGACACCAAACAAGTAAATGCAAAATTTTCTACCAATACATGAAAATCACCAGATCCTAAATGTCACACCTGTTAACATTGCATCTTCTAGGTCCATGTGCAGTCACAACTGCTGAGAGCATAAACATTCTGAAAAGCCCACCAATGGCCACCATTGTATTTTAAGGTTTGCAAAGGCTACAAAAAGATTCTTATTACTTGCTAGTAGGACTGCGCAAATTAACGATTAATTAATCGATTAATTGTTAAAGAAATTGTTCGATTAATTTTTTTTGTAATCGATTAAAATTCGATTAAATTTTGGAAAACTTCACATCACAAATGCGCACATTTCCAGTATAGTTGGCTTTAGATCCTCGCTACAAGAAACTGAAATGTTTACCCAGGGAGCAAAGAGATGCTGTGTGGGACATTGTTTCTACTGCTCT
>Ga0056115_1001517_pt1 | contig 11152 bp, 10 predicted proteins | sample WorMetOlspDAHAB1_FD_77007 | JGI IMG/M metagenome (GOLD analysis project Ga0056115, IMG submission 77007) | Marine gutless worms symbiont microbial communities from Max Planck institute for Marine Microbiology, Germany - Olavius sp. DAHAB.1 ... | reverse complement strand
TGTAGGGAACAATACTTTCGTAACTCTCAACTTTCACACATATTATTGCATTCTCCCAAACGCAATATTTTTAATGATCTCACTGATATCAGCCTTTTAACTCATCTATAATTTTAAAGGCACGACGTGTGCTGAAAGTGCCGTTAAACCGTAGTTTATCAGTATGATCATTTCGACACTTAAGTTTACGCGCTTTTATGTGATTAGTATTATGTGACTTCATCGTCTGGATCTTTTAACGGAAGCGTGTTCTCTAATTCTCACGGGATTTTTTTTCCGAATTCCACTCTTGGTCAAATTGTCGAGTTACTTGTGGCCCGGGCATGTATACGAATGGAAGACAACTGAATGTATGCAAGGGCTTGCGAAAAAAGTTTTGGGGTATGTGTAAATGTTGAGCAGTTGATGACTGACGTAATTCCGCATAAGAAAACACGTCTGGAAATGTAGGCATCAGCTGCAGACACACTGTACGGGGTGTCTCCGAAAAAAGTAAGTCACTACTGAATTATCAATAAATCTTATTAAATCGAATTAACGCCTGCCAGTGAGATTAGATTTTTTCGTCAAATTAAAACGTCAAATCAGTACTATAATAATTATTTTCGCTTGGAATTAAATATTCCATATGTGACCTATTTTATGACTGACGTCAACTATTGTGCATGAGCGGCGTAGCTGCGATATACATACAGGGCGGCCCCAACAAACTAAGCCACTATCAACAATCATTAAATCGTATTAAAAACCGCCAGTGCGGCTACATTTTTCTGCATTTTTCGTCAAGTTTGAGTATAAAATGAGCACAAGCATGTTATAAATTTGTATTAAATATTCTATGTGTGACCTAATTTGTGACGTCATCAGTTGCTTTGAAACTGCGACATAGGTAAAATCAATGTATATGACAAAATCATGATTAAAACCAGAAAAAAAACAGAAAATATGGAAATCAAGGAAATTTTAAACATAATTCTCAATCTAATAGATAGTTTAGGAATGGAATTCACAGCTCTCTATCGAGCTGATGACAGAGGGAGCGCTGACATCATTTGCCGTATGTGATGTCAAAAAGTAGGTAACGCAGAGTGTTTAATACCGACGTATGATATTATATTGCTTAATCATTTCCTTAATTTGACGAATGAATCTAATCTCAATGGCAGACTTTAATACGATTTAACACAATTTTTTGACAAGTTGATAGTGGCTTACTTTTTGGGCCCCTTGTACATACATACATACATACATAAAAAGATTTATGTGGCGCCCATAAAAGCAGCTGCCTCTAAGCGCCTCGGTCTCAAATCGCATTAAACAAGTAGGATTTAAGATGTTTAAACAGAGCAAACTTGGAGTACAGACGGCAGACTGTTCCACATTTTGGAACGGAAGCTGAGAAACTTCTATCCCCGAACCGAGTATTTGTTCGGGGAACGACACAGGTTCTGATAATAATAAAAACGACAATTTATAAGGCGCAGTAGCATGGCTAGAGTCACTGCAGAGCGAATATGACGGTCAGCGAGCGATACTAGACGGCAGTCGTCGGCGAGGTACGGTGGTGCTAGGCCGGCAAGTGACTGGAACACGAATCCAGCCAATGCAGCTGACGTAATAACGGTGTAATGTGTTCATGCCGGCGTGTGCCCGTAACAAGGCGTGCTGCAGCATTTTGTACGGACTCCAATCGTCTGAGTAATCCATCGGAGATGCCATGCAATAGAGTTACAGTAGTCCATGCGACAAGAAATGAACGCCTGAACTAGTGTTCTAGTCGACTCTGTTGACAGCGACCAACAGCGATATGGGGCCTGTCAGGTAAACGGTGTCAGTAGTAGGCCTACACCCTCTTGCATCAGTTCGTCTTAGCAAGCTATAAATAATAATTCCACTCGTATAGGCTAAATCAGATGTTATGATTTATTATGGGCTACTCGTTTTAGAAGGCCTATCGTACAAGCTCAATTGTTTCAAGTATATATGGTAGTATGCTAACTGTACAAAAACTTGGTGGGAAAACGCTGTGTTGACAACTTGACGCGGAGGTGATGTTATGCAGAACGATTGTCGTGCAGTTAGAGTCTAAAACAGACTCACATCTGCAGCAACGCGAGCATAAATAACCACGGCGAGACGTAATAGTCGTAATTGCACCAGGTATAGGCCACGTTTTGTTATGGCGCAGTAGGCCGATTCTATACTCTCATTACGAGACTTGAGCAGCCGAGAATCCGTTTTGGGATCACGCATCAAAAATTAGCAGTAGAATTACGTCAGTCGATCACGTATGCCTATTGTGTAAGTGGCCTATATACTTTTGTAACTGTCATGCTTTTGTAGCTGCTGTCTTTTCGTTTTTTATGCCGCGTATTAATTTCCGTCAGTATATGCAGGTATAGCCGGGCTTGTTGCTTCTGTAAATGCCCGAAAATCTATCACTGAGTTTACATCCGATAACCTGGAAAGTAGGCTTATCGTATGTATTCAAGTTGGAACGTATTTCTAGGATTTAGAAAAAAATTGTTGTTTGACAATGTTGCAGATACTTACGCAGATGTACAGCACAATGGCACACATTTCTGCGTTGCTTACTAGTATTTCGACAGAATTTTTGTTATTTACTGCTGTTACATTGCTACGAAAAGGTAGGTACCCATAGGCGTGTTCGTCATAAGTGTATTAGGCTATCACAGGCATATGAATCTGTGTTTTATTTTTATTGTTTAGATGCATATCGTAAAAATAATTAAGAAACTATTGGGTGGTCCAAAAATAGTAAGCCACTACCGATCGAATTATCAACAAATTTTATGACATCGTATTAAAGCCTGGCAATGAGTTTAGATTTTTTTGTCTTCTTAAGATGTCAAAAAGTACTACAATATTACCACTTAGTATTCCGTGCGTGGCCTAATTTCTGACGTCAGTTTTTGTTCGTGAGCCGTGCTCGTGCGATATAGGTCATATAATGTAAATGATGTAACCGTGCCCTTTTGCATCATTTCGTTTTATTATTTTATGAAATCTGAATTCCTTTTTAAATCATAATTTAGATGGAAATTTAATATGAAAAACATTGTTTTATATCCATATATTCTCCCTTTCAGGTTTTTAATTACGATTTGATAATATACATTTAATTTTTCCCATAGCACAGTAATCGATGACGTCACAAATTGTCACTCATAGCATAATTAATACCAGCCAAAAATGTCCCGGTGCTTCTTTTACACTCAAATTTGATGAACAATTTAGCCTTACTGTAGTTCAATAGCTGTACGTGAGACATATATGCACTACGAATCTAAACGGACAAAAACAAGCACGAGATAGCGTTCCTTTTTAGGAAAGTTCTTTTTGAAAGACAAGCCTATAGTATTTAGGGCCAAAAGAACGAATAGCGTCAGTAATAGATCTAATTAACGAGATGAATGCGATCGTTGAACGTAGAACGGTGTTTGAAGGATAATGCACAGTAAACGGTGGCCCGATACAATTGTCATTTGCTTCGCCGTCGCTGCAAATTGTCTTATTTTATTGCGACATGCGAATATCCGGTTGTCCGATGCGTATACACACAACAGATCATTGCAGTAACGAGAAACAGACGTCGTAGACCGCGGTGTGATCGTAACGTCTCCATTCACCAACATGTGTTCTGTGTTATCCAGTTTTTGGTCTTTAATAAATGTATTTTTGGAATATGTGTCTGGTATAGAACTGTCTGCTTTATGTAGAGGCTTTTTGCTTTTTGCTTCTCCACTTTTCGGCCATTTTGTTGGTCAGCAGGGCAGTTAGAGTATATGTTTTTTTTTTATGCTTTTAACGTTTTCTGTTGCCAATCGTTGTCGGTCATTTTATTCGAATATTCATAAATTTATGCCGTCACTTCCGTGGCCTATAGCTGCATGCTTGACTCTCATGGGACTTTTAGAATAGCTATAGTGCAGCTTAGTTATGTAGGCCTGCATAGGCAGCGCAAAGTACCGTTTCGTTGGCTTAGAGAGTTTGGATAGCTATAGGATCACAACTCTGCAGGCTCTGCTGTACCGTCCATACTCTTGTGTTTTTGTAGCTTTTGTGTTGCACTTCTCCCCTTTTGCTTTTCGTTTTTGTTTGATTTTTGTTTGTATACTATATCATTGATATGATGCTAAACGATAGGCACCAGATTTGATGGGCATGTCCCTTTTGGTTGCTTTATGCGAATAAAAATCTCTCTCTCCCTATGGCATCAACTGCTGTAGGTTTGACGGCAACTGCAATACCAGAAAGACCCGTGAACACGGCCGTTATTTCGGGGCAGTCAGCGCGACTCTCGTGCACGTTCAGTCGTGGAACTTGCGGCAATGCGATCTGGGCAAGGACAGACCAGAACGGCGCGTCAGTCATTCTCCATATAACCGGACAGATGATACAGGTAATGAATACAGCGCACGTACAGTGCACAATGCTTGCCTCTTCCTGAACTCAAGACTCCTCGTGACCTACCTGCATGTTCGTGATTTCTTACAGTTATTGACAGCTGACATTCGTGACGTGTGCGGCTGAAGCAAGTTTGAAAACATTGTTAGACGCTCTTGCAGTGGCACCGTCGCGTTGCGTCACTTAAAGTTGTAAGTCGTCGTGTTATTATATTATTACACTGTGTATTACTAAGAGTCATATTCAGGATACATATAGTCGATAAACGCTGCAATCTTATGGAAGATTTGTATGATCGGAAACAGGAAGTGTGATGGGGCTTCAGGAGAAGGCTAAGTGAGATTGAGTGGCGATAAAAACGAAGGACGGGATCTCGGGGAAAGAAAAAGGAGTAAAGGGAAAAGGAATGTTACAGCGAGAAGGAAAAGGACTGAGATAGGAAATGAAGGTATGAGCGCGTAACGCGATAGGTTAATTGTCTGATCCCTTTCGAAATCTAGTGGAAAAGACAGGCTTAGCCAATAACGCCGCGCAAAAATTAACTTGAAAATGTACGGTGTTGTGTTTGGTAAAAAAAGTAAAGTCTACTCAGCAACCAACTCGACAGACTGCAGTCAGTTAATTCTAATGCTGCCGCCCGTCTCGTGTTTTTGGCACGGAAATACGAGCATGTCACACCGTTGCTCCGGAACGTGCATTGGCTTCTTGTACCTCAACGCGTCGAGTACAAGCTGGCCATGCTCGTCTATCGTTGTCCGCACGTGCCTAGCTGACGACCTACAGCTCGCTGCCGATCTCGAATCGAGACAACGACTTCGTTCGTAATCATCAGACGCACTCGTCGTTCCACCAACTCGTCTCTGTGCCGTCGGCGACCGAGCCTTTCCGGTTTCAACTGCCCGAGTCTGGAACGGACTGCCGGAACACGTCACACTGTCGCCTTCGTTACACATATTCTGATATTCAAACGCCACTTGAAGACATTCCTTTGCTCCCGAAGTTTTCCCTCCGCCGCATTGCAGTAGACAGAACTATCACCACTGCACCTGCGTACACGTCGAACATTTGTTGTGTCTCTTTTTATGTGTTCTGTGACCTAGTAGTTAATTTGCCACCTTACGCCACGTTAATCATATTCGTTTACTAACTAACTAACTAACTAACTAACTAACTAACTAACTATTTCGTATCATAGTTCTCAAATAGGCGTCAGAGCCAGAACTGATCCCGATCTCTAGGCAGTCGATCAGCCCACATGTGACGCTAATCGTCATTCCAGGCGGTAGGCTGCCATTTCTTTACGCCTTATAGGCCTGCCTTCCCAGCCGCACAACATCACCGCCTCCTGCCCAATACCAAAATACTGCTTGGTAACAACAGTGGCACATACGCGAGAGCGGCTTGCCCAGCGTTGGGTGACGAGCTGCTGTTGGGTGAGACTCGAACCCGTGACCTCTCGATCACGAGTCCGTGCTCTAACCTCTGGAGCACCAAGCCACACAAGCTCACAGCTGCTTTTTATATTCGTACCAAATAACGACAGTGAATCCCGTGCACTTTGTTGCTTAGGGTGGCTTCGGACATGGTGTAATTAGGAGTCCGAAGCCACCCTAAGCAACAAAGTGCATGGGATTCATCGATTCACTGAGGAGGTTATACCACGTGTTCGGAGTGTGAGAAATTGCGTGATGTTTGCTGGCGTCACGCAGACATACGGCGGCAGGTACGGCGTCAGCGTATCACGTGACGGTGGGTGTGGTCTTGACGTCAGCGAGGTGCGCGAATCTGACGCAGGCATGTTTACATGTTTCGAAGATGGAGAGGCGTCGGACAGGCAGAAGAAGTTTAGCGCCTTTCTCGTTGTTGTCGGTAAGCCGAAATTGTCATCCGTGACTTATTCCGTCAGTGAACGTAAACCTGCGTTCCACAATACGCTCAACCGACCACAAGCTTATATTTGTTCAACATTTTAATGCGACACAGGAGTCTATCACATACGCCTACGCCTAGTCACATCACAGCATATCTCAAAACGCTGCCGTTCGGTTTGTGACGGGCACTCGATCGGCGCTGCGACCGCATCTCGCCAGTTCTCCGCCAGCTGCGCCTGTGTCACAGAAATATGCCCCCCGGAAGAATCCGCCTCTGGTGGAAAAATAATTGTATTATAATCTCGCCCCCACTATGAGGATGTCGCCTACCCCATGACGATGTCTCCCCCTTTATTAAGATTCCTCCCCACGCTCCCATGCAGCTACCTGGCAGAGGACTGTTGCGTCGTCACTGACGCTCATCCATGAAGAATGCGCTCAGCTGATACTCGAACACTTCTCGTCAGTCGGACGCGGACCAGCTTCAGCGACAGAACCTCCTTCAGTGCAGCTCGACGTCGTGTCTGGAACTATCTGCCGACGGACCTCAGACCACCGGACTTGTCATATAGCCGTTTTAGACGACTGTATGACTGAAGACCTTTTTATTTAGTCAGTGGGGACAAAGCGCAGTGTGTGAACCCCGACACCCTCATTAAAACTATACGCTTTAGAAATCCTTTTACTTAATGCTTGCCTCACAGAAAACAGTTAGCAAAATATTATCAAAATGTTTACACTGATGAAACACTGCAACAGGAAAAGATGCATAAGGTAATGATGTCAGAATACGTCATTATGCAACTGTGAAAATATATTTTGTTTGTACTCCAGCATCGCGTCCACGGCTGCGAATGGACGAAACACGCGTGTCGCTCAGTGACTCGGTGTCATTTACGTGCTCCGTCACGTATCGCAGTCAGCTCAAGGTCACGCTGACCTTGACAGAGGCTTCAAGGACGGTCAACGTGACTCATGCGTCGCCTGGCGATGGAGACAACTGCCGGGTGTCGGCTACAGTGCCTGTTGGAAGACGGCAGTCCGGTCTGTTCCGGTGTTTAGTGGCGTTCACACAGCAGGACAGAACGAAAGCAGAGTTCGCACAGAACAGAGCGGAGCTGTCGTCAAGAGTGGTCCAAGTCGGACAGCCGATGTCACCAGATTGTGAGTTTCTTGTCGTAGATCGTTGAGCTCGCCGGTAACCATAAAGCTATTTAACGTCGTTACTGTACGTGACGTGTATATAAATTATTAGGTGCTATCATCGTTTTCCTTCATATTGACGACTTTAGGTTTATGCTCTTTGCTATTAATCAGTCAGTCAATCACTAATAGCTCCTCTACACGTGTATGTGAAGGAATGAAAAAGATAATAAAAATGAAATCAATATTGAAATGGGGAACTAAAAAAATCTCAACTTTGAAACTAATAGTGCGTGTTATGCCAAATTTCTCTACTGTAGTTATCCCATTATAGTATGTTTTAATAGTTTCAGTCTATAGTTTCTAAGCCTATGAATTGGCCTATTGCTTTTTGCTTCAGATTTACTTACCGCAAGGTGATATATGTCAAAGTTAATGTGTTTTATTTTTTAGCGCAACGTGTACCATCCGGTGTAACCAACATACGCCTGCAGCCGACAGCCACGATGTTCAGCGTCGGGCAGACGGTGCGCTGTGCAGCCGATGGCTTTCCGCCGGCGCGATATCGGTGGATTCAACTTCCGGAGAACGTGGAGGTGTCTGCGAACGACACGCTCCAGCTCAGCCATTCCGCGGCTTCTCAGTCGTACATGTGCGTCGCCTCGAACTTCGTCGACGGCAACGAAACATCCATCTACTCTCAACACGTCTACTTCAAATCCGGCAGTAAGCCACCATCATCGTGTTCTTAGCATTGCATATCTTCGCGTGCTTGCCCAGAACTTCTAGTTTCGTTTAGCCCATACGTAACTTGTCATTGTGTGCATGTCCAGAGCCGTTACAGTTGCGGCTTTGGGGCGGGGGGAGGGCTCTAGATTCAAAATATTTTGTTGGGACCCAGTACACACACAGCATAAAGTACATTGTACAATAATCCATTCATCATGCAACCGCCATACCACAATTCAAAAATGATATAGACTGTGTACATTATTTTACAAGAGTCAAGAGGTTACTCGTATGACAGATCATATTGAGACAGATATAGTATATTTATATGTGACAGATCATGGCGCCCTAGTTGTAGGATAGTATTCCGCTTCTCCATTTTATTCCTATTCCAGTAATGGAATTATGGGCCAATTTTTTTACTTTATTCAGCGCGGCCGCGCGGGGCCCTACGCCATGGCCGAGTTGGCCTGGGACTCAACCCGCCCCTGCATGTCCTATGAAACCTATACTGGAGTTTTTTTTTCGAAGGAGACTAAATCAAGCACAAGAAGTGTACATGTAATAATAGACCGCCGTCGGCTGCTTTGATGTTTTGCGGATGTTTCGTGAATGGCGTCAACAACCGTGAAATCGGGAGCTTTTTTCTTAAGACTGGCAGTAAGTTAGTAACTCTGTTCACGAGTCATACATCAGTATTTGCGTATATACGACTGCATGACAGGATGAGTTCTTTCCACGTAGGTCATTTGTATTACTGTTGCAGTAATTAATAATTAAGTGATCTATTTTTGAAGTCAATTTACGCTGTCTGAGTTGATTTGGATTCAGTATTAATTACTATGCTTAACCATCAACTTTTAACGACATTTCCTGCTCCAGTAAAGTGGCCTTTACTGTATTGCTTGCACCAACGGACAGTTTCGTCCGATGTGTTGTGTAGGAGCGCTGTCCAGCTCTTCATCGTTGACGGTCGTCATAGCAACGGTTTCAGCGACTGCTCTCTGCGTCGTTGTCGTCATGACAACGACAGTCTGCGTCAATTGCCTACGGAGAAAATACCGCTATGCTCATTCACGTAATAAGTCACGTTTATTTGCTGAACAACAAGTACAATTGAACAGTAATAGCCAATACCATTTTGAACAGGAATGACAAGACTGAAGCACTCACAGTCACCCTAATGTATGTAAACGCGTACGCCTCATTAATATGAACGTGAAAGTGTGCATTGTTTTTTAGTTTCTTTTTATGTTGCATATAAGTAACAAAGCACAACAGTGTCTATAATGACATGCAAGTTTTGCGTCTCGTTTACGAAATAAATTTTGAAACGTGAATTTTTGACATCATAAAATAAATTTTTATCGGTTTGCATGGTTTTCACGCGTCGATCGTTTCAGTCGCCCGAACGGTCGTCATCCAACGGTCAAGCAGGGCCATGACCATGAATATCTTTTTTTGTGGGGGGGAGGGTTTAATATGGGGGCGAACAGACGAGTTGGCCGAAGGCCACGAGCGGGTTGGGGAAAAATTTTTGGAATTTTTGCTCTGAAATGGTGCATTTTGGTGCATACTTGACTAAATTTTTGACTACATTTTTGACTACATTTTAACTACATACAATCAATTTTTTTCATAATTTCGGGGGGGTTGAACCCGAAAAACCACACCTAACTACGGCCCTGCGGACAAGAACACAGTTTGGCAAGCGAGCATTTTGTGTGTGTGTGGTCGCGCAACATGTAATGAAATTTCTGTTTTTAATCTCTCCAACGACATTATTATTATAATGTCGTTTTTTGTTACCGGTACTGAGTTTCCTGTTACTGCTTCACGCATTTGGAACAGTCTGCCACAGGCCACACAAAACGTCATTTCAGCACCATCTCTACAGACTTCTCAAGAAGGTGGCGCCAGGAGTCATTTCAAGGGGGAACCCGTCGTTTCCATTCTTAAAAACGCACACGAACCAGCATTGCGAACAATTTAGTCCATTTTCCGTCCAAAAAGCACTAGATTGCAGAATTTTGCATGCATAAACATTCTTAAAAATTCGTTCGGGGTAGACAACGTCACATCCCGCAGCGGAAGGGGCGACACCTTCCCGCACCCACCCCAGCATGGCCAAAGGCCGTGCGCGGGCGCACATGAGCTCCTGGTGATTGGACCCAGACACACATTTCCGTTTGGCTTACCAGCGTTCCCATTGTCCCTGTTTTACGAAACGACCACTGGAAGAGGCTGGAGCATTTCTGTTCATCCGCAGCTCCCCGTCCAGATTTCTTGTTCCCAACAGCTGCGAATTGTTGGCCTAGCAACCTGTGCCGGGCTCAACACCTTATTCGTTAACTGCCTAACTAACTAACTTACTAACTATGCCTAACTACCTGTGATGTAGGCTATTCTGGACGTGTAGTCACTCACGTGTTTAGGCGCAAAGCACTATAAAGTTTATAGTAGTGTAATGTAACGATGCGTTTATGTGTCATTGAAGCTGAAAGACGAGTGACATCTAACGACGCGGAAGCCCCGTACGAAGTGCTTCGCAGACAGCGAACCAACACTGCGGCGTACAGTGACAGCAGTTGGCCACTGCAGGGGCGAGTACTTCACCATCGCACAGTTCCGTTCTTTGAGAGAGAAAAGAATAAAAATTTATGTTGCTTTCGCGTACCAAATGCAACAAAAGTTCGATTACAAAATCGTATCCATCTTCTTGCAAGTTAGATGCAGGGTATGTAAGTGCGACTCCGAATAAACTTAATTAGCCTATACAGGGTGGCCCAAAAAAGTAACCCACTACCAAATTATCAAAAAAATTGTATTAAATCGTATTGAAGCCTGTCAATGAGATTAGTTTTATTCGTCAAATTAAAGTATGAATCAAGCACTATAATATTATTCGTTGGCATTAGATATTCTATGCGTGACCTTTTTTCTGACCTCAATAACTATGTCTGACCCACGAACTAGCGATA
>Ga0056115_1001516_pt1 | contig 11153 bp, 9 predicted proteins | sample WorMetOlspDAHAB1_FD_77007 | JGI IMG/M metagenome (GOLD analysis project Ga0056115, IMG submission 77007) | Marine gutless worms symbiont microbial communities from Max Planck institute for Marine Microbiology, Germany - Olavius sp. DAHAB.1 ... | reverse complement strand
TTGCCGACATTCTCGAGGCGAACAAGGTCGATCTGAAGAACGTGGCGCTTACGTTTCAGCGTCTGCTGCAGTTTCCGCTGCGACGGGCACTCGACTACCAGAAACAGCTGGCAGCCGTCGCTAATCTCTACCCAGCGGTGAGTTCTGCGAGCGGCGTTGAAATGCGTAACTGTCTGCACGGTGTGTCGAAAAAAAACTTTGCCGACCATTCTGAAAAATTGGTGCCATTTCGCGCGGCGTTTTTTTACCGTTATAAACAGAAACAAATTGTTACGGTAACGTATTTCAGAATGCATCTTTTGAGATGCAGCATAGTTGTATGTCTTTCTCACTAAATTGTGACTGATCTAGAGATGACATCACGTCCGAAATGACCTACGCTGTGTAGCAATTGATGTTAGTCGCAACTCAGGCTCGCTGCAAATAAGTAAGTAAGCAAGTAAGTAAGTAAAAGGGAGATTCATACGATACAAAGTTTCTACAGACGACTGAAGTTGCTTGATGTCGCCAGTCCAGATCGCTATACAGTATCTTTCAGTTTCACTTTGATAACTTTCGGTATTTGTTGTTTTTTTGCGTGACAATTGTTGAAACTTCTTAGCAACGAGAGCATTGTGTATGTGTGCGTGTGTGCGTGCGTGTGTGTGCAGTATACTCAAGAGTATTCGAGATTGTTGCGTCTGTCTCAGAGCTGGCAGGCTCTGAAACAGAAGGTCAATGTCGGTCTTGAGCTTGCGGAGAAGACGCTGGCTTACTGGCAGACATGTCCCACCAAGCTTCTGGTGCGAACGTCGCTACAGAGTGTTGATAGTCCAGTGTCGCTCACTTTGTTTTCTGTCACTTGTAACTCCGACATTATCTGCTGCTCGTTTTGAACTTACGACATCTTCCAGTTATAAGTCGGTTTTTGTTGTGTTGTTGCTAAGCGATGCACTTCTAGGTTTTTGTTCCCTTTCATTTCTTCTGTGTCCCATAGTGTTGTGTTGGATATCGGACATGAGACGTTCGCCATTATGATGGCATTATTGTTATGAGCAGCATTAATATTATTGTGTGATATCGGTTGTAGTGTTAGTTAGTGTTTCTCCTGCTATCTTTGATGTTTGATAATTTTATGGACAATCGCAGCAGGACAGCAATGCTTCACTAACTCTCAGCTTTCAAACTTAGCTTCCCACACAGCTGTTTGCTTATTTTCATTATGAAAATCTTTATTTCACCGTACAAGCGTCATATACAATGATAATGCAACAAAGAAAAGTAACTTAACTGATAATACTAAAATAAACTATTTACAATTTATACTCTAAAAGGGAGTATGATGCCTGTATTTTCTTGGTTCGCCTGTTAATTAATTCACTAGGTACTCTGAAACCAAATTTTTCTTGACAACTCGTAATAATTTGCAAGTTAATACTTACATCACAACGTATCATTAATCATTTTCTGTTATGTAACACGGCACGGTAACATTGTACGGTGGTCCTCCAGCAACAGTGCGACATTGCCACCGTAGTCAAACTCATTTTTAACGATAATAATATAATAATAATAATATCATCATCTATTGAAGACATATATGCTCACCTGCAGAGTGAAGACAAGGCTTGACCAATAAATTACCATAATAACTACGAAATGTTTATCATTACAACATACGTGCTTCCAAGCATAATATTTTGAACTATCACACTGATATCAACCTTTAACTAAACTAATTTTCTAAGGCACGACATGGCCTTATTGTGCTGCAAGTGTCGTTAAACCCCAATCAGTCAGTCAAGCACTGCCGCACCTCTGACTTGGAACTCACTGCCACCTGCTGTGTTAAACTGCGACTCTATCTCTACTTTCAACTTCAGACTTAAAACCTCTGTTTTCTACTGCTTTCTGCTAACTACTCTACTTACCTGTTCCGCCAGCCACTCTGTAGCCACCTAACGGCATTATGGCGCTTTATAAATTTCATATTATTTCATAGTAATCAGTCAGTGTTGCGGAGAATAAGCCTTTGAGTCGGTCGCTGATTAACACGGGTGAGCGTGTGATGTGTTGTGCTAGGAGTCGCTGCGTACTTCGGAGCGGAGACTGGTGCGTGATAGTCGCTGTCACGCGCTGACGCTGTCGACCGCCGGCCGATTCTCATCGACTCATACGTTTCTTCTCTTCAACGACTGCTTTGTACACTTGCAGGTGCGTTCGCCTGAAACAGTTTCGGAAATGTCTCAGCCAGTTGCAAGGTTGGATGAGTGAGTGAGTGAGTAGAGTTTAACGCCCCACTCGACACAATACAGGTCATTTCGGAGGCGGAGCAAGGTTGGATACAAGCGGAGCTGTCGTCAAGGTTCAGGTCACTTGTCGGTGACCTTGAATGACCTTCAGTCTGTCCCGTTGTAAATATTATCTTGCTTTTAATAGCTTTTAATTGCTCACAGAAATTGTAGACCGGTTGCTTTTCTTGGCCCAGAATTACCTGCAGTTTTATGACAAACGTCTGAATAGGTGAAATTCGTGCTAGATTTATGACGACAGTGTGATTTAGGAAGCGTCATGCAGCAACTGTATTGAAAAAAAGTAGCAGTGAACCTGTCAAACGGTATGTGACAATGACAGAGGTGTCTTTAGACAAATCTGACATTGTAGTTACATGGAGAAATGCGCTTTTCGGTGACGTGCGCCATATTGGCTGTCAGTGACATTGACCTTGACCTTGACCTTGATTCATCCAGCATCACCGATGCATAGAGCCACACGTTGACGCCACGAATTTCTGTCTTGAGCTGATGCTTCAACCTCTTCCTAGGTTAATCCCATTCTTTGGAGGTCCTTCTTTAGTCGGTGATGAATATTCCAACAACGCGTGGCAAATAATTTCAAAGTTGTGAACATTTTGAAATATGTTGCTCTACGTCTGAGACGAGGGGGCGTTCATTTGTTGAGTATGCTGCGCTTCAACAAACCTGGTCATCTTAACGCGAAGCCTGACGATAACCATATGCGAGTTGCGGACGTTAGAATAATGTCACTGAATGCATTAATGCAGTTGCGCTGTTTTGTCATGTTGACATGTAGTACTCTGGTCATCATGTGTGTCCTCTGAGCACAGTCTGGGTTGAACTGCTTGCCAATACGAAACATCTGAAGTGAGTAACAGTCACTGTTCACTTTAATATAATATAAATACTAATAATACAAAATTTATGAAGCGCCATAATGCCGTTAGGCGACTACAGAGGCGCTGGCGGAGCAGGTAAGTAGAGTAGTTAGCAGAAAGCAGTAGAAAACAGATGAGTTTTCAGTCTGGATTTCAAAGTAGAGAGAGGGTTGCAGTTTAACACATCAGGTGACACTGAGTTCCAAGTCAGGGGTGCGGCAGTGCTGAACGATCGTCTGGAAAATTATGTCTGTCGAAATGGCACGCACAGCAGTGGGACGGATGAAGATCGAGTGTTGCATGCGCTGGTGCGCAGCGAGATGTGCTGACTCAGATACTGCAGAGATGACATCTGCTGAGTTTTGAACGTCAGCACGGCCAGCTTGTATTTGATGTGCTGGTGACAGTTAGAGATAGATGCTGGCTTGTCTGTGTGATAGTAGCATCGTGCTGGGTTCGGTTTGGTGGTTTTGTGTCATGACATTTTCGCGGATTTACTTCACTTTTTTGTGCATGTGTCTTTCATCGGTGATTCGATCGTGTAATTTTATTTTTAGTCTTTTCGTGTGTTGCATTGCTATATGTTTTTATGTGTACTCAGTGTACGATTTGCTGCGATAAATAAATGTTGATTGTTCGTCTGGCCAACATCGGTTGCATGCAAGCTGAATTTGGTTTAACCCTCGCGCCGGCTTAAAGCACCGTAAAAGGGAATGAACTCCCTCGAAACGGACTACCGGTATACGAAAATCCTCTTTTTAATTGCTTAGTATTAATGCACGCTTTAAATTGCTGTACAGTGCTTCTGTGTCTTGCTAGCCACTTAGTTGTCGGCAGTGGGTTAGGAATAGCGATAGTGTTAGCTCCACACTCTATGTCCACACTCTATGGTATAGCCGCAGAGAGTTAGATGGGACAATTTTTTGTGTTCGTTTAGTGAGTGCATTTGCTAGGCATACTATTACAGGCAGGTGCTATGTCCATAGAGTGAGTGAGTGAGTAAGGTTTAGCGCCCCACCCGACACAATTTAGGTCATTTCGAAGGCGGCTATGTCCATAGAGTGTGAGCCTACTGGCCCGCACTGGGTGAAAGGTAAGGCTATACCATAGAGTGTGGACATGTGAAGCCTCACCTGTCTTTTGCTGGAGATGCTTTGCTCATTTTCGATCAGAATTTCACTCCATCACGCTGAAGACTGGTTAAATGTTGACATGCTGTTAGAATTCAGTGCTCCGACATATTGCTGTTGCCATTGTTATTGATATTACTATTGTTATTGCTGGTGGCATTGTGATTGTCAGAAACGCCATTCAGCTGGTGACACCCGAAGACACTCTAACTCTGACAGCACCGTCGCACTCTGCTAAGGTCACCTGTGCTAGCTGGCCTGCATTTTATCCGTTGCTAAATATTAACATTCGAAATATGCAACAGAATAATAACTATTTAAACTTCTTGCTTTAATTGTGACAAACGCGTCATTCAATCCAAAAATGACACGATTCCGGACAACCTGTAAACTGTCATATATGTTTCTTAAGAGATCCGATTTAGCAGTTTTTGCAGCACCTTAAATTTGTATTCTCTCGTTATATATTCACCGCGCAATCTGCGTCAGTTTCTGAAGTTTAGTTTTCGCAAAGTATAGCAGCTACGGTGAAAATGGTGAAAAAAATGTCGGAAAATGGTTAAGACCAAATTTCCCAGCCAGGGCCGGATTAAGGAATGTTTGAACATATTCGGCGAACAGGGACCCCCACACATGTGCGCCAAAAAAATTACGAGGTCAAAGTTGCCTATTACATGTAGTATTTAAACAAGCGATAAAATTAATGCAGTTATGCATGCCAACTCTCACAATTAATGCGGTCATAAAATTGTAATAAAACAGCAAATATAAATGATAAAACTTATCAGTTTAAAAAAGTCTTTCATGGCGACATGACCTGCATCACACAACTAAAACAGCAAAAATCAAAAAAGTGCTATTACTGTAGTAAAAATAAGGATAACGTCTCAGAACAAACCAGTCGAAAGTATGCACTGCACTAATGTATGCACAAGTGTCTTAGATTTTACACTGTGTCAGATTTATTTGGCCATTCATTTTGATTGTGGGTGGGCTCCGAAAATTGTTCCAATCAGCCCCCCCACGTTTGTTAATCCTGCCTTGATCCCAGTCCGGTTTTTGAGACATGGTGTCTTAGTGCTGCGTGTGTGTGTGTGTGTGTTGCAGGCGGAGTGGGTGTGGTGCCTGAACCAGACGATTGCTCGTGCTCTGCTCTCTGAGAAGGCAGCGGCGGCTGGCAGTGACGCCACGGCGGCCGCGGCGGCGTCGGTCGGTGGTGGCGTTGGTGGGTCGGCGCTCGTTCTGCTGCCACCTCCCCGAGATCGGCACGCTTCGTACAAGTTCCGTAAAGTGGGAACGTTGAAGGACGCTCAGTACAAGGGATTGTGGCGCGCCGGGAAGATACACGGACAGTCAGTATACGACATACGTGTATTCGCATGGATTACGGGGATGGCGACCATTAAAACGACAAATTCCATGAGCGCGGGCTTGGGCTGCGACTTAGATTGAACGCCGGCCCTGTCTGTGACGCACAGCGTCGCTGTAGCGTCGTATGCCACTTGCAGTGATGGGTAATCAATTAATTAGAAAGTAATTAATTAGCTAACTAATTAGTTATCAGCTAATTCTATTTGTGATTAATGAGTTTAAGGAAACTGCTAATTCTAATTCTAATTACAGGCAAGCTAATTCTAATTGAATTTCCAATGAATTGGTTGACAATGAAGCTCACAAACTTTGTCACTGATTTTCCGTAGGTCCTGTCGTACAGCAGTAAAGTACAGTGACAGGCTGACAGCTGCAACTTACTACATCATCATCTGAAGGCGTGTCTGATCTGCTAAGCTACATGGAAAAGGCAGAGAATGAGACCGCAGAATTTCGTTCGTACCTTCGGTCCGCAAGTATCAGTCACCCAACTGCATCCAGTCCTGACAGGCCAATAAACTGATCTAGCCCTCGGGATCTATACTACCAAGGGCAATAAAAGTTTTACAATAATAAGGATAATACTAATAATCCAGTTTTTATAGCTCCATGTGCAGAGTTTCAGAGGCACTGGGCAAAGAGTGAGTTAGGCGGGATAAAAATGGTTGTTAAAAAGAAACATCTTTGATCGTGATTTGTAGCCGGATCCACTATCACTGAGTAAAATGTCTGCAGTGGATAGTTAGTTTGTTCCAGATTGTTGGCGAGAACGCGACTGCAGATTTTGTTGATGTGTTTGCAGTGGCGAGCTGGTTTGGCCGGACGGACGTCGCTACTGCGGCTGCTTTGCGAACGGCCAGTTCGAAGGACTCGGCATTCACACGCAGCCGAGCGATGACCTCGGAGTGGAGATCAGCGAAGGAATCTGGAAAGCTGGACAGCTGCATGGACAAGCACGCGTCAGGTCAGCTCATGCTGTTCTGGTGCTCACCGCTTCCCGGGAGAGTGACAATGACAACGGAACATAGTACATATATGTGTGCATAACCGCTGACCAACCAGACACTAAATATAATCCTTATCCTAATCCTAAGCCTACCACTGAATAGCATGCATTCAACTAAATATTTCCCATGTCATACTTGTCAGGTGAAATTTATACGAGACAATATTTTGCACCGTTTTTACTACTTTCTGTTGTCATTGTCACTTTACCCTAATACTCTGGCACTACATGGTGCTTTGTTTACATCCAGTGCTGTGACGCTATTGGTTGGATGGCTCCCTGTTGAATATGCATGGCGGGACAAACGTCTGCACTGCAAATCTGACTGCAGTGGGCGTGGCACTGCTGTGGGCATGGCTCAGCTCATGCTTCCAATTAGAAGCCACAATTTTTCTCTAGTACCATACCATACTGTCGACAGGCAGTTTAGGTGGTACAGACCACAGGTAGCTATGCTCTTTGATCGGATTGGTTGGCAAACATAGGTCTGGCATAGCATGAGACACAGCCTTTTTGGTAATAATAATAATAATTATAATAATAATAATAATAATAATGTTAAGAAGAAGAAGAAGAAGAAAGACAATGGCAAACCATTTTATTTTATTTTATTCCTTCATTTTTGTAATTTTACATTAGTTATTATTTTCACTGGGTTTTATTTTTGCTTTGACCACTGACAGTTGCAATGCACATGCGTTCGTTTTCGTCTTGCAGCCGAAATAATTACTGTCAATTATTATCCCAGTCAGTTTAGCAATGAATGGGCAAACGAATGGAATGCTGCGATGGCAGATACAGCAACGGAGACGTGTACAAAGGTGCTTTTGTCGACGGCAAAAAGCACGGCCATGGAGTGCTGAAGCAGGGGAAGTTTTCGGCGTCGTTGGCCAGCGTCTACATCGGCCAGTGGCAGGCAGACAAGCGACATGGCTACGGAGTCTGTGACGACATTCCTAAAGGTCCTTTTCGTAGATGTGTACATTGTGCTAGTGCACTGTATTGTATAGGACTTGGCAGCGTGTTGCCATCGAAAAATGAGATGTGTTTCTGCTAAATGTTTTCATCCCAAAATGACCTTTTATGCACAGGGTGGGACGTTAAACCCTGTCATTCAATTACATACTATGACCAGAGAGCTGGCCAACTTAGTCTGCCGCACTTAGGAATAACTAAAACAGAGAAAAAGAACTAAAACATAAAAGCTGATGAGCAAGTAAGTCCAGTAAACGGTCTAGAGTCATCACACATGAGATCAGTCTGACAGACAGAAACAGACTAAAGAGTATGATAAGATTTTCGGAACAGGTAAGTTTTGAGCTCAGAGTGAAACAATGAAATAGTGATTGAAGGTGATAGCAGTGTGTAGCAAGTTGAACCGGCATGTTCAAATAAAGTTTGCGGAGAGGGGGATGGGTAATTCGGATGAGGAATTCTGAGCAATGTAGGAAGCTGGTTTCAAAGGTGAGGTGAAGCATGCTCACCTTAGCTACAGGCATATATTGAGCCATACGGCCACACGTGGTCAGCCTAAATTATGCCTGTTTGTGTGTCACATATTGCGTCGTACATAGAATATTTAAAACCAACGTTATAGTATTCTTGTACATGTGAATATAACGAAAAACTCCAGCCCTGTCGGTAGCTTTTAGGGCATTGCTTATAATTTGGTAAGGTGGATGGCAACTTTTTCTCAGACCACCATGTATGTTCATGTGTGTGTGTGGTCGTGTGGTGTACTGTTGGCAGGTCAGAAGTACATGGGAATGTGGCAGGACGACAATCGTCACGGACGTGGAGTCATTGTCACTCTCGATGGACTATACTTTGAAGGAAACTTTGTCAACGGAAAAATCACGGTCGGCATTGGCGTCCCGGTTGCTTTGTCGTTATGCCCTCAGTATTGCATGCAGTCTGTGAGGACGGAATAGAAACGGCGTTTTTTTCGGCGTGTTTTGTGAAATTTTTTGTTCGTCTTTCTTGTTCGTCAAATGTCAGGAGAGCCATAAAAAGGTTGCTCGGTTAATCAGTGTTAAAATCTGTCAGTTAATCGCCATAATGCCACATTTCCATGTAAAGTCCAGTGGACCGATTTCCTAATTTCTTCATATATGCAAAACCGTGCAAAACAGATGTAAAATATGTCCTTCAACTTATCGCATGTAAAATATTCTATGTTTAGTTTATTTTGTCAAAAATATTGAAGACTGGTTTGGTTATACGTTTTTGTCGTATAAGTGCCTTATGTTAAAGTTTTAATGTTAAATATAAATTTTTAAAAACTTACAGCGATAACAAAATCAGATATCAGAACCCTAGAATATTTTACGCACGATAATATTTTACATCTGTATCTATGATTTTTATTTATGAATAAATTTGGAAATCGTTTTTTGTGTCTGTTTGTGTGTGTTAGGGCCAAGGTCTGCTAATAACTGAGGACAACTGTTCATATGAAGGAGAGTTCTCTGGAGGTCCAAACCTTTCGGGAAAGGTATGAGAACTCGATAGCAGCTTGACAGTTTTGCCTTGTAAGTCGATGACATTTTTATTCGGACTGTTGACTGTATCATTTATATGTATATATTATATGTCGAACGCTGTGTGAAATATTGGCTAAAAACAGCTGCATTAGATACTGGCCACAGCGCCACATTACCACCTACCTGCAACGTTAAAATATATTTCCTACTCGTACATCCTTGTATTATGCATACGGCATTAGCTTAGTTGTTACGACGTCGGTGTTCGGCCGGTGGCCTTTCCCTGCCCTGCGCTCGACCTATGGTTGACAGTGACCACTTTGTGTGTAAAGTGTGTGGTATGGGTCAGCCAACAAGTCAACTCAGCCATCCATTCTTTTAGGATCAGTAGATAGTAGTATTACATGGATTACGGGGTGGAGACCATTAAAGCAGCAAACGTGGGCTACATACGGCTGCATGCCAAAGTCCGTGAGATCGAGCTTGGGCTGCGGCCTAGGCTGAACGCAGGCCCTGTCCCTGACACACCGCGTCGATGATGCGGCATACGCGACTTGCGGTGCGATATAAGTGAACCTTACTGTGTACGTTTCCCTGTTTTGTACACCTTTGAAGTGTTGCAGTTGCGCTTGACAAAAGTTCCGTTTTTCGTCGGTGTGGCTGTGGCGCCGGTGTGTTGGCGGCGGCTGCACAATTGTTCTTGCATGTGACTTGCGGTCGTGTGCCGCCGCAGGGAGTGTTGACGCTGCCGAACGGCGACTTCATCGAAGGCCAGTTCAACGGGTCGTTCAGCGACGGCGTCAAAGTGAACGGCGTGTTTCGCAAATCGACATCGACTGACCACGCTTCCGACCACACCAAGCCAGCGTTCAGTCTCATCAGCCATTCTGTCTCCACTGCGAAGTATGTTGCACGGTGTGCCTGTTTACTTCCCAGTTTGTCCTGGTTGCAAATTGCACTGCTTGGTAACGGAGGCAAATGTGTGTGATGAATGACTTAGCCGGGGTTGCACTTGAAAGCTGAATTGCTGGGAAGTGATCCAACCTGCGACATCCTATGACGAATATAATTGGCTGGACATTTGAGATAATTGCAATGATCTCTCTCGAAGTCATTGAGTGCAGCCGATGTGTGATGTGTGTGTGTTGGTTTGTTTGTTTGTTAATTAGGATTTCTGAGACGGATAGTGGCATAAAGATCACTTAGCGCTTCAGTCTAGTAAATTAAAAATGTTGACGGCATTTGCAGTATAATTATTATGATGAATATGTTGGTTTGTTGGCTATTTTCCATTTACTGATATTTTCACTGGGTTTTATTTTTTGCTTTGACCGTGGACAATCGGCAACCAAGTTCCTTCGGTGCCGAACCCATTACTATGCCGCAACATAGGCCAAAAGATGATACATGATGATGATGATGATGACGATGATGACGACGACGACGACGACTACTGTGGAGCTATAGCTGAGTGTGTCTGCGTTTAGGCGTGTTGGAGTTGGACTATGTGTCTGTGCCGATGACAAGTGGTGTGAATTGTTCGATCACTGCTACTCTCAGCTGCTTGGGACCACGACCACAACGTCGACGACCACCTGTTCGTCGACACAGGCCACATCACCGGCACCTGTTCCTCCGCCGTCGTCCGAAGTGTCGCAGCGCGTCTGGCACAACGTCGCCGCCATCTTGAACAACGCCATCACTGGATCGTACAGGTCCGCGACGCCACATTCCATGCCGTTATTAGTACTGTTACTATTATTATTTATTCGTTATTATTATTATTTTATACGAGCGTTAAACCCCCGGTGACTTAAAGATTACAGAAAAGGAATACAAATTCTTTGGCATTGCACCCTACTCTGGCCGGTCGTCACCGCCAAAACTATGGTGCAGCAAAACTGAATTAATTTTAATTTAGTTTTGCACATGGACAGAAGGCATTGCTTTTTGAGAGTTGGTTTTTATTCCTGAATTTCAGGGAGCTCTTCGGTGGTGATCTTGTGCCT
>Ga0056115_1001515_pt1 | contig 11154 bp, 8 predicted proteins | sample WorMetOlspDAHAB1_FD_77007 | JGI IMG/M metagenome (GOLD analysis project Ga0056115, IMG submission 77007) | Marine gutless worms symbiont microbial communities from Max Planck institute for Marine Microbiology, Germany - Olavius sp. DAHAB.1 ... | reverse complement strand
CGGTGACCACGACCAGGTCGACCTCTTCGAGCTTCTGATCCAGTTTCTGGAGCAGTTCCTCCTCGACGGCGCCGTGCAGCGGCGTGTCGTCCATGTAGTAAACCTCGAACATCTTCCGCAGGTAGGAGCGGTCCACATAGCGCTGTTTGCGGACAGTCGGCACGTCCGTCAGTTCGATCGTGTCGACCCCGACCTTGCGGTCGAGTTTTTCCTTCAGGACGGTCGAGTAGGGGTCGTCCTTGCCGACGGTGGTCAACAGGTCAACTTGGCCGCAGAAGCTGGAGACGTGGTTCGCGGCGGCCACAACGCCCCCACAGAAGACCTCCCTGTCCCTGTACTGGGTAGCGATGATGCTTTCCTTCGCCGCCTTGCCGAGCGTCTCGACATAGACGTACTCGTCGATAATCGTCTCGCCCAGAACCAACACCTTGAGGTCTTGGACTTTCTCGATCAGGGGCATGAAGTAATTCAGCGATCCCTTGTCGCGGTACTGCTCGACGATGTCCCGGAAGCTGTCATCGACAAGATTGAAATGCCGGTTGAGGATCGATGACGCAGAGAACGTGATCTCGTCCGTGAAATGGATACTGCCGCCGAACTCCTCGACCTTCTCTCTTTCGATGTTGATCTTCTTCGAGATATCGTCCTCGGGGTTCCTGTAGTCCGCTCCCTTGACGTAGTAGTCTGGTTTGATTGCCTCGATCGCCGAAACCGCGGACCGTTCGTCTACAATGCCAACCCAATCCACGTAGCCTTGGGACGCGACCATTTCGGCGCGCAAGACGTCCGGGAAGACCGGGCGCCCTGGCCCTTTCATGACATGGTGGTCGCTGGTCACGGTGACGATCAGCATATCCCCGAGGTCCCGAGCGCTTTGGAAATGGCGCATATGGCCTGCGTGGAGCAAGTCGAACGTGCCGTGGCAAAGAACGACCGTGCGGCCTTCTGATCGCGCCGCGGCGGCCTCTTCCCCGATCCTTTTCAGGGGCACGATCTTATCGGTAATATCGCTGTGGGTGCCGGCCATCGTTATCTGTCCCCGCCCAGATATTTGAACTAATCCCTGGTCGCGACCTCGATGCTCTCGGGATCCCAGACAGGCGCGTCTTTGAAGTCCCCTATGTGCTCAAGCAGGCGCGCCACGCCCTCCTCGAAAGAGACCTTGGGCGCCCAATCGAGCATTGCCCTGATCTTCTTCGTGTCCGCAAAGGTGCAGTCAGGCTCGCCGGGCCGTTTGGGTATGTGGATGACCGGTCCGCCCAAGAGCGAGACCAGCCTGTTGACGCTGTAGGTATCGCCCGAGCCCACATTCATGATCTCGTTGCGAACGTTGCTTTGCGCCGCAGCGATCAGGGCGGCGACCACGTCGGTGACATAGGTGAAGTCGCGCGTCTGCGTGCCGTCGCCCACCACGGTGAAGGGTTTGCCGGCCAGCTTTTGGGCCAGGAACACTCCGAACACGGCGCCGTATGTCCCTGATGTTCTCGCCCTCGGCCCGAAAACGTTAGAGAACCGAAGGCTGATCACCGGTAAGCGATAAGTCTGGCCCCAATGCAGGACCATTTCTTCGCCCAGCCGCTTGGTCAGCGCATATGGATACATCGGGCGGATTTCGGCGCTTTCCGGCGTCGGATAGACATCGGGTTCCCCATAACAGGACGAGGAAGCGGCATAGACGAGCCGCTTGACCGCGTGCTTGCGGGCGGCTTCCAGGACGTTGAAGGTCCCGTCCACGTTGGTCTCGAAGTACTGCTGCGGGTTTTCCATTGAAGGAACGATGTCGGCCATCGCCGCCAGATGGAAGACGTGATCCACGCCGTCGGTCACTTGGTCGATGAATGCCGCGTCGCGGACGTCGCCTTCGACGAATTCGAACCGCGGCAGCTCCAGCGCCGCAGCCAGGTTCGAGAGGCGTCCCACGGCGAGGTTATCGATGCCGATGACGGTGTGGCCGGCCTCCAGCAGCTGGTCGACCAGATGGCTACCAATAAACCCAGCCGCTCCCGACACGAGGGCCCGCATTTCCGTGCTCCCTGATCGTCCTGTCTTGTCCCAGTCTCGCAATCGATTGGACCGGGCGGAAGCGCCTTGTATCTTCGCCTTGACCACTGAGGCCAGCGGCGCCTGCTGGCCTGCAGTTTCCCCCCGGAGGGGCGTCGGTCTTCTAAGTCAAGGATGCGGCGTTGGCAAGCCGACCCACAGAGGCTGCCGGGGAGGAGCGTGGCGTGGCGGACTAGCTGCCTGTTAAAATCGCAATTCAAGTCCTAATAGCAACCTTTGATAGTATTTCGCTCTTTCTCTTAGCTCCCGGTCGGCGCTATCGACGTCTCACTCGCCGTCAATCCGATGAAGGGTGTAGCCGTCGTTTCGGTAGACAGGGTCAAAGGACGCAGGAGCCCTATGCGCGTTTGCGGTGACGGCGTAATAGGCGTCGTAGGATCGTGACAACCCGAGGTCGGAGGGGCGCAATTGTCCCTCCAGGACGGCCATGTTCTTCTCCAGCCGCCTGCCGTGCGCCTCGCGGTCATAGAGCATATAGCTGTACTGCGTAGAGGTGATATAGAACTGGCGTTGGGACATCAGCGCGAGGTCGTTCCACCCCGACAGCCTTTCGTGGTCGGGACCTGTCTGGTCCGTAAAGATCAAGCTGTTCTGCGGCGTCATTGACCTGGTCTTCTGCCAGATGTCCATCAGCGCGACCGACACGATTTGGCGATCGTCGTTCCCCATCCGGAGCGACCCGCTTGCCGCCGCCAGGACCGAGATCACGGCCAGGACGCACATCGAAGCCCACGCCGCCCGGCCCAGCCCAACCGAGTAGCCGATGCGGGCAGGTGTTCGGCCCACCACGCCGATGAGCGTGAGCCAGACGGCCGGGCCGACGGTCACGACCCAGATAACGCCCATATGCCACTTACCCGGGTCCTCGTCCACGTGGTGCTCGATCATCATGACGCTGCCGAGAAGAATCGACCAGAAAGCCAGCCGCGAAGGTTTGGGGCACAGCAACAACGTGCCCGCCAAGAGGCTCATGGCGGACATCTGCGTAGCGTAGAACAGAAACGGCGAAATGAACTGAAAGGCGACGCCGATGAGGACGGTCAGGGCGATCTCGAGATCGCGCATGGCAAAGGCGCCGACCACGATCAGGATCGCGCCCAGATCCCGCATCAGGTAGGGGATCACGGTATCGAATCTTTCCCAGCCCTTTCTCTCGAAGCGTTCCCAGCTCTGAGGGCCGAAATTCATCCGCGGCAGCCAATCCGGGCTGTAGTGGTACAGCATGAATATGGAATAGGCCGCCAGGATCAGGCCAAAACCGAACAGAAGGAACAGCTGGAAAGGGCTCATCTGTCGGATGCAGCGAAACAGCAAGGCGAAGCCGCTGTAGGCAGCGAACACCGGCAGGGCGACGACCTTTGAGAAGGCCGAGCCGATCCAACCGAATACGATGGTGCCGGCGAGACCCGAAATGCTGTCTCCGGCACGGTGAACCGCGTAGCACAGAGACAGCGCAAACGCATAAAGCAGGCCGACTGGGGGGCTTTCGACCACGAATGTGGGGTAGCGGGTCGTGGCCATCACCAAGATGGCGACCAAGGCGATCGTCGCGCCTGCGAGCGTCTCGGCCCCCTGGTCCTGACGATAGCGAACGAGCACCAGAAGCGTGTAGCAAATCGACATCAAAGAGAAAACGACGCCACCAGCTGCCAACAGCATCCCAATCTCGAAGCCGGGAAGCCAGGAAATGCCAATCGCAAGCACATTGGCCGGCTGCATGAAATACAGCGTTATCACCTCGCCTTCAGCGCCGTGATTGAAGAAGGGGTAGAACTGCTTGGTGAGCGTCAGAAAGTAGCCCACATAGATCGTGAGGTCGCCGGGATCGACTGTGCCGCCGGTCCCCTCCGTCGGCGGTCGCCACATAATCGCCTGGTGGGCGGCCAGTGTGGCAATTGCGAACAGCGCCAAAAGGCCTGTGCGCACTGGCAACGCGACGGACCCGATCAGCCGGATCACCGACCCAACGCGGCTCGCGACCAGCGCCACGAACAAGACAGAGGCGATGGGGGTTCCGAAGGGCACGACCGATGCAAAGGCCGCCAGCACGATGCCGACGCAGATTCCCGCGGGCAATGCGAAGGCCTGCTTGTCCCTGTCCCGCAGCCGTGCGCCCAGTCCCGGCAGACCAAGCACCGAAAGCCCGGCAACGAGGACAAGCGCGAAGCCGACAAACCCGTAGCAGACATGCAGAAGCGCCCGCGCCAGCAAAAGCTGGTTCGGCAAGTCCGGCAGGTGGGCGTTCACGGGCGGCATCAAGCCGACCATGGGAGCGGCAATTCGTGCGGTTAGAATCAGGGCGACAAGGCTAATCAAAAGGGCTGGCAGCCAGGCCAGAATCCGGGCTTGTCTGTTCATATGGTTCGGTTCTCGATCTGGCAGGCCGCGAATGGTCGACCGTCGGAAATCTCTTCTTGGGGGCCCGTCGCGATCGTTGGGCCGGTGTTTAAGGCGACGGCAACCACTATTAGCGTGCCGGGACACCCAAGACAATCTGGTGACGTCACCGGAAATGGGAGGCGTATCCCCCGAACCTTGACGGCATCAGCATCGCCTGGGCCATCCGGCCATGACGCGGTCGTTCGCGAAGGTTGTCCGGCGTGTTGGGCGCTCCTATAAGCGTCAAGGCGTATCCGGTCGATCCGTGATGCGGTTGGAATAGCCAACGAAGACTGGGTCCGAATGGCGGTATCCGTTGAAACGCGACATGAAGCAGTGCGCCGGTCGTCTGACCGCGCAGCGGCGCGCGTCGCCCTGTACATCCGCACTGTGCGCTCCGGGCAGGGCGCCGAGAAGGTCATCATCAATTTGGCCAAGGGGTTGGCGCGGCGCGGCCATGCGGTCGATCTTTTGCTGGAAGAACCCGGCGGTGCGGTCCTGGACGACCTGCCGGCCGGCGTCTCCGTGGTCATACTGCAGGAAACCGGCCTGGGCCGCGTGATCGGCGCGGCCATTCGCCTGCGATGCCTGGTCGCGACCCTGACGGCGATGGCGCTGGACGGCAGGCTTCGCTTGCCGGGATTGGTGCCCGCATTTCTGCGCCTGGCATGGGGGCGGCGGCCTCCGCTTTATGTGCTGAATCGTTATATGAGGTCGGCCCGCCCGGCGTCGGTTACGGCCTTTCTGAACCACCCGTGCTTCGTCCTGCTGCTTGCAGATCCCGTTGAAGGAACGCGGCTGTTGGTCAGCGTGCGCAACCACGTTTCGACCTCCAGCGCCCACGCCGAGACGCGCTGGAACCGGGATGTGCCAATCCTGATGGCCGGCCTTTATCAACGCGCCGACGGGGTGATCGCGGTTTCCGAGGGGGTCAGGGCAGATGTGGAAAAAATCACCGGCCTGGCGCCGGCGAAGACCGTCACCATCCACAATCCCTATTATCTCGATTGGATCGCCCAGCGCGCTGCGGAACCCAGCGGCCATCCCTGGCTTGACGGCGCCGACGGCTCGCCGGTTCTGGTCGCCGCCGGTAAACTGCGCAGGCAGAAGGGGTTTCCGGATCTGATTCGCGCCTTTGCGGCGGTGCATAAGGCCAGGCCCGTTCGCCTGATCATCCTGGGCGACGGGGCCGACCGCGAGGACCTGGCCGCCCTGGCGGCGGAGCTGGGCGTGTCGGAGAACCTCGACATGCCGGGCCATGTCGACAATCCGTACGCCTACTTCGGGCGGGCGGCGGCATTCGTCCTGTCGTCGGTCTGGGAAGGGTTTCCCAACGTGCTGGTCGAGGCGATGGCATGCGGCGCCCCCGTCGTCAGCACCGACTGCCCCAGCGGTCCGTCCGAGATCCTGGACGGCGGTCGGTACGGGCCCCTGGTCTCCGTCGGCGACGCGGCCGCACTGGCGGAGGCCATCGAAGCCGTGCTGCAAGCGCCGCCTGACCGCGCGCGGATGCAGGAACGTACGCGTGCATACGATGCTGAGCTCATCCTCGATGCCTATGAGAATTTGCTGTGCGGGGCGGTGTCGCCGGTCAGCCGCTGACGGGGGTCAGTTCCACGTTGACGGGCTGACGCTGCGGCCCCCAGGCGCCCGCAGCGGCCTCGAACACGCCCGCACAGGGCGTGCCGCATTGGGCGCAGGCGCCGTCTTCCGATAAACCCCAATCGGACAGAACGTACCAGTCGCGCCCGATCAGCCTTGCGCCGCACGCATGGCAATAGGTGCTCTGCGTCTCGCGGTCGTGGATGTTGCCGGTATAGACGTATCTGAGGCCCGCATCCAAGGCGATCCGGCGGGCGCGGACCAAGGTCTCGGGCGGGGTCGGCGGCGTTTCCATCATCTTCCAGTCAGGATGAAAGGCCGAAAAATGAAGCGGCACGTCCGCGCCCAGGTGCTGGACGATCCATCCGCTGAGCGCTTCGATCTCCTGGGGCGAGTCGTTCTCGCCCGGGATCAGCAGCGTTGTGATTTCCAGCCAGACGTCGGTCTGATGCCTGACATAGTCCAGGGTCTCAAGAACGGGCGTCAGAGCGCCTGAGCAGAGTCTTCGGTAGAACTGGTCCGTAAAAGCCTTCAGGTCGACGTTGGCGGCATCCAAGTGCCGGAAAAACTCGCGCCGCGGCTCGTCGCACACATAGCCTGCGGTAACGGCGACCGACTTGATGCCGCGCTCGTGACAGGCGGCAGCCACGTCGACCGCATATTCCAAGAAGATAATGGGATCGTTGTAGGTATAAGCGACGGAACGGCACGCGTGCGACAGCGCCGCCTGGGCAATCGCCGCCGGCGTCGCCTTGGCGGTCAAACGGTCGAACTCTCGCGCCTTCGAAATGTCCCAGTTCTGTCAGAACTTGCAGGTCAGGTTGCAGCCGGCTGTGCCGAACGACAGGACCGGCGTTCCGGGCAGGAAATGGTTGAGCGGCTTTTTCTCGATCGGATCGATGCAGAAGCCCGACGACCGGCCGTAGGTGGTCAACAGGATCTGCTCGCCATCGCTGGCGCGGACGAAACACAGACCCCGCTGCCCCGCATGCAGGCGGCAATAGCGAGGGCACAGCTCGCACTGCAGCCGGGTTTCGTCGACCCGACGCCAATACCGGCCTGGCGAGCCGGTCGGAGAATCTACCGGTCTTTTCGACATGTTGACCGAGTTTGTTGCGACTTTGCCGTCGGGCGCAATAATGAGGATCAAGTTCACTGGAGAGGAGCAATGCGGCAGGTCAGGCCGCCGGCGGTGGCCGGCACGTTCTATCCCGAGGATCCTGTCAGTCTGCGATCGACGGTGGTGCGATTCCTAGCGATGGCTGAGGAACCGGCGGTGGCAAGTTCCGTACCCAAGGCGATCATCGTGCCGCACGCCGGTTACATCTATTCCGGACCGGTTGCGGCACGGGCATACGCCTTGTTGAACGAACTCAAGGGCAGTGTGCGACGTGTCATACTTGTCGGTCCGGCCCACTATGTACGAGTCCAGGGCATCGCAGTGCCAAAAGCGGGCGTCTTTTCCACGCCGCTTGGGCCGGTGACGGTAGACCGGACAAGCCTGGACGCGATTATGGATCTGCCGTGGCTGACAGTTGACGACGAGGCCCACCGGCGCGAACACTCCCTGGAGGTGCAACTGCCCTTCCTGCAAACCGTTCTTGGCAGCTTCAAGCTGGTGCCGCTGGCGGTGGGCGATGCGTCACCGGTCCAAGTGGCCGAGGTCCTGGACCGCCTTTGGGGCGGGGCGGACACCCTGATCGTGATCAGCTCGGACTTGTCCCACTATCACGACGATGCAACCGCCCGGGAAATGGATGCCGAAACCGCGGCGGCGATCGAGCGCGGCGACGCCGACCTGTTGGACGGCGCCCATGCCTGCGGTTATTTGGGCATTGCCGGCCTTGTGGAGACCTGCCGTCGCCGCGGCCTGGCGATCCGGCGTCTGGATCTTCGGAACTCCGGCGATACCGCAGGGGTCCGTCGCGAGGTGGTCGGCTACGGCGCCTGGGCCGCCGCCGGATAGACCCGTCCGGCTGCACTTGTCGCCGCGTTTCATCTCGGGCATCGTTGCCGGCATGCAAGACCTGACTCTCCGGCAACGCGATATCCTGGGCGTCGCCCGCACCAGCGGACACGTCAAAGTCGACGACATGGCCGCTCGCTTTGATGTCACGCCGCAGACGATCCGCAAGGACATCAACGAGCTGTGCGACATGAAGCTGCTGCGCCGCGTCCATGGCGGCGCGATGCTGGCCTCCGGCGTCGCCAATGTCGGCTACGAGGCCAGGCGCGCCATTGCCAGCCAGGAGAAACAGCTGATCGGCGCGCTGGCCGCGCGGCACATCCCCAATAACTGTTCGTTGTTCATCAATATCGGCACCACCACCGAGGAGGTCGCCAAGGCGTTGTTGCAGCATGAGGGGTTGCTGGTGATCACCAACAACCTGCACGTCGCGAACATTCTGCTTGCCAATCCGAACGCCGAAATCATCGTGGCCGGCGGGGTGGTGCGTCGTGTCGACGGAGGCATCACCGGCGAGGCGACGATCGACCTGATCAACCAGTTCATGGTCGATTACGCGGTGATCGGCGCATCGGCGATCGACGAGGAAGGAACGCTGTTGGATTTCGATTATCGCGAGGTGCGGGTCACGCAGGCGATCATCGCCAATTCGCGCAAGGTCTTCCTGGTGTCCGACAAGCTGAAGATCGACCGCAGTGCGCCGGTGCGGATCGGCCACATCTCACAGATCGATACCTTCGTCACCGATGCGATGACGTCGGATCATCTGGCGCATGTCTGCGCCGAAAACGGCGTTCGGGTGGAATGTGCGCTGCCGGAGATCGACCAGCCGGATGACGAAGACGGCGAGGTGTAACCGCGCGTCGGGAATTTCGTTATCTTTCGCTTTGCCGGCCGTATTCACCTATTGTGCTTTCGGAATTTTCGTTTCACACTGATCCTTGTTCGACCGGTTGAGTCGCAGGCCTAACGACAACGCACAAAGGGGAGGGGCCTGTGTCGTCCAGCGACACGTACGATCTTGCAGTCATCGGCGGCGGCGTGAACGGATGCGGCATCGCGCGCGATGCGGTCGGTCGCGGACTGTCGGTTCTGCTGTGCGAAAAAGACGACCTGGCGTCGGCAACCTCGTCGGCCAGCACCAAGCTGATTCACGGCGGGCTGCGGTACCTGGAATATTACGAGTTTCGCCTGGTGCGGGAATCGCTTCGCGAGCGTGAGGTTCTTCTGCGGGCCGCCCCGCACATCATCTGGCCGATGCGCTTCGTGCTGCCGCACAACAAGGGACTGCGGCCCGCCTGGATGATCCGGTTGGGGCTGTTCATGTACGATCACCTGGGCGGACGCGAATTGCTGCCGGGATCGACCGGCATCGACCTGCGCAAGCATCCTGCCGGCGCGCCGCTCAGTCCCGGTTTCACGAAGGCGTTTATGTATTCGGACTGCTGGGTACAGGACGCGCGGCTGGTTGCCCTCAATGCGATGGACGCGGCCGATCGCGGCGCCGAAGTCCTGACGCGTACCGAATGCCTTTCGGCGCGGCGCATGGGCGATAACTGGGAGATCGTGCTGCGCGATCGCGAAACCGGCGGCGAACGGACGGTTACGGTGCGCGCCCTGGTCAACGCTGCGGGGCCATGGGCGTCCCAGGTGCTTCAGAACCGGATAAGCCTCAACCGGCAACAAAGCCTTCGCCTGGTCAAGGGCAGCCACCTCGTTGTGCCCCGGTTGTTCGATCACGACAGCGCATACATCTTCCAGAACAAGGACCGGCGCATCGTTTTCGCCATTCCCTACGAACAGGACTTCACCCTGATCGGGACGACCGACGAGGAATATGACGGGGATCTGGACCAGGTCGCCATCTCCGACCACGAGACCCGTTATCTGTGCGAGGCGGTCAACACCTATTTCAAGAAGCACATCACGCCCGACGACGTCGTCTGGTCCTTTGCCGGGGTGAGGCCGCTGTTCGACGACGATTCTCAAAGCGCGTCGGCCATCACGCGCGACTATGTGCTGGACCTTGATGAAGGCGACGGCGGCAAGGCGGTCCTTTTGAACGTCTTCGGCGGCAAGCTGACGACCTATCGCAAGCTGGCAGAACAGGTACTGCAAAAACTCATCCCTTACGTTGGCGGCTCCGAGGTTTCCTGGACCGGCGAGGCCGCCCTGCCGGGCGGCGATATCCCAAATGCCGATTTCGATGGCTTCCTCGCCGGCGTGCGTGAGCGGTGGGCCTGGCTGCCTGAACAACAGGCGTGGCGTCTAGCCCGCAATTACGGGACCCGGATCGAGACCATTCTGGCCAACGCCAAGCAGATTTCGGACTTGGGCCACGATTTCGGGGCCGGCTTCACCGAAGCCGAGGCGACCTATCTGATGAACAAGGAATGGGCCCGCAGCGCGGACGACATGCTGTGGCGTCGATCCAAGATGGGGTTGCATGTCGGCGCCGGGGCGGCACAGGAACTGGCCGACTGGATTGCCGCCCGCGGCGCGGCGCGGACCGAGGCGCTGGCCCAATGACGCTCGCCCTGGAGAATGTGGATCTGGTGGTCGGAGGCGAGCCGTTTCTGTACGACATCTCGATGCAGCTGGAACCCGGGGAACCATACATCCTCTTAGGCCCGACCACGGCCGGCAAGACCTCTTTGATGCGAATTCTGGCCGGACTGGACCGGCCCACAACAGGCCGGGTGATCGAAAACGGAGCGGACGTTACCGGCATTTCCGTGCGCCGGCGCAACGTCGCCATGGTCTATCAGCAGTTCATCAACTATCCCTCCTTCAGCGTTTACGAGAACATCGCGTCGCCGCTGAGACGCGCGGGCGTGGCGTCGGCAGATATCGATCGTCAGGTTCGCGAGACGGCGTCCATGCTGCGCATCGACGGCTTGCTGGATCGCCTGCCGTCCGAGCTCTCCGGCGGACAGCAACAACGGACCGCGCTTGCCAGGGCTTTGATCAAGGACGCCAGTCTGCTGTTGCTGGACGAGCCGCTGGTCAATCTGGACTTCAAGCTGCGGGAACAGTTGCGGTCGGAGCTCGGTCACATCTTCGATCGCAGGGCGGCGATCGTCGTCTACGCAACCACCGAACCGCTGGAAGCGCTGATGCTGGGCGGTCGCACGATCGTCATGGAT
>Ga0056115_1001514_pt1 | contig 11155 bp, 6 predicted proteins | sample WorMetOlspDAHAB1_FD_77007 | JGI IMG/M metagenome (GOLD analysis project Ga0056115, IMG submission 77007) | Marine gutless worms symbiont microbial communities from Max Planck institute for Marine Microbiology, Germany - Olavius sp. DAHAB.1 ... | reverse complement strand
TTATTATTATTATTATTATTATTATTATTATTATTATTATTATTGTTGTTGTTGTTGTTATTATTAAAAGGTGTCCCATTATTGGTGATATTTTGTTGATATTCTCTGCGTAGGAGTGGGGCGGGGGCTAACTGTTCTTCAGATGGGCCTGACTTTCTAGTTTATACTTTATACAATTGCAAGCGAGGGAACGATTGATATCTTGCGTTCAATCGTAATTAAACGTGGAGAATCATAGGCCTATGCTCATAAGTTAACATAACATAACATAGCATCTTCCTTAAATTGGGATTGTCAGCTGCAAGCCACCACTTAAAACATGTATATGATATTAATTATTTACAAAAAAAAACAGAAAAAATATCGGTGAAAGTTTGGGACGTGTTAATAGAAGTTTTTGTATAAAAATATATAAAAACAATTAATAAGAAACACTAGTTTTTGTACAATTATGAAAGACAAACGTAATACTCGTGATAAGACGACAATACAGTATAGCCTATATATGATGATAATGATACATACGCAGTCTCCGCTGGAAAACTCTTTCTGATGCAGATAATGAGCAGTGGCGGCGATCTGTCCTGAATTTTGGGAGGAGTGGGGGTCCAGGACTTCAGGCCACCTCGTCCTCCTTTAAATTCAATCATCCTTACCTTTCTTCCTCCCCTCCTCAAGTCCCTTCCGTACATTGCCGGGGGGGGGCACAGCCGGCTGCAAAATATTTCGACATATAATCTATACAGTTCAACAAGTAAACAGCTTTATGAAATCCACATTGACGTTTATAGGCCTTATTATAATCAGAGTTCAGTGCTTGTTCAGAGTTCACGCAACACCGACACCAGCAAAAATTTACAAAAACACTAAGAATAGTTTAGAAAAATGAGTACCAGTTTATCATTAACTATAACCTTCTTCTACGCTACATGTTTTGAAACGATAATTTAATTTTTATTACAGGCACAGTTTTCTGCAAATATCAAGATAGTGTCATTTTTATGACAGGCACGTACAGTTTTATTGCAAATATTTACTACAAGAACAATCACAGAGCAGGCATGCCGCACGCATTTCACAGGTCCATTCAAACAGTTTCGTTCGGTTTACAGCCAATGTATCTATAGCAGCACGGCAGTAAAAAGTGGGGGTCCGTGTACATTTGGACCCCCCACTGCCAGAAAGTGGGGGAGTCAGGACCCCAAGACCCCACAGGATCGCCGCCACTGATTACAAGCGTTTTGGTGCAGCAGTTGACAGCAGTTATCACTCGTTGTGAATAGTTTTACCCCGTATCAGTTGGCAGTTGAATGTGTTGTCTATATAGGCGTGCCATAGACTTATTATTTATTATTAATTATTATTTCAGGTTGAATCGGTATTTAATTCTCTGGTGACGTCGATTAAGAATCGCATCAATGACGTGACATGGATGGATGCTGCGACGAGAGCCACTGCGCTCGACAAAGCCGACTCTATCGTCCACAAGATTGGCTATCCGGACTTTGTCGCCAACCCAGCCGAGCTCGACGACTACTATCAAAAGGTTTCGTTACGACCTCAATGCCAAATTCCACTTATTTCGTTGATTTGTTTGATCGTTTATTACAGAGACGTACATGTCGACGACAGTTGGCGGCGTGGCTCAGTGGTTAGGACGTCGGTCTGTAGCTGGCGGACTTTCCCTAATCTACGTCTGATCCATGGTTGACGTGTGACCACTTTGTGGGTAAGGCGTCCGATATGGGTCAACCATCTAGGCCAACTCAGCCTTCCACCCCTTCGGGGTCGGTAAATGAGTAGTAATCCATGTAATTACATGGATTACGGGGGTGGAGACCATTAAACGGCAGGCTGGGACTGTGCTTGTGGTTGTTTAGCTGTGAGGCTAGCCGTGTCTGCGGGCCTGACCTACAGCCTATAGGCTGCACGTCCGTCCTAGCCTGTGTCGTACCAGCGCCTCTGAAGTCGCGGTATGTGACTTGAGTCGCTATACAAGTGTTATATGCCTTTGCCTTCTCATGCAAGGTGAATGAAAGATGCAACAGCCGGTGATTATTGTTAACAAATTACAATAGAAGAATTATGTTGACTTTTTCATGCAGACTTGTTTGCGCAAAAGGTACGTGACTGACAAATCACCAAGTTTCTTTGACATGTCGTGGACACTTCTCAATTGTCGAGTGTTTTCTTGGCGCACTCAGTACAACTTGTCTAGCGTTTCATATGTTGAATCGAGGTGTAGTGGAATTTGAACAAAACGACGGCACAAACACGCTACGATCGACTTGTCTTCGTAAAGTCGAAGTAATAGAATTTGGGCTTTACGCTACCGGACCGTTACTTTATATTGTTACCGTGATCTATCGTTCACCTATTTATTTTGCTTTGAAATAGCGATATAACTGTAATATAATGTAAACGTATACAGTCAAACACATCTTCTGACTTACACTCGAGGTGCTGATCTGCTAATTCGGAATCAACATACTTAAAATACTTTGGTTTTATTTAATGCCATTTCGGCTGAGGTACAGTGACGTCGGAAAGTAGTATGAACGGTTCAATGACATAGTCTCGTATGAATTTCTCTGTAAAACACGTAAAACATGTCACTTTATTTAGTTGAATGCTTACTACTGCATGTTGTTTTATAGTGGGGTTATGATTAAGGTTAGGATCAGGATTAGGATTGGATTGACGATTAGATTTAGTGTCTGGTTAGGGTTAAGCCCAAATTCCACTTGGCTTGTCACGTCACGTCTCGACACGACACGACACGTTCGACGTGTCGAGCCCATGCATTTTGGCTGTGTCGAGCTTGTCGAACAGCACGGCACGAAACGCTCGTCTCAACGCGCTCGACACGTCGAACGAATTTAGGCTTTAGTGGTCATGCACACGTATTATACTATAAGCCGTTGTCACTGTACCATACCCTGAAATTTCGTTGCTGCTTGTGGCATTTGCTTTCCAGTTTTCTGTAACGAGAGAGAACTTTCAGAACGCGTTGAACGCGGCAGAGTTTGCGATCGACAGGAACCGAAACAAACTCGGAACAACTCCCGATCGAACTGAGTAAGAATTTCAATTTGCACGATTTTGAGGTAAATTCGAAGTTTAATTAATGTTAATCAAAGAAAAAACCACTCATTTTCAACAATGGCCTGTGATATTTTTATATTTCACCAGCGTAGGCTACTTGGATTACTGTTTCTGTTAACCGTTTAGTTTCTTTTCACAGCATAGTTACGTTGCAACTTTTATGGTGATATGTAGCATATGGCGTAGTTAACTAAATGTAAATTTTCATTTTTCAGTATAAGTGCAGAGCGTTAATGAATTGTCCACTGTTATGTTATGTCACACACACTTAGTTTCAGTGCAGAGCAAGTCGAGCAACTATTAACTGATAAATTAGTAGATGCTGTGTGTTCCAAATACTCCAGAGTGATAAAATTTGTCGGTAGAAATCGATCATATTGAAACATTGTCCGTTGCAAGTTGGTGTTCCATGTTGCATTTTTGTCTGGTTTTAAGGTAGTAACTTATTAATTATCGACTGTTGTGTAGGTGGTCTATGACACCAGCAGAAGTGAATGCATTCTATGATCCCGGGTTTAACCAGATTGGAATTCCCGCCGGAATTTTGCAGTCGCCGGCCTATGATGCTACTTTTCCTATGTAGGTTGTTCACATACACGCACATATGATTGTTCATACAGGTTCAGAATTGAAATAATTAAGCTTATAGGCAAAGTTGTAGAGAACCACTTTATTCTGGGCAAGACAGCAGATACCATTTACCATTATGTGTTGCTGTGTTAGATAAGAATACAGACAGTGGCCTGCAGTGCCGTTCTTGCGTTTCCGTAGGCTCTCAGCCAGCCTAGCAAAGGAGGCCCGCTCAACATATGAACATATACGAAAGAAAAAAACACGCACTATTCACAACACGCGAGCTTTTCTCTCGCACAGTTGAGGCTGAGAGGGACAATGTTGAAGGGACAGTCGTCGGTCAACAGTTGAAATGGGGAAACAGTGTGCTATTTTCGTGACAGATTGCTCTGCGGTGTATTTTGTCACTAGCACGCCTACAAAAACTGAAGAGGACTTCTGACCAAGACGTTTGATCCCCCGCAGCCTAAGGGTCGAAACCCCTGATGGCGAAGGTGCTGTACGTACGAATGGCACTGGGCCTATGGTATTGACGACGTTACGACGGCCGTGTTTTCAGCGAAACGATCGATGTCCCGATAACTTTTTGTTTTCGGCAAAAATTTAGTCATAGCCAGATGTGAAATTGACATAGTGTTTGAACAAGGCTGAATGCCTATGCCTGTGCGGTCCGAGATCCATGCTTGGCCCATACGTAGTTGTTTAGTGCTGTTTCGTGTGCAGGTCGCTGATTTTTGGTGCTATTGGATTTATCATGGGGCACGAAATAACGCACGGGTTCGACAGCACAGGTATGACGCGCCGGGTAATCAATAAAACTAATTTCTACAGGGTGGCCCAAAAAGTAAGCCGCTATCAAAAATCATCATTAAATCGTATTCAAAGTTGCCAGTTCAGCTACATCTCTCATCAATTTTGAGTATAAAATGAGCACAAGAATGTCATTAGTGTGTATTAAATATTCTGTGTGTGACCTAATTTGTGACGCCATCAGTTGCTGTGTTTAATTGAAGCTGCGACATGGGTAAATCAATGTATATGACAAAATCATGACTTAAAACCAGGAAAAAAAGATAAAATATGGAAATCGAAGGAATGATTACACAAATCTTCATCTAATAGATGGTTTAGGGATGGAATTCATAGCTTGTTAAGTCGAGCTGATGCCAGAGGGAGCGATGACATCATTTACCATATGTGACGCATATCGCTGCTTTGTAGGTCAGGCATAGTTATTGACGTCAAAAAGTAGGTCACGCAGAGAATATTTAATACCGACGGATAATATAGTAGTGCTTAATTGATCATTTCTTTAATTTGACGAAGAAATCTAATCTCATTGTCAGACTTTAACACTATTTAACACAATTTTTTTGATAATTTGGTAGTGGGTTACTTTGTGGGCCACCCAGTCCTGTATTGTGCCATTATGTCGCAAACGAATCGGAGACGCTCGATGACGGAGACCAGTCCGAGTGTGCATGCGACGTCGAACATGCAGTTCGGTCTTTAGCGTCAAACTCCATCTAAGAGAAGAACGAACGAACGAACGGCATGGACGGACGGACAAAGAGACGTGTCTCTGTCCGTCCTTCCGTCCGTCCGTTGTGTCTTGACACGGTCGACGAGTCGCATGCAGCGACGTCGACACGGCTTGACGACGGCGATCGTGGTGGACGTTGTTGGTGCGCTGAGGCCGTGCGTGTATCATTGTCCGTCCGTTCGTCTGTCTCTTATGGATGGAGTTTGACACTTAGCATGTGTCGAAATCAGCCAGCGAACTGAGCCGAGCGACAGTCAAAATGATAGTGAGTCCTGCTGACTGAAGGAACGCTTATGCTGAAGGCTTTCGCTGTCAACGCTAGCAACATGCGAGGCACTGCCAATAACAGTATATCGGATGATCTCAAAGTAGGCTTACGTCGAGGTGAGCATGTGGACAAAAGTGTGCTATATGCGCGACATTGCGCTGCTGTATCTTTTCCACGAGCACGACTCCTAAAATAACGAAGAAGATTTCTGACCAAGAATTTTGAGCCCCCGGCCCGAATATCGAGGCCCGTATCTTGAAGGCGATGACTTCTAGCTTGTCTATAGGCGACCCGTTGTCGAACAGGCGACCAGTGGAGCAGACGGCTTAAAGCCCAAATTCCACTTGGCTCGTCACGTCACGTGTCGACACGACTCGGCACGTTCGCCGTGTCGAGCCCATGCATTTTGGCTGTGCCAAGCTTGTCGAACAGCACGTTCGTCTCGACGCGCTCGACACGTCGAACATGTCGTATTGTGTCGAGACATGACGTGACGAGCCAAGTGGAATTTGGGCTTAACTCTGCGGCGCCGGCAGAAAGCGTAGCCTGACACACTGCTATCATCAGAGAGTTCAGCGCCACTGGCTAAGGCTTAATGTCTTCATCCATGCTATCCATATTTTGTCGCTGCATGTTCGACTCCTGCATTTCCTGTCACCTGCCCCACATAGCCACCTATTACGGAAGGCCAGTTCTTCTTGTGATAAACTTAGTGTTGCCGTCAGCGTTGCAAGGCTGAGCTGTGCATATGCAGTGAGTGTTTTGTTCTGAATCCCATCTCTAGCGCTTCTGTTCATATCCATTCCCTTGCCACACAACTCCCCATAACAGCCGCATCCAACCGTGTTTCGTAATTGGTATAATAGGCCTACTTGCATTGTGTGTGTGTGTTTGTGTTGAAGGGAGGCAGTACGACAAATACGGCAATTTGTTTGATTGGTGGGGAAGCCAGTCAGCACAAAAGTTCAACGATCTTGCGCGCTGCTTTGTCGACGAGTATAATGAGTTCGTTGTCTATGGTCATCACGTACGTATCTATGTTTGGATCAGGCAATAAAAAGTTAACAAAAATGTAGTCTACCAACTCTTTTCTGAAAGGTATATATAGGTCTATTGCTGTTTGTAATTGTTGTTATTTAACATGCAGTGGGGCCGATTCCATGGGGCACGGGGGGCACGTGTCCTCCACTTTTACAAATGGCTGGGCACGGGGGCACCGTGAGTAGAACAGCAAACAAGAAATTGATCAACTGTTCTGACCATCACGAAAGCGCTTACCATAACGACTAATTATACTTTTATAGCCAAAAAACTGGAGGGGCATGTCCCAAAAAAATATTCCGGCTATGCATTGTAGCCTACGTATGTGTAACACTGAAGAACAACGATTGCGTAGACCTATAATAACTATCATTGCTGTTAAAGATTTTATACTGAGTTATGACATTTGTGTAGTCTATAATGCATGTATTTTAGCACATTTTTTGATTTTTGCTATTTTAGTTGTTTAATGAAGACCATGTCGCCGTTACAGACTTTTTTTAAACTGTTAAGTTTATTTTACATTTATATTTGCTGTTTTATTCTATATTAATTGAGAGTCAGCATGCTTAACAGCGTTAATTTTACTTCTTGTCAAAATAATTATTACCGTCACAATTGTGTTTTATAGGCGACGTATTAGACGATTATTGGCCATGTTTTCACTGCGCATGGGGCATCCCATGTTTTAAAGTGGTTTTCGGCCACGAAAAAAACTGTCCAGTCAAAATTGGTCCCCAAAATGGCGGCTTTTCGAAAATTTAAGAGTCTAAATATAACAATACAGTCGATCAACGAGACCGCCAAAAGGCACTTTCTTACCCGGAACGACGTCGTTTTACGTATTTTGCGTAAATATCCGTTTAGGGGTGTAGACTGTAGCCTGATTGAAGAACCCCCCAAAACGAACAAAAAAACTAGTCACCACAGAGGCTTGGCAAAATCACGTATTTGGGGAACAGATACCTCTGAACCGACGATCGATGCAAAATTTTGCATGTCGGGTGCCGTCCATGACGTAATAACGCATGCGGACTTTGATGCAGATCGGTAAAAGGGTTTTGGCGTGGGTCGAATTTTGGCCTTTTCCATTGACTTGCTTCGTCGCCTTTACAACACTCTGGCAGTACTACCGTGCAAGTGTGTGATCGATTCATCACCTGTGCAGTCGACAGCACACAAGCTATGCTAAGCTTAGTGTTGTTTCAAAATGTGATGTGGCTTTTTATGACCAGAATATTTATCTAGTAATGGTGTGTGAGTAAATAAGTGTCTCCAGTAACAGTTTCAGCAACAGGTAAGGTTAAAATTACGACAGCTATAAGTTGTCGTCTTTCTAAACGTTCGAAATCTGTTGACTTGTAGAAAATATGCAAAAATGTTTAATTTAGAAGCAAACTAAAATCTCTCTGATTAAACGATGGCAACTAGTGTCACCTAGTAGTCTCACGTGCGTGGCGCTGGACGCAGTGTATCGGGGACGTGCTTTTTTGAACCGCTGCATATAATTACATAGCACGTTTTCGCGAACGCCGGCTTCTTGTGGCGTAGACGTAGGCCTACATGGTGATTACGGTGCGTACGCACACCTATCACGAAAATACATATTTTTGTGCGAGGTGTCTGAGTTATTTAGGCCTGTTCTCGACTGTTATGTAACACGATCGGGGCCCTCAATCAAAAAGAACGACCTTACCGCAACGCACCATGTCGCAAATTCCCGCCTACGCGCTTTACGCCTCTGCTTGCTTCATTGAATCATTGAGTCGCTGCACCTCGCGTATGCAAATGATATGCAAATAATCCCGGGTGTGTGCAGGAGAACGGAATATCGACTCTCGGCGAGAACATAGCGGACAACGGCGGGCTGCGAATCAGTTTCGAGGCGCTGACCACCTGGCTGGACGATCACCACTACGACGATGCTCTGCTTCCCGGTCTTAACATGAGCCACCGTCAACAGTTCTTTCTGAGCTTCGCGCAGGTCAGGAGAAAGATTGACACGCGAGTTACAGCGAATTCATTATATTCCCCTCCCCGCCAATAATGTTAAGCAACTTATTTTGTCTCTTTTTGCGTAAGCCAGTAGGCGTATGTTACTTGTCTGCATTTGTATTGCTGTAGGCTATATGCTGCTTCGGCGAAATGAAGATTAGGTCTACATATAAAGTGGCCCAAAAAAGTAAGCCACTATCAAGTAACATCATTTAGCCTAATCGTATTAAAAACCGCCAATAAGGCTAAATTTTTCATAAATTTTGACTAAAAATGAGCACAAGAATATACTAAGTCTGTATTAATTAAGTATTCTATGTGTGACCTAATTTGTGACGTTATCAATTGCTGTGTTTGAAGCAGGCACGTAGCCAGTATTGTAAGTTTGGTGGGGGGCAGCTTCAGTGTTTGGGGGGGCAGACATATTTCGAGTACTACTATAATGCTATAGCCTGCTAGCAATGTCAACTGTCTCAGTTACCGATTATACTAACATTGTAGTAAGTAAAACTTACATTTGGGCGTCAAATGACACTGGTGATGGAAAATTAATGTGTAGAAAAAATTGCAAGTGGGACGTTTGGGGGCAGAGCATCCATCTGGGGGGGGCAACTGCCCCTGTACCAATGTAGCTACGTGCCTGGTTTGAAGCTGCGATACGGGTAAAATCACGCATCGGATAAAATCATGTTTGAAAACCAGAAGAAAAGAGAAATATGGTATTAACGATATTTTTTACATAAATATCCATCCAAAAGATTGTTTAGACATAGAATTCACAGCTTGCTAATGCGAGCTGATGCCAGAGGAAGCGCTGACATCATTTACCATATCAGACGCATATCGCTAGTTTGCGGGTCAGACATAGTTATTGAGGTCAGAAAGTAGGCCAGGCATAGAATATCTAATACCAACGAATAATATCATAGTGCTTTATTCATACTTTAATTTGACGAATAAATCTAATCTCATTCACAGTCTTTTATACGATTTAATACGATTTTGTGATCATTTGGTAGTGGCTTACTTTTTTGGGCCACTCGGTATATTAAGCTATGCTTTGTTAATTTCGAGTGTGAAAGCTTCATTATCGCTGATCGTCCGTCGTATACACGGTTGTTGACTGTCGGCGATCGAGCTTTGCTGGTCGCCGCTGTTCCTCATTCCACCGTGTCTGGAACGAACTGCCACGCCACGTCATCTCTGCCCCGTTCCTGCAAGTTTTCTGCAGTCGTCTCAAGACTTTGCTTTTTAACCGTCCCTTTCCCGACTTTCTGTATAGTGTCTATGAATTGATTTTCGTCATTATCGGACACTATTTTTTTCTATTTTTCAATATATCTCGCGATACTGTACAGGTCATAATAATAATAATCATAATTATAATCATAATCATCATGATCATCATCATGCTCGTCATAGTAATCGTCGTCATGATTTCCTGTGAAGTGCAGGAGATTTTGGCATTATTGTTTTTGGTCCTATCTTCAGTTGGCCCGCTCAGAAGTTCTTCCGACGGATTTGTGTAGATACCTCAATATTGTACGTCCTCTCTTTAGACCCATCCAGCGACAGTGAGATATTCTGACAACTGCTGAGAGATAATGCTTGTCATTTAGTAGACGCCGCTGCAACTGCATTTTGTGTGCAGATGTGGTGTTCGGCGTACCAACCGCAGTACGCCGTCATGCTGCTTGCAAACGATGTACACAGTAACAGTCGCGACAGGTGATTTCACGGTTTTTGTTCCACACACGCACATATAAGCCCAAATTCCACATGTCGCGTCACGACACGTCGCGACACGACAAGCACGACGTATGGTGCGAGTCGTGACGTGACGTGCTGTGTCGTGCTGTGTCGTGCGTGCTGCGCTGTGCTTGTTCCAACATGGCGGACGACGAAGAATCAGTAGTGCTCGCGTGTAAAACGATATCATTTTTTATTATTGTTTATTATTTCAGCTTGCAAATGAGATTAATTCATTCATTGCAACAAATGACGGCGGTCATAACTTGATACACATTACAAACTAAGTTGCGTATCGCGCCTGCCGCGCTCGTGGTGACGTGCTGTGTCGCGCTTGCTGTACAGCATGACACAGCACGTACTAGGTTTTCCTATGCCAAAATGCATGGGCTAGATAACGAGTCGTGACGTATCGTGACGTGATGCAACAAGTGGAATTTGGGCAATACACGCATTCAGTCCACGCTTTTTAAAAATGTTGGGTATTCAGTCCACGCTTTGGGATATGTTCGCCGATTTCCGAGAACAAAAAGACGCCAAAGACGCCGAAAACGACAAGTTTGAATCCGGGTAGACCCGGTAGAGGCGTATCGACGGGTGAATTCATACTCAGACAGTCGCTGGAGATATTCTTCTTTGGTCAATGGGGCCAAAGCGCAGTGTGAATCCTCGTTTAATTTATACTCAGTCAATCACACTCGATAACATAAACGCGCATGTAGCCAAAAATAGTGTCATGAGGTTGCCCGTGTCGTCGGTGGCGCCGACTTCATTGGGCACGCAGCATTCGTCGCTCCGTCTCCAAGCCCGTTCTGATGTCGCTCGTCACAGCGATGGTTTTGGCTCGTCTTGACTACGGCAGCATCACACTCAACGGCATC
>Ga0056115_1001513_pt1 | contig 11158 bp, 8 predicted proteins | sample WorMetOlspDAHAB1_FD_77007 | JGI IMG/M metagenome (GOLD analysis project Ga0056115, IMG submission 77007) | Marine gutless worms symbiont microbial communities from Max Planck institute for Marine Microbiology, Germany - Olavius sp. DAHAB.1 ... | reverse complement strand
AATTTTAATGTACACTAGACATTTTATGCTACATAATACATTTCGCTATCACTGGACAGCCAGCAAATTTTCTATAGTTTTACGAGATTTTTAAAGTTAAACTGTCCAAAACAGTACATCCAGTAACATGTGATGGCTCAAGAGAGTTACAGTAATCATGTAAGAAATAACAATTGGGACAATAATGTGCATGCCACTAAAAATTACCACACGATTCATTAATTACCAACTGTCTGTTGATTTTACTAGTTCTGTGTGTAACAAGAGCAGCTGCACCGTACCTTTGGTGGATGAGCAAAAGTCTGTTTCGGATAACGAGACACAAAGGCACATAATCCCGACATCAAAATCGCCAGCAGCACTGGTACATTGACAATACGCAACACAGGAAACACGCTCAGCAACAGCATACAAAAAAACCTGAACAAGGCAAATAAATTTCTCAGCTTATTCGGCTGTCACGATAGATAACAATGACCGTTCATAATGGTAAAAGGTAAAGATACAGTTCACTTACAAAGTACTGCATTTGTGCATACGCAACTTACAGCAGCACTATCGTCACAGACAGGGCCAGTGTTTAGCCTAGGCCACAGCAGTTCAAGTCCATGCTCACTCACTTTGATGCACGTAACCATAGTCTGCCACCATTAATGGTCTCCACCTCCGTGATCCATGTAAAAATACACGGATTACTACTCAATTAGCAAACCCAGAGGGATGGAAGGCTGAGTTGGAGCTGTAATGCGGCGGTAATTACTACACGCGCACATAACAACGTTCAAACATGCTTTGGCCATGAAAAAATAAATAAATAAATGTAATAAACAGATCATGCAATAATCCGTGCTACTGCAGAGACAGGCTTATGGTGGCACGAGCAGCTTTATTTAATCAAATACCCAAATTTGCCCAATCCGTGACACAGCCCAGCTGGTGATATAACCACAAGCTGATGATCAGCAGCAATTTTTTTTCCAATTTTCAACAACCAAATAATAACAATACTAATAATAAATCTCGAACAGCATATAACCCGACCGATGTTACAAAGCAACAATAACTATGTAAAAGTGAAGTGTATCCAATGAAGATTGCGGACATTCAATGTTAATGATTCCAATACAGAGTAAACGATTCACTATGCTTACAATATGTCGAAAGAATAGGCCACGGAAAGTGTACGGGACAGCGGGCAAACAAAAGTATGCAGCCCTGCATTCTTCCCTTTCAAAGCAAAACCCAGCCCGCAATGTCTCACACACTTCTAGTTGAGGCAAGGAACACCTGCTGAAAATGATAGACGGATTGCGGTTTAACGGCAATTTCAGCACAACATGGCCATATCGTGCTTTGCACTCGGTGAAAGCACGACAGACAAAAAACGGGTAAAAATTGCATTGACGGCTGACACTTCATTAAACCACAGAAAATAAGCAAAAAACTTGGAAAATATATCGAATATACAATTACAGAGGTACGTTGTTCTGTCAGGCAGTTTTCTATGGCCACCGCCGAACGGTGTAAATACCGAGTGGGACCGATCGAGAGTTTCTTGACCTGCACAAAAACACGGACAATGTTCAGCCACACGCTGGTCAGAGCTTTTCTGTGACATAACGAGCCTCTGTTTATAACAGTCATGATATAAGTTAGTTACAACATGCTCTAGTCGCACTCTATGATCACATAATCTGCAGCTTACTATGGCAACGTATATCAGTATATCTTAATATGGCAGCGTATATCAGTGACTAGAACGTCAGTCTTTCGCCAGTGCCTGATCTATGGTGCTGGCAGTAAACCACTTTGTGGGTAGACTATCTGCTATGGGTAAGCGAACTACGTCAACTCAGCCTTCCATCCCTCCGGGGTCAGTAAACAAGTAATTATCCATGTAATTACATGGATTACAGGAGTGAACACCCCTACACTGGCAGACTATGGTTACGTATGTCTGCAGGCCAAAGTCCTGCAGCCTAGGCAGTATGCCGGCTCTGTGTCATGCAACGCTGCTGCAGCTGCATATGTGGCGCTTCATAAATGGTATGCCTTTGCTTTTGCCAACTCTAGACCGTGCTGTCACTTACATATCTGCCACGCTAAATCCTATCAGCCCCACACGCGGATTGGCTGCAGGTGAGGCAATACAAGGTAAGAGACAACGTAAAGAAACATGCCACAATAAGTTACAGTGAGCAGAAGATTCACTTACGCGAGAGCGTGGCAAGTCCGAGCGACAGCATCACAGCAGCGATTAGCCAACCGGTGTGCTCTCGCGTGTAAACTCCGCCAGGCACAAAATTGTATGCAACCGTCCACACCGAGAATAGCATTTCCACAAGCCAGACGAAAGAAGCGAGCAGCAGAGTGCGCACTGGAGGAGACGTGGTTACGCGGTCCAGCAACAGCGGCCAGATTGACATAGTGTACACGGCCAGCAATATGCCACCTACAAAAAACACTCACCAACTGTAACCAAGTAAGTACCAAGTTACAGCAAGTCAGTAAGGAAGTAAAAAGATCACCATTATAATATCCAAAATGACACAGTCACTGTGCGGGCAGTGCAGGAGATTTGGGGAAGTAACGATTAAAGAAATGGGTCTTCAAAACGTTTTTTAAAAGCAGTCAGTGGTGGCGCCAACGTGACGTTCTGCAATGTTCCACAGTTTGGAAGCGACGACCGGAAAAGCTCAATCATCGACGACTAAAAGATGGGTATGTCCAACAACAGGCGATGATGACGAAGCCAAGCATGATGATGATGATGATCATCATTATTTATATATTATAAACACTGTACATAAGGTACACCGAACACTAAAAGCTAATATCTAAAAGTGATAAAATGACCGGAAAGAAAAAACAAAGTAAGCTGTACAAACAACAGCTTCAAAACACTAAACTCTCTGAAAATTCCACACAAAAATAGTGAAATAAAAAAAGAATGATAAAATGTAATAAAAACTACAAAATTCATGAACAAAAGCAAACTACACGAAGACTACAAACGACAACAAAAAAAGCCACCGGTAATTTGTCTAAAGTTTTAGCAATTCGTGTGACATTATAGAAACATCAATCATCACCGAAAATTTCTACTACAAGAATAATAAGTGAACACTGTCTCTAAAGTTTTAGTTATCTATCAGACACCGACCATTTATCTAGATATTAATTTACTACATATTATCATACCTTAGAGACTGCTACACATTTAAATGTAATCGGTTCATTACACAGACTCAGGTATGCTGTCAATGCAGCTTCAACATATGATCAAAAGAAAGCTGATTACCTGTGAATGCCAACCAAGTGTGCAACAGGTAGAGACTAATAAACGACGCAAAGCCTACGAGCCACCAGAACACACTGGTCGTTACGTGATAGCAGGGTGATAATGTCACTCCAAAGCACAATGCCAACAGAACAACAAACCTGTGCATCATAACACGCACAGGTAGGAACTAATCATATTCATACCTCAACCAGGTGGCATTAGTACAATGTGTAAGTACGTGCAATGAAACACGACATCAGTCGGTTGGGATTTCACAGCATCAACAGCACAACGAAGCCATATCATGCCAATAAAAAAAATCACAGTTTGGTAAGAAGGCTAAAATAGTTTTTTTGTGGCATTTTGTGAAAGCTGCGAGTTAGGGAAGGAAGTATGGTTTCCTACTGTGTTCACATATGACTTAAGTTCTTCAGGCTGTGCCCAACTGTTAGAACACATTTTTGGATGTTCACAGGTAGGATCTGGTTTTTTATTAAGAAGATAACTATGAGCATAACCAACCAACGTCTATAACAAGGCAGTTTGAACGTCGGTCTTTGGCTGTCAGACTTTCCCTGATCTATGCCTGATCTATGGTTGACAGGTTACCAATTTGTGGGTAAAGTGTCCACTATCGGGAAACCAACTAGGCCAACTCAACCTTCCATCCTTTGGGTGCCCATAAATGAATAGCAATCTATGTAATTACACGGATTATGGGGGTGGAGACCACTAAATGGCAGAACAGGGCTAAACATGGATGTTTGGTCACAGGTCAAAGTCATGGGCTTAGCCTACGGCCTATAGGCATTGCGCCCGCTCTGTGACACAAAAGCGCTACTGCAGCTGAAGCTCGTGGCACTATGTGAGTGTTATATGCCTCTGTCTGTGCCTAAGGAAGTAGCAAAGTTCTGCGAAAGACAAGAAGCGGTCGTGGAAGCCGTAAGTAACTCACCCCCAAGGATGAGGCGCTGGACCAGTGTCAGGATATCCACTGACAACCCATCGCGAGAGCACAGAGACGTCGCCAAAGACCGCTTGGGTTGAATAGAGCAAGCTTCCGAAACCGCATCCTACCACCACCCAATTGGCGTGTGCTGGCTGTGTGTTCTCAGTCACAGTGGCACCAGGTTTGTCCTTGTCAAGCTCAATGGCTGCAAAATAAAGTAATTTATCAGTCGACAAATTTGCACACACAGAATGATCTGAGAATCACGTAGAACACAGCACCACTGTTCATTCAAAGGCAGAAAAAGGCAAAGCATATAGAACTTGTATAGTGTCACACAAGCCACATACTGCAGATACAATGGCAATGCGCGACACAGACAGAGCCGGCGTACAGACTCGACCACAGCCCAAGCCCACGTTCACGGGTTTTAGTCGAACAATAGCACAAATAAATGGCATGAGGACAACAATGGACTTGGTTGTTAACCTGAGAATATTTTATCGAGTGTAGCAACCGCGGACACCGCAATAACGACGGAGTTGGAAGTGGTGTCCCACCAGGCCGGCACGAAAGACGTCAACCAAATTCGACTGGATATGAAACTGAGCAGACCAAGAATCAGACCCCAACATGTCAGCGACCTAAAAGTACACGGTGCACATTAACGACAAAAACTCAACTGCAACAAATTCTATTCCATTTCACACACAGTAGACTAGAGAACGGACGATACGGACACGCACCGATACCATCCGACACGAGTATTCGAGTATACACGACGGCTGATACCGATACGAGTACTCCGTGCGTTGGTGTCCCAGCCACTTGTAATATTAGACCAGGCAGGTCGTTTAGAGAATGCAGCTTATACGCAATGGGTGGCACATGCAGACCATTAGCAACAAACTTGCGTGCTTAGTCAGTTTTATGACTGGTTAATTCGCAGAAACATTAGAGTGACTGTCAGCTGACTGTTGTTATCACTTCCTGCTGGTGGAGGGAGTGTGGCACTGGGCGTGATGGTGGCCAAGACCAGTACTACGCTGTCTTTGTGTCACAGGGAGGCTGGTATCAGGTTATAGTCTCCTTCTGCCTCCCTCCCCTGCAACCCTCTCCCGTATCATGGACCATGAAACAGCACACATGCGTGCGTGCACGGCGGGCAGGTGACGGGGCGCTTGAACGCCCTTTGATTATCGTGTGTAATGCGATCCGTCAACAGTTGATGAACCTGCAGTAATGCACATATATCGGCCGAAACAACAGTAGCCGATACGAGATACGATTCGATACAATACACCCAGTATGATACACCCAGTATCAGTTCTGATACGACACCGATCCGATAATCGTCCGTTCTCTACAGCAGACGAAGACCCAAAAAATAATGAAAATTTAAAGAAATACAGTCAACTGAGAAAACCGTGACAAAATACAAATATAAATCCTGAACATTGAAACCTTTGAAAATTATCTGTACGGCAAACTATAATAATTGAATAGAATAGAATCAGCCATGAAAACTTTACCTTCCTGACCGTAGAACATAATTATCCTTTGGCTAGTACCAAATCTATAATCAGTGACAGAGGTACGCTGTGTGTGAGTGGTTTTCCAGAGCCTACCTCAACAGTGCAATTGGTAATACTAGGGAATTGTACATTATATAAACTATTTGGACAAAATACACACTAATGTTAATCAATATTGCCCCACTGGGTGAGACTCGAACTCGCGACCTCTCGATCAAAATTCTGATGCTCTAACCACAAAACAGGCAGGCTGAACGCAACCTCTCTTTTGTGGATGTGCTGAAGAGAGATGTACACAAGACAAGCATTACAGACGAACATCCAGCTGACAAAAAAATGAGCCGTTGTAGCGTTGTTGACAGTTGAAATGAGGCCAGCGATGCCACACACAACAGCCTGTATTGACAACATTACCAGCACAATAATACTAACCATTTTCTCAATTTTAATTTATTACAAACAGTGTACACAAAATATGTGTTCTATTTCATTTTTTATTTCTCAAGTTTTTGGCCTGTATGAAAAACCACAAAGTTTATGGCATTTCTTACGATAAATTTTACAATGTCAAATAGACTGCTTCTCAACGACATCTACTAACTTCATTTGCCTATTGTAACGGCTACGTTCTGTCGACAGTGTTACGGGTATTAGCTATCACGATGATAATGATGCAGTAAAAGACAAAACACTTTGAAAAATGATGCACATTAAAAATTCAACAAACTTACACATCTCACAATGCAAATATGCTGGTCATCATTGTCTACGCTCATCCTCATCACACCAGCCGCAGGTTACGACATATCGTCTAGCTACTGTCGGCTGACGTTAGTTTCTAGTTGCAGCATCTATCTTTTGAAACAGCCTGCCTCCTAATATTCAATCATCCTCCACTCGACCAATTTCTGCCACAGATAAAGACATGCCTGTTCCAACAATCACTTGCTTCCGTGGACCTGTAATGACACCCATTATTTTAGCAATGTTAAAAACTCAGATTTGACTGACTAGACTGATTAAAATAGTCAAAGCTATAGAACATTTTACATGCATCAAAAGCTGACCTGAGGAAAGCAATAGTCCACCAGCCGGAGAGAATGTGTCTCACAAACGGTAAAGCAACCAGTGCTGGACTAAACAGACAAATAGCAAAAGCTTCAAAGCCAGAAATCTCCAGTTCATTCAGCGGATAAAACCAAATCATTGGAGCCAGTGCTTGGAATAACGTCCAAAACAAATACCCTAAAACCGAACACCACATACTATATATTTATCAACCAAATTCCCCTCATTTCCGTATTAAGTAATGCATATTTAATTTGCTAGACAGTCACATTAAAAAACACATATTGCAATATTAATATAAACACGATATAGAGGTCAAACACGAATCAAAAATCTAAGAATTAAGTTTATTCAATCACAAGAAACTTACTAACCCAAAAAAGAACAGGATTAATGCTGCACAAATACACAGACTCACCTAAAACTGTTTCTCGTAGAAACTCCTTCATTTTTTGCAGTAGATTCTCTAAAACATCACACAGTAATTCAAGCAGTAAAACAAAACAAACTCGTGTATATATGCAACAGTGAAAATAAGTTCTGAACAAGACATATCACACAAAATGATGAACCCTTTTGACCCGGTCGGTCTAATTACCGCATCGCGACATTGGACCACATTGGAGCTCCATAGTTTACCGCATCGGACCACAGATGTGATCAAGACACTGAGAAAAGACCCTGGAAGGAAAGCAGAACCGCATCGGTCTAAACCTAACTACATCGGACATACTCATTACAACATCCGACCTCCCAAATCAGCCGAAGCGGTTTTAAAGTTCTGATAGTGATTAGTAGTAAAAACAAAGTTGATTCGTTTCACGGTATTCAACTAGGCCTAGTGTTTTTGTACCGTTGCTAAACTAATGCAAAGCGTGATCATACTAACAATACAGGCAATAGGAAGACAGGACTGCATTGGACTAAATATAGCTGAATGGGATGCTTATTAAACATCATTTAAAAAAGTAAAATAACTAAACTTGTTGTGTATTATAAATATAAAGCGATGACGTCAATGTCGACAGCGGCAGTGTTCAAATTTGCACCTGCATTTACCTGACCTAGTGCTTGGCCTGTTGTTGTATCGTGACAATATGTATACGAAATTAAATTCAACAAAAGACGTACTCAGTGATGATTACAAATTGACCGTTCTTTATTAACGTACTACTGCTACAATATTTTGAGTAGAATAGTTGGTCTTTTTAGAGTCTCTTGGTCACATATGTGGTCCAATGCGGTAATATGAAACTCCGATGGGTACTAGTGCAGTTTAGCTGGGCCACCTCAGATCTGTGGCTTATTCAGCAGAACAAGTTCTACTGAATAAGCCACAGATCTATGGTGGCCCAGCTAAACTGCACTGATACCCTCCGATGCAGTCCGATGTGGTCATTAGACCGACCCCTTTTGACCTCGGATCTCAACATTTGCTAAAAATTATAAAATGCTGCTTGTTCACAAGAAGCGACAAAAACGTTCCTTCAATTACATCAAAGTACGTGCAGTTTGTTACTTATAAAACAATTGTCAATTTGGTATACCGTCAATTTCTATACTCTCTATTTCAAATTCAAACGGTAGAATACTTAACTCACTATTTTGACTAACATCTGCAAAGGACTAATGCGCGGTTTAGCTTAATATAACAGAAAATTATTTTTAATCTTCAATAATTAAAAACAAAAACTATGGCACATAATTCGTGCATAGTGATGAAATATGATCTAATTTTCATACATAACGATGTCGATTGTCGAACATGGAAGGTCAAGATGTGCTCTGGATGAGTCGGAAAACGTTACTTCCTTAAAAAAGCTTGACTCCGGAAGTAGGAAGTGGGACTTGTTTACTTCTGTGTCGTAATTACAAAAAAAACTTTTTGTTCGTATTTTTTTACTGTCGCAGTAGCATTCTGGGTTCTGATGTTATGATACTGTGAACACAAGGCTTGTAGACAGAACGTTGTCTTGCATAACTAGTGTCGTTGATTCGGGTGTCATTTAACTTGATGACAAGTCTGCCTGTCCTCAAAAAAGAAACGTTAATTCTAAAATGAGATCGGCGATCTCGGTGTAAGCGCCCGAGAATTGGTAAATGAGATCGGCTATTTCGCCAGCCCATTACCCCTCCGAATGGGCATTATTTGGATGGATGATTTTTCTTTGCACAGTGTTAGGTTCACTTCAGAAAGCAGTGCTAAGATGAGAGCACAAGCATTTCCATTACATTGGCCTACAAACTGTTTGTAAGAACTCTTTAGTATGGTGTAGTACCGATCTCCCTTTAAAAGTGTAGTATCGATCTCACTACGTTGGACTCTGCATGGTATTAAGTACAGGCAATCTTAACTTGAAACTTCTGCCAACAGTGAGATCAACGATCTCTTTTACAAACTCCATGTTAACGTGAGATTATATAGTGGGAATTGTTGGAACACCGAGTTGACCAATCGCAAAACGTAATCTGAGTATAGAAATTTTGATGGTGCTTATTCAGAGATCACTGATCTCGTTGTAGCACTGACGAAAGAGAAAGGTGGAGTCCGATTAAGCAGAGTTCTGCCTGAACCAAGTTCATCAGTTAGTGCAGCAGACTCTTATGAGCTGAGAGATATGAGGTGTGCAGAATTGCTGCCATCTTTGATAGCCCAAAAGTTGTAATCATTTTCAAGAATCGGAAACTAAAGCTACCGCTGTTTTGTGTCAAGAATGATGACTTTCTCTCATAGCTGTTTGATAGTTGCCTTGTGATTAACAGATGTGATTTTATCCCCATCTCATTCCATGTTGATTTTGATCGGTTTCTTTACTCATAATTGAATTGACAAAATGGTAATTATTTTTCTTACATGTTTGAACCAGGGTGCTTACAGATCCTGATAAGTCATGTAGACTCATGGAAACTGGACATAAGTGGTCCTGGAAACTCCTGGAGAATGCTCATAATAAGTCCAGAGTAAATGAATGTATTTAAAGTTGCTGCTGTTTTGTCAGTGTACCTGTAGCAGTTTCTGCGCCTCTGGAGCCGCCTAACGGCATTATGGCGCTATATAAATTTCGTATTATTATTATTATTATTAGTATTATTTTCACCAAGTACCAGATCTACTGCTAGCACTGAGTTTATATGATAATAAATTGAACACTTTTTATCAGTGTTGTTGAGTCAGTTTATCACCACTATGCTAATTTGTGTTAATGTAAAAAAAAGTTATGCATTTTGTTGCAGGTACCATTAGCGAAAGACAGGAATTGCCTGGTTAAATGGGCGTTCTGTAAGAGCTATGTCTTCATTACAGGTGCCTTCTTTGCAGAATTGGCTCGAAAGTGTCATATTGTTACCGCAGTATGTCGATATTCTCGTGGAAAATGGATATGACACATTGCATAAATGTGTGGTGCTTACATCTGCCGATCTAGATCGCATTGGAATTACGCTTCCTGGCCACAAGAAGCGCATACTGTCACAGTTGGCAAAACTCAATCTGAGTGGAGAATGCTATTTATTTGAATCTGGAGAGATTCCCGTTGCGAACGGCGCTGCTCAAGTTGATGCGCAAAGCGATAAGTCGGGCGACATTTCGCCAGAGTTCTCGCCCGTAGATGTCGGCATTAATGATGCTACTTCCACAGATAATCTGTGAGTGAATTTGTTAATAATTCTTATTAGTTCAGATACGAATCAGACGGCTGTGTAAAGGTAAAGGCATAACACTTATATAGCGCTACAAGAGACAACTGCAGCTGCAGCGCCGCTGTACTTCACAGACCGCGGACGTGCAGCCTATTGGCTGTAGGCTAATCCCACACACACGGGCTTGCAGCCTTCCAGCCAAACAACCACATGCGCAGCTCTGGTCTGCCGTTTCATGGTCTCCACCCTTGTAATCCATGTAATTACATGGATTACTACTCATTTACCGACCCTGAAGGGATGGAAGGCTGAGTTGGTTTGGTTGGTTTACCCATAGCGGACACCTTACCAACGAAGTGGTCACATGTCAACCATAGATCAGGCATAGATCAGGGAAGTTCGCGAGTCAGAGGCCGACGTTCTGACCACTGAGCCACACCGTCAACCTGCATGGTGTACCTCAAAAGTAGTCTGCTTCCTACTAGTTTCTGTCAATCTTTATTTGTCCAGAAAGCACAAAAACACAATGTGGTAGTCACATACTGTGGACAGGACAGTGAGACCACAATGGTACTGATTACTGAATACTTCCCTATTAAATATTTTTAACTATTGTGTGCTGTGCATGCCAGATTACTTGAGTCTTGTGTCTTATATATATATATATATATATATATATATATT
>Ga0056115_1001512_pt1 | contig 11160 bp, 8 predicted proteins | sample WorMetOlspDAHAB1_FD_77007 | JGI IMG/M metagenome (GOLD analysis project Ga0056115, IMG submission 77007) | Marine gutless worms symbiont microbial communities from Max Planck institute for Marine Microbiology, Germany - Olavius sp. DAHAB.1 ... | reverse complement strand
TTTCGATTATCTCGTGGTGAATCTGTGTTAACTTTAAGCCTTGTTGTTCGAAAAGTAAGCCTAATTGCTATATCTCTCATAAGTTTTGGAAATGAAAATTTGCACATCTATAACAGGGTGGGATAACCAGACGATTCGTGATTTGATACAGTTGCAACATTTTCAACAAATGTTCGTCACGTTTTGTGCGATCTTTGCGAAAACGCGACTTGACTCGCTCAATTTAAAAATTGCAATAATTTCGTAATACGCAGCATGACATTGCCTAAGTGGCAATGTACTGCTGATCAATATCACCTTTTTGATATTTGCTGTTTTCGATGTGTAATGACGCCGTTTAACTGGCGTATAAACTGCGGTTTTGTGCATTAATATTTGCTGTTTTATTAGCGACTTTCGCACAGTGGTTAACTTCAATTACGCTAGTTCGCCTAAGTTTGTGCAAAGTCGAAAGGTTCTTCTAATGTCCGCCGCTTGCTTATCAAAGTTTTAGACGTTTTTGAAGCTTTCCAACAAACAGCATATGGGATCTTTTTATGCGCCAACCTATAAAACAGATTGCAAAAACTGAATTTCCGTACCGAATATAGTGCACCAGCTGACACTATCGTTGCGTTGTAAATACAGCCACAGTAATTTCCAAGATACTATAAATAGTATACGCCGCTCAGCCCCCTCGAGCGACTGCAAGCCAATGACGTCAGTCTTCTATGACGTCATTCGTCTCGAGTCCGTTCGCGGACGCTCGAACATGCTTATAGAAGGCCATTTTTGACGGTATTGGGGAATTTGAACCCCAAAATGTTGTCGGCCATCGTGTGGACCCCCAAAAGGCATTTTCTTGCGTCACAACGCGTGTTTTGAACCATCGCGCGTGAAATTCCATGCACGGGTTACTTAAGTAGGCGAGTCCGGGGAAAAAACAGAGGCCTTATATTTCACGTATTTCGCCGGGCGCTCCCTTACGGCCGATTGGCACAAATTTTGGGTTACGTGTTCGTCTGATGGACGTAATCAATTGTACAAAATTTTATCGTTATCAGTGAAGGGGTTTGGATTCTGTGAGGGGTCGAAGTTTGACCATTCCCATTGGATTGCGATGTCGCCTCAAAATGAAACATTAGCAACACCACTAGCAAATGTACAGTTGATTTATATGAATAAGTTTCTTTGTATATTGGACTCTACCCTATAACCTAGGCTTAAACACAGATTCACCACGAAATAATTGAAAGTTTGATTAACGCAAAAAGACGAAATCACTAATAGAAAAACAGCAAAAATTAATGTAAAAAACTAGTTTATACACATGTTAACGGTGACAGACGATCGCAGTTCGCATATCAAAAACAGCAAAAATAAAAAAAAAGTTATTTTACTAAACTGCTGCATATTGACGTATGACGATGTGCAGCGTTATAGTAATATAACTTTTTTATTTTTGCTGTTTTTGATGTGCGAACTGCGATCGTCTGTCGCCGTTAACATGTGTATAAACTGTAGTTTTTTTACGTTAATGCCATATATCTGCTGCAGATGCAACCATACCTCGAAAAGGAGTTGTCGTACGTCGAATACCAGATGTCGGCGTAGTTATAGTTGTCCATTGAGCAACGGTGGCGTTATCGATGTCCGAAGTAGCAACGAAGTGCCCTTCGATGTTATTACAAGTGGTTCGAGTCATTCGCGTTGAAAGCTGCAGTTAGTGTCACACATACAGGACACAGTCAGAATTCGTAAGCTTGAAACTTTAAAGAACGTTGTTGCATAATATGGCAGAGCAAGGTGATTGCATGGCAACTTCGTGAAAAATTCACTCACCCATTCACTCATTTCATTCATTAATCGCCGTGTGCCAGACACAAACGACAATAACGTGTGTCTTGTCACAAGCAGTTACCGGTTGCTTAGGCCATTTACAATCCTACTCGCCTCCTCTACAGAAAACCAAGTCTTGACTTATGTTTTTGAATCTTATTCTTAATGGTTCTTCGTTTCTAGTGGCTTTGACGTCTCTGACTAGTGCTTAATGAGGTAGGATATCCGGTCTGTATTGGTTTTTTCCCAACTGCTTGCACGCAATTCTATCACCTAACTGTGATTCTCCGACGGAAAGAGTGTCCGAGATCGTCAAACTTCCTTCTGATATCCGCGTTTCTCAACTTGTCAAGTCTGCTCACACCAAGTCCAAGAAAATTAGAATTGCACAACTAATATTGCAACGCACCTGGCGATAGCACTGCGAGTTGACGGTGTATCCAAGGCAGTTGAACTGCTCGTAGTAGCAATAGCCTTCTGTGTACAATCCGCCGATGTTGTCACACGTGACGTTGCTGTACGTTGACGAGCGCAGCGGATAGCAGGTGCACTGTCGCAGGTAGTGATCGGCGCTGCAGTTTTGCTGCTGGCGGTAGTAGCAACGACCGTTCGAGAAGTAACCAGCAAGAACCGTTTCGCACTCCGACGAGTTGTACATAGAGGTGTAGTTCTCGTAGCATTCGTCGTCGATGAAGTACTTGCAGTTTCCAGACGTGTAGTAGCAACTGCACAGCGCACAGTGACATCGTACTGAACACTAAAGCGAAAACTTAGAAGCTTTCTGGCTTCGCAGCGGGATGACCTTTTTTGCTCTTCTGCTTTAGGCCGTAAAACACAGAAAGACAAATAGCGCATCTGCATAATAAATGTAAAAATAAAACGAAAACAGTGAGGAAAGACACAAGCGAGTAGTACTGCTACTTGCAAAATGGAAAATTAATTGAAATACAGAAAAGAAATGATAATGGTGGATAACTGACTGTTTTAACGTGTGACCGTTCCAACAACTTTTTTTCGCAGAAAATAGCGACAGGCAGTATCATAGCTAGTACAAACATGTGCACCACACCATAAATAATGACGCATGTTAATGGTTTTGCAGAGCTGGCAGAGCTCTCACACTGCTACATCAGACCAAATGTGATTGCAGTGGCTTACATTGTACGCAGCACTGTGACTAAACATTTGCATTATTTGCAGGTATAGAGTGGGCAAAACTGTGAATACACACAGATAACGCAGAACATGTCCGTCAGCTTTTTCTATTGAACAAAATGTAACGCCGACTCCAAAAGGACATCGAACAGCGGTGCTAAGACACGGCCGACGACAGTATAGACAGTTGCGTCGGTGCACGGTAGACTATGTCAGGGCGTATATTGACGCCAAAGCGTCTAGGCTCCGACAAAGGTCTGAGACGCGCTGAACAAAGAAAGATCAAGCTAGGCCACAGAAACAAATGGCAGCCGAAAAGCTCGACTTTTAACTTTACCCGTAGCTCATACTACATAAGTTACGAAGATCTAGTCCACTCACCACCCTCTGTTGTACAGGCCGCCGAAAGCGCGACACGTTTCGCAGGAGTGCTGTCCGCAGGACCGATAGCGGTGACACTGTCCGTCAATGTCATAGTACGTACACGAGTATTCGTGGTAGTAGCATGTGGCGTTGGCTGCGATGTACGAACCGCCAATATTCCCGCACGTGTCGGCTGACATTGTTGTCGACATGTACAAGTGACACTCATTTTCCACAGCGTACCTGCCGAGAACACGCCACGTATAGTCTTACTAATTAAAAAATAATCATTAAAATTAAGACAGTGTACTTGGGGTGACAGTGACGTCATTCTGTCAACAGTACAATACTACATATAGTTACCGCTGCCGTGAGCGATGACGAATATATACTATGTTGCGCCAGTATAATGTCCGTAAACTTGACGTATGCTTAAAAACTGTTGTGTGTGGAATTATACACCAGTCGCAATAATGGTGCAATATGATTTTTTTCTGCAAATAAAATTGGTAGGCCTAAGACTTTTTATATTTCCACATTTGAACTCAATATTTGTTCACAGTAAGTAATAAGTATACATCCAACATGACGGGGTAGTTGTGCGCTCTGTTCAATAACGCCACTGTACTTCGTGTACAACAACATTCATTAGCCAAAAGCCGGACACCAGAAAAGGCAAGTACCCATCAAAGCTGGTTCTTTACAAAAATGTATAGACGTGACATCAAATTCAAACAAGTACAATTACAGAAATGTTGTAAAATAATGAGACAGAACTTAAGCATTATAGCAAACATTCTATAGGGCTCCACTTTCATTGGGTGCTGTATAAAGCTAAATAGCTTACATCACAAATAGTCACTGGATAGGCCTACAGAATGGCCCCAAAAACTGGCACACTTTTTGTACGCCTTAACTTCATACGCCTTAACTTCATCAAATATTGACCGATTTTCAAACTTATTTCAAATTTAGTTGTTTGAATCCGGAGAACATTTTGTAATAATACTGGAACTAAAGATCACACCACACATGAATTGTGTGGCTACACTATTTGTGATATGTCAGTGTCTTAAAAGCAACAGTTGAAAACAAGACGAATTCTGTAGGAACACAATTTAAAAAATTAACAATAGGAAACAACGTGTTTATTGTCTCAGTTATTATCTAAAGTAACTGTTGCATCCTGCAGATTTTACATTAAATGTTCAACGTGTCCGCTTTGTTGCTGGACGACGCACTCTTAAAATGTGTTGTTACAAAAGCCGTCTTGTTTACAATCGTTGCTTTTAAGACACCGACATTTCACAAGGTAGTCTAGCTACATACTTGAGGTGTGGTGGGATCTTTAGAGACAATATTACTACAAATATTCTTCTGATTCTGATAGTGAAATGTTTGAAGTGTGCCAGTTTTTTGGGTCACCCTGTATATTAATTACACAGTACACAGCCATTGCACTTTCACAGAATCCTTCTAGATCAGTGTCTGAAAATAAATTGAGAACAATTAATTGACTGTGTACTTACCCAGCACAGTCGAAGGCATTGAACAAGCAATAGTACTTCTTCCACGAAAGGTAAGACGACTGGTAGGTACTATTACTGATCCAATAGCCATATCTCCCGCCGATATTCCTGCATGTTGTCCTGCCGTATATCGCCGAAACATTCGAGTAGCAATAGTATCTGTCAATAAGGAATGCCGAACAGTTAATGTTGTTGTAATAGCACTTTCCGGAAGATGAAGTAGGTCTACGTCCGGTTACAGTGGTCGTTGTAAACGGAGTAGTCGTTAGTCTCATTGCAAATATGGGACTCGAAGTTGGCTGGTAAAGAAGTGAAGTAGTCATTGGATTTGGGTACGTACGATACCAACGCGTAGTGGTCGTAGTGGTCATTGGTTGCGCAAAGTTAAAGGGTACAAAATGTCCGCCGATATTTCGACATAGTTGTTCTGAATTGTAAAGCGTGTATCGCACATAGCATTGACCGTTAACTGAATACTGACGGCAGTAGCTGGAGTTGTAATAGCAAACGCCGTTCACGTATTCTCCGCCGAAGTTTTTGCACGAACCGGCTGTGTAAATGGTCGAAGAATGAACGAAACACTTGCAGTTGGCGTAGTAACCAGACGAACAGTGTCCAGACGTGAAGTAGCACTTGCCAGCCGTTTGGTCGTAGAAACTGCTGCCAATTATTGCACTGCATTCGGCCGCCGTTCTTACTGCAGTCTGATTTTTGTAGCATTGGCCATTACTGGCAAGAAGCAGTGGCTGGGAGCAGTTGTCAAAGTGGTAACAGCGTCCAGATTGGAACCAGCCGCCAATAGTTTGGCAAGAATTGCAATCCAGCGATGTGGACAGGTACCTGTAGCATATTTTGTTAGCACTCCAGACGTAAGGACAGTGATAGCTGGAGATGTAACATTTTGACGAACTGTAGTAAGACTGGTAATAGTAGCCGTGGACTTTCTCGCACTCGATTCTCGACCACCTGTAGTAATATCTGTAGTAACACTGCCCTCCCATCCAATAGTTGCAAGTGGTAGAATTGTAGTAGCACGCCTGTTCGTCTTGTGAGTAATAACCTCCAATTACAGAGCAGGTGGCTAGGTTATACGATGTAGTAAATCTTAAATAGCAGACGTTGTCTATCCAATTGCTACAGTTGAAGTTGTTATAATAGCACGCTCTGACATATCGCCCTCGCGGATCTGTTGCATAAGTGCGAATACCTCCAATGATCGAACAAGTAGAGCTTGTGAGATTTTCGTTCTTGTACTTGTAGCACTGACTGTACGTTCTGTAGTATGGACAAGTGGCCGAGTTGTAATAACATTGCCGGTAGGTGGTGTCGTAATATCCGCCAATGTTTTTACACGTGGCTGCCGTTTTGGACCCGGAATTATACCGAAAACACGTGCAGTTTCTATAATATCGGCACGCTGTCTGGTCATAGTAGCAGTAACCACCGCGGTCAATTCCACCCATGTTCCTGCAAGAGGTCGAGTAAAATCTAGCGGTTCGATTAGAATAGCATTGCCCGTCGACTCTGTACCCGCTGCAGTTCTTCTGATGGTAGTGGCAGAAACCGTTCTCAAAGTGACCTCCAATATTACGGCAAGTTCCGCACGTTAGTGCGGCGGAGCGATTAGAGTAACAAAGTCCGTTGCTTGTACTGTATGCGGGACAGTTCAGTGAGACGTAATAGCAGGTGTCATGGGCATTAACGCCACCGATCAGCGAACACATGTCTGTGGAAAATGATGAATTGTTGCCGACGAAACACCGACCCAGCGTTGGCACATCGGTGCAGTAATAGTAGCAGGTGCGACTGCTGTCGTCGTAATAGCTGTGTGGTATTGTTTTACACGCTGTTTGTGAATGGTTACTGGAACGTGAGTAGCACTGTTTGTTGACTGCATGAAGGCGGCAGTGGTCGTTTGTGTAGAAGCAGTAGCGGCGATTCGGATAGACTGGCTCTGCTGTATAGCTGCCGCCGATGTTGATGCAAGTTTCTTTGCTGTATTCTGACGACCTGGACTTGTAGCATTTGTTGTCGATCATTGTGAAGATGCATTCTTTCAGATAACAATAGCTGTTGTTAAACACTCCTCCGACGGCCTCGCATTCATACTGAGAGTATTGTGCCGAGCGACTTTTGTGGCACTCACCGTTGACTATGAATCCGCTGTTTGGACACTCGTAGTAGCAATATCCGTGCTTGTGATGACCACCGTAGGCGTCGCATTCTTCGCCATTGTTTACGCTAGTCATGAAGTGGTAGCACTGGCCTTCAACAGCATGAAAAGAGCAGTTGAACTGTTTGTAATAGCAGAATTTTCCGTTCTCGCCCACGGTGTTGGTTGTGACGAAGTGGCCGCCGATGTTGGCGCACGTCGACGCCGTGTAAGACGAGTCGACGTACGGATAACACTCGAGATTCACGTGATAGCGACACGCGTTCTTGTCCTGTGCTCCGTTGTAGTAGCAGGACGTTTCTGTTTGGCTGTAGAATCCGCCAACTGCTGAACAGCGCTCGACTGTAAAACTCGACCTAAAATCAGAAACGAGTTTCTGCTTGCACTTAAACGGTTATAGTACTTTTCCACGCACACGGCGGCCCAGAAAAAGTAGGCCACTGCCGAATCATCAACAAATAATGTAAATGCCTGTCAATGGGATTATATTTTTCGTCAAGCGTGACCTAATTTGTGACGTCAGTTATTGTGCGTGAGGCGCAAAACTGCGATATGCGTCATATAACGTAAGCGTTCCTTCTTTCATCATTTCGCCATAGTAAGCTGTAAATTCCACTCCTAAACTATCTTTTAGGCCTAGATGAAATTCGTATAAAACTTCTTTTATTTCCATCTGTTACCCTTTTCAGATTTTCAATCACTATTTCATCATATACACTTATCTTATTCATATCGAAGCTTCAGACACAGTAATTGATAACGTCACCAATTAGGTCACGCATAGAATGTCTAATACCAACTTATAATATTCTAGTGCTTCTTTTACACTCAAATTTTATGGAAAATACAGCGCTTCTTTAAGAGTTTTAATTAAGATTTAATGATAACTTAGCAAGTAGCTTACTTTTTATTGGGCTTAATTTAATTTCGTTTAGTTTAATATTACTACCGACATTAGATTTCGTTTAAGTTACCCACAAGACATTCGTAGATAGTTACTGCGTGCGTGCTGTGTATGTAATATTCTTATATAATTTATAATATTCTACACGACATTAAAATTTTAATTAACATTGGTTAACTGTAGACAAGGTTGTGGCGAAGCTTCATATTAAAGTTTACATATTGAAGTACTATGGGTATGATTTCTATTGTGTATGCACACGGTGTTTACAGTAAGGAGTTCCAAACCAAAGTTTAAGTTGAGAGGAGCTGTTGGCATACTAGTCCCGGAAACTGAGAATTCGGTGTAATTTGGTCATTCACAGGGCATTGCCCCTATTTATGCATATAGCCTACGATACATTATAGAAGGCGTCTGTAGTGAACTGCGATAAAACCACAAATGGTTACTCTATAGCAGTTATGCTGTGTGAATGCACCATTACTGCTGAGACTTTCTAAAGTTTAATTCACCTTATAAACGTAGGTGACTGACTGGGCGGCACACGTGTTTATAACTTTCTTCTACTGGAAGGCCTGTTTTTCTGTTACACAAAGTAAATGTTTCAGTTACTTGTTCACTACCGGTCCGTGACAATTAGAACGTAAAGTCGCATAAATCGTGTGCATAACAACTTACCAACCAGACACTAAATCTAATCGTAACTAAACTGCTGACTACCGGGCAGCACCCTGACTAAAGCGAACCAACGCTACACTTACTGTTGAGTATAACAGACTCCGTTGACACTGTATCCGTTGCATATCTCTGATTTTACTGACTCAGAGCGACGAACCGCCATCTACAGCATGCAGCAGCTAGTATATATTGTGAATAATTATGAACTAGAAGGTAACGAGAAGAGGGCTCATACTTACGTTCCAACAAACAAGTGCAAACGAACGAGTGGGAAGCAATAAGCTACTGAGGGAAAATTTGCCGCTTCAAAACGGAGTTGTTTGCCACTTATTCAATGCATTCAGTGCGGTAGATGTGCTCCATGACTCTGCGCTATATAAATATACTATTTACAAATAGCACCTCGGCCGACGAGATTTGCAAAAGCGATAACCGAAGAAAATAAAAAATACAGGGTGGCCCCCAAAAAGTAAGCCACTTTCAAGAATCATCATTAAATCGTATTAAAAACCGCCTGTGCGGCTACATTTCTCATCAATTTTGAGTATAAAATGAGCACAAGAATGCTATAAGTATGTAATAAATATTCTATGTGACCTAATTTGTGACGTCACCAGTTGCTGTGTTTGAAGCTGCGACATAGGTAAAATCAATGTATATGACAAAATCATGATTGAAAACCAGAAAAAAAGATAAAATATGGAAATCAAAGAAATTTTTACATAAATCTCCATCCAATAGATAGCTTAGGAATGGAATTCACAGCTTGTTAAATCGAGCTGATGCCAGAGGGAGCGCTGACATCATTTACCGTATGTGACGCATGTCGCTACTTTGTAGGTCAGGCATAGATGTTGAAGTCAAAAAGTAGGTCACGCAGAGAATATTTAATACCGATGGATAATATTATAGTGCTTGATCATTTCTTTAATTTGACGAAGAAATCTAAACTCATTGTCAGACTTTAATACGATTAAACACAATTTTTTAATAATTTGGTAGTGGCTTACTTTTTTGGGCCACCCGGTATTATATATAATAAAACTGGCTCCAAATAAAATAAAATATAGAGAGTATGCATACACTGGATGTAAATTTTCACACGTACTAAAACGAACAGCGAGGGAGGTAAGCGCTTATGCAATTCGGAGGTATCTCGAAAGTATACTACAACAGCTCAACTCAGAGGGTACCTAAAGACTTCACACAAGCCGCAATCTTTGACGTAGGTCTACCTCTGCAATACATTGAGGCTTATTTCAACGCTGTTTATTTGCGAACTGCACTGGTATTATCATTATTTTACTGCACATTGTAAGATTTTCACAGGTTTGATGCTATTCGATCTTGCACGTATTGTGACAAGTACGCCTATATAGTACAGGCAACAGGGTGACCCAAAAAAGTAAGCCACTACCATGTTATAAAATATCTTATTTAACCGTATTAACGCCTGCCAGTGAGATTTCTTCGTCAAAATAAAGTAACAATCAAGCATTATAATATTATCCATTAGTAATCACAGTGTGAACAGTAGTTCACACAGTGTTAACGGCGATATCGCAATCCAATGGGAATGGTCAAACTTCGACCCCTCACAGAATCAAAACCCCTTAACTGATTACGATAAAACTTTGCACAATTGATTACGTCCATGAGGCAAACATGTAACCCAAAATTTGTGCCAATTGACCCTAAGGGAGCGTCTGGGCAAATAAGTTAAATATAAGGCCTTATCTTTTTTTATTCTGATTTATTTTTTGTTCCCCGGACTCGCCTACTGAAGCGATCCGTCGACGGATTTTCACGCAGAGTGTCTCAAATTACGCGCAATCACGCAAGGAAGTGCCTTTTTGGGGTCTGCATGGTGGCCGAAAACATTTAGGGGTCAAATTCCCCTAAACCGTCAAAATAGGGCGTTAATATGCTCTGCCGAGCGTCTCAGCTGCGCGTCAATAAAGATTGACGTCATAGAAGAATGATGTCATTGGCGCGTTACAGCCACAGTCCATCATGGACTGTGGTTACAGCGTTGCAGCTATTGAACTAGAACATATAATCATTACGTTGCTGTATATTGTGCAACTCATCGAAAACAATTTCATATGATTAATCATTCACGTATGATTGCTATTACAGCTACAGTGGCGCATGGTGCAGTTCGGCTTTTTGTCGGCCTACGACTTGTTGTATTTATACATGTATTTCAAAAAGGTGATGCAAACCAACACCATAAAGTAGAAAGCATGGCAAAATTATTATCTCTGAATAAACAACTTAATTGGCGGCAGCTGCTGTTTTGGATTTGTTTTCAAAGTGCCAGTAATCTGGTTTGTCCGTCACTTATAGTGATGTTGAAAAGCTTCAAAAACTTTGACAACTTAAAACCTTGATACGGAAGCGGCCGACATTATGAAATTCTTTTGATTTGGCACAAACTTAGGCGAACTAACGTAATTGAAATTAACCACTGAGCGAAAGTCGCTAATAAAACAGCAAATATTAATGTACAAAACCGCAGTTTATACGCTAGTTAACGG
>Ga0056115_1001510_pt1 | contig 11167 bp, 7 predicted proteins | sample WorMetOlspDAHAB1_FD_77007 | JGI IMG/M metagenome (GOLD analysis project Ga0056115, IMG submission 77007) | Marine gutless worms symbiont microbial communities from Max Planck institute for Marine Microbiology, Germany - Olavius sp. DAHAB.1 ... | reverse complement strand
CTGCAAAAGTAATACCACCTTTTTGATTTTTGCTGTTTTAGTTGTGTGATGTAGGCCGTGTCGCCGTTAAACACTGTTTTAAACTGTTAAGTTTTTTACATTTATTAAGTTATAAGACGTACAAAAATGGTCCCAATTTTTGGGAGCCACCGTGTGTTGTTCTAAACGTGATACATTTGTTGCGAATGAACTGCACATTAAGTTTAGAAGTGGCATTGTTTTGCAATTGTTGTTTTGGTATATTCTTTCTTCTGCTTTTAATTATTATCATAATACTTTCAATGTGTTCAGTCAGGTGTATTCGATACAACTATGAATTTATATCGGTTTTCTCAAGTTCCAGAACGCCAGGCATTACGCAGGAGTTCAGATAAAGAGGTAACTTTCTGTGCGCATCGCCACTTGACAGCCTTGCGGAGGAAAATATCGATCTTATTAGTTAACTCAACAGTAAGAAACCCTCCCCATGCAGGTAGGGCATACATAATACGCGAGAGAATTATGGCACAAAAAAACAATGTTAAGTTGTGCACTTGGTAGACCTTGACCTTTAAGACATTTCAACAAGTAACATCGTTGGTTACATATAGTCATGATATTCTTGACATGTTCATCAAATCGGAGGGTATTAGAAAAGGTAACACCAAGCAACTTGACTGACTCAACTTGTTCGATTCCCGTTATGGCAGAAGGCAATGAGGATCGGGCTGAAGGTCTGTGGAAAACTATTTCCTTGTTTTTATCAACATTGATAATCATTGCGTTATCAGCAGCCCATTGAACAATGTTAGCAAACTCGACACAAATATAAATATCGGTTTTTTTCAGGACTAGCAGGTTATTGTCATCCGCATATTTAAACAGAATATTAATTTTTGAAATAGTCTATAGGTCACTTTCCATTACAATATATAATGTAGGTCCTATCCCCGAACCCTGAACTATGCCCATAATTATAGGCTGGAAGGCCGACAATTTAGTTGCATATTTAACCTGCTGGGTTCTACCAGTAAGGAAGCAAGAAATCCACTGAAGTATACAGCATTAAACGGTCAGTTTTCGGAGAACGCTATAGGCATACAGGGTGGCCCAAAAAAGTAAACCACTACCAAATGAAAAAAATCGTATTAAATCGTATTAAAGCCTGTCAGTGAGATTACATTTAAATTGTCAAATTAAAGTATGAATCAAGCACTGTAATATTATTCGTTGGTAGTCTACTAGATATTTTATACGTGACCTACTTTTTGATCTCAATAACTATGACCGATATGAGTCAGATACGGTATATAATGTCAGCCCTTTCTCTGGCATCAGCTCGCCGTAGAAAGTTGTGAATTCTATGTCTAAACGATCTTTTAGATGTATATCATGTAAAATTTCTATTATTTTTATATTACCTATTTTTTAGCTTTCAAACGTGAGTTTATCAGATGGGTTTATTTTACCCGTATCGCAGCTTCAAACAGTGCAAGTGATGACGTCACTAATTAGGTCACATTATGGAATATTTAGGCCTAAATATTTAATACAGACATCATATTCTTGTACTCATTTTGTCGTCGAAAGTGATAAAAAATCTAGCCTTAATGACGGGTTTTAATACGATTTAATGATGATTCGTGATAGTGGCTAAACTTTTTTGGGCCACCCTGTATATCCAAAAGTTTTTAGAAGTTCGCAAAATCATTACGGAAGTATGTAAGTTGCAAAAAAGATTAAAGCCATAACGGCGCTGTAGTCACTTTACCGGCATTGAAGAAATTTGGCAAAGGAATGACCGAAAAAGATGAGTTTTCAGACAACCACAGAAAACTCGCGTGGTAGTTCGTTTGAGACACGAGCAGCGGCGACCGACGAAGCTATAGTGATGATAATGACGTCGAGCGAAGATGACCTCAGGCCTTGAGGTGTGTGAACCAGCATTGGAACCGGGTCACCGGGTCACTATTACTGACCCGGTCTGTGACCGGGTTTATAAAACAAGACTGTTTCCAGTTCAATTAAAGACAGTCAGAGTCATTTCTTTTCTGCTTGGCAGCCTAGTTTTAGTGTTTCCTTCGTTTTCTAATAAGCCGTATGTGACGTCATCACGTCGCTGTGACGTCATTGCCGACGTCGCGAGTTATTTGGCTAGTTAGGCTATTGTTAGCGGTTGGTAGGGTAACTGCAAATTTGTGTTACACATGACCGTCCGGGACCGGCTGGGTCACCGGGTCACCGGGTCCCGGGTCACATTTAGGTGACCCGGTTCCAATGCTTGTGTGAACCGGAAGAACTTGTCGTCGAGGTACGACGGCGCTGTTCCGTGCAACAGTTGAACGTCCCGGATTCTCTCCGGAAGCCTTCGCTCAATGCAGCTGACGAAGATGTGGAGAGACTGGTCGCCCTTTGATGAATGGAGGGCACCAGCCTGGCAGCAGAGTTCATCACCACTGGAACCGTTGCAGCAGGTAGGCCTACGACTGGATGCCAGACACTGTCACAGGATCTAACCACTAACGAAAGCCACTAACAACTAAAGTATACAGAACGTGAAACTGCATGATCTTCGAATGCTTCGGAGGTGACGCACAACGGCGACGTGTCTGCTCATTTAATAACATTTTTATAGCTTTTAAGCGCATTTTACACGCCTTCTATTGCATAAAGCGAGCTGTCATTCGTAATTAATAAAACGAATGTAGCATGTATGTACAGAGTGGACCAAAATGTAAGCCACTACCAAATTATCAAAAAATCGTATTAAACTGTATTTAAGTCTTCGTTAAATTAAACTATTAATCAAGCACTGTAATCCGTTGGTATTAAACATTCTGTGCATACTTTGTGACGTCAACAACTATACATTATCTGCAAAGTAGCGCTTCCTCTGGCATCAGCTGACTCACCTTAAAAGCTGTGAATTTTATTCCTAAACTCTCATTTAGATGAAGATTTTTGTTTTAAAAATTCTTTTTATTTCTACATTTTTTTGTTCTCAACGCCGATGTTATCCTGTGCATTGATTTTACCCGTATCGTAGCTTCATACACAGCACCTGATGAAGTTACAAATTGGGTCACAGAGAATATTTAATACAAACTTATAATTTATTGTGCTCATTTGATGCTCAAAATTGATGAAAAGTCTAGTATATCCGGGTAACTAACGGTTTCTAATACGCTTTAATGAAGTTTCTTGGTAGCGGCTTACTTTTTGAACACATTTTGTGTATGTGCGGAATTACAATGCAATTGACAGGCTATTAAGTGTGCACTGTGTATTGTAGAATGGAATTACAAAGTATATAAGAAAGCTAGATTTCAAGAAGCGCGTCTGCACTAAGTTTGTTGCTGGTACCGCCAATCGGTATGACCTACTAAGCGCTCGTCTTTTTCGATCTGCATGCACATGCCTATGCTATTTTGTGCCCCTGATGGTGCTCTAGAGCGTCCCATGCGTCCCCAAGCCTATGAACATCCATCACTAAAACCTACTTTCTTTTCGACAGTACCTTTGCCAGATGTTGATCAAATTAGATAATGTTTCAGCAGAATGCTATCATAGACAATATTGCTAAACATTTCTTTGTTCGAAGGGTTGACTGCCCATCATGCCTGGCTTATTTTGTGTTATAAGACTGTGCAGGATGCGGCAAAAAGTATCCGCAGGATTTTTGTGCAGTATTCTCAGCATTTCCCGCTGTGGCGGTTCAAGTCTGAAACACCAGGGGGCCACAGTCCCCGCGAGGGCCTGTGGCTGCGCCTTCAGTGGAGTCTATGGGCCGGATCGAGAGGATCTGAACGACGGAAGTCCCAAGAGGAGTCCAAGGGCAAAGCACAGTTATGCGGCCAGGGGGACGAGAAACTGAAGCCGAATGTTACACTACTATATAAATTTTAACGTTCTTCTCTGTCTGGCAGAAGAAGATCTAGCCTTAAGCACTGGTGTTAAAGAACAAATTTAATCTGGAATAAGATATCAGTATGGCCTGCTATGTTGGAAGGGTTACCGTACGTTGTCAGAAAGAACTGTTTATGCGTTTTGCAGAGACACGTGTGTATGTGGAAACACACGAAATGTGCATGAATGCGAGGCTGGAGCACCATGGAGTGTTGACACTCACACGAAAACATGCCCTACAGATGCATTTGGCGAAGTCAAGTTTGCTGAGTCAACAGCCAGACCTAGAAAGGTGGGTCAACCAATACTAATAGGCTCTCCACGCTTAGACTGAAGAATGCTCTATCACACACTCGCACAGTAGTGCGTGAGTGTTGTTACGTCGACAACGCAAGTCAATGGAAAAGGCCCAAATTTTGACCCATCGCCGCGCCAAAACCCCTTAACCGATTTTATCAATATTGGCATGCGTCTTTACGTCATGGAGGGCACCCGACATGCAAAATTTTGTAGCGATCGTTTCAGGGGTTTCTGCCCCTAAAATACGTGATTTTACCCAGCCTTTGGGTGACTAGTTTTTTGTTCGTGTTTTGGGGGTTCTTCAATAAGGCTACAGCCTATACCCTTAAACAGCTTTTTACGTAAAATACGTAAAATGACGTCTATTGGGGATCCCGGTGTCTAAATTTAATATTTAGACTCTTACATTTTTGGAAAACCGCCATTTTTGGGGAACAATTTTGACCGGACAGTTTTCGCGACCAAGAATCACCTTAACATCGGGGTGGTCACTGGTCAACTGTAAACTACCCTTAATCGTCACCCCATTAAAGTTGTATAGTGAATAGACAATTCCGGGTGAAAAATTACGTGTCGTTTTGGGGATCCCGTATGCATGCATCACGTGATACTGCGCACGCGCAGTGACCGTTCCGTAAGATGTAAATGTGCTCATGTTGAGTCATCCGTAACTCAGGAATGGATAATCGCAGGGTGTTCAAAACAGGTATCACAGCGGAAACGTTAGTTCTAAGCAGTGTTAATGGCGACATCGCAATCCAATGGGAATGGTCAAAATTCGACCCCACACAACATCAAAACCCCTCAACCGATTACGATAAAACTTTGCACAATTGATTACGTCCATGAAACAAACTCGCCATTGTATTTTCCAACACATTCAAATAAATTGTGATTTCACGTTTTCACTAAAATTACCTTGCTTTCTGCGAAATTTAGTGCGAATCTGATCAACATTTATAAATTTACAAGTTGTAAAACAGTGTTCGTTGTTTGGCCTTGTACAATGCACTTGCATCAAAGCAAGCGAAAATGGCGTCAGTTGACGTCATTCGTCTATGACGTCATTCTTCATTGACTTCGTCGACTTCACTCATGAAACGGCCTGTCTTTTACCTATTTTTGGCGGTTGGGGGAAATTTGACCCTCTAAATGTGGCTGGCCATCGTTCAGACACCCAAAAGGCACATGCTTGCTTTACTACGAGTGTTTTGAGCCATCGTGGGTGACTTCAGTAGGCGAGTACGGCGAAAAAAAATTAAAAAATTGGTGTCATATTTCACGTACTTGGCCAGACGTTCCCTTACGGCCGATTTTTACAAAATGTGGGTTACATGTTCGACTCGTGGACTTAATCAATTGTGCAAAGTTTTACCGTAATCGATTAAGGGGTTTGAATTCTGTGAAGTTTGACCATTCGCATTGGATTGCGATGTCGCCGTTAACACAGGGACGACTACCGCCGCCTGTGATATTCATTGACACTGTAATGCGCAGTCAGTCATGTTTTTGTAGACTGGGAACTAGAACATTTTATTGTATTGTATTGGTGACGCTGGAAATAAAAAGCATACTTGTAAAGCGTCACAAGGTCGTAGCTTCAAAATCTTCGACAACTTCAAAAGGTTGATACGCAAGCGGTCGAAATTATGAAATCCTTTTGACTTGGCACAAACTTAGGCTTAATTAAAGTTAACTATCGAGCGAAAATCGCCAATAAAACAGCATATATAAATGTACAAAAATGCATTTTATACGTTAGTCAACGGCGGCATTAACCTACACATCAAAAAAAAACAAATATCAAAATAGGTTATATTGCTCAGCAGTACATTGACACGTAGGCAATGTCATGCTGCGTAATATCACCTGTTATGATATTTCTATTTTTGATGTGTAATGGCGCCGTTAACGAGCGTATAAACTGCTGTTTGGTACATTAATAAAAAAGACAAGGCCTTATAATTCACGCATGTGCCGGGACGCCCCCTTTATACCGATTTCTCCACGTTTTGGAGTACGTATTCATCTCGTAGACATAATCAATTGTGAAAAGTTTTATCATAATCGGTTAAAGAGTTTGGATTCTGTAAGGGGTCAAATTTTGACCATTCCGATAGGAATGCGATGTCAACGTTAATACTGCTGGAACTAGCGTTCCGCTGTGATCGGCTAATTTTCGACCGGGTTATTCCAAAAACCAAAAGATGGGTGTTTTGGGACACTGTCTATGGATTATTATTGTACGCTGATAACGTATGTTGTTTCTGATTTATGTTTAGTATATTCGTGTGGATTGTCAAACCGATACCGAGAAAATCGTGAACTTCATGCAGCATGCATGGGGTATGCAGTTACCGAAACTTCTGATTTCGGTCGTTGGCGGCGGGATGCACTTCCGTATAGACGAAGAGCTCAAAGATATTTTGATTCAGGGCTTTGTTCAGGCTGCAAAAAGCACAGGTAGGCATTACACAGTCGGTGACGTCTAAAGTATACGAGTTAATAGCTGTGCACATGCGAGCAACTCGTTATCTCGTTTGTTTGATTGTTTCTAACTGTGTCTAAGATCATCCGTATAGGGCCTATACATGTGGTGCGTGTCATGCATATTGTTATGGGCTGTGTAGGCGTTATTTCCTTTTTTCTTATTTTTTGAGCTTTTGGTCATTATTTAATTTATTTTTCGCATCACTGCGAAACAAATTTGTTTTACTGATGACGAATGACAAACGTGCGGCGTAACAGAAAGCGTGTGTTAAATGAGCAGGCATCGCAAGGTTACGTACGGGTTATGAAATTGCAGTTTACATACCCGGTATTGCTGAACGTTTTTGTACTGAGTAATTGTAACTACGAGGGCGGAGATTATATAATTCGGATGATTTTGCAAGAAAATGTATTGTGTTGTTTGGGCCATGTTGCCTGAAATAAAAGAATGAACTGCAGGTTTCATACCCACTCGCTGAAATGAAGAATATTATTGTCACGGCTGTTGAACAACCTTCAATATCATTTTCAACCTTTAATGACAGCTTTCATTCGAAAAAAGCGCCAAAACACTCAATGTTTATTCTAGCACCCCTACATCCGGGGGGAATCGTTATAGCCGGGGGGACGAAGTATTGAGGCCCGAAGGGGTGAATATCGAGACCCAAAGGGCCGAAGGCGGGAGTGGGGTTTTTGGGAATCGAATTTGGTGCATTTTGGGCGTAAAATCTGACATCTGGTGACAACTATTTTAACAATTTTTTGTGAGCATCAACTTACGAATTTTTTGCAGTTTACAAAGCAACGACAACTGCTAGTTATAACTTTGTGTTCCTGTTGTCACATGCAACTACTTGAACCTGCTCTGTATTTGCTTTCAAAGAATTAAATGATGATAATACAAAGCAACTGGGGCAAAGCCCACCCGAAGCTGAAAGAACTTTGCCACAGTACAGTGACTATCCAAAGCACGGCAAGCAAACAGTAACGACAGCAATAACAACAACAACGTAATGCTACATTGAAATTGTTACAGCAATGTGAGACCTAATAGACCTACATAGTCATAGACACATAGAGTCAGTGGCCAGCGTAAAAACTTGGATGTTGAATTATTCGAAGCGACTGCTTATACCAAACGTAAACAATCGCTCTTAAATTATATCTGCTGAGAACTGAAGGCCCTTCGTGCGATATAAGCATCAGCTGGCATACTTGACTACTTGACATTAACGGAATCTCACAAGACCAAAACCCTATTGTCAACATTTCCCGGGGGAATTTTCCCGGGCGAATTCCAAATTTCCGGGGGGTTTAACCCCTCCCTGGAACAATCACCAGGAACACTGTATCCATAACCTAGACACATACACGCACGAGAGTAGAGTAGCTTGCAGTAATATCCAGTTATTGCGAATGTTTATGTTATCTGATAGATACATGGATAGTGACCGCTGGAGCACATTCTGGGGTGATGACATATGTCGGAGAGGCGATGAGACGCTACGCAATAGCTCATAGCAACGAAAGGCGGACTCCAGTCATTGGTATAATGCCATGGGGATGCGTCAGCAACCGTGAATGTTTGGTAAACGAAGAGGTTTGTATTTCAGGTGACTTGAGGCTTGCTGTCCCGGTGTTATACGCCGGACTATACCCCCTCGACCACATAATATCCCCGGTTAAAATCAGCCATTGGCTATAGTATGCCCTGGGTAGGCCTATATTGTAGCTTAGCGTGTATGCCGTTTCAAGCCTCCCAAGCACGCATTTTACCCGTATACTAAATGGCGTAGCAAAGGCATCTACAATTATGTGACTGTGTAACCTTTACTTTTGACCTTTTGATTCAAACGTTGGGTCACGTGATTATAACTTGTACTGAAGTATGTTCATAGAATAGACCTTTGCGTTATTGGAATACGTGGCCACAAAGCGCATATTTCCGGGCCCCATTGCTAGGCAACCGATGTTGCCATGACAATCATTTACGCCTTTTTGTTGGGGTTGTCCTCATGTTACCACCCAAGAAACAAGTTGATATGACCACTCAGTACTGAGTTATTGCAAATTCTGCTTGCATACCATACGTGACCTTGTTGTGTTCACCTTTTGACCTTGGAGTTATGTCACGTGATGCGACTTGTGTGGTCACCTCTGTATTAACCTTGAAAAGGATACGACTCCCGACTTAGAACAACGAAAATTTTCCATTGACCGCCAGCTTAAAGTCCAATTTTTACGTTTTTGGGGAAAAACGGGGTCAATTTTCAAATTTCGTCTTTCTAACCCCAAGAGCCACTACCTTGGCCAGAACGACGTATAATGACGTATTGTGCGCGAGGTGTGTCCACGGATGCGACCTGTGGCTGTAGTTAAGAAGCAAAAAGACATATACTTACATGCGTCAAACTGGCTATTTGCCCAGATCACACACGTCGACAAAGTCCTATGCAATTTTAGCATAAGCCAGTTATTAAAGCTATAACGTTTACTGCCCATGTGCAGGATCACGTGACCTGTGCATAGGAGTCCACCAAAAGCATACGTATCAATTTTGACCCCGAATTTTGTATTCACTATACAACGATGACCACTGAGGGTAGTTTATAGGTGAAAACCCCGTGTTAAAGTAGTTTTCGGTTAAAAAAAACTGTCCAGTTAGAAACGGTCCCAAAATGGCGATTTACCCGCAAAATGGAGGTCGAAATATTATATTTAGTCATCGGGGACCCGAAAAGGTATATCATTCACCGGAACCACATATTTATGCATACAATCCGTTTAGGCGTCTAGGCTGTAGCGAGTTGCAAGAACCCCAAAAACGAACTTAAAAACTAGTCACCCTCAGGAGCCCGTTAGAGTTATGCAGAAACCCCCGAACAGACCAATTTTTCATGTCGGGCGCCGTCCATGGCCTAATCACGCATGCCAATTTGAGTGACGACGGTTAAGGGGTTTTGATGTGACGATGGGTCGAATTTTGGGCTTCACCATTGACTTGCTTCGTCGCCATAACAAGACTCTCGCACTGCCGTGCGAGTGTGTGGTAAGCAAAGTAATGTTAGTACTTCTAAAAGTATATGACTTAACATACTAAAATTTAACATAACATTGTGAAAAAACACAAAAATAGCATTAAGTTCAACGTAAGACTATTGTTTAACAACACTGTATAGTACAGCTGAAGCCATGCTCCTGTTCACACAACCAATGCTATGCAACGAAACATTGAAAAGGGATTGACTGAAAATGCCGGAAAAGAAATTGCAAGACATGAAAATGCAGGACATGAAAATACAGGACATGAGTTTGCAATATATGACAAATATCGTATGAAAATACAGGGTGGCCAAAAAGTAAGCCACCACCAATTTAAAAAAAATCGTATTAAAGATTGCCAACGAGATTAGATTTATTCGTAAAGTTAAAGTATGAATCAAGCACTATAATAAAATCCGTTGGTAATAAATATTCTGTGCGTGACCTACTTTTGTGACGTCATTAACAATGCCCGACCCGCAAAGTAGCAATATGCGTCACATGCAGTGAATGGTGTCAGCGCTCTATCTGACATCAGCTCGCCTTAGCCAGCTGTAAATTCTATACCAAGATCTTTTAGATGAAGATTTATGTATAAATTCTCCGATTTCCATATTTTCTATTTTTCTTGTTTTCATGACGATTGTAAGATATACATTGATTTTAGCCATATCGCAGCTTCAAACAGAGCAACTGATTACGTCACAAATTAGGTCATACATAGAAGTAGTAATCAAAAGACAGAGCTAAGCCTGTTTGCACCCAAACGACCCCTATTTCGGTGCAAATATTCGGACGGTTAAGATCGCTACTGCAATACAAACATTGGAATTATGAACATAAAAATTGACATTCGCAACATTGTACAAAGCACGACGACAAAAAAGCAGAACACGATTAAGATAGGCATCTTTAAACAGTTTACTTTTGCGCTGTGGCAAACTGAAACGGGCATGAAGTTTCCATTCGGGATTAGTGTTGAATTTGTCGAATAGCTCAACTTAAATGCTTTTGTAAATGACGGCTTGCAACAAATTAGCATCTGAATCGGGGAGATAGCCTGGTATTGCATATAGCACAGTGGAAAATATGATGGCTGAACAAAGAGCAATAAAAATATCTTAAACCAAATTTCTCTGCAATGCTGAGACTTTTACGTCGATGTGAGACTTGACAATATCAGCGTTTCGCGTAAATATGAAAAATAGTGCAACAAACCTGTTTGGTGTGAGTTCTATTCGTCTGTTCAGTTCACTCGTGTTTGCAATGACGACAACTATTACTTGACTGATTTTCGTAACGTATACGATTTTATCCGTTCACTATCCATCGCGAATTCAGATATGTCGACACTCTGGACGAGTCGCGTAATTGGAAATGGCACGCGGTCGAAATAACCAAGAATGCCTTGAATTTATGTGATTTTTCTAACAATTCTAGAAACTGTAGG
>Ga0056115_1001509_pt1 | contig 11174 bp, 5 predicted proteins | sample WorMetOlspDAHAB1_FD_77007 | JGI IMG/M metagenome (GOLD analysis project Ga0056115, IMG submission 77007) | Marine gutless worms symbiont microbial communities from Max Planck institute for Marine Microbiology, Germany - Olavius sp. DAHAB.1 ... | reverse complement strand
GTGTTTAACGGCGACACGGCCTACATCACACAACTAAAACAGCAAAAATCAAAAAGGTGGTATTACTTAGGAGCACGTTGACATTATGGCGACGTGCTGCCAAAGTAATAGCACCTTTTTGAATTTTGCTGTTTTAGTTGTGTGATGTAGGCCGTGTCGCCGTTAAACACTGTTTTAAACTGTTAAGTTTTTTTACATTTATTACACATAACATGCATTAAATTCATTTTCATCGAGAGCCTTCCCCTCCACTTCAAGGGCCACAGTGTCTCACTATCAGTGCCTTCATCATTATTGATTGTAAACCCATACATTCTGTGTTGTATACTTGAAGCCTGCTGTTACTGTTCACTGACAACATTATGGACTACCAACAGAAAGTGACAACCCAAAAATACGACGACTGTGAAGTGTACAACAGCATTAAAACATTCTTACTTTATATTTATCCGGCTCGGTAACGTGTTCGGACAAGATGCTTTCAGCAAGAAATTGACTCTCAGGATCTCCAATGATGTATAATGTTACAGGTCTAGTAGAATGTTGAAACAGCGACGTTACTGTCAGTGTAAATTTCGACTGTAGCTCACGATTATACTTGGCATTGGTGAACGTTATTATAACGCTTACAGGCAACACGGATTGATCAAATGACGTTACGTCGCTGACGCTTGACGGACACCGAACGTCGCTACACTGGTTGCCAGCACAGACATCTCGAATCATTTCTCCGACAACCGTGTAGTGTCTATGCTCCGATGCAAATACAAACAGTACGCACGCCCAACCGAATATCACTATAAGAAAACTATATTTTCTATTGCGGCCAAATGTACCACTATACGCGAATATTGTTCCCATCGCGGTCTTAGAGGCATAACCAAATCGTAGGCCACTCACTCAGCCGGTTAGCACTAAAATAACAGCCTCGCAGACACAGAGGAGTGATCTCGAAATGTGACTCAGCAATGCTTTTCAAGGGCAGCTGTCTTGCTGACAATAAATTCTTCCGCTGAAAAGCTCTGCGGTTTTTATGACGCTACACGCATAGGCGTAAACTTCGTCCAACTGATGGGGGCCTCATGGTCCCCCTTCCGCTTCTCTCCCCTTGGCCCCTTCCTTTCCCTCCTCCCCTCCCCCTTTCCCGTCCCTTTCCTCTCCTGCCCTTAGAAGTATCTCCTGTAAAATACGTTGGCCCAGCGTAGTCGGTACGGTCGGCGCGACGTAGGCAGGCGACGTTGTGGCAACGTTGAGTTTGGCCGCTGGCTGAACATCGCGCCAACCAGTTGGTCCAACGTTGCGACGGACTGCCGCGACATCGCCAACGTTTGCCCGACCTCGTAATAATGAAAAATGTTCTTTTAACCTCTTATGCCTAACATTAAGCATAATATGCATTATTGTGCATACTGTGGTGACATAATGCTTAAATATGTTTCATAACGTACTAGGGCTTCAGTGCCAACCGTTTACCAGAGATTGGAAGAAGGCATTGGCGTATTTAGAGGGGGCCGCGGCGCCCTAATCGAAGAATATTTGCTTCGTTTAAGTAGCCAAAGTTTGTTTTTGCCAAACCATACGTACAATTTGTGTAGAATAGCTTGATTATTACGATATTTATACATGTCTTTGACAAACTTTATGCGTCTCGCATTAATCTGATAATTAATGACTTATCATCCATAAGACCCCACAAGACCACATACAAAGTTAACGTTCTTACCAGAAATATTAAATATATGCGACACTGCAATGACTGCACACTGCTAAGTATGTTGTAAACTTCTTAAATTATTTCTGTAACAGTCAGGTCATGCTCACAGTTTCATATAGGAGATGCGGTTTGCAGTATGCTGATGCCAAATGCAATGCGACAAGCTCATTTCTTATTGTACCTGCTCTGCGAAAAAATGCTATTGAATGACTTATAGCATCTGGCTTCGGTTCAGTGCATGGTGCATCAGTTGTCATATTATTTTTTGTCTATGTAATCAGCTTTTGATGAGCCCTCTCATCACCTGTGAACCCTCTCCATTTTAAAACCTGGGTAGGCCTGTGTTATGGCAGTGTTTCAAATGTTTTATTTCGGCCATGGCTCCGCCCTGGACCCCGCTGGGTAGCTGATAGCGTCTCCCCTGTAACCCATAGTTGGATTTAAGGTGACCTACTTCTGATAAATACAAAGCCTGTCTCTTACTAAATAATAACGTCGTTTTTCTCCGTAGTGCCTGCTATAGTAATGTTTTCTCACTCAGGCAAACCGACGGGCATCATTATCACTACAACCCACTACCTAAAACATCCAGCTGGATGGAAAAGTGCACGAAATTTGTCAGTTCATTCTCAGCAAAATCATTAAAGTTGTTGCTGCCAATTTTGAGATTTTAAGGCGAAAATGCACCAAATTCGATTTCGACTGGGGCTCCACAGACCTCGCTAGGGCAGCTTACAGCTCTCCTCCCATCCCCCTAGCTGGAATTCAGGGGGCCTACTTCAAAGGGAGGGGAGGAGAAAAGAAAAGAAAAGGAGGGGAAGGGAAGAGTGGGAGCGGAAGAGGGAGAGGGAAAGGAGCTTTAACGTGGCTGGAGTCACTACAAGGGAGTCTAACAACGTTCGAACATGCTTCAACCGTATAAATCGGGAGCAGGTAGGTGTCTTGAGACAGCTCTTGAACGTAGCGTTCCAATGTTATTTGGGAGGACATGCAGTTGCGTGAGCTTGGATCGACAACAGCGAACGCACTCTTTAGTCTAAATTGCACTTGGTTCGTCACGTCACGTCTCGCACGTCACGTCTCGACGTGACACGCTACCTAGCCAACGCATGTTGGCATAGGGAAAAGTCGTGACATGACGTGACGAGACGTGTAGAGACGTGTCGCGCTTGTCGGACAGCACGGCGGCGACAAGCGCGACTCGCACGACACGTGTTCAGGGCGTCCCCACAGCGTGGAATGTCCACCTCACTTTTTTTCAGAAGTTGTTCTTGAAATTGATGCAAATCCAGAGCACAAAAGACTAAACTTTGTGCACGCGAGCACTACTGCTTCTTCGTCGTCTGTCATGTTGGAACAAGCACGGCTCGACGCGCTCGACACGCTCGTCACGACGCGCCCAACTCCCACGACATGTGGAATTTGGACTTTTCCAGCTGAAGTCGAGTGGGCGGAACAACAAGATCGCCGTTGAACGCCGCTCCTCTGTTCCTATTAGATGGCGAATTGTGTTAATTGGTAACTCAAGAAAATAAGTAAGTAAGTAAGTAAGAGCATTTCTAAGAAGTGCATTTAAACAGGTTCACACTATGTTCTGGTTCCACCGTCCAGATAAAAACGCCTTCAGCAGCAAGCAGCGACTGTTTAAAACGGCTGCATTACAAGTCCGGCTGTCTGAGATCCGTCGGCCCGAATGTTCAAGACTCTAGGTCCAACTTCACAGAATGCTCTCTCTCTCCTTAACCTGTTAGTGCTTGGGCTTGTGATTGGCCTTGGCCTTGTGGCCTTGCGACAACACCAATGTCGGATTTCGTATAGAGAGCCTATTCGGTTTGCTGCCAAACCAGAGCGGCCTGTTGGCCTACAGCCCCGAAAAATTCAGTAATGTTGACTAGATTGTGTAGCAGTTCAGACCCTCCCTTTGATCCGAGGAATGTAGCACTTCAGGCAGTATGGCAGGTGGGGCGTGGACGGGGAGAACGCTGCGGCTGTCAGTCACGCCTGGTGGGGGGGGATTAAAAAATGAAATGTCAATATTGGACGCAGACAACCACGCATCAAGCCACTTAACGCAAGAGTTACAGTAGGAGAATAAGTTTTCTAGCGATTCTAACTGCTGCACTGAGTACATCTGTATATAAGTTTAATGTACAGCATTATAATGATTCATTTTTTCGAATGCTTTGGATAAATCAATAGCACACGTAGCTCTCGCGCACCGGTGGTATAAGTTTGTTTACACCGCCACTAGTGACTGAGCGCCGGATGCGCCCATAGCCGGACATACACGAACGCGGGGTAGATAACATTCATCACTCCGATTGTCCGGTAACAATACAGCGGTTGATTGCTTGCGGTGAGGACCGCCGGTCAGCTGGCAAGTCTGACACGCGCAACCAGTGCGTGGTCACAGTTTCGAGGCGCAGGCGCGCAGATGAACTGTCCGCCGAGAGTCTAACGTAACGGTCACACTAAAAAAATAGTCACTCGAAGGCGGTCCAGGGTGGTCCAAAAAAAGCGAGCCGCTTCCAAGTCATCGCTAAATCGTAGTAAATCGCGTCAAAGCCTGCGAACGAGATTATATTTTTAAAGTGAAAGTCGATCAAGCACTGTGCTGTTATCACTTGGTACTCAATATTCTCTGAGTGACCTAATTTGTGGCGCCATCAGTTACTGGGATGTGGGTAAATAATAAGTGTATATGATAACATGAAAACCTGTAAAAAAAAGAAAAAAAATGAAAATCGAATAAATTTTACATGAATTTCCGTCTATAAGATGATTTAGGAGTGGAATTCGTAGCTTGCTGAGGCGAACCAATGTCAGAGGAAACGCTGACATCTTATCTCTATGACGCTTATCGCAGCATTACGCTTCACGCACAGTAATTTACGTCATAAATTGGTAACCGTTTTTTGTTGTGTGTTATATTGTTATATTGCAGATAAGTTTTAACATTATATTGTGTGTATAGCTGCATTCGTACGTTTTTTTACGTTACTCCACTGTATAACTATATGTGTATCATTGTAGCCTATTGTATGCTACAGTAAATGAGAAATAAATTATTATTATTGTTGTTATTAATATTATTATTATTATTAAAATTACATGTATTTATCGCATGCCTAACTATGAACCGGAACGGTCATGCATTACAGAGTTAATAAAAGTGGAATGAAAATAAAGCTAAGGCGGTATTAGAGTGAAATGTTATTATTATGGTAAAATAATGAGAGTCTCGTATACACTCTGGTTCTGGTAATCTGTGGGCTAAAGCCGATCATGTCCAATGCTGCTTCCCCATGATCCGCAACTCTCTATCTTGCGCTGCTCTGTAGGTACCGCAAATATTGCACTTTTCATGCTGCGTTTTCCCTTTTCTAGCGGATCAATGTTTTGTCTGAGAGTGCAAAACGAACACCGCGTGACACTTCATTCTGTGGCTCGGAGGCGCAGTGGTTAGGGCGTTCGACTTGCGACTGGAGATCGCGGATTCAATCCCAGCCGCTGCACTGTCGAGCGCGACCTTGGACAAGTTGTTTACACACATTGTCCAGCGCCTCTGGTGTTACAACCTTATGGCGCTGTGTAAATCAGTTTAAATTTTTAAAAAAATTTAAGAAAAATGATTTTCTAAGTGCGGCAGACTAAGTTGGCCAGCTCTCAGGTCAACTTAGTTGGACCTTTACTTATACTTTACCGGAAAATTGAACATCAGCACAGGCGTATCCAGGATTTTACAACGGAGGAAGCTCGAGAGGATGCATCCGGGAATTTTCCAAAAGGGGACCGAGCCATAGGATCTGGGTGCGAAGTTCTTTTAGTGGAGTCAGGACGCCCATGAGTGCAGGGGCGTCCAAATACACCCCGGCGACGCAAAATGCGTCACGGAAATCTTCGGGGGAGGGCAAAAATAAGTAAGTTAGAGGGACAATATGCTCCAAAACTCATCCACAATCATTTTTAATTCCATCATTTTCCAGGGGGTGATACCCCGGACCTCCGTTAAAAGTGGGAAGGGGCAGAAGGTGGAGGGAGGAGAAGTGGAAAGGAGAGGGGAGGGATTGCATCATTGTTATTGGGGATGGACCCCCTACATAAATGGGGCCCAGAAGCTGATCAAAATGTCAAATTAGTGTACAATTTTTAACGTTCTCCGGTAGAAAATGTACGATACAACGAAGAGGGTCAGAGCCCGGAAAGTTGTTTTGTATATACACACAATTAGAATTATAAATCTGAAGATGCAATGGGGATGGACTCCCTAACCCCCCCCCTCTATGGGCACGCGTAGGCCTACACGTTTTACAAAGTCCTTTATTCCCAACTGTTTTAATATCATAGTGCTATCGTCAGTCATCATCGCATACTGAACTCTCTGCCATTGATACAACAGCGCTTGTTGTATTGTAGTATTTGTGTATTTTATTTAGTGTAGTGCATTTTTTGTTCTGGACTGTATTCTTTTATTGTATCTATCATGTACAGGGTGGCCCAAAAAAGTAAGCCACTGTCACGAATCATCATTAAATTGTAGTATAACGCGCCATTAAGGCTAGATTTGTCATCAATTTCGACTACAAAATGAGCACAAGAATATGATAATTCTGTATTAAATATTCTATATGTGACCTAATTAGTGACGTCATCCATCACCTGCTGTTTGAAGCCGCGATATGGGAAAAATCGACGCATCTGATACAATCATGTTTGAAAACCAGAAAAATAGAGAGAAAATATGGAAATAAAAGATACTTTTAGATAAATATCCATCTAAAAGATTGTTTAGACATAGAATTCACTGCTTTCTAAGGCCAGCTATGCCAGAGGAAGCGCTGACATCATTTGCCGTATCTGACGCATATCGATAGTTTGCTAGACAGGCATAGTTATTGAGGTCAGAAAGTAGATCACTTATAGAATATCTAATACCAATTGATAATATCATAGTGCTTGACGCATACTTTAATTTGAGGAATAAATCTAATCTCATTGACGGGCTTTAATTAATACGATTTTTTGTATCATTTGTTAGTGGCTTTCTTTTTTGTATGTGCTAATTCATCTTTTGGCATCAACACGAAATAAACCACTGATTATCACCGTGCGTGACTGTTTGAAAGGCAAAGGCGTCCAGTTGGTGAAGAAGAAGAAGACGATATATCCGGAATGGAATACGAGTTTCGACTTTCATCTGTACGAGGGCCGCGTAATCCACATCGAGATCATCCAACGGCCGGACAGCAAGGTAGCCGAGTGCAGCATATTGGCGCAGAGTCTGGCTGACATGGCCAAAGACGGCGAGTCCACAAGCGTTTGGGTAAATTTTACTCTGGCAATCAGTAACCTTTTCTGTTGTTGCGCGTAAATAAGTAACTAAGTAAGTAACCTTTTAATATATGTGTCAGAAGCGCGTAAAAATATCAATGCATCACAAAACAAAACTGAAAAAAGTGAAAAGTATCTGCAATGTCAAACATACATACTACAAAATGCAGACTGTATAGTTATGCAATCGTAGAATCGAGACCAATAAATACCAATGAATACAAACGGTCTATAGATAAGCTTGTACAGCGCCCAATGATAAAGCTTTCAAGACGTCTCAACTGTAACGTCATCTGTAACTGTATGAGGCCGATACCTTGCTGCAGCCATCGGGAGAGTGACAACGACAGAACATGTACGTGTGCATAACCACACACACTAAATCTAATCCTAACACTAACCCTAACCCTACTACTAAACAGCAGGCAATAGTGAGCATTCAACTAAATATAGTCACATGTCCTCTGTATCGAGAGAAACTCATACGAGACAATGCTATTGAACCGTTTGTTTATTTGTCTGTTTCTTATCAAACTCGCACGCAGTGCACAGTAACAATAATGATGATGATAATAATGATTTCGAGGAATGATAATAATAATAGTAGTAATGATTGATAATAATAAAAGCGTAATAAAAACCGTAAAAACCACAGAAACACAATTACGAATTTAGACGCCCAGACCAACAGCCCCAAACCACCGGTTCGCAAAGAGAATGCGCCATATCGCGACTCGCGAGATGGCCCAGTTAACACAGCAAGCCACGGCATTTCATCCGACGCACGCAACATCACCAAGCATCCGCGCAGTCGCACATCCCAACAGCATTGGTCAGCATATGGACGAATAGTCGATAATACATCAGAAGCAGCGACGGAACCCGGCATTTCAACCATACCATCCCACAGCATGACGCACTCACCCAACAGTCTAGTGGTCTGAAGCTAATAGTCAGAACGGAGCACATCGGCACGCGACACCACAAAGCCAGACGCCGAATTACAGCACTTTTACTACTGTCCGTTGTCGTTGTCATTCTGCCGCTGCCATCGTGATGTTAACCCTTTGGTGGAGACTACAGAGACTGAGCAATACGGCTGTTGGTACACAAGATCGGCTTTGGACCCTTGACGGACTTATGCGGGTTGATACCACACGCTGTCTCTTCCCTGGTGTACCAAATGTAGCATGAATGTGACATCAAGAAACAGTGTAGTAACTTCATGAATGTGTATATACGCGCTGTGTTTACCATTGTCCGGTAAAAATAAGTAAGTATGAACTAAAAGTAAGTAGGCCTAATATTTTAACGTAGGTGACGAATACTTAAGCATTTCTTGCTGACTTGCAAAAGGTTAAGAGATGAATAGGTCGTCGGTATTTAACTTCGCAGGCAAATGAAGACTTTACACGGCTAAACTTTCAGTTTTCGATAACCCGAATAAATCAAATGGCTGTCACTGAGTAATTTTTGCCAGCGAATACTCCCTGTGTACGGTACAACATGTGCTTTTTGATAGGGCCTTGGGTGATTTTGACGTGACCAAACCTTACAGCCTTACAGTTGGCGGCGTGGCTCAGTGGTTAGGATGTCGGTCTTTGGCTGGTGCCGACTTTTCCTGATCTATGTCTGATTTATGGTTGACATGTGACCACTTCGTGGGTGAAGTGTCCGCTAGCGTATGCGTATGGGTCGACCAACCAGGCCAACTCAGCCTTCCACCCTTCTTGGGTCGCTAAATGAGTTGTAATCCATGTAATCCGGTGCTATATAAATGGTATATGCTTTTGCCTTTGCCAGCAATAGTTGTTTCATACTGTTGTTACTTTTTAGCTCTCATAATGTGCGGATGCAAAATAAATAAAGTAGGCCTACATCTCATTGATGAACTACGCTGTACAGTCATGTGCGTAATAAATAATAATGTTTTACAGGCTTCCGCAAAACTACAAATAGCACAATATTTACAACAAGATTATACGACAATTTGTTAAAAGAAAAATCTACATATATTCATTACTGGACTCCACCATCTTGGTTTCATGCAGCACACCGTCTCGAAACATGTTCGCAAGGTTTAATCGGAACCGGTTTCGGTTTGTCAAATGGAATACGCCCTGTTCTTTTCCGAGCACGCTGTATAAATGTACACCACTGCTGGTGGGTGGAAGCTTTCCGCAGTGCTGCGTATGTCACATTCTGCTCATTCATACTGCAACGGTACCAGTCAACCCCTCAGCCCAACAGTAACTCCTCGAATAATCATATTACGGCAGGTTAGACGACTCCTATGCTCGTGTCCGGTCTTTTCGCCACAGCTGAGCCAAACAGCAATACCGTATTCTCGATGTTTAATAACGACTAACGCCGTTTCATATTAGCTTCGGACGCGAATATCGTGTTACCGGAAATTGACGCTCCGTTTTTCTTCGGCCAGTTTTTGCGAATTTTTCCGTCGAAATCACGAAAAATGGGAATTCTCGCTGAAGATGATTTGACTCGGAGTTTTGCTCTACGCCATTGTTGTGCTGGTGTGTCCTGTCTTCTGTCATAATTGTGAGTCGTGACGATTACTTACGTTGACATGTATGTATCAGCCTTTATATTTTTTTCGTTTTTTTTGCCAGATTGTGTGCATTGATGATATATATGCACCGTCGGCCGTAGATGTCTTTGCGGCCTTTCCGGCACTCTGCCACTAACTGTGTGTAATTACTGGCGTTGAATCAGTTGGTCTGTGTTCATGGTGAATGCATTGTTTTCTTTTTCTTTTGTGTTGTACCAGCACCGATGGGCATACTTCGTATGATAGCCCCCACAGTTACGTGTGCGTATGTTGTATATTTTGGGTATTATATTCTCGCTGAGTCCTGAAAGCTCGCATCAACTGTTGTGTGAGTGCATTTTGTTCTGCTTGTAGTTGGATGCAAGGCCAAGCGGAAAACTGCTACTCCAAGTAAAATACTTTCAAGGTAGGCAAAGGCCTAGTGATTTGATTTCCTCTATAAATTTTGTTGAATTCACTTTTCTTCACTTTTATGATATATAGATTCACATGTGGTGCCCTCATAATTGAAACAAAACTTAAATATAACAGAAATACAACAGTGTTTCATTTCAGCCGTCGCACACTAGAAACAAAACACTAAAACAAAACGCTGAAACAGCCGTGAAACGTTTTAGCTGTTTCAGACATGCAGTTTTGAATATGGATTCGCCTACTGCCGAAAAGTTCCAGTGTTATAATATTTCACGTATTGTGCGACGGCTGCAATAAAAGAATTCGAAATGGAATTTGTTTTTACTGTTTCATCTTAGCTTTATTTCAGTTATGCGACCAGCATTACACACGTCACCATCGTTGTCATTTTACATCATGACCTACATTCATCGCCTATGTCTGCAATGCAGTCTACTGTGTATCAACGGGTCGTATTGTGCTCAACATAAACATCCAAACGCGCCAAACGTACACAGCCAGAGTTCTTGCGAAGAACGAATTCCAAGTCTGTTTATAACGGTCATGATATACAGGATGGCCCAAAAAAGTACACCACTATCAAGATTAATCATTAAATCGTAACAAAAAAACGTCAGCGAGGCTAGACTTTTAGTCAATTTTGAGTATGAAATGAGCACAAGAATATTACAAGTTTATATTAAATATTCTATGTGACCGAAATTTTTACGTCATCAGTTGACTCTTGATAGTGGTTTACTTTTTTGGCCACCATGTATATTACGTATAAAGACTGTCTTTGATTTATAATATTTTATTCATTGATTTAGCTTATGCTACAGGTAGTTTTAATAAACTTACTTATTTTATTTATACACTTATTTACCTAGTTACAACATGGTCAAGCGGTGAAATATGTTTCTCACGGAATCTACTCCGAAACGTGATGTCATTATCATCAGTCATTATCCCGCCAACGCCGGTGAAGAGTGAACTACATTTGCAGGCAACTAAGATATACATAGGATGACGCTGACGTCACTTTAATGATTTTATCTATGTTTACCGTTGCTAAAGCCATACTGGAGGTACTCACGGTTTTGCAAGAGTTGAACGTAATACGCATCGCCTTGTTATTATTGTGCTTGGAACTGCGCAGCAGTAAAG
>Ga0056115_1001508_pt1 | contig 11175 bp, 12 predicted proteins | sample WorMetOlspDAHAB1_FD_77007 | JGI IMG/M metagenome (GOLD analysis project Ga0056115, IMG submission 77007) | Marine gutless worms symbiont microbial communities from Max Planck institute for Marine Microbiology, Germany - Olavius sp. DAHAB.1 ... | reverse complement strand
GGCGCAAGAACCAGGGCATAAACGGCGGGTCGTAGCGCGCCCAGACGGGTTCGCCGGCTGCTGTCAACCCACGTTTCTGAATATATTCTTGCAGCAGGACCTTGTTTTTCTCGTAGCCTGCTTCACTCCAGGTCCCGGAATACCTTACTGTGGCCATCAGGCGACCGGATACTTCTGTCAGCCTAACCCTTGTATCATTGGGTTCCGGAAGCGTTTCAAGGTCATAATCGGAAGGCATCAGAAAAGTGATGCGCCAGCGATTATCTTTCTTCTCTTGTTTGACCGGCGCGGTCATGGCAATTTTTTTCAACCCGGTTGCCTGGCTGACAGGTGCCGTCATGGAGATTGACTTTTTTCTGGTGTTCTCCCCGGAGATGTAGGCATAGAGGCGTCGAAAACCCTCATTGCCTGCCTTTTCGAGATCGCCTTCGACAAGGGTTTCAGCCACGATCTGGGGGTCATACTGCCTGATTTCAAAACCATCTTCTTTTTCCAGAACCGTATATTTTGCTTTTTCAATGGCCATGGCCGACTTAACCGCCAGTATCGATGAAACGCTTAGAAGCGCAAAACCGGCGATACCAATAATTTTGAGTCTTCGCATATCGATTTCTCCTCTCAAACTACAATAGGGACAACATAATCACACAAACACCGTCTGCAAGGATGCTTCAATATATTAATTAGGAAACATTAACTCTCGATATAAATGGTAGTCTTTGCCTATTATTAAACCCATAATCCTCCCAGATTGACCATCTGTCAATTGTGAATACTTTTATTACAGACACGAATTAAGCTAAACGACAAGGAGACCCAAAATGACTGATGTAGATAATTATATTGAAAGCGAAGATGAAAAAGAAGAGGGACACGTAAATACCCGTGAACAAAACTTTGAATGTGAAAATAAAGATCCGCATCTCGGATGTGACATGGGCATAGACGTCGCCGGGTAAGAACCATGGCCAAAGCTGGAGCTCCAGCAAAAGCGGTGTTACGAAGTTTTAATAAGGCAGAACCACTTCTTGCGGTTCCGCCTTGTCCTTTTAAAATCATCTGTTGTCTGATAAATTCTTACTTTTTCAAGAAATATTTCTCAAGCCCGAAGGGTTAATTTCTCAGAACGTATTATTGAGGAGACCTCCATGAAACTAAAAGAATACTTTGAGACAAATAAGGGCCTTGGAATACTTTCCACGGCCGACAGTGAGGGTAAGGTTGATGCGGCCATATATTCCAGGCCCCACTTTATCGAGGACGGAACCATGGCCCTGATAATGCGTGACCGTCTCTCACATGCCAACCTGCAGTCCAATCCCCACGCAATGTACCTTTTTAAGGCAGATGGTCCGGGATACAAAGGCAAAAGACTTTTCATAACTAAGCTAGGAGAAGAAAAGAATACCAAACTGCTGGATTCTCTGCGACGAAGAAAGACCGCCTATGAGGATGATGCTGACCGGTTTCTGGTTTATTTCAAGATTGTCAAAGAGGTGCCGCTGGTCGGGGACGGAAAGTAATTGCATTGTTCATTCTCTGCTGATATGCATATAGCGTCCAATTATTAATGCGTGCCAATCGAACCAAAAATTAAATATTATTAACCATCTCATTAATTTTCTTGCACGATTCAGGGACTAATCCATCTCAAAGCAGGAGGGAACCGGTTATGTCTAACCAATCAGATCGCATTTTGGTAACCGGTGCCACCGGTTATGTCGGCGGGCGATTGATCCCGGCATTGCTAGATGCGGGGTATCGGGTGCGTGCCATGGGCAGGTCCCTTAGTAAATTGGGATGCCGGCCATGGGCACACCACCCCCGGATTGAACTGGTTGAAGGTGATGTCCTTGATCTTGAATCCCTACAGCAAGCAGCAGCCGGGTGCCAAACCGCTTACTACTTGGTCCATTCCATGATCGCTCAGAAAGACAAATTTGCGGAGGCCGATCGCAGCGCCGCCCGCAACATGGTGGCCGCAGCAGATACCGCCGGATTAACCAGAATGATTTACCTTGGCGGACTGGCAGAGGCCAGAGAAGAAGGTTTAAGCAAACACCTTAAATCCCGTATCGAAGTGGCCGAAATCCTCCAATCCAGCTCCGTTCCAACCACAGATCTGCGGGCACCGATGATTCTGGGCTCCGGCAGTGCCTCCTTTGAAATCCTGCGTTATCTTGTTGAACGTTTACCGGCCATGATCACGCCGCGTTGGGTTCAATCTTTAAATCAACCGATTGCCATCCGTGATGTGATTGCCTACCTGGTGGGTTGTCTCGAACACGAGCATACCATCGGTGAAACCTATGATATCGGCGGCCCGGATGTACTCACCTATCGTGATCTGCTGGAAATCTATGCCGAGGAAGCCGGTCTGCGCAAGCGGCTAATTATTCCGGTTCCGGTTCTCACACCGACCCTTAGTGCTTATTGGATTCGCTTTATCAGTCCGGTTCCGACATCCATAGCTTTGCCGCTCACCGAAGGCTTAACCAGCGATGCCGTTTGCGTTGAAAATCGCATCCAGCGCATAATACCCCGCAAACTGCTTAACTGCCGGGAGGTGATCCGGTTGGCGCTGGACCGGTTAAAGCAGGAGCAGGTGGATACTTGCTGGATGGATGCCGGCGAACTGATTGAGCCCGAATGGGCGCATTGCGGCGATGCCGAATGGGCCGGCGGCACGCTCATGCATTGCGGTTATCGGACCCAATTAAAGGCGGCATCCGAGGATATCTGGCGTTCGGTTTCTAAAATTGGCGGCAAGACCGGCTGGTACTATTTAGATATTCTCTGGCGACTACGCGGTATCGTGGATCGCATCTTCGGCGGGGTAGGGTTGCGCAGGGGACGACGTCATCCGACTGATTTGATGGTGGGGGATGCCCTGGATTTTTGGCGGGTGCTGGAAGTGAAGGCACCGGAGCGATTGGTGCTGCTGGCAGAAATGAAAACACCCGGTGAGGCCATGCTGGAATTTCAAATAACACCCATGGGAAATAATCGGGCCGAGGTACAAATGTTTTCCAGCTTTTTACCCAGGGGTTTGGGTGGAATCCTGTACTGGTATGTTTTGTATCCTTTTCATGAATGGATTTTTTACGGCATGCTGAAATCCATTGCGAAGTCCATCGGCAAGCCGATTGTGGACGGACCGCGTCGTTATACCCCCAAACTGCATACAACTTGTCGTATCCCTTAGTTGTTATTGGTTAATAGGGGCAAAGGAATCGGATCTGTTTTTACTGCAAGAATCCGTTATATGAATCATACCACGCTGCTGATGAAACATTCCTCCCTCTTATCGTTCAAAACAGCCAATAACGAATAACCAATAACTAAACGCGATGGACTATCAGAAAATTCAAAAATCCCGTATCCAACTGCTTAATGATGCCATTGCCGCCAGGGGTCAGTACGTGCTGTACTGGATGCAGCAGTCCCAGAGAGCAGATCATAATCATGCGCTGGAGTATGCGATCCAGCAGGCCAACCGGCTGGGGCAGGGGGTTCTGGTCGCATTCGGCCTGATGGATGATTACCCGGAGGCGAACCGGCGACATTATACTTTTATGCTGGAGGGATTGAAGGAAACCCGGGACACCCTTGCCAGGCGCGGCATTAAATTGGTCATTCAAAAAGGGGCGCCGGATGAGATCGCACAGAAACTTGGACGCAAGGCATCCCTGATCGTATGTGATTGCGGCTACCTTCGGCATCAGAAAGCCTGGCGCAACCATTTGGCGCAACAGGCTGCCTGCCGGGTGGTCCAGGTGGAAAGTGATGTAATCGTGCCGCTGAGGGTCGTTTCCGCCAAAGCCGAGTATGCCGCTCGTACGATTCGGCCCAAAATTCATAGTTACCTGTCTGACTACCTGATTGATTTTAAACTCACCACCGTCAAACAATCTTCCTTGACTCTCAACGTCAAGGGAATCGACCTGGAAGATATCGACGCTGTCCTGAAAAAGTTGAAAATTGATCATAGTGTGCCGGCGGTTACTAATTTTTTCAGAGGCGGATCTTTACAGGCAAGGCAGACCTTTAAAATGTTTCTTCACCGGCGTCTGACCCACTACGTCAATAATCGCAACCAGCCCCAGACGGATTATATTTCCCACATGAGCCCCTATCTGCATTTCGGCCAAATTTCGCCGCTTTACCTGGCTTTGCAAATTAATGGCGTCGGCAGTCATCTGCAAGCCGCAAAGGAATCCTTCCTGGAAGAGTTAATCGTGCGGCGCGAGCTGGCCATGAATTTTGTCAACTACGCGCCACATTACGATTCCTACAAGTGTTTGCCGAACTGGGCCCGCCTGACCCTGGCTGAGCATAAAAAAGACCCCCGCGAAACTGTCTATACCCGCAGACAGCTGGAAAACGCTCAAACCCATGATGAGTACTGGAACGCGGCCATGCGGGAAATGAGATATACCGGCTTTATGCACAACTACATGCGGATGTACTGGGGCAAAAAAATTCTGGAATGGTCTAAAACTCCCGAACATGCATTTCGCACCACATTGGCCCTTAACAACAAATATTTTCTGGACGGCCGAGACCCCAATTCTTATACCGGCGTGGCCTGGGTATACGGTGTGCATGACCGGGCCTGGTTCGAGCGACCGATATTCGGCAAAATCCGCTACATGGCCGCTTCGGGTTTGGAACGTAAGTGCGACATCAAGGGTTATGTAAAAAAAGTAGATTCACTAATTAATCCGCCATAGAAGCAAGGTTGGCAGTTATGCCGCATCAAAACACACTGCGCTTGATCCTCGGAGACCAGCTAAACGAAAATCACGACTGGTTCAAACAGCCGGATAAGAATGTAACTTATGTCCTGATGGAAATCCGCCAGGAAACGGACTACCTCACCCATCACATCCAAAAGGTGGCCACCAAACCTTACATTTCATCGGCAAAATACATCCATTCAATGAGCGATTACTGCGGTACCTGTGATTACAACTGGAAACAGCGTCACGGCTATATGGCTTGCCCGTTTAACAGTCTGTACTGGAATTTTTTCGAGCGGCATCGCCCGCTGCTGCATAAAAATCCCCGGGTGGGGATGATGGATCGGGTCTGGGATCGTATGGACAGCAGGGAAAAAGGACGGGTTCTAAAACAAGCTGATGCCTGCTTAGACGATATAAACCGTCTATGACGACCGCACCCTGATTTTCTCTTCAACAAACTTTCGAACGGCTTGCAGGTATTCGTTGCCCCCCACAGCGGCCGAGTTGTTATGTCCTCCGCCGTTTATAAACTTCAGCTGCTTGGCCGAAGCGGTCTGTTGGTAAAGTTTCCGGCTCATCTCAGGCGGAACGAGCCGGTCGGCCGTGCCATGCAGGTAAAGAACCGGCACCTGTAGACGCCCACCTTGTTAATGGAGTCAAAGCGCTGGTGGACGATGAGTTCAAGCGGAAAGAAGCGGTATTTGGGCATTTCGCGTGCCATGTCGGCAATGGACGTAAATGTTGACTCAAGGATTAATCCGCTTGCTGTGGGGTGATCCATGGCCAACTCAATGGCGACCGCACCACCGAGAGAGTGACCGTAAATGAATATGGATGCGGGATCAATACCTTTTTGCTCTATCAGGTAACTCCAGGCAGCCCGGGCATCCGAATAGACCGTCGCCTCGGATGGGAACGCTCCATCACTTTTGCCGTATCCGCGATACGAGACCAGCAATACGGAAAAACCCAGACGCTTAAAACGCCGGGCATGGGAGATATTGGCTCCGATATTCAGGGCACTGCCGTGCAGATAAAGAAGACAGCGATCGCCGGAAGTCTCAGCCGGTATCCACCAGGCGTGGATCCGCTCCTTATCACCATTTCCATCATTTACGCTAACATAGATGTCCTCAAAGGGCAGCTGATATTCAGCCGGTGTGCTGGCAATGATGCGCTCGGGCCTGAATATATAATACGCCTGTCGTGCCCAAAGGTACGTCGATGCAACGGCATAGATACCTAACAAGACGGCGGTCGCTCCGATCAACCATTTCCAATTTAAAGATTTTTTTGCTCCGCCCAACTTACGCTCCATGTCATCCGGTCTTTGCGCTTCGATCATCAGTTCTAATTCATACCCTAGGCATCAAATCTAAATATTCAAGCTGTCACGCGGTTCGTTTTTAAACTGGTGCAGTTTCACACAAGCACCGCCGCTGGCCGCCAGCGTCCAGTCTGATCGAAAAAGAAACTACATTTTTGTAATAAACGATGTAGTTTCATAAGAGGTGGTTAATCAGATCATCAGCAATTCTGGATGTTGCCCGGGCAATCCCGCGCACCATACTGGCGTCGATGATCTGGCCTCTCGTCATGGCCCCGACAGCATAGATGGTATCGGACTTCGTTATTTTCTCCCCAGCACCCATTTGCATGATATGGTGAGATTCCGGATCGATCCAGATGCTTCCCGTTTTGTAGGTGTCGCCCGGGGATTCCAACTCAGGAGCCACGTCATGGCCTGAATGGGCCGTAACTTCAATCGGTCGGATCTCTTCAATATGAACGGTGCCGGACTTGATTAAATTCCGTGCCAGGGCTGAAGGATCTGTATCCATGGATTTTTCCTGTCCACGAGCATTGACGACATATCGATAGCTGTCGTTTACTATATTTCCACGGATATCCCGGTAGATGAATTCATAGCTGTTCGTGGCTTCATCTTTGACCAGGCGGTAGTTCACTCCCAGCTTGAAGACTTCAACAATTCCGGACCGCATGAGGGCCAGCAGCTTTTCAGCGTTGATGGAAGGCTGGGTCGCGGCATGGGTGAAAAAAACAGAGGTGTAGCGTTCATCGAACCGTCTTCTATCCTCAAGCGTCAGATGCAAATACATATCTCTGACCATGTCGAAACTCTGGTGCAGGACTGTTTGCCAGATGATTTGACCCTGGGGACCATCCCCTTTTACGGCATCATCTATGTATCCCTGCAATAGATCTATCGGGTTGCCGGTTGGATTGACGATTTCTTCCCAGTTAATCGGATGGCCATAGGCTTCTTCCAGATCAGAGTCCAGCAGTTTGAATATTGAATCCAGGTTCAACTTCCCGCGGTTTTCAGATAGAAGCCGGGCAAGATGTTCACGGTTCAGATACTTGTTGCGGCGGGTGCCCATCCTGCCCCTGACTTTTGGCAATAGGCCCCTTCTGGAGTATAGGCTGAAGGTCCGTGAATTTTCAGGAGGTGCATATACAAGTTCGCCGGTTTGCGAACGATTAAATTCCCCCTCCGAGGTCAGTGTCAACAGGGTCTCTATGGCGCTTAGGCTGGTGCCGATGACAGCGACCTTTTCGCCTTTTGGAATGTCGCAGAGCAATTTTTTGGCAGGCCAGGGTGATGTGAAATAGTGAACCTGCTCATCGTTTTCAAACCAGTGACCCGTTGCGAGCAAAACGCGGTCGGCATCACTTGAGAAAACGTCTCCGGAACCAAGCGTCTTGATGCTGAGACAGATCCTGCTGCCGTTAAGTTTGAGATCAATTACTTCGGTACCGGGATACAGGCTGACTGCAAGGCCAAGCTCCCGGGCGAGTTGATTGGCCTCTTGAAATCGTGTCTTCAAATACTCTCCCATGATAGCTCGGGGGTAGTGATTGCATGCTTGTCCGCCGACATCAGGCCCGAAAACTTCGTCGACAAATCCGGGAAAGCGGGATCGAAGGCGTACTGAATTTTGCATCACCCAATCCTGGAAATCACCGGGCGTTCCATCCAGAATGCCCATGTCGGATGCACACATATTCGTGATGTGAAACGGCAGCACGAATCGGTCGTTATGGGGAAACCCGGGCCCGAAGGTATCCTGCTTTTCATATACCTGAATACGAATCCTTGCCGGATCCAATCGGCCCTGTTGCGTTTTTTTCCGTACCCGGTGCACCAGCCCGCATAGCATGGCCGTGGCTGTTAATCCGCCGCCTATGATGGCAAAGTTAAATTGCATGGTCGTCACTTTTTCAGAACGGGTTTATCAATAGGTTTATCCTGTCAATCCGCCCTTCTTTTTTCCATATTGATTTACAAATTTTCATGCAAATCATTATTGTTGAATTAATTTGACAATAAAACGAAGGTTAATTTGAAGTGACGAAAGACTACAATTCTTCTAAAAAAGATATAAAAAGCGTCATAAGGTATCAAATGAATCAACACATACATCAAAATTTTGGAATCGTGCTGGTCTCCGTGGCTCTCGTCATGTTTGCCTCCGTTCCAAACGCGGCGGAGATAGACGGAGCATATTTCAAGGATAGCCTCAATGTCAATGACATCACGTTAAAATTAACCGGCACAGGCCTCTTGCGGTACTGGGGTTTTAAAGCATATGTTGGCGCGTTTTACCTGGAAGAGGGATATCCGATTGACGAAGCCCTGTCAGATAGAGCCAAACGGATTGAACTACAATACAAGCGATCGATAAAGGGGAAAGATTTTGGCCCGGCGACTGACAAATCGATTGCTAAAAACATTGATCCGGCAACCTTAAAGCGTCTGCGTCCCCGGATAGATTACCACAATTCCCTTTACGAAGATGTTCAACCGGGGGACCGCTACGCGTTGACGTTCATCCCGGGCCGGGGAACGGAACTGGCACTGAACGGCGAATCCAAAGGGGTCATCAAGGGCGCGGATTTTGCTGCAGCGGTATTTTCAATCTGGTTGGGTTCTAAACCGATGAATAAGTCATTTAAGAAGCAAATATTGGGTCGTTAACAATGAAGTAATTCCATTTATGCAGGTCGTCATTATGCGAATCATCAAGACAAGCTTTTTTCTGCTAATCATAATCATTCTATCCGGGTGCCAGACGATGAAACCGATCCACACAGTTAATTATGTCGACCTTGAGCGTTTCATGGGAGACTGGTACGTTATCGCCAGCATTCCGACGTTTATCGAAAAAGACGCCTTCAATGCCGTGGAATCTTACCGGCTCGATGATGACGGAACTGTAGCAACTACATTCAAATTCAACAAAGGCAGGCCGGACGGTCCAATAAAGGAATACAACCCGCGGGGATTTATCCGGGATAAACAGTCTAATTCGGTCTGGGGTATGCAATTTATCTGGCCGTTTAAGGCCGAATACAGAATAATTTATCTTACCGAAGACTATTCTCAGACTGTCATTGGGCGCACCAAAAGAGATTACGTCTGGGTCATGGCAAGAAAGAAAACCATTCCGAATGCTGATTACGAGAAGATCCTTAAATTCCTCAGGGCCCAGGATTACAACACAAAGGACTTGAGAGTGGTCCCCCAAGGCCATTCATCCGTTAATTAAAAATATCAAACGGTTTCCGATGGACGCTACGCCATCTCGGTCACCGAGTTATAGCAGCCATTTTGCAATCGCGAAGCTAATTGTTGCAACTAGCATACAAAGACAAAGGCCCCATAAAATATCAACCATTACAATTATTATAGGCCAGTTCTTAATCGTGGCCAGGTTCGTGAAATCATAGGTCGCATAGGTGAAAAAGCCATACAACCCGCCCAGAATTGCAGCCTGCCACCATGTATTGCTGTTCACCGCGGGTCGGACGGCAAAGAAGATAATGCCTGCGATGTACATCAAATAAAAAGCGACAGCTGCTTTCCAATTAACCTCTGGACTTAAAATGAATCCCAAATGGCGGCGATAAAATCCTTTGGCGATTATCCCGAGCCAGATGATGTCGATTGCAAAAAATATAGGTACCGTAAGCGCATACAGCTTTAGATAAAATAAAAAATTCATGTTACCTTTTGGTTGGCTACAAAGCCGCGCGAACAAGTTAGAATTTGAGCAAACCTAAGACTGGGACTAACGTGGCCGGCTTTGCAGCCATTTTCTGCGAATGTACCGGAATCGTCCGTTCATATAAGTCCTTTATTTTTAGGTGCGTGAATTGCCAGAAAGAAGATACATATGGAAATAAATTTGCCACTGCTGACGACCAGTCTTTCCCAGCCACTTCTGGCGAGCGTTAAGACCTGCCGGTGTTTTGCTGGATCGAAATACCCGGCAAGGAGCGTGACGGAAATTCATCCACATATTTAGTTTGGGTTGGGCAGTCTACATGAACCATCCTGACAATGGATTGCACACCTGGTCAAAAAATTCAATGTAAATGCGAAGAATTAATGTAAATTGGATTGTTGTGATTAAAATTAAAATAGTAACTACTCAAAATTAAAAGTGACAAAAATGATCGCTTCGATTAAAACAAAGTTATTTAAACTCACCAAGACGCTTCTCGGGGAGGGAATGAGTGCAGGCAAAATTTTCTTATTATAGCCTTGGGAGTTGCACTTGGTATTTTTCCTGTTATAGGTACGACAGCCTTATTATGTGCAATTGCAGCCCTTGTCTTGCGTTAGAATCTTCCTGCCATTCAAGTAGTCAATTATTTGGTTTACCCTCTGCAACTTATCCTGCTGGCACCTTTCTACGGTGCGGGAAGCTGGTTGTGCAGTGAACTGAGATTACCGGTGGTCGAAGAGAACATTTTCGATCTGCTGAAAAACGATTTCTGGGGCAGCATGGGCTATAATAGAAGGATTTCCAAATAATTAGGCACCTCCAGAAGCAGATAGGATCGTCAAAGGGCATAGGGGCCAGGTCTTTTTCAGGGTCAAAATATACGGGTGGCCTCGTGCTGCGTCCTTTTCTGTCTTACCGGTCAATCAATCGCGGTATTGCCGGGTTCGCAAACCGGTTGCTGTTAAATAGTCGGCAACTATTTGCCGGGCCTCGGCCGTTTTCGACCGGCGAATCAGCGGAAACAATTCCCGGCAATCCCGCAGGCTAAGGTTCCTTGTCGTTCGAATACAGGCCAGTTCATCTCGTAAATGAGGAAAAGTGCCAACGTCAGCCTCTGATTCTTCTTTCTCGATTATTTTGGCGTAAATGATCGAGCGTGCCGCAAGCAACCGATGTCGTTCGGTTTCTGCGATGGTTGGCTGAAATATATGCAGCAGCGTCAGTTGATCGCCCGGACCGTAAAGTTGACCGTTTTTTTTCAGTTTTTTTAAAACGAACGGAACTATATACGAAAAAAAGGCTAATAATTCTGGGCGGCAGCTAGACGAAGTTGTAAAATTCCGGCATTTTTCGTCCAACGAAGCTGCCTACCGATAGCATTGACTAACAGGGAACGC
>Ga0056115_1001507_pt1 | contig 11178 bp, 4 predicted proteins | sample WorMetOlspDAHAB1_FD_77007 | JGI IMG/M metagenome (GOLD analysis project Ga0056115, IMG submission 77007) | Marine gutless worms symbiont microbial communities from Max Planck institute for Marine Microbiology, Germany - Olavius sp. DAHAB.1 ... | reverse complement strand
TGGCACCAGGGGACCGCGTCAGTGTGATTTAAGTTTCACCTTTATTTCAGTTTCAGTTCCATTTGAATTGTTAAAATTTTATGTTTTATTTTCAGTTTTTTACTACTTCCAGTATCAGTTTTAGAATTCGTCAGTCTGTGATTATATTACTGACATTACTGAGTTACTAGTTTCTGCGCTAGGAACCTGAAATGTTTTGTGGCTGATTCAGTATCAGCTGAATGTTTAGCGAATGTGCCAGTCTCAGTTGTTAGTTTTCCCCGTTTCCGTTAACTTAAATAACACTGCCGCGTGTTGGCATCAGACGCTTGCTATCCGTCTGTCTGACTCTCGACTGTCGCGAGTTCAATTTCGCGTTGCGTTCGTTATTTCACATAATGGATGGATGGTCTCAGCCTCGCACGTTATTACGGTCAAATGCTGTTAAGTAGAATTGTTGCTCGCATGCGTCGGCTTTGGCATCGACCGCCCGTGACTGCAACCGCATCTCGCCAGTTCTCCGTCAGATGTGCACTGGTTTCCAGTGCGGCAACGCGTCGAGTTCAAGGTCGCCGACGTGGTCCACCAGGCCCAGGCGCTGTCTGGGAACGCTCCCAGCAACCTGGCTGACGACTGCTGCTTCGTCGCCGACGCTTGTTCAAGAAGACTGCGTTCGGCTAAGACTCTACGCTTCTCGCCTACGCTTCTCGCCAGTCGGTCGAGGACCAACTTCCGCGATGGAGAGTTTTGTGCAGATGGACCTGGAGTCTGGATCTATGTTCCGATGGACCTCAGACAGCCGGACCGCTGTTTCATACAGTGGATGAAGACGTTTTTATTTGGTCGTTGGGACCAAAGTGTTGTATTAATTCCCCTTTTAGTTGCGCTTTATAAATCCTCTCACTTACTTTTGTAATGAGCCAATACAAACAACCACTGACTGTCTTCCTGATCTCCGCCTCCGCATTGACCTATATTGTGTCAGGTGGGACGTTAACTCTACTGGTACTCACTCAGTCTTCCGTATGGTCTTCGAGTAGAGCAAATCATTTGTTGTGTGGTCATCTGCGTCACACAGTGCAGGACTTGCAGATGCCTATTGCCGCAATATTGTCAGCACTTGGGTCTCCATTTTCTGGTCCCGCGTTTTTGCCTTCGGCCGCCCACAAATGTTTGACCTGTGACAGTTGTGACACTTGCTGTGTGTGGCGTTGGTGTGTGTAGGCGCTAAGAGAGTTGGTGTGAACCCAAAGGTGAACAACATGGTTCAGGGCTACGAGTTCGCCCAGCACGATCTTATTCTCATCTCAGACTGTGGCCTTAAAAGTAAGCCTATTTTTTAAACAGTTACTGCCATTTACTAGCTTTACTTGGTTTTTGTCATTGGTTTTCAAAGCTTTCCCGGAAAATCTCTTCCGGCTGCTTATGGGATATTTTAGAAACCAGGTACCAGTTACAGGGGTCTGTCCTGTTAACAGTATCATGTCTGCTTGTTGTGAATAGACTCTGTTTAATTGAAGAGCATTGAACATTGTCATCGTGATAGTATAAGTATGATTGATCACTATCGCTATTCTATGATATGATCTACAATCCTACATGTTGCACATGCACGTCTTTAGTCCTATGTGTAATGTTTTAACAAACGTTGAATGCAAATATCAGTTTCGAATCAGTTGTGGATGAGTAGCGAGGATAGTAGAACAGCTTCTAGCATTGTGTGATGCTGTGGCTTGTGCAGTTAAAGAAGATACTTTGACCAATATGGTTAGCTGTATGTCTGAAACAACGGGACTTGTCCATCAGATGCCATTTGTCTGTGACCGTGAGGGCTTCTCTGGAGTACTGGAAAAGGTGCTTTTTGACCTATTTTTTACACGTGGCACATTTTACCTAAGCTGTAATGCACATAACAGTGAATATGAAAATTACTCATGTACTGTTATTTTAATTATCTGATATAAGCAGTTGTAGAACAACAAAATTGGTTGCATTACCAAAATATCCATATCTACAAAACACATTCGCATAGCGGCAGTCTCCGCTATGCATTTGCATAGCGGAGACTGCTGCTATGCGTTTGCATAAGTTTTCCCTGCAAATCAACAGATTCTCATCAAACTTGGAAGGCTGATGCAGAATTGCACCATAAAATGGATGCCATCATCCAGATATCTATATTTATGAAAACCAAAGTGGTGTGTCATATATTTTGATGGAACATGTATAATGACATGCTTTTGTGGTTTGAAGTTTTGTGTGCTGCTTTGGGCAGGTGTATTTTGGCACACAGCATGCGAAGATATACTTAAACAGTGACTTGTTGGGCATCAACTGTGTCACGGGAATGTCTTGCTTGTTCCGAAAGGACATTCTGGAAGATGCAGGTGGATTCCCATACCTGGGAAAATTTCTTGCTGAGGATTATTACCTTGGCAAATTGTTTACGGACAGGTAAACTGTCTTAATATGTGTATTTGCAATTCTGAGAAAGTTATGCTATATATCACATACTTCATGTTTTGAGTTTAGTCATCATCATCATCATCATTTGCTCGTAACAACTGCATTGCATTACAAATGAACAGGTATGACAGCAGACACACAAGGTTGTGGAGCTGTTTCAGCTGCCCATGAAAAACAAAACATGCTTGTACACTGCATACACTGAAAAGAAAAACTTAAATGAAAATATTAAATTACATCAAAGCACACAGTGTAAAAACTAAATAATATTACACAATTTTGTATATGATGCATGGTATATGATATTATTGTTTTCAAAATGAATTTCGTTTTCGATTCCTTGTGATATAACTTATGACAACTGTTTTCCAAAATACTGATTTGTTGCTGCTGCAGAGGTTGGAGACTTAGAGTTTGTGCACAGCCTGCGTTGCAAAATGCTGGTTACGCATCTGTATCATACTTCCAAGCTCGGATGATGAGGTTAGACAGTGCTTTTTTGTATTCAGAAAGTTTTGCTATTTTTCATGTTTTCAGCAGTGTTAGCATTATTAACGTTACTTAAGTGCTGCTTATGTTGTACCATACTGTTTACCCAGCATATATTCTAAGACTACCTATCATTGCTACATTGTCATCTCCTGACAGTGGCCATCAATTTCTAATGTGGAACTCCAGTAAGAGAAACAGAAATGCAGCGAGGCCTCATTTGACAATGTTTTATTTACAGACTGTTGTAATGGCAAAGAGAACAACCAAGCTGCGTAACGAATAATGGGCAAAAGTTAACTGAGAGTTGTAAAACTTATAATTTAACTAAGTGTCTTAAGTAACTGTGTGCTTTAGGAAGAGGACAGTGGTTTTGTTAAGACACTAATGCAGTTTTTAAAAAGTTAGCTGCTACCATAATGCCATAGTGTAGCTAAAGTTTTATTTTGAAAGTGCAAATGCATACCTATAGAGGTTGCTAACATTGTGACTTTAGACTTCTTTGACAATTTGAAGATATATGGATTCCACTGTCATTCACACTTTTATGTGACAAAATAGTAGTTGAATGTAGAGTACAATTGACACGTAAATAGTTATGTTATAATTGTAAATAATGTAATTTCAGTCGTTATAGTGACTGTACTTTTGGTTAAACTGCAAACTTTTACCGCCAACTGCCATACGTTTCCACTATTTTTGCGCACTGTGTTTGTGTGCGTTTTGAAGGTGGGCAAAACTGCGCGCATCTATACTTCCACTGATGATTTTTCTGGAGCCCGTGTCTGAGTCACTGATCCTGGGTGGTCTGGTGTCATGGGCAGTCAGCAGGCTGTTCGGGTGGAGTCCGCTTCCATTCTTCTTCGTTCACTGTCTAGTCTGGTTTCTGCTGGACTACGTTTTACTGCTGGTCGTTCAGGTATGTTTCTTCGTCGAAATTTTTCTCGCATTTTTCTGCATGTAAGGATGTGGTCCAAGGATTGTGTCACCAACGCTGACGTCACTGATTCAGTTTGTGATTTAGCTATTGTATTTTTTAAATTGTCTTCATGTTTTAATTAGTAGTTGTAATTGTTTTCAGTCTTTTTTTACTTGTAGTTTTGTCACGGGCCTCGAGCTTACTATTGAGTAAACAAGGAATGGACGATTTAAACTGAAAAAATGTTTTTGACCATACTTGTTTTCATATGTCGTGTAAAATCAGAGCAATATGAATCGTATGCAGAGCACACCATTAGTAAAATTTCAGAATTGTGTTGTCATAGAGTCTGTTTGATATAGAAGTTAACCTCCATTATACATATAGCTAGACTAGTATACTCATCATATTATGAAAAAAGGTGGTGAACAAATACACCAGGTGTTAATGCATTTTATTCTTGTAGTTGTTTTATTTATTTTTCAGTCATTACTTTTATTGTTTCCATATAGTCATCTCAACACTTAGTTGATCATCCTCTCTGTTAGTATTTTGTCATGCGAAGCTTTCTGGCGACTGAATTTTTTTCGTTTTATGTGTTTTGACACTGCAGTATAAGGATCAGCAGTAGCTCTGTCGATTATGCAGCTTGCCATGGCACCCATTTTGTATGCGGTATTCCACGTGGTGCATTGCCATGATCAATCAGAACATCGCAATGTAATTTAATGGATAGAGGTAAAAAAACCAATAGTGCCTCAACATCATACCCAAACTGTGCAATGCATTATACTATGTTCTTTTATCTTAGGTATGAGCACGTATTTTTGCCCAAGTTTCACAACCGGGCCGAACATGTGCATCTAAACTGTGGTTACCACTTGTCTGTTGTAGGGTGGTACTCTGCCTTTTTCTAAGTTCGAGTTCTTGCTAGGCTGGATTTTCCGTGAATCTATGTCTTTCTTCACCATTCTGAAGGCTCACAGCCAACGATATCTGACGTGGCGGAAGCGAAAGTACATTCTTCGATGGGGAAGCATTGGAGAGGATGTTGACTCATGGACATATATGGAACACGTACCGATAGGCATTTCATAGGTGCTTTAGTTACGCTATACTGTATGCTGTCTGGTGTTGGCTGGATCCATTACTGAGACAGTATTGACAGCGAATAGCGACGCATCTGTCATTTTTAGCTGTCTCATTATTGTGTGTGGCAGTGTGAATCTTTTGTCTGGGTACATCTCAACGATTTGTATTTCGTCGCAAGTTGTCGGGGCCGTCTGTTGGCTGGCTTTCAGTAAGCTGTCATACTGCTTTATGCTTGTTAGTAAATAGAACCAGGCTTTGGGGCGTAGTTTGGACGTGTTGTGCAATGTACGACAGTTCGAGTCGCCAGTCATTGTTTAATTCCAGTCATATGTATTGTATATGACTGTTACAGTGCAACACATGTATATATGCTGTGTCTCAAAAAAAAACAAACTGCATAATTATTTGACGCAACACAAGTGAGTTGTAGAATGTTAATATATCTACTGAGCAGACTTTTTGCAGCTGGTATTATCAGCTGTGACACACGATGTTACAACTTGAGAGTGAAAAAGGCACAGCAATATGTTCGTGTCTCCTTCACGTCTCCGCAACTGCGAAAAGCATCTTGGTTTTAAAGTTCAGTTCAGTTCAGTTTTTAAGATTGCGCTCCTTGTATGTATGACCCTACAGTGAAAACATGCTCTGACAAAGTAAATTGTGGCTGGGATTTGAATAATTTCTTGGCTGCCGATGACAGCTTTGGCCACACCATCATATCACACCAGAAACACCAGTATTGTTGTTGACTTACTGTTGCTGTCTTTTTTCCATTCCCGCCGTAGTACCGCGTTCACACTACCCGTTACCGCGGTATACTGCACATTTTGTCCCCATTTCTGCGGTAATTCCGCTGTTTTGCGGCGATGTACATTACCGTGTCACTCTTGTTCAAACTGCTGTTTTTTTCCTTTGGACGTAGGCGAACTTGTTCCCGCATGTGTCTTCTCTGCTGATGGTAAACTGCAGACCAGACTAGACTTGGATAATACATCATTTCAGCTGGGTCCACGCTATGTGCAGGCTTGCAGCATATACGCTGCTGTACACTGTAAAACAAAATGCCGTGATCATAGAGTTGACTGTTGATTGTTGAATGGCCGGTGTTAGGAAGTTCTGTCACTGTGGGATAGCAGTGTGATAGACGATGGACAACTGTGTTGTCCTGCTGACAAACATAATATCGTAATCTGCTCTGCAGCAAACTCTTTGAATGTTGAAGTACTGAAGACTAATTGGCAAGTTCCTATTCAAAAGTTCAGGGCTGGGTTAAGAAATGTTCGAACAGGGGCTCCCACACTTTAGGCGCCCCACACGTCAGTTGCCTATTAGTAAAAATAAAGTAACGTCACAGAACAAACTAGTCGGAAAGTATGCAGTACTGTATACAATTTGACATTGAAATTGTATGACAAAAATTGAACAGAACATGGTCATTTGGCCTTTCATTCTGATACGGTGGGTAGGCCCCACAAATTTTTCCGAACAGGGCCCCCACGTTTGTTAATCTGGCCCTGCAAAAGTTATTGATTCTGATTCGTTTGGTTTCTTTTAAAACATATTACTGGCTCCGCTGTGACATGGCATAATTATTCCAGTTAGCATTGTGCGGAGTATTTGCGTCATCGAGCAGAGCTTGTACGGTCTCACTTTGGATTGCTTCGTCAGGCTGAGTGAGGATCCTTGCTGCGTTTGTAGATCTTGCTTTGTTTTGTTTTCCGCCGCCGGCATGACAGTGTTACCTTGGTGTAAATAGGCGTCGAACAGACCATGATGAATGGCCAGAACTTTGTCGTGAAAGTTGTGGCTCTCGTGTTCCGTAATTAGCTAATTTTTAGCGCAACCTGGTTTGCACATGCTACGAACGAAACATTCCGACTTCCTAAAATGTCACCATCCGAGAATTGTCAGTGGTACGGTGATAGATTTTGCAAAGCATTTTAATTGGCCATTTGGCAGCTTGATGCTGCTCGTATTTTTGTTAATTAATGGACTGATTTACTAATTTACGCAACTTACATACAAGAGTATTTTTGCGTATTTATGCTTGGGGCTGGTTCAGTTTTTGATGTATTATAATTTTTTTCTATCAGTAGTTAATGTTGTTTTTTTTACAAATTCATGATGTTATAAACTTTCAATTCTCCCAGTTCAGTCGTGTATAAAATGTGGCATTACGATAATGGGTGTGGCGCACCTAGCTTACTTATCAAATTTAATGTCAAGTATCTTTGGTTACATCTCGTGTGCATACATTTGCATATTACATAAATTAGGAAATCAGTCCATTCTGATAAGCTGTTCATCTTGTGTTTCTGGGTCGTGATTGCTCAGTTGTGAGATCCAGTGTGAGAAGACATGCCAGTATTTTTCCGATTGACACTTACTTGATCCAAAACTGTCTGCTGCTGTGTGTATATAGACAACTACCAGTGAGCATTTTTTTTAATTTTAGTTTTATTTTTGTGAAGTTGGTTTGCTCATAATTGTCATCATTTTGTTTAATTGAGAGATTGCTTCCGCAGTAGGTGATATTGTTGACGAATATTTCCACTTTATTTGTGTTGCATCGGGTTTTATGAGGAGTTTTAATGTTTAAAATGCGGTCTGACTTTGAGCATCGTTTTTAAGAATCACGAGGGGTCAATGATGTAACGCCTTTTGGGGCAGCATTGCGCCTTCTCCCCTGTCACAGAGAGTGACACTCTGCTACCCTACCCTTCCTACAATTATTACATCTATGGACCCCCTCCCTTTTGCGTTCATTAAACCATCCTCCAAAGATCCTGTAGTTTCATTACACACAGAAATTCAGACCAATAATGCCAAATATTTGCTGCAGGAAAATGTATTTGACTGGACATATGCTGTGGCTGCATAACTGTTATTTAAACATCACAACTGGGTATTTTTTTACTCTGTTTTTCACGTTGAGTGGCCTCAGTTGCAGTAAAATCCACAAGTGGTTCTGATAGGGTTTAGCGGTGATCCTTGAAAAATCCTTCCAAAAACATTATATTAGAACGAACTGTACACAAGTAAACCTGGAGTGGTACTTACGCATGAAAGTATCCCTTTCCTTTTTTTTCACATTGTGTCACGCCCAGTGCACCCCGTTTCACTAAGGTGTTACATAATTTCCTGTTTTGTTTTCTTACCATCGAATGCAGCTGCCACTAAAAGAAATTGATAGATTGTGCGAGATCTCATCACTTTCTGTATTAATTTTAGGCTGTTCCAACATTTAACAAGAACAGCCAATACGTGGAATTGTGTGCTAAGTAGGTCTTCTCCATTTATAATGAGTTGCAGTGGCTGAAATAAACGATAAGAAGTTTACCCAGATCACCTGAAATTTGGCACGTTTTCTTTGTATTAGCCGCGTAATGCTTCCAATTAGCAATATATAGTTCTGATGTCTTGGTATTATTGTACATTTTCTGTTAATACTTGGTTAGCGAATGTGACTGATTGACTGCGACTTTGAAGAGTGATTCAGTTCAGTTACGTCAAGTAAGATTCCAGTGGCGTTTCAGCATGTGCCGTCAGTCCTCCTTTATATTGTAAATCCTTATAGAAATGCACGTTCTCTTTCTTGTCATTCATGTACCTCCATTTTGCGTCTTTAGCTTTTAGCTTAAGCTTTCTTGTGTCCTGATACACGCACTCTTTTTTCTGTGTTCACTTTTGCATCCTTAGTTCCCTCATGTATGTATGGATTCTTTGGTTTGCTGCACATGACCATAGAATCGCAATATTGCACCAGTCGAATCGCGTATATGATACACAGGCAGTGTTCACCATCTGGCACATATCTTCAACGCACCTTTTATATCATATCGTAAGATCTGGGTTTTTCCACTGTCTCTGTCGTTGATATGGCCTGTCATATATTTTTGGAGTTGTACTTAGAAAATTGTGAAATAGGAGGATGACCTTCAGAGGTCACTGTTTGAAATGACACGTGACTTGTGTTGTAACTTTGTCACTTTCACACCATTTCCGAGATGCTGTTACTTGTTTTGTCGTGCGTTGATTTCTGTACCTTAAACAGTCCTTTAAGTCTATTGTGTACTCCACTGTAATAAGTTGTAATTCTGAGCAGCCGCTTGATTACAAACATAACTCACTTTTTTATATAGATTTATCTTTTAGAATCTCCTCCGTGAAAGTGTATTAACCTGTTGTAGTTTTTACTTTCCATCGAACACTAATAGTGATAGGCCCAGTGATGTCGGTTAATGCAGTAGCATGGAAAGAGCATAATTGGACATTTCACTTACATAATAATTAGAACAATTTTTCTTGTTTATGTTTTTACGTTTCACCGTAGGCAGATCAGTTCAGAAGCTCATTGCTGCGAATGTTATTTTTGCATCATTAAGCCTCAATGATAACTATACAATGCGTATTGCAGCCATTGAGTTTGTCTTCGGTTTCTGCTGTTTTGATTTTGTTTTCTGGCACCCAACCTTGTTGATTTTTTTCATGTGCTTTGTTTACCAGCTGCTGAGCATATAACGTTTACTGCTGAATCAGAATGCCGACTGCTGTTGTTCGTGCCAAATGAGTTTTGTATAGACTGTTTTTTTCTGTTGTTGTTGAATTTATAGGCGATGTACTTTTTTCAGCAGTTTCGATGCACGTAGGTTTGCCACGCATGCGTTTATCTGCGTGTTATAGAACATTGCTCATTGCCGACGACGCATCTTTGACGCCGCCGATATCTCTGTTGTCGCTGAATAGCGTTAGTTTGTGGGCCATGACTTTGCAGCGAACGACACTGCAACGATGCTCACTTTGACGACGGTAGGCGTCGACAGCGGCGGGAAGATGCGTGCTGCTGCTGCTGGCTGTTTTTTCGATGATGGGTGAAATGTCGGCTCTGTGATTTTTTTCCCAGTGTTTGCTCATTCATTCCACTTATCTGTTGTCACAGCACCACTCACTTGTGCTCAGTAATTCTGTTTTTTTCTGACGGGTTTTTTTTGAAAACGATAGTTTTAAGCTTTTGGACACAGGCAGTAACTGTGTTGCTAGGTAATGCTACATATTTATCTTTTCATTATTAACTACATTAGAGTGTGCAATGTGGTTTCTTTTTCCATTGGAGAGGAGTTTTTGCTGAATTTTTTTGTGGTCTGGGAAATAGTCCTGTTCGTGTATTCATATTAGTGTGTGTACTGTACAGCTGCCGGTGCAGACTATAACATAGTTATAAACATGGAAAAACTGAAGGTGTTATGCTTTAAACCCAGGTTTTTTAATACCCATTTGCACGATGCAGGATGGCATTTCTTCCGATTTTTTCTTTAAATTCTAGACATTTACAAGATATTAAAACAACAGCAAAGTTCTCAGTGAGCGGGTATTGCGGACTTAACAAGTGGTGTTACATTGAGCTTTAAAGTCAGAAATCAAGATGTTACATTAAAAGTTTACAATTATTTACAAAAACTTACCTGTTTTAAAAATCATTTCCTGTTGTTTACATGACGCAGTGACATTGTAAGGTGGACCTGCAGCAGCAGTGCGACAGTGCCACCTTAGTCAAATTCATTTTTAATAATAATAATAAATTATCATTTTCGCAATCTGTGCATGACGCTTTGTATTTCACCCTGAGAAGTGGTCATGAGGTGTACACTTCGCCAGCGTAATCATCTGCATCAGCCACTAACATTATGTAACCAGCTTTTACTAAACTCTTAGAAGTGTATGTAATGTATATAACACTTGCAGCAGGATTTATTCTGGACTGTTTGTTGTCCTGCAGTGTGATGTGACATTAGGATATTATTGTGTATGCTACTGCGACGAATGGATTTTTGCCCGACGATGTGGTGTTATATTCCCAGTGTTTTTGTTTGACTTTGATAGAAAAATAAAATGTTATGCATTTGTTTTATTTAGATGCATTTAGTGGATGAGCAGTTTTAACTATGGTGGTTTTTATGTCAAACACGGTCGGAATTGTAACGTTAGCCTATGTTCTGGCAAATTGTACGTTTGTAACACTGCTCAGAAATTAGCGTATTACATCACCTGTTTCGACGACGTGTGTAAACATTTCTCAGAGCACATGGCCGCATTTGTGACATAGTTTACATGCTTAACTTCCGTTTGTCTGTTTAATAATAATAAATCTGTTTCAGCCCGCCACAATTGTGTCGTCAGCTGCGTTTACTACTTTGTTAGTAGTGTATTACGTTAAGTCACTCACAAGCACAGGT